>Ga0299906_10004661_pt1 | contig 11203 bp, 10 predicted proteins | sample RVTome_14_FD_200259 | JGI IMG/M metagenome (GOLD analysis project Ga0299906, IMG submission 200259) | Soil microbial communities from uranium-contaminated site in the Upper Colorado River Basin, Wyoming, United States - RVT145D125 (version 2) ... | reverse complement strand
ACTCCACTTCACCCGACGGGCCAAGCGGCAGCTGCCCCGAGACAAACACCATTCTCCCCACCCGCACCACGGAGGCAAGGCTGTCCGCCGCCGGCAGATCGACCGGGATGGTTCGGCGGGCCTCCATATCGGAGAGCCCCGGTCCCGCCAGGGGCTCCGGCGCGCCGCCCTGGCCCCTGGCGGGGGCGCAGGCGGTCGTGCAAAGAGCGACCAACCCGAGTACAAAAAAGCGAGCGATGAACATGCCGGGGATCCTGAGCGAAGTCGCCGAAGGGGACGCTCGTCCTCGCGCGGCACGCACAGCGACGGTCCTTACAGGCCGAGCGAGGCCAGGTACCGCCAGATGGCCTTCAACTCATCATCGGTCATCTTCGCGTAGTGCTCCCACGGCATGGAGTCGGCATCGAGCGATTTGCCGGACGGCGTCACTCCCGTCCGGATCGCGCTGAGGAACTGCTCTTCGGTCCACCCGCCGGGGATGGCGTAGACGGCGATGTTGGGCGCGGCGGGTGCGCCTTCGTCCATGGCCGGGCCGCCCCGCAGGTCGGTCCCATGGCACATGGTACACAGCGCGACGGACACCAGATACGCCCCGTATTCCGGGGTGACTCCCGCCGCCGGCGCCACCGGGATGTGGGCCGCGTGGTCGATGACCTCCGCGGGAATCAGGGGCGCCGGGCCACGATCGAACACGCCGAGTGCCACGAGCACCTTCCCGACCGGCCCCCCCCTCGTTCTGGGGACGACGTTGTCGACCGGTGGCAGAGACTTGAGGTAAGCGATGAGGGCGCCCAGATCCTTCACACCCAGCCGGCTGAAGGCGTCGGAATGCATGATCATCAGGCCGCGGCCCGCCGGGTCCACGCCATGCCGGATGGCCCGCACGTAGTCGGCGTCGGTGTAGCCGGCGGCGACCCCGCCCCGGCCCGAGGTCAGGTTGGACGCATAGAGGGTGACGATGGTCGGCTGGTCGATCAGCGTGTCACCGCCCAGGTTCTCGCCGTGACACCCGTGACACATCGTCACCGCTTCGGCGAGATGCCGGCCCCGGGCGACCGCCGATGCGCCGGCGGGGATGGGGATTGCCGCGACCGGGATCTCGTAGCGCCGGTTGAGGCGTGATCCTCCCCTGAGATAGAGTGCGCCTGCCGCGATCACGACGATCAGGATGAGGCCGGCGAGGCCGATGCCGGTCCATTTGAGTGCCTTCTTCATGACGCGCCTCGCCGGGCTTGTGGGGACTGGCCTTGTGGGCCGTCTTACGATAGGCAGGGGCAAGTCGGCGAGACAAGGGAACCCTACCCGCGCGGCGGCGGGGGCGGTACGTTCAGCGCCGGACCCCACTTTCACAGCGAGCGACCTCATGCCACGTACGTTCTTTGTCCTGGGACCGCTCCTGCTCTGGTGTCTCCCGGCCTCGGCCCAGCAACCGGCCTCGTCCGCCAGGCGTGCCCTTGCGCTCGAGGACTACTACCGCCTGAAGAGCGTAGGCTCGCCCCGGATTTCGCCGGACGGTCAGTGGGTGACGTACAGCGTCTCCACGCCGGTTGAGGAGACCAACCGCTCCACGACCGAGGTCTGGCTGGTGCGGGCGGACGGCTCGGCGGGGCCGACCCCCGTCCGGCACGACGGACGCGACGTGAGCACTCCGCGCTGGACCGACCAGGGCCGCCTGCGCTATACGTCCGAGGGCGCCGCCTGGCAGATCGACCCCGCGCGGCGGGCGGAGCCCGCCACGCGCGAGACGGACTCCGGGCCCGCGGGCACGCCGAGCCCGGATGGCCGCTGGATCGCGCGCACCCGGACCCTGCCGGCCGCCCCCGTGCCCGCGGCGGACCTCACCGATTTCGAGCGGCGGCACGAGGAGCGGTTCCGTGGCAAGGCCTTCGACTGGTATCCGTTCCGGCAGGACGGCCAGGCCTTTCCGCTGCCCGACCGACGGAGCCGGCCCCCGTCGGAGATCTTCCTCTTCCCGGCGGGCGGGACCGGCGACAGCACGCAGCTGACCCGGCTCGGACTCCAGCCCGGTGGGCTCCGTTGGACGCCGGACAGCCGAGCGATCGTGTTCACCGCCAATCAAGGCGTGCTGGACGAAATCGCCTATGGCGCGAGCGACATCTATCGGGTGACGGTCGAGGGACAGATCACTCGGCTCACCAACGACGGGTACAACTACTCCGGCGTGGCGTTCTCGCCCGACGGACGCTGGATGTCGTTCGTGCGCTCCCTGGGGAGCGACACGATCATCGCCCACAAGCTGCCGCACGGTGGAGCGGAGGACCTCTTCCTGCAGCCCGCCTCCGGCGGAGAGCCGGTCAACCTCACCGCGGAATTCGATCTTGACCTGGGCACGCCGATGTGGTCCCCCGACAGCCGCTACCTCTACTTCACCAGCGGGATCGGCGGCGCGACGCACCTCTTCCGCGTCCCGGCGTCCGGCGGGACGGTCGAGCAGGTGACCTCCGGCGAGCGCCGGATCAACGGGCTGGACATCGACCGGTCCTTCCGGCGCATGACCTACACGGTGGGGCTGTTCGACCGGCCGCCCGAGGTCTACTCAGCGGATATCGACGGGGGCACCGAGCGCCGCCTGAGCGACATTCACCGGGCGTTTCTGGGCGAGGTCGAGCTCGCGACCCACCCGCCGGCGGTGCTGCGGTGGGAGAGCGACGACGGCACCCCGGTCGAGGGCTTCCTGCTGTTCCCGTACGCCTACGATCCCCAGGGCGGGCCCTACCCGCTGATCGTGATGAATCACGGCGGACCGCACTCCGCCTCGGGGTACGGGTTCAGCTTCAAGACTTCGCTCTTCGCGGCTCACGGTTACTTCGTCTTTCTGCCCAACTTCCGGAGTTCGACCGGCTACGGCGATGCGTTCAAGTGGGCCACGTGGGGTGGCTGGGGGACAAAGGACGGCGAGGACGTGATGGCGGGGATCGATCACCTCATCACGCACTATCCGATCAACGCGCGCCGCGTGGGGTCAACCGGGCATTCGTACGGCGGCATCCTGACCAATTGGCTCATTACGCACTACCCCGACCGCTTCCGGGCGGCGATCCCGGGCGCCGGCGAATCCAACTGGACCAGCAACTATGCGCTTTCGGATGTGTCTCGGACCAAGGAGACGGAGTTTTTCGGCGCGCCGTGGGAGCCGCGGACGCGGGAGATCATGATCCGGCAGTCGCCCTATCTCAACTCGGGCGGGGTGAAGGCGGCGACGCTGTTCATCCACGGCGAGGTGGACTACCGGGTGCCGCTGGAGGGGGCGATCCAGCTCTACACGTCACTCAAGAAACAGCGTGTGCCCACGAAGATGATCATCTACGAAGGGCAGGCCCATGGCATCGGCGGCCATTGGAACAACGTGCACCGGATGATGCACGAACTGGGCTGGTGGGAGACCTACCTCAAGGAGAGCGCCGCCGGCGGGTGAGGCGCCCACGCAGAGACTGCATCCGACCCCCGAGGGAACGCATGGGCATGATCGCCAAGGGCCTGACACCGATCCTCAACGTCTCGGATATGCAGCAGAGCTTCGCCTGGTTCGAGAAGCTCGGCTGGCGCAAAGGCTGGGACTGGGGCGATCCCCCCGATTTCCGAATCGGCCGAGGCCTTGAGGAGGAGCCCGAGTAGCTCAGGCGCGCCGCAGCCGCACCACGACGATCGCGGCCGCCAGGACGGCCAGCGCCATCGCGAACAGGGTGGCGTCGCCACCGTAGCTGATCCCGAGCACGGTCAGGTGGCTGCCGATGGCGCCGATCATGATCCCGATCGCCAGCATGCCGCCCAGCCGGGCGAAGGACGGCAGCAGGAGCAGCCCCGCGGTGACCACCTCCACCAGGCCCAGCAGGTATCGGCCCCAGGGTTCGGGACCGAGGGTCTCGAACAAGGCGACCGACTCCGGATGGCTGATCAGCTTCATCACGCCGGCCATCGCCAGGATCCCTCCCGCCACCAGCTGCGCCACCCACGCCACCACGTTTGCCTTGCCGGAAAGCGGTTGCGGACTCATGGAGGGCTCCTGGAGGGGATACCTATCTTAACCCTCGGCGGCGATGGCGCGCGAGCGGCCGGAGAACGCCTCGAAACCCGGCGGCGGCGAGTTGCTGGTGCGCCGGGCATCAGGGGTCCTGGGGGATGGGCCACTCACGCACGTGCGCTCTCGTCGCGGTGCGGTGACGCGCCAGCAGCCGTCCCAGCTCTCGCAGGGTCGTGGGGCGGGCGCCGCGCGCGCGGTTCAAGGCCCCGATGCGGAACGCCTCCCGCCATTGGGCGAACAAGGTCCGGTATGCCGATCGGAGGGACTGCGAGGGGTCGTATATGTTGGTAGCCTCCGACGACACCCCGTTCAGCTCGATCACCGTAAACGGCTCGCCGGCCGACAGCGCACGCGCATCCGGCGCGCGCAGGTCGTAACGCCCGAAGTGAAATCCCTGGAACCGCGCCGCAACCCGGTCGAGCGCGCGCGCCAGGTCGGGTGTGGCGAGCCCGCCGCCGTCCAGGAACATCGCTCCCAGACGATGGGTGCCAAGTCGCGTCAGTCGGACCGTCTCGCCCTGGGCAGGGACCCGCTGAAGCTCGGTGGCGTGCGTCGCCAGGAATCGCTTCGCGGAGCAAACGGCGCGGTCATCCGCGAGGATCAGCCGCTCCAGCGTGCTGCGTCCATCGCCCGTCACTTGTGGCATGCGCTTGTCGGTGATGCCGAAGATCCTGCCCCCCGGCTCGTCGGGGTCCCGGAGGTAGAACACTCCGTACTCGTGTCCAGGCACGCAGGCCTGGGCGATGACGTCATCGTGGGCCGCCCGGAGGTACGCCGCGACATCCGCGTCCGATTCGGCGAACACCACGCCGCTCCCGCGCTCTCCCACGTCGGGTTTGAGCACGATCGGATACTCCAGCCGGTGCTCCGTCATGAACCGGGCGACGACGGCCTCCCGTGCCTCCAGGTCGTCCGAGCCACGCAAGAGCGTGCTCGGGGCCACGCGCCCGCCGGCGTCACCGAGGGCGCGGAGAATGGCGTGCTTGGACTCGCCGACCAGCCCGCCGCCGGGAATGGCGGGGTTGGCGCAGGTGAACAGCGTGAACGAGCGGTGCCACAGCCCGAGCCAAAGCACGTAGAGCGCGACCGGGATGTACACCAGCCAGACCGGCCAGAACTCCCAGCGGGTCGTCCGTCGCCAGCGGGAGAGCAGCAGGCGGCGCCCGCGCCACGTGGCCGCGCGGACCGCCAGCCGGATCGTGACATACAGGACGATGACACTGCCGACGAAGAAGAGCCCCGCCAGACGCTGGTAGCGCCCGATCCAGTCCCAGAGCTGGTTGCCGATCAGCGCCGACGCGCCCACCAGCAGCGGCGTCCACAACGTCGCGGCGATCAGGAACGCGGCGAAGAACCGGAGCGCCGGCGTGCGCAGCACTCCCGCGGCGACATAGGTCGGCAGCCGCGTGCCGGGCATGAAACGGGTGGCGATCACCAGCTTGGCGCCCCGCCGGTTGAACCAGGCCGAGGCGCGCGCCAGATCGCTCTCGTCCAGGATCCAGCGGAAGGGCGCCCGCCGCACGATCGGACGGCCGATGATCCGTCCGGCCATGAAGAGGATCGCGTCACCCACCGCGATGCCGACCAGGCAGGCGAGGGTCGCCGGGAGGTAGCCCAGCGTTCCCCGGCTCACCAGCAGACCGGCGGCGATGCCGGTCAGGTCCTCGCTGGCGAGGGTCGCCGCGGCCAGCAGCACCATCAGGACCAGGACGGTGAACCCGGTGGGGCGGGGGACGCTGCGCGGATCGAACGGCTGCGCTGCGCGGGCGATGCGTTCGGGAGGCGCGCGGTCCCGGGTCGGCGCCGCGCCCGCCTCGACCCGGGCAAGGAACTCCGCCACCGGGGCGGCGACGTCCCGCGCATCGCTGTAGATCATGAAGTGCCCGCCATCGGGCACCATCGCGATCTCGCTCTGAGGAACCAGCCGGGCGTGCTCCGCGACGATCGCGGCGGGGACCAGGATGTCGTCGTCGCCCTGCACCAGGAGCATGGGCCCGGTCCAGCGCCGGAGCAGGTCCCGATAGGGGCGCTGGTCGGTGTCGTAGAAGTTGCGCGCGTATTCCACGCTGAGGATCACGTTGTCGAACCAGCCGAAGGTCGGGGTCAGCTCGCGCAGCGCCCAGAGCCCGGCGAGCTGCAGGCCGTGAAGGGCGTGGTTCAGGTGATAGTCGCCCAGCAGCTCGTACTCCTGCACCCCGATGCCCGACACCAGCGCCAGTGACGCGACGCGCCCGGGGGCCAGCGCGGCCAGGTCGAGTCCAACGCCGCTTCCCATCGAATACCCCACCACGTGCACCCGCGGAAGCCGCAGGGAATCGAGCAGCGCAAGCAGATAGCGGGCGTGGGCCCGCGTGGAGTAGTCCGGCAGGGCGCGGCTGGAGCCGCCGAAGCCCGGCAGATCGGGCGCGATCGTCCGGAAGCCCCGCGCCAGCGCCGTGCTGAAAGGGCGGACCTGGCCGTTGTCGCCCGGGCTGCCGTGCAGCACCAGGACCGGCGCGGCATCGGGCGGTCCTCCCGCCAGATCGAGGTACGCCAGCGCGATGTCGCCGCGCCAGGGGCCCGACGCGGCCTGGGCGGGCACCCGGACCACGCGCTCGTCGGCGGCTGCCGTCGGGGTGAAGGGATCGACCCGTCGCACGAGGTGCGAGGCGGCGAGCGCGAGGAGGTACAGCGCGAGGAGCGTCCTGCCCCAGCGGAAGCTGCGCGGTGCGGTCACACGAGGGGCAACGCGGCGGTGATCCGCTCCGTGGTGACGCAGGGTGGCCCCGGGACATAGTGGAGCTCTACCCGATCCGGCGCCACGTGCACATGGGTGAAGCTCACCGTGCAGGCCTCGGGCCGATGCATGCAGATGGAGAGCGGGCCGCGCTCCGGTTCGTGCCCTCGGTGGAGTGCCTCCATGGCCTCGGCCGTGAGCGGCCCGCGGCGCGCGGCGTCCTGGAACAACGCCGAGCGGAGGCGGGTGGCGGCATCTTGGTCCGCGCCCGAGCTGCTGAGGACGTGCCCCGGCGCGTCCACGGTGGCTCGGCCGAGCGACACGCCGTCCCACGCGAGCAGGGTCACGGGCCGTTCGGGGGCGAACCCGAGCAGGGTGAAGGGACGGTAGCGGGTCAGCGGCACCTCACCGAGCGTCAGGTCCGCCTCCGATGGCATGAGCGGCTTGAGGGTCCGGGGCTTTCCGAGCGTTCCGGTCAGCTTCTCGATCGTCCGCAGCCCCAGCAGCGAAACCACCAGGTGTCCCCGGCTCACCCACTCGCCCTCCGGCGGATCGTGCGCGGGTGATTCCCCGGAGCGGTTGGCCAGCGCGAGGGTGATGCCGAACTCGTTGGCCCCGATCCAGGTGCCCATCGCCTCGCTGTCCCGCGGCGCGAGCCAGCGCACCCCGCCGCTCTCCCCCGGCGCAGGCGGAAGCCCGGTCGCGCGGCTGGGCCGCTCGTCACGATTGAAGAAGACATCGTAGCCGGCCGGCCCGTGCAGCCAGCTGACGGTGCACATCTACCGGGCGCGAAAGGCGAGGGTGGAAGGTGCGACGCCGAACTCCGCGGCGCAGGAGTGACCGCGCTCTGCCAGCAGCAGCCGGATGATGGCGAAGTGGTGCACGGTGTGACTGACCACGAAGAGCAGCTCGCGGCCCAGAGAGCTGGGCCACGGCTCGGCCTCCGCTTCGTTCGCCGAAGCCGCCAGGTGGACCCGAAGCGGACGGGACAGGTCCGCGCCGGAAAGCCGACCCAGCGCATCGCACAGAAATCCGGTGCGCTCGTCGGCCGCCGCCCGGCTCGCTTCGAGCAGCGGCTCGCGTTCTCGCGCGTCGTAGTCCACCAACCCAGAGGCCAGCCCGCCGAGCAGAGAGCCGTAGTGGTCGAGCACGTGGCGGTACTGCGCCCCGACCGAGCCCCGCTCCAGTCCGGCGCCGGCATACAGGTCGTCACTCAGTTCGGTGAGCAGGGTACGGCCCTGCTCCAGCACGGTGAGGTTCCCCGCAAGGGGGGCGGGCAGACTCATGGCTCCTCTCTCACGTGACAGGCACAAACCGTTCCTCCAGCGCGGCCCGCAGGCGGTCGCCCAGACGGCCGCGATCGCCCTCCGTGACCGGGGAGGAATGAAAAGAGACCCGGGCGCGCACCCGCCTGAGGGTAAGCAGCTCCAGGAAATGCGGGCCGAAGGTCACGTCGCCCCACCAGCACACGGTCAGCTCCGCCGGCCGCTCCGGTTCGCCGGTGGCGTAGCTTACAGCGGCGGCGTGCACCGGGTAGCCGCGCTGCGCGGCCCACTCCAGCAGCGCCGTGCGCAACGGATAGACCCGGTCGCCGCGGTGACTGGTTCCCTCCGGAAAGAGCACCACCCCCGCGCCGCGCCCGATGGCCCGGTCGATCAGGCCGAGCACCCGGAGCGCGTCACGCTTGACGCCACGATTGACGAAGATCGTGCCGGCCACGCGGGCCAAGTGGCCCAGCACCGGCCAGTCCGCCAGTTCGTGCTTGGAGATGAACGTACATCCGAGCCGCGAGCCGAGCACCAGAATATCGAGATAGCTCAGATGGTTCGCCACCAGGAAGAACGGCTTGCCTGGCGGCGACCCATCCACCTCGACGCGAACGTTCAGGGTCACCAGACACCCCGCCGACCAGACGCGTGTCATCCAGCCGTTCCAGGCCTGGGTGAAGCGGCCGAAGGGCAGAGAGAGGACCGCGCCTGGCAGCCAGACCAGGTAGCACGCGACGGTCCACGCGCCGATGCCACCCAGCCGCGCGGTCTGCCGCAGGCGCGGCCGGAATCCCTCGACCATCAGCGGAAGAAACTCCGGAGGACCCGCGGCCCGAGTCGGTCCACGTCGAGCAGCACCAGGAAGTCGATGGTCTGGAACTCCCGGTCGATCGCCGGCGGGCCGCAGGCCTTGGCCCCCAGGTTGAGGTAGCTCTGAAAGAGCGCCGGGATGTGAGGCGGCGGCAGCGTGGCGCCCTTCGGCCCGCCGCAGACTGCGTGCGGAAGTGGAGCGACGCGGAAGGTCTCGTGCAGGTGTCCCCGCGCCGCCAGCTCCTTGTGGGTGGCGAGGCCCAGGGCCTGGTCCTGCGTGGTGAGGGAGCAACAGCCGAAGAGGTAACGCTTCCGGTTCCAGGAGAGGTACGCGGCGAGCCCCCGCCAGAGCAGATGCAGCACGCGCCCGTTGCGATGCGACCTGTCCACGCAGGCGCGACCGATCTCCACGGAACGCGAGAGCACCTCGGCGGGGAGCCCCGAGAGCGCGAAGATGCATGACGTGTAGAAGCCCCCCAGCAAGCCCGCCATCTCGGCCGTCTGCATGCGATAGGTCCCGACGCAGGCGCCGCTGTCGCTCTCGCGGATCAGCAGGTGGTGAAAGCGGGCGTCCAGGCCGTCCTCGTCGCGCCCGGTGACGTGCGAGGCCTCCAGGCCTTCGCCCAGCTCGAGGTTGAAGACCCGGTAGCGGAGCCGCAGCACCTCGTCCAGCTCGGCCGCGCTCCGGGCGAACGACACCACGTAGCGGCCGGACGCGATCCGCTCGTCCGGGACGCGGTCGGCCTGGACCGGGTAGCCGCCCGCCGCGACCGCGGTGTCGGCGTCGACCGGCGCGGCTCCGGGGTGGAGGGTCACGGGCCGGCCACCGGCCGGATGGACGCCGGATCGACGCGAAGGACGCGCCACTCACCGAGCAGGCGCAGGCGCCCGCCAACCTCGACCCGGATCCCGACGAATTGGAGAGCATCGGCAGGCAAGGGCCCCCCGTCCATCCCGGCGAGGATCACCGGATCGGCGCCGGCGACGGCAAGCAGCGGAGGCAGCCCGCCCCGCAGACAGCGCAGCGCGCAGAGCCGGTGCGTCGGCCCATCGCCCGGGTTCATGGCGCCGAGGTGACATTTCGAGTCCACGATCTCTCCCTGTAACGTGACGGGACCGAGATCGGTTTCGTCCGGCGCTGAAACGGGCGTGGGGTCGGGCAGGAACTCGACCTGGTCGCCGATCTCGACCATCGTACGGTGCCCCCGGTAGATCAGCGTCCCGGCGAGCTGGACCGAGCGGCCGTCCTGGCCCGCGACCGCCGACGCTCCATGCTTGCCCTGGCCGGCCAGAAGGTACACCGCCGTCTGGAAGTCGACCCCGGGCCGGCGGACCAGCAGCATGGGATAGGGGCGTTCGCGCACGGTGCCCAGGAAAGCGCGCAGCTCTCCGTACTCGAACACGGCGGGCGCCGGTGGCCGTTGCAGGCCGGCCAGGAGGACTGCGATGCCGAGTCCGAGGAGCAGGAGTCCGGCGGTGACCCGGGCGGCAAAGCGGCCCAGGCCGGGTGGAATCCTGGGCTCATACCCGACGAAGAACTCGTCCCGGCCCGTCATGTCACTGCCACCGGATCGACGTGGGTTCCCGCCGGGTTCGGCGTGACCGATACGTAGACCTGGCCATCCTGGACCCGAAGATTGTAGGTCGGGATCCGGTCGTCGAAGGGCGGGGGCGAGACACCGGTCGCGGGCAGGTACTGGTACCCATGCCAGGGGCAGGTAATGCAGCCGTCGACGATCCGTCCTTCGGCGAGCGGACCGTTCTGGTGCCTGCAGACGCCGCTCACCGCGGACAAGCGTCCCTCATGTCGGAACACGGCGACGCGCTCCCCCGCGACGATGGCGCCTTGCGCGCGGCCTTCCTCGATCCGGTGGACCGGGCAGACGTGCACCCAGCCGTCGGGCTCCGCGGGCGGAGGCTGGTCCCGCTTCCACTCCCTGAACCCCGCCGCGATGTGCAACCCGAAGACCGTCACCATTCCGGCCAGGAAGACCCCGGTGTAGGCTGGGTGTTGTTCCGCTTGCATGACGCCCAACGCCACGTGGAGCAGCAGCAGACCGTAGGCGAGGTACACGCCCATGTGCAGCGTCTTCCACGCCCGCGGCGTGAGCACCGAGAGCCAGAAGTCGTGGCTGGTGGCGGCCATCAGGACCAGGATCACCAGCGCAAGCAGCCCGAGCCACTCGAAGGGGAAGGCCGTGGGAAAGCGGGTTCCGGGCGCGCCCTGGAGCAGGCTCACAACCGCCGGCACCTCCCCGGCGGAGTGGTATTGCAGCAGGGCGAACGCTGCGTGCCCCGTGGCGACCAGCGCCATGGTGACGCCCAGGTGGCGGCGGTTGTAAAGCAGCGGAAGGAAACGCCGGTCGA
>Ga0299906_10004659_pt1 | contig 11206 bp, 8 predicted proteins | sample RVTome_14_FD_200259 | JGI IMG/M metagenome (GOLD analysis project Ga0299906, IMG submission 200259) | Soil microbial communities from uranium-contaminated site in the Upper Colorado River Basin, Wyoming, United States - RVT145D125 (version 2) ... | reverse complement strand
GTCTCGACGGGGTAGCGCCGCGGGCGGCACGCGTCGCGCGCCGCCCGCAAGGTCGCCTCGGCCGCCTCGCAGTCGCCGGCCAGGGCCTGCGTCACCCCGAGCATCGTCCGGGCCTCCGCGAAGCCCGGATCGAGGGCGAGGGCGCGCGCGAGCTCGCGCTCCGCCTGCCGGAGCGCGAGCTCGCGTCCCGCGCCGGCGTCCGGCGCCGCGAGCAGGCGCAGGACCGCGAGGTCGTAGTGCGCCTCGGGGGCGTCGCCGTCGCGCGCGCGCGCCGCCCGCGCGGCGCGCAGCGCCTCCTCGTGCCAGCCGAGACGGTGGTAGACGACGGCGAGGGTGTTGAGGTGCTCGGCGCGGGTGGTGCGATCGAAGCGGCGGCGATCCTCCGGGAGGCCGAACGACTGCGCGGGCTGGAGCCGGCGCGCCTCCTTGAGCAGATGCAGCGCTTCGAGCGGGCGCCCCTCCTCGAGCGCGAGCAGGCCGAGGTTCTCCCAGCCGAGGTGCCAGCCGGCGGCGGCGGCGGCGCGGAAGCGCGCGCGCGCCGCGTCACGATCGCCGGCGGCGTAGTACACCACGCCGTAGGCGTTGCGCGCCACCGCGGCGAACTCCGGGACCGGGTGCGCGATGGCGGAGTGTGCGAACAGAAGGCCGCGCCAGAAGACCGCGACGGCGAGCGCCGCCACCAGCGCGCACTCGGCCGCCACCAGCGGCAGCGCCCGCGGCCAGCGGTCGGCGAGGCGCGCGGTGCCGAGCGCGAAGAGGACGCCGAAGACGACGGTGATCGGCATGAGGTAGGTCGCCTTGACGGCGGCCGGCGTAGGGACGGCGCGCGTGCCGGCGACGAAGAGGCCGAGCATGGCGGCGAGGAACGCGAGCAGGGCGATGCGCGCGTCGTCCCACCCCTCGCGCCAGGTGCGCGCGACCGCCGTCCAGACGCCGTAGAGAACGAGGAGCGTGGGCACCACGCCGAGGCAGAGCAGCGCCTGGCCGGCACGGCGCGCCGGCTCGCTGGCGCTCACCCGCGGCAGCACCCAGCCGCCGAAGCCGTCGAACCAGGTGTTGGCGTAGAGCCCGGTCCACACCGCCTCGCGGAGCGCGCGGTGCCGGCCGCCCTCGAGGTCGTCGGTGAGCGAGAACCCGCGCGGCCAGGTCGGCCGGCGGAAGATCCACGGGTCGAACAGCAGGTACTCCGCGAGCCCGCGCTGCGCGCGCGGCTGCATGCTCTCGACGTGCCGCACCATGAACGCGCCCTGGCCCATCTGGAAGGGCGTGCCGTGCAGCGCGACGTTGCGCGCGTAGTACCAGCCGCAGACGCCGAGCATCACCGCGACCACGATCCCGAGCTGCGCGAGGCCGGCGCGCAGGCGGCGCGCGCGGAGCGCCTGCAGGCCGAGCGTCGCCAGGGCGCCGGCGACCACCGGAAGGGCGGAGAACTTCGTGAGCATCGCCAGGCCGAGGAGCAGGCCGAGGAGCGCGCTCCGCGCCGGCGAGGGGCACGCCAGGAGGGCGAGCAGGACGAGGATCGCCAGGCTGCAGAGCACGGCGGTGAGCCCCTCGTTGCCGAGGAACGGTGCGCTGTAGAGGTGTACCGGAAGGAAGAGCATGAAGCCGGCGGCGAGCAGGTGGACGAGCGGACGGCCCGGCAGGATGCGGCGCACAAGCACCCAGGTGACGGCGGCGTGGACGAGGCCGAGGAGGCTCACGATCAGGGCGCCGGCGCGCAGGGGGAGGAGCGCGTCGATCGGCGCCAGCGCCTTCCACAGGAGCGCCATGCCCGCGTAGTAGAGCGGCGGGTGGAAGAAGGCCCAGCCGCCGGTCGCGACCGGCAGGTGGCCGGTGGCGGCGAGGTACCAGACGTAGGTGAAGTGCGCGAAGCCGTCGTAGCCCTGCAGCGGCGGGAAGGTAAGCGCGTTGTTGACGCGCACCGCCGCGGCGACCACGACCATGGCGACGCCGACCGCGACGGTGGTCCGCCGCGTCACGGGATGCCGCAGTCGACGAGAAGGCGCACGGGCCGCAGCCCCTCGGGCAGCGCCGCGATGTGGCGGTGGCGTCCGATGCCAGCGGAATGCTGGATCCCGCGCCCGGTCTGCACCGGGAAGTGCCGGCGCACGTCGGGCGCGTGGTTGAGCGCCTCGGCAGCCGCCGGACAGTCGCCCTCGAGTGCGCGCACGGCGCCGAGCATCGTCGCCGCCGGGCGGAAGCCGGGATCGAGCGCGGTGGCGGCGGCGAGCTGGGCGTCGGCCCGGCGCACGGCCAGCGCGGGCGGCGCGCATGCGGCTGCGCCGTTCGTCGAGCACGCCGTCAGCAGGGTGAGCACCCCGAGATTGTAGCGTGCCTCGGCGAAGCCGTCGTCCGCCGCCACCGCCCGGCGCGCGACGTCGAGCGCCTGCTCGTCCCACCCGACCCGGTGGTAGATGACCGCCATCGAGTTCAGGTACTCGGCGGCGAGCAGGCGATCGTAGTGCCGGCGGTCGGCCGGCCGGCCGAACGATTGCTGGGGCGCGAGCCGTGCGGCGTTGCGCAGCAGGTAGAGCGCCTCGAGCGGCTCGCCGTCCTCGAGAGCGAGCGCCGCCAGGTTCTCGTAGCCGAGGTGCGAGTTGGCGTCGGCCGCGGCGCGGAAGAGCTCGCGCGCCCGCGCGCGCTCGCCGGCCGCGTAGTACACGATGCCGTGGAGGTTGCCCCACACGAAGGGGTGTTGGGCGACCGGGTGGGAGCGCGGGAAGAGGAGGCCGTGCGCGAAGACCAGGACGCTCGCCACCGCCACCGCGGCGACGTCGAGCGCCACCCAGCGCGGCCACCGCGGGCGGAGCTCGCCCAGGCGCGCGAGCCCGAGGGCGAACCAGAAGCCGAAGATGACGGTCACCGGCATGAGGTAGGTGGCCTTCACCGAGAGGTGCATCGGCGCCGCGTGCGTGTGGAAGACGAAGACGACCACCCCGCACCCGAAGGTGAGGAGCAGCGGCCCGAGCACGTCGTCCCAGCCGCGGCGGACGAGGCGCCCGACGGCGACGGCGATGCCGAGGAGGACGAGAAGGGTGGGGACGGCGCCGAGACAGAGGAGCGCCTGGCCGGCGCGGCGGGCGAGCTCGCTGGTGTAGACCGACGGCAGCAGCCAGGAGTCGAACCCCTCGAACCAGGCGGTCGCGTACAGTCCCGTCGGCACCGACTCCCGCAGCGCGCCCCGCACCGTGCCGCGTGGCACCTCGCCGAAGAGCGGGATGCTGCGCGGCCACTGCGGCCGCCGCAGGATCATGGGATCGAAGAGGACGTACTCGAGGAGGCCGCGCTTGCCCTTCGTCTGCCAGTTCTCGACGTGGCGCACCATGAACTCGCCGCGGCTCAGCACGAAGGGCGAGCCGTAGGTGGCGACGTTGCGGCCGTAGTACCAGCCTGACACCACCAGGAGCGCCGCGACGACCACGCCGAGGTGGCGAAGCGCCGGCGCGCGCCGCTCGGCGCACCAGGCCTTGATCGCCAGGGTGGCGACCGCGCCGCCGACCACCGCCAGCGCCGATGCCTTGGTGAGCATCGCCAGCCCGAGTATGCCGCCGAGCAGTACGCCGCGCGCCAGCGAGGGGTGCGCGGCGTCGGCGAGCAGCGCCAGGATCGCCAGGCTGCAGAGCACGGCCGCCAGCCCCTCGTTGCCGATGAACGGCGCGCTGTAGATGTGCACCGGCAGGAACAGCATGAGCGCGGGGGCGAGCAGGTGGATCGGGCGGCGCCCGGGGAAGCAGCGGCGCACGATCACCCACAGCACCGCCGCGTGCGTGAGGCTGAGGACGGCCATGAGCAGCGAGCCCATGTGGAGCCGCAGGAGGGGGTCGACACCCGCCAGGGCGCGCCAGAGCACCGCCATGAGCGCGTAGTAGAGCGGCGGATGGAAGAACGACCACCCCTCGGTCGGCAGTGGTACGTGCCCGGTGGCGGCGACGTACCAGACGTAGGTGAAGTGCCCGAAGCCGTCGTAGCCGCGCAGGGGCGGGAAGGTGAGGGCGTTGTGCACGCGGACGGCGAGCGCGACGACGACCGCCACGGTCGCCAGCACGACAAACCACCGCCGGCTCACGGCGCGCTCCGCTTGCGCGCCTCGACGCGCAGGACGCCGCCCCGGCGGCCGAGGGGCGCGACCACCGACACCATGCCGGCCACGAGCGCAAGCGGCACGAGGAGCGCCAGGCTGAGCGCGGTGTCGCGCCGGCTCCCGGCCGATCGCTTGCCGCGCAGCAGGGAGAAGAGATGGTTCGGCTGGCGGCAGACGCGGTCGAGGATCGACTGGACGAGCCCGAAGGTGTCGTACTCGAGCGAGAACGTCTGCCATCTGCCGGAGGCGAACCCCGCCGCCGCGAGCAGCCCCTCGAGCGCGGCGCGGTCGAAATGCAGCAGGTGGCGCGGCACGTCCAGGTGGTGCCAGGTGCGGCCGGAGAGGCGCGCCTGCCAGCTCCCGAAGTTCGGCGTCTCGACCAGCAGACGCCCGCCGGGGACGAGCACGCGGTGCGCCTCCAGCAGGACCTTGCGCGGGTTGGGGAGGTGCTCGAGGACGTGCGAGAGCGAGACCACGTGGAACGAGGCGTCCGGCAACGCCGGGAGGGTCGCCGGCGTCTCGACGGTCAAGCCGAGCGCGGCGCAGCGCTCGATGATCGGCGAGCGCTCGTGCTCGATGCCGACCACGTCCCAGCCGCGCCGCTTGCACGCGAGCAGGAACTCGCCGGACCCGCAGCCGATGTCGAGCAGGCGGCCGCCGGGCTGCGGCGGCCCGACCCGGCGCACGCGCGCGCCGAGGAAGAGCTGCTTCAAGACGACGTGCCGCTCGCCGTAGTAGTCCTCGTAGTAGGCGGCCAGCAGGGCCCCCTCCGGGCGCGGGCTGACATACACCAGGCCGCAGCCGAGGCAGCGGACCAGGGTGAAGGCGTGCCCGGAGACCGGATCGGCGGCCACCAGCTCGTGGCGCGCGCCGGCGGCGGCGCACGCCGGGCAGGCGACGGGGGTGAGCCTGCCGGGAGCGGGCGCGGGCGCGCGCGTCGTCACGTCGGCCGCTCTCCGCCGGCGCGGCAGGTGGCGCGCGCGCGCGCGGGCGCCAGCTCCGGCGGCAACACGTCGATCCAGCGATGGCGGACGACGGCGGCGTCGTGGAGGTCGCCGGTGCCGACGGCGTGGGCGTACGCGCGCCGCGGCCAGCGGCGCGTCGCCTCGACGCGCGCCAGGGTGCGCATTGCCGCCGCGCAGTCGCCGGCGCGCTGTTGCGCCACGCCCAGCAGGGCGTGCGCCGCGGCGAATCCCGGGTCGAGCGCGACGGCGTGCTCGAGCGCCGCGATGGCCTCGGCGGGCGCGTCGCGCTCCAGGTGGAGCACGGCCAGGTTGTAGTGCGCCTCGGGCAGCCCGGGATCGAGCTCGATCGCGCGCCGGGCGGCACGCAGGGCGGCGTCGGGCATGGCGAGGCGGTAGTAGATCACCGCGAAGGAGTTCTGGTAGTCCGCGCGGGTATCGCGCACGAGGATGGCGCGGTCGCTCGGCAGGCCGCCGAGCGCCTGCAACGGCAGCAGCCGGTTGGCGCGGCGGAGCTGGCGGAGGGCGGCCCACGGCCGGTCCTCGTCGAGGGCGATGGCGGCGAGGTTCTCGCGCGCAAGATACAGGTCGTGGTGCCGCACGATCGCCGTCAGCGTCCGGCGGGCGCGCTCGGGAAAGCCGGCGAAGTACTCCACCGCCGCGACCGTGTTCCAGTAGTGCGGGCCGAGCCCGACCTCGAAGAGGAGCTGGTAGGTGTAGATCGGCACGATCACCGCGAGCAGCAGCGCCAGCTCGCCGATCACCAGCGCGCGCCACCGGCGCCCCCAGCCGGTGACGGTCTCCACCCCGAGCGCGAACCAGAGGCCGAAGGGCACCACCGCGGGCAGCAGGTAGGACGCTTTCGCCGCCGAGACGATGCGGTTCACCCAGGTGTAGGCGCAGAACATGCCGACCATCACCCCGGTGGCGGCCAGCGACACGACCAGCACGTCGTGCCAACCGCGCCTCGCCACCCACGCTATGGCGCGCGCCAGCCCGACTGCGATGAGCAGGGTCGGCACGATCCCCAGGACCAGAAGCGCGCGCCCGAGCGCCTTGGTGGTGGCGTTGTACGGCAGGAACCAGTTACCGTAGGCGTCGAACCAGGTGCTGGCGTAGGCGCCGGTCCAGACCGAGTCCGCCACCGATCCGGACTTGTAGAGCGGCTCGCGAAAGATCTGCGGGTTGATGGTGAGGTAGGAGAGCAGGTCCCGCCGCCCGTGAGCTTGCGCGCTCTCGATCCGCCGGGTGACGAAGTACTCGCGGCTCATCTGAAACGGCGTGCCGTAGAGCTGGATGTTGCGCGCGTAGAACCAGCCGGCGACCGCCAGCATGATCGCGCCGGCGACGCAGGCGTGCGCGGCGGCGACGCGCCAGCGGCCGGTGCGGAGGCCGGCCAGGCCGAGCACGACGATGGTGACGGCGACGTAGGCGACGGCGGTGAACTTGGTGAGCAGCGCTGCCCCGACCGCCACGCCGAGCGCCGCGGCGTGCGCCCAGCGTCCCGACTCCAGCACGCGCACCAGCAGATAGAGCGCCAGCGAGCACAGCACCGTGGTAAAGGCCTCGTTGCCGAGCATCGGCGCGGTGTACACGTGCACCGGGAGGAAGAGCACGAAGGCGGGGGCGAGGAGCTGCACGAGCGGGCGTTCGGGAAGGAGCCGGCGCGCCAGCGCCCACGCCACGAGGGCGCTCACCAGGCCGGCGAGGCTGAAGAGCACGCTCAGGACCTTCAGCACCGTGCTCGGCGGCAGCTCGCGCAGCCCCGACCAGATCGCGGCGCAGATCGCATAATACAGCGGCGGATGGAACCGGCCCCACCCCTCGTTCGGCAGGGGCAGGTCCCCGCTCCGGATCAGGTGCCAGACGTAGGTGACGTGCGCGTAGCCGTCGTAGCCGTGGAGCGATGGGTAGCGGAGCGCGTTGTTGACCCGCATCAGCACGCCTACGCCGAGCAGGCCGAGCATCAGCAGGACCCACGGATCGCCGCCGAGCTGGCGGACGCGCGCCCTCATGCGCCGACGCTCACGACCGTAGCCCGACGTCGTCTCGGGACGACCGCGGCTTCCACCTCAGGTCGGCGCGGCGACTCGGGGCGTCCGAGCGCGGGCGCTCGGCGCGGCGCGACGGCGCCCGTCACTTGCACTTGACGCTCCAGTCGTACCCTCACGAGTTGAACGGCACGCGGTACTCGTCGAGGTCCGTCGGCTCGTAGAGCTCGCTGCCGACGCTCACGAGGTAGACCTCGCCGAACTTGGTGAAGTGCGCGTCGTCGGTCATAAGATACACGTCCCCGACAGGGGACGCGCTCCCGGCCGGCGGCCAGGGGAGCCTCCGGGAGTCCCGTCGGGTGCCCCTCCGACGTCAGCGCCGTTCGGAGCACGGCTCCCTCACCCGGTGGCGTGCGCCGCGGCCGCCTCTTGCATGCGGCGGCGGACCCGTCGCAGGCCCTCGGTGACGCCGAGGAGCCTGGTCTTCAGGAGCGCCTGCGTCGAGCGGTTGTCGACGCCGCCGCGCAGCGGGCGCCGCGCCGGCTGGCCGAGCTCGTCGGTGGTCATGGGGTGCAGGAAGTCGGGCGCGAGGCCCATGATCTCGGCGGCGGTGCGGGCGAAGTCGATGCGGCTCAGGAAATCGGGGCCGACCGGATGGACGACGCCGGTGTACGTCGCGTGCGCGAGCTCCTTGATGGCCTCGGCCAGGCTCTCGACGAAGGTCGGCGTGCCCCACTGATCGGACGGCACGTTCATGCGCTCGCCGCGGCCGCCCTTGGCGATCAGCCCCATGACGAAGTTCTTGCCGGCGGGATGGTAGCCGTAGACGCCGCACACGCGCGCGATCACGTGATCGTCGACGGCGGCGCGCACCACCGCCTCGGCCGCGAGCTTGTGCTCGCCGTAGGATTGCACCGGGCACGGCGTGGCGTCGGGCTCGTACGGGCCGGCGCTGCCGTCGAAGAGATAGTCGGTGGAGAAGTAGATGAAGCGCGCCCCGATGCGCGCCGCGGCGTCGGCGACGTTGTGGGTGCCGAGGACGTTCACGCGGAACGACTCGTCGACCTCGGTCTCGCAGCGGTCGACGTTGGGCTGCGCCGCGGGGTGGATGACGACGCGCGGCCGCAGGCGGCCGAGCAGGGCGTCGACCTGCGCGCGGTTGGTGACGTCGAGCGGGACCAGGCCGGGTCCGGGGGTGTGGCAATAGGTGCCGACCGCGCCGGCACCGAAGACCCGCATGAGCTCGCCGCCGACGAAGCCGGAGGCGCCGACGACGAGCGTGGTGGCGCTCATCCGCCGGCCACCCAGCGGAGCGCGGGCGTCACCTGCTTGGTGTCGAGGAGATGCCGGAGCTGCGCCAGCCGAACGAGGTGGCGGCTCTCGAAGAGCGCCGTGTCGAGCCGGCACCGGCGGAAGGCCTCGTAGATCTCGGCGGCCCCGCGGCAGACGTCCCACGCCGGCCGGAACGCGGGCAGCTCGCGGCGGATCTTGCCGAAGTCGACGCGGTAGCTGCGCTTGTCGGGCTCGCCGCTGCCCGCGTACACGACCGTGGACCCGGGGACGATCGCCCGCACGATCTCGGCGATGTCGCGCACCTGGTAGTTGTCCTCGTCGCGGCCGACGTTGAAGGCGACGTTGTGCACCCGCTCGCGCGGGGCCTCGATCGCGGCCGCCATCGCGGCCGCGATGTCGCGGATGTGGACCACCGGCCGCCAGGGCGTGCCGTCGCTCAGGATGCGGATCTCGCCCGTCGTCACGGCCCAGCCGACGAAGTTGTTGACGACCAGATCGGTGCGCATGCGGGGCGAGAGGCCGTACGCGGTGGCGTTCCGCATGAAGGTGGGCGAGAAGTCGTCGTTCGCGAGCGCGGTGACGTCGCGCTCGACGGCGACCTTCGAGACCGCGTAGGCGGAGACCGGATTGAAGGTGGCGGTCTCGTCGAGGGGGCGCTCGCCGGCGGCGCCGTAGGTGCTGCACGAGGACGAGAAGACGAAGCGGGGAACGCCGGCGGCGCGGGCGAGCGTCGCCAGACGCACCGAGCCGCGGTGGTTGATGTCGGCGGTGAGCTCGGGGTCGAGCTGGCCCATCGGATCGTTGGAGAGCGCCGCGAGATGGATGACGGCGTCGACGCCGGCGACGTCGGCCTCGGCCAGATCGCGCACGTCGCGCCGCCCGGTCGGGGCGAGCCGGGCCTCGAGCGGTTGGAACTCGTAGTCGCTGAAGTAGCCGACGTCGAGCCCGCGCACCTCGTGGCCGCGCGCCAGCAGGAGCGGGCAGAGCACGGCGCCGATGTAGCCCTCGTGTCCGGTGACCAGGACCTTCACCGCCACACTCTCCAGGGCGCGCGGTCCTCCTCCCACATGCTGCTCAGCAGCTCGTACTCGCGGAAGGTGTCCATGCACTGCCAGAAGCCGGTGTGGGTGTAGACGGCGAGCTCGCCGTCGGCGGCGACGCGCCGGAGCGGCTCCTGCTCGAGCACGCACGACTCGTCGTCGGACAGGTAGTCGAGGAACTCCCGCTGGCACACGAAGAACCCGCCGTTCACGAAGCCCTCGGACACCTGGGGCTTCTCGGTGAAGCTGGTGACGACGCTGCCCGTGACGTGCATCTCGCCGAACCGCGACGGCGGGCGGATGCCGGTGACGGTGACCAGCCGGCCGGCCTCGCGATGGAAGCGCAGGAGCGCGCCGATGTCGATGTCGGCGAGGCCGTCGCCGTAGGTGAGCATGAAGGCGTCGGCGTCGACGTGCTTGGACGCGGCGCGCTTCACGCGGGCGCCCGTCATGGTGTCGAGGCCCGTGTCCGCCATGGTGACCGTCCAGTCGACGTCGTCGTCGTGATCGACGTAGGTGAGGCCCGGATTCTGGCCGAGCCTGATCGTGAAGTCGTTGGCGATCGCGCGGTAGTTGAGGAAGTACTCCTTGATCATGAAGCCCTTGTAGCCCAGGCACAGCACGAAGCGGTTGAACCCGTAGTGGGCGTAGCTGCGCATGATGTGCCAGACCACCGGGTGGCCGCCGATCTCGACCATCGGTTTCGGGCGGTACTCGGTCTCCTCGCGGAGGCGCGTGCCGCGGCCGCCGCACAGGATGATGACCGGAAGGGGATGCGAGCTCATCGAGGGGGAGGGGGACGTGCCGGGCGCTACATGCGGACCGCCGGCACCGCTTTCTTCGCCATCGGCCCGTCGATCTCGAGGTAGGAGTACTTCTTGAGCCCGAGCCGGTGCAGGATGTACTCGCGCATCGTCCGCAGCACGTCGAAGCCGTACTTCATGAGCGGCACGTAGCACTTCTCGCTGCCGTAGTAGGTCGGGATGGTGCGCTCGACGACGCGCAGGCCGGCCATGCGGATCTGCACCAGGATCTGCGAGTCGAAGTGATACTCGTCGCTGTTGCGCTCGAACGGAATCCGCTTGAGCGCCTCGGTGGTGTAGATGCGATACCCGGAGTGGTACTCGGAGAGATTCCACCCGAGCATCCAGTTCTCGACCGTGGTGAGGAAGATGTTGCCGAGGTAGCGGTGCAGCGGCATGCCGCCGGCGCGCGGGTCGCCGGTGATGCGCGACCCGAAGACGTGGTCGGCCTTGCCCTGGTAGATCGGCTCGAGCAGGTACTCCATCTTCTCCGGCGCGTACTGTCCGTCGCCGTGGAGCATCACGACGACGTCGAAGCCGTTGTCGATCGCGTAGCGGTAGCCGACCTTCTGGCTGCCGCCGTAGCCGCCGTTCTTCTCGCTGCGGTGCACCTTGAGCTTGGTGAGCCCTTGCTGCTGGGCGTATCCCATGCTCACCAGGTGGGTGTTGTCCTCGCTGCAGTTGTCGACGACCAGGATCTCGTCGATGCGGTCCTTCATGCCGGCGGGGATGCGGTCGATGACGCTCGGGATGGTGGCCGCCGCGTTGTAGGCCGGGATATAGCAGAGGATGCGCAGCTTGGAGGCGCGATCGGCCTGGGTCGACGGACTCTGCACCGCGGCGGTCGAGTCGGGGGCGCTCATCTCGTTCGTCCTCCAGATCTCATCTCTAGGATTGTGGGGGATGCAAAAGCCTTGCCGTGTGATCGTGGCATTCCGGCATGACGTCGCGCTCCGGGGTGCTGTGGCTCGGCCGCGGGGTGGGGTCTGCGCTGCCGCTGCTGGACTGGAGATAAGTAACCGGGTGTATTGCCAAA
>Ga0299906_10004658_pt1 | contig 11207 bp, 11 predicted proteins | sample RVTome_14_FD_200259 | JGI IMG/M metagenome (GOLD analysis project Ga0299906, IMG submission 200259) | Soil microbial communities from uranium-contaminated site in the Upper Colorado River Basin, Wyoming, United States - RVT145D125 (version 2) ... | reverse complement strand
TTGTACGGATACCAACAGACCTTCGGCGACACGATACGCCTTCAGTTCTGGTTGAATGCCGATTCGGCCAGCGTCCTCATCCTGCCCATGGGACAGTTGGTCGGATGAGTATGCCGAACGCGTCCGTCGTGCGGGGCGGGGAAGTCTCGGCCTCCCCGCGGGGCGCGAGCGTCCTCACGCAGCCGTGCCACCCCCTGCGCCAACCTCGCGCAGGCTTCTCCATGGTCGAAGTCATCATCGCGATCGTCATCCTCACGATCGGCGTGCTCGGCCTTGCCGGCGCCACGGCCCACATCGCTCGCCAGGTCACGCTGTCGGACCTCATGACCGAGCGCTCCGTCGCGTTCCAGACCATTATCGACCGGATCCAGTCGCTCCCCTACGCGAGCGTCGTCGACGGCGACGATTCGATCGGCGTCTTCTATGTGCGATGGACCGTGACTCCGGACGGACCGCAGACGAGCACCGTGCGGATCTATACGTTGGGTCCGGGGCTCGGTACCGGCACGCCGCCGGGCAACAATCCGCAGGCGCTCGACTCCTTCGATTTCAAGGTGCTCCGCAGATGACGCGCGACCGCAGGGGCTTCACCATGGTCGAGCTGATCGTCGTCACCGTCTTAGGCTCGCTGGTGGTGTTGGTCGCGCTCCAGGTGCTGATCACGAACCGGCGGGCGTATACGGCTCAGTCGGCCACGATCGCTGGGCAGCAGACCACTCGTATGGCCGTCGACATCCTCTTCGCGGAGTTGCGTGAGGTAAGCCCTTCGGGTGGCGACATCCTCGCCATGTACCCGGACTCGATCACCGTGCGACTCATGCGCAAGTTCTCGTACGTGTGCGCGACCGATTTCACGGTTCAGCCCCGGCTCACGGTGATCATGAACGTCCCCCGGGCGGGCGCGGATACGCTTCGCATCATGGGGGGCACGAACCGATTCGAGGTAGGCGACTCGGTCTTCGTCTACGCGGACAACAATGAGAACATCGACACCGACGACGTCTGGATCCCAGCGCAGGTCACGGCCGTCGACGCGCTGGCCGTGTTCTGTCCACAGGCCCTTCTCAGCCCGGCCCTGGACCTGACCTTCAACGGCCAGGGAGCACTCTTCGCCGCCGACTCGGTCGGCGTCGGGGCGCCGGTGCGCAGCTACCAGGAGTTCACGTTCGGAACCACCACCATGAACGGGGACGTCTATCTCGCCCGGCGCGACACGGGGGATTATGTGCCGATGGCCGGCCCGCTGGCACCCAGGGACGGACTCCAGTTCGTCTATCGTGACGCGCTGGGCGCGGTCACCGCCACGCCCACGGACGTTTCCCAGATCGAGGTCACGATTCGGACGGGGTCGGAGGTGCTCAACTCCCTGGGCCGACTGGTCCAGGATTCGATACTGGTATGGATTCACACACGCAACTGAGGATGGACGGCCCGACCCGGCCGGACCGTACGAGGCTCATCATGAATACCACCGACCAACGAGGCTTCGCTCTCCCGGCCGCCATCGGCGCGCTCGTCATCATCGGCGTGCTCATGACCGCCGGCTTCTTCATGGCGCAGCAAGAGTTGCGGATCGGCGTGGCGAGCAACCACGCCAACATGGCGGTCAACATCGCGCAGGCGGGCGCCAACGAGGTATTGTCCAACTGGAATGGGTACCAGCTCGGCAATATTGGTGTCTGGTCCGACACGACGCTCACGTCCACGACGGAGAACGGAGTCTGGACCGTCACCATCGCGAACGCCAACAACTTCATTTACTTCCTCACGGCCACCGGTGAGGTCACCGAGGGAGGCGCGATGTGGGCCGGTGCACGTCGCACCATCGGCATCGCGACCAAGATCCTGTTCGCCGACATCGATCCTCCTGCGGCTTTTACCACGCGAGGCGCGGTCGAGGTGAAGGGAACGGCCCTCATCAACGGGACGAATACGACGCCGACCACGTGGGGTCCGTACTGCGGCGACGTCGCGACCAACGACACCACCGGGATCCTGGTCAACGATATCACGACCCCTCCGACCACGTCGGGGTCCGGCGACATCCAGGGCAATCCGCCCTACGACGGAGATCCGACCATCGTGGATCAGACCTTCACACAGTTCGGGGACATGGACTGGGCGCAGCTCACGGCGCTGGCCGCGCTGGAAGGAAAGGATCTTTCCTCGATCACGGGGACCATCTCCACGATCGAGCCCGTCGTGGTGGGCGGTCTCTGCGACACGAGCCCGCTCCTGAATTGGGGTGACACGCTCCCCACCGCACCCTGTGGCTCGTACTTTCCCCTCCTCTATCACGGCGGGAGCATGCGAATCCAGGGCAACGCGTACGGCCAGGGGATCTTGCTCGTCGAGGGAGACCTGGAGCTCCGCGGCGGGTTCGTCTTCTACGGGATCATCATCATCCAGGGGTCGTTTTCCACGCAGGGCTCCGGGAACCGCATCATCGGCGCGGTCATGGCATCGAACGGTGGCGCCCTCGATCAGACCAGCACGGGTGGCTCGGAGGTCACCTACTCCCGATGCACGATCACGAGGGCCGTCCTGAACAACGCCTCGCTGTCACGTGCTCGACCTGTCGGGCAGCGGGGCTGGGTCGACCTCTCGGCCGTCGCGAACTGACGAAATAGGCCCGGCCGGCGGAGCCGCGGCTCCGCCGGCCGCTTTTTTTCGCGATTTGCTGCGCCAAATGTTTACCAATTATTCGGGTCTGGACGGGTGGCATTTTCTTCTTGACAAGTCTCGACTTTCGGTGGTAACCTGACATCGACATTCGCAGGAAATTCTGTCCTCATCCTCTTCGCGTGAAGGCGGAGCATGGGCCTCTTCGGACGAAAGCGAACCGTCATCGGGCTGGACATCGGGTCCGGCTTCGTGAAGGTCGTGGAAGTGGATCACTCCGGCGATCAGCCCGAGGTGGTCCGGGTCGCGATGCGACCCCTGCTCCCCGATGCCATCGTTGAGGGGGAGATCATGGACTACGGTCTCGTCTCCGACGCGGTCCGGGGCCTCTTCCAGGATATGGGCCTGAAAGGAGCGGAGGTCGTTACGGCAGTCGGCGGCCACGACGTGATCATCAAGAAGATTCAGATGGACCGCCTGAAGGAGTCCGACGCCCGTGAGGTGATTCGCTGGGAGGCCGAGCAGCACGTTCCGTTCGACATCAAGAGCGTGGAGCTCGACTTCCAGATCCTCGATCCGAACGGAGACGGCCTCCAGATGGAGGTTCTCCTCGTGGCGGCCAAGCGGGAGCTCGTGGACAACAAGGTCGGCCTCCTGCAGGACGCCGGCGTCAACCCCGTGGTCATCGACGTCGACGCGTTTGCGCTCCACAACGCCTTCGAGCACAACTACCCCGATCGACTGGACGGGATCATCGCGCTGGTCAACGTGGGTCACGAGACGACGAACGTCAGCATCCTGGAGAACGGGGTGCCCATCCTGACCCGAGACATTCCGTTCGGCTCGCGAAAGATCCGCGAGGACCTGCAGCGGGAGCGGGGACTCACGGCCGAGCAGGCCGAAGATGTCGTGCAGGCCCGCGAGACCGCCGCCGACCTCGAGAGCTTCGTCGCGGCCTCCGCGGACGAGGTCGCGGTCGGCATCGAACGGGCCAGCGCGTTCCTCATGACCCGCGAGGATGGCGATTCGGTGAGCCGCATCTACCTCAGCGGAGGCGGCGCGCGCATCCCAGGCATGAGCCAGACTCTCGCGCAGCGAATGAACGTCGAGACGGAGCTGGTGAACCCGTTCGAGCGGGTGCCCGTGCGCCCAGGGGCGGCGGGGGACATCGTCATCGACGAAGCCGCACCCATGTTGCTGTTGCCACTCGGACTGGCCCTTCGGACCTAGGATGAGGACAGCGATACCGTGATCGAAGTCAATCTGCTCCCGGGTGGAAAGAAGGGGACCTCCGGCGGCTTTTCGTTCCCTCTGAGCCTCGACGCGCTCAAGAACCTGCGAGGGAGAGGGGGCGGGGGAGCGTCCTCCATCGACCCGTACCAGGGCTTCTTCGCCGTCGCCGCGGCGATCGCGCTCGGCTACATGGCGTTCACCTTCTTCGGACTGCGCTCGCAGACCGAGGAGCTCGGTGTCCAGCTCGAGGCCGCGGTCCAGGACTCCATCCAGAATGCCGCGATCATTCAGCGCACCAACGAGCTGCAGGCACGGGCCGACTCGATCCAGGAGCGCGTGGCGATCATCCAGGAGATCGACGCCGACCGTTTCACATGGCCGCACATTCTCGATGAAGTCGCGGCGGCCGTGCCTGACTACACGTGGCTTCGCGAGGTGCTCTATTCCGGCGACGCCCCGCTCCAGATAAGGGTGACGGGGCGCGCCGGCTCGATCTTCGCCGTCACGAGCTTCATGCGCCGTCTCGAGGCGTCGCGCTTCCTGAGAGCGGTGACGACCGAGACGATTCAGCAAGTGGCCTCCGAGGAGGATGCCGACGATCTCGTCTACCTCTTCGAGCTCCTCATGACGCACGAGTCGCCGGCCATCGACGAGCTCGAGACCGTTCCGCTCTTCGAGAATGGTTCGGTCCAAGCACAGACCGCCGGACCGGGGAACTGACCCATGGCATGGTACAACCCGTCGAGCCCCACGCAGCGGTACTGGATGCTGGCCGGAATCGGAGCGCTGATCCTCCTCGTCCCGTTCACCATGTACTACAAGACGCCGGCGGACGAACGTAACGCCGTCACCCGCGAGCGCCTCGAGGCCCTCGACATCCAAAACCGTCAGGCGGGCGTGATCCTCGCCCGTGGGGGCGCCGACCTGGAAGAGCGCATGGCGCTCTACGAACGGCACGTGTCACGCCTCGAGGAGTTGATTCCTGCCCGGGAGGAGGTGCCCGCGTTGCTCGACGACATCCAGAGCCGGGCACGGTTCGTCGGCGTCGATGTCCTGAGCCTGACGCCCGAGCCCACGGAGCCGGCGGGCCCCTACAACCGCACCGGGTATGCGATGACCGTTGTTGGCGAGTATCATGCGGTCGGGCGCTTCCTCACCGAGATCGCGAGCCTGTCACGCATCGTGAACACGGTGCAGCTCGACCTCCAGCTCTCCGGGGCGCCTCAGCGGCACCCCGACATGGAGTTTCCGATCGAGGCCAGCTTCCGTATCGAGACCTTCGTCCTTCCCGATGAGACCGCCATGGCGCCCGCCGCCTTGCCCGGAGGTTGATCACCATGACGTTGACGAAGGTCACGGGGATGGCACTCGGAGTCGCGGCGTTACTCGCGCTTCCAGGCCATGCCGACGGCCAGGCCCCGGACCCGCCGCCGGTTCGCCCCGGTGACACCGAGCTCGTCTTCGAGCGCGAGGTGTTCCAGTATCCGTCGTTCACCCGTCGCAACCCATTCCGGCCTCTGGTCGGCGCGGAGGGTGGTGGGCCTCGATTCGAGCAGTTGAGCCTCATCGGCATCATGTACTCACCCGACCCGAACGCCAGTGTCGCCGTCGTCTCGACGGGGGGGGTCACGGTCGCGGAGGACGGCACGATGAGCGCAATCGCAGGCAGTGCGTATAACCTCAAAGTCGGCGACCGCATCGGCAACACGACGATCGTGCAGATACGACGCGACGCTGTCGTCGTCGACGTCGAGGTCTTCGATTCCGTCGAACGGCACACCATGAACTTCGTTTCCAGGCGCCAGGGAGGCACCCAATGACGTCGATGTTCGCTCTTTGGGCGGGCACGCTCTTGGCCCTCGGGGGCCCCGTCACGCAAGTGACGATCACTCCGATGGCCTCACAGACCAGCGTCCTCATCTCGATCGACGGGGACGTCGAGTACCGCGACTTCACCATGGAGGGTCCCCACCGTCTGGTGATCGACCTCATGGGTGCGTCGCATGCCCTGCCGCAGGACGACTTCGGTGCGGTGAACCGAGGTGGAATCCTCTCGATGCGCACGAGCCAATACGCGGACGACGTGGTTCGCGTCGTGTTCGTGCTCGACCGGAAGCTCGGATACACCATCATGCCGGACTCGCGCGGCGTGCGGATCTCCCTCGAGAATCCGACCGGCGACTTCGAGCCTTGGTCGTCCGGGGCCACGTCACGCTTCGATCCGACGGCGCTGGTACCGGCGATGCAGGTCGCCGCGGTGCAAGAGGCCCGGCGGATCTCGGTGACATGGACGGAGGCTCCGATCAACGACGTCTTGTTGGCGTTCGCGGCGTTCTCGGGTCGCTCGATCGTGCCGGGCTCCAACGTGACGGGCTTCGTGACGGCGGACATCAACGATCAGCCGTGGGACGTTGCCTTGGGCGCTATTCTCCAGGGCCAGGGCCTGGCCGCTGAAGAGACCGACTCCGGTATCATTCGCGTGGACAATATCGCCGATCTCAACGACCGGGAGGCGATCGAGCGGATTCTCACCGTGGCCCATCGCATCTCGTACGCGACCGCCGGTGAGGTACAGACGGCCGTGCAGCCGCTCCTGACGGAGCGGGGCACCTCGACCGTGGGCACGAGCACCAACACCCTGATCGTGTCCGACATCGCGCGTGTTCAGGAGGCGATCGCGAGCCTTCTGACCGAGCTCGACATCGAGACCCCACAGGTTTCGATTCAGGCGAAGATCATTTTCGTGAACCGCACCGATCTCGACGAGCTCGGCGTGACCTATGAGCTCAAGGATTCACGCGGCAACCAGTTCAATGCCCTGAGCTCGGGCTTCGCCGACACCGATGGGGACGGCACTGCGGATCCGATTCCTCAAGGTGAGGCCGTCATCGCCCTCGGGGGTAATTCCGTGGCAGCGCTCGGCAACGCGACCGCTCGAGTGGCGGCTCCGACGCTCCAGCTTCTGACCTCGCTCGTGTTGGGCCGGCACCAGCTCATCGCCTTCATCGACGCGCTCCAGTCGGTGCAGTTGAGTGACATCGAGGCGACACCTCAGGTCACGGTGCTGGACAATCAGGTAGCGCGGATCCACGTCGGTGAGATCACGCCCATCCGCACCATCGACGCCGGTGCCGGTGGCGCGGCCGGGGGCCAGTTCCCGACCGCCCAGGTTTCACAGCAGGAAACCGGTGTGATCCTCAATACGACACCACACGTGACCGAGGACGGCAACATCCTCCTCGAGGTCCAGGCCGAGCGTTCGGCGGCCGAGCTGGCGGACTCCGATGCGGGCTTCATCTTCCGGACTCAGTCCGCGCAGACCCGTGTGCTCGTCCAGGATGGGGAGACCGTGGTCATCGGCGGGCTGACCCAGACGGAGCGGACATCGGCGCTGGCCGGGATTCCGCTCCTGAAGGACCTGCCGCTCATCGGCGCACTCTTCCGGACGCGCAGGGAGCAGGTGATTCAGCGTGACCTCATCATCCTCGTGACTCCCCATATCGTCCGCGGCGGACTCTAGAAGGCTGTTATGGTACGAGCCATGATCGGTGCCCGTTCGGGACGCGCGTCCGCCCTCGCTCTCGTGGTCGGAGCGGTGGTGCTCTCGGCTTGCGCCGGCGAGAACCTCTTCACCGGTGTGGCCACGTCGGGGGAGTTGGGGCCGACTGTCGAGATCACGGCGCCGACCGAGGGTTTCACCATCGCACTCGGCGACTCCATTCTCGTGACGGCGTCGGCGAACGCGCCGAACGGGGGGGCGGGGGCGGTTTTTCGGGGAACCTATACGGACGGGTCGGCTGCCTACGCCGAGAGGACCGTCGACATGAATGGGGTCCAGGCGGCGACGCTCACGAACTACCTGCAACCCGCGCCGGGGCAGGTACCCGGTACGCCCTACATCGTGGTCGAGGTGACGGGTGTGGGGGGTGCCGTGGGCCGGGACTCGGTCAGAGTCACGATCAACTGACTCGGTGAGCCCGGGCGTGGTCTCGGGCCGCTCCTTCCTTTATACATAGGATGCGCCCCGGTTGACCGTCCGGTGTGAGCCCGGCGTCGCCGGGCTTTTGCGTTTTCACCATCGTCGTCCACCCATGCGCCGCCTATCCTTCCATACTGCCGGAGAGTCCCACGGCCGCGCGCTGACCGCGGTCGTCGAGGGCGTCCCGGCCGGTCTCGGCCTGAACATGGAGCGGGACGTCGATCCGGAATTGGCGAGGCGCCAGGGCGGGTACGGAAGAGGACGCCGCATGCAGATCGAGTCGGATGCGGCCGACCTGCTGAGCGGGGTGCGACTAGGGGAGACCCTTGGCTCACCGATCTCGATGCTCATCTGGAACCGAGATTGGGAGAACTGGACGACGGCGATGAGCCACACCGAGCCCGATCCGACTGAGAATCCGAAGGCGCTACGGCCACACTACCTTCCCCGCCCGGGTCACGCCGACCTCGCGGGGGCGCTCAAGTACGATCGCAGGGACGTGCGGGACGTGCTGGAGCGGGCCAGCGCCCGCGAGACCGCGGCCCGGGTCGCGTGTGGGGCCGTCGCCAAGCGCCTGCTGTCCGAGCTCGGGGTCAGCGTCGGGAGCCACGTGACGTCCATCGGACCGGTCGCGACCACGCCCGCCACGCTTCCCGAGGATCTCAACGCCGCGGTGGACGACAGCCCTGTACGCTGCTTGGACGCCGCCGCCGCACGGCTCATGACGGCCGAGATCGACGCCGCCAAGGACCGTGGTGACACGTTGGGCGGTGTCTTCGAGGTCGTCGTCACCGGCCTCCCGGTCGGGCTCGGAAGCTACGTATCCTGGGACCGGAAGCTGGATGGGCGCCTCGCAGGCGCCGTGATGTCGATCCATGCCGTGAAGGGTGTGGAGCTCGGGATCGGCTTCGAGGGAGCGCGCCGGCCTGGATCCGAGGTGCACGACCCGATCGTGCGTGCCGACGATCGGGAGCGGTCGGGTGGTCTGGGCCGCGCCTCGAATCGCGCGGGTGGCCTGGAGGGTGGTGTCACCACCGGGGAACCCCTCGTCGTGCGCGCCGCGATGAAGCCGATTTCGACGCTCCGCAAACGGCTGCCGAGCGTGGATCTGAGGGACGGCAGCGAGGGAGACGCCGCCGTCGAGCGCAGCGACGTCTGCGCAGTGCCGGCCGCGGGCGTCGTGGGTGAGGCTATGGTGGCGCTCGTCGTCGCCGATGCCATGCTCGAGAAGTTCGGCGGTGATTCGGTCGGCGAGACGAGGCGGAACCTCGATGCGTATGTCACGTATCTCGCCCAGCGGGGATTCCGGGAGCGTTGACGACCTGCCCGCCACTCCGCCGCGTTCTGCTCGTAGGCTTCATGGGGGCTGGCAAGACCACGGTCGGCGAGGCGCTCGCCCGGGCCATGGGATGGCACTTCTGCGACTTGGACGAGGAGGTCGAGCGCCTCGCGCAGGCGACGGTCGCCGAGGTCTTCGATCGTCTCGGCGAGTCAGGATTCCGTGAGATCGAGGCCCGAGCGGCGCGAGCGTTGCTGGCGGAGTCCGACCTGGTGATCGCGAGCGGAGGCGGATGGGCCGGCGCGCCGGGCTGGTCTGCCGCCGTGCCCGAGGGCACCGCTGTCGTATGGCTCGAGGTGGGTCCGCAGGAGGCCGTCCGCCGGGCGACGGCGGAGCCGAAACGGCGCCCGCTGCTGGAGGGGCCCGACCCGCTGATCCGGGCCCGTGAGCTGCTGGAACGTCGAGCCCCGCATTATGGGGAAGCGGATTGGAGAGTGGACACGGAGCGCTCGTCGGTAGAAGATGTCACGGCGCGGATCTTGGAGATCCTCCGCAACCCCGGATGGGAATCGAAGACGGAATGAGCCAGAATGGCGGCAAGCACCTCGTGATCGTCGAGTCACCGGCGAAAGCACGCACCATCGGCAAGTACCTCGGCGCCGGCTACGAAGTCGCGGCCTCGGTGGGCCACGTGCGTGACCTCCCGCCCAAGGAGCTCGGTGTGGACGTGGAGCACGGCTTCGAGCCCAAGTACGTGACCATCCGCGGCAAGGGAAAGATCATCGCCGACCTCAAGAGGAAGGCCAAGGGCGTCGATACCGTGATTCTGGCGACCGACCCCGACCGGGAGGGAGAGGCGATCGCCTATCACGTGGCGGAGCAGCTCGGCTACGAGCAGGACCGTAGCCGCTTTCAGCGTGTGACCTTCCGCGAGATCACGAAGGGAGCGGTCCAGAACGCGCTGGCGAATCCGGGCGTGCTCGACGTGCGGAAGATCGAGGCTCAGCAGGCGCGACGGATCCTCGATCGGTTGGTGGGCTACAAGGTCAGCCCCCTGCTCTGGAAGCCTATTCGTCCCGGGCTGTCCGCGGGCCGAGTCCAGACGGTCGCGCTCCGCCTCATCTGCGAGCGCGAGGACGAGATTCGGGCCTTCGTCCAGCTGGAATACTGGTCCATCACCGCGCATCTCGAGCGCGACGAGCAGCCCTTCGACGCGAAGCTCCATCAGATCGATGGCAAGTCGTTCACGCTCGGAGACGAGAACGCGGCCACGGCAGTCGTCGACGCCGTGCGTGACATACCCTTCGAGGTCACGAGCGTCAAACGACGCGAGCGTCGCAAGAACCCGGCGGCGCCGTTTACGACCTCGACACTCCAGCAGGAGGCGGCGAAGCGTCTTCGTTTCTCGGCGCGCCGCACGATGTCGAACGCCCAACGCCTCTACGAGGGCCAGGACATCGGGTCCCGCGGCCAGGTCGGCTTGATCACCTACATGCGCACGGACTCGACCCGCGTTTCTCCCACCGCGGTCGGACAGGCGCGAAGCTGGGTCGAGGAGGAGTTCGGATCCGACTACGTTCCGAAATCGCCCAGGCTTTACGGAGGGAACCAGCAGCGGGCGGTCCAGGACGCGCACGAGGCGATCCGGCCCACCGACGTGACCATCCTGCCGAGCGACGTGGAGCGTTACGTGGAGCCCGACCAGGCCCGGCTCTACGAGCTCATCTGGCTGCGCTTCGTCGCGAGCCAGATGTCTCCTGCGGTCTACGACACCACCACCGCGGACTTCGGTCTGCGAGGCTCGGACGGCCGGAGCTATCTATTCCGGTCCACCGGATCGATCGTGAAGTTCCCGGGCTTCACGCGCCTCTACCTCGAGGCGACCGAGGCGGGCGAGAAGCGTCGACTGGACGACCTCGAGCCGCTTCCGGACCTCACCGAGGGTACCATAGCGACGACGAAGAGCGTCGAGCCGCGGCAGCACTTCACACAACCGCCCCCGAGGTTCTCGGAGGCCAGCCTGGTCAAGGAGCTGGAGAAGCTCGGCATCGGGAGACCTTCCACGTACGCGTCCATCATCTCGGTCATCGTGGA
>Ga0299906_10004657_pt1 | contig 11208 bp, 7 predicted proteins | sample RVTome_14_FD_200259 | JGI IMG/M metagenome (GOLD analysis project Ga0299906, IMG submission 200259) | Soil microbial communities from uranium-contaminated site in the Upper Colorado River Basin, Wyoming, United States - RVT145D125 (version 2) ... | reverse complement strand
ATCCGCTCACCGGCGCCGTCTACGCCTTCGGGCATCCCTTGTTCAACCTTGGTCCCATCGAATACCCGATGACGCGCGCCAACGTCCACCTGATCCTTCCGAGCCTGTACAGCTCCTTCAAATTGTCGAGCTCCGGGCCTACCGTCGGGACGTGGCTGCAAGATCGATACACGGCCATCAAGGGCACGCTGGGCGACAGACCGAGAATGATTCCCCTTACGGTCCAGGTTGAAACGAGCCGCTCGCAGGAAAGGAGCTATCGACTCGGTCTGGTTCATGACGAGTTGTTCTCTCCGATCCTGGCGTACATATCGCTCATGTCCATCCTGCAGACGACCGAGAGGCAGTTCGGTACCCAAACCGTGAAGGTATCGGCCTGGATCTCCATGGACGAGAACCGGCGCGTGCACATCGAGGACGTCTTCGCCAACGATCAACCGGCGCTCTCGGCGGCAGCCATGGCGGCGGCGCCGCTCTCCTACTTGATGACCAACGATTTCGAGCCGGTGGACATCCAGTCGATGGACGTTTCGATCGAGGCCACCGAGAGTCCGGAGACCGCCCGCTTGGCCCGGGCGTGGCTGGACACGGACCGCGTCGCACCCGGCGGCACCGTGCCGCTGAAGCTCTTGCTGCGTTCCTACCGTGGCGAGGAGATCCTGGAGACCGTCAACGTGGAAGTTCCGGCAAACGTCGGCGATGGAACGCTCACGCTGCTGGTAGCGGACGCCACGACCATCTCCGGACTGGAACGGCGCGAGTCTCGCGATCGCTTCGAGCCCAACAATCTGGATCAGTTGATTCGAGCCCTCAACGGTCTGCGAAAGAACAACCGCCTGTACGTGAAACTGATGAGGCCCGATCGCGAAGGGGCCATCGTTGCCGGGGAGTATCTCTCCGCCCTGCCCCCGAGCGTCATGAACGTCCTGCAGGCCGACCGATCGAGCGCCAGCTATATCCCCATTAGCACCTCGACGCTCTGGGAGTACGAGCTCGTCACCAATTACAGCGTCACCGGTGCTCGCTCGCTCGAGATAACAGTAGGGAACCGCCTAAATTAGTGCCGGGCCTCGCTCGCGGCATCCAATCCCAAACATGAAAGGACGGCGACAGATGCGCCTTCGGTTTCGCCCACTGGTGATCGCGTTCTTGTTGGGCTTTCCTCTCGTGAGCAGCGTCCTGGCTGGGCTGCCCATCTTCTGGAGCCTCGAGGGTCAGGGCGACTTTCTGGCAGGAGAGGTGGAAGGTCTGTCCATATCCAGTGACGGCGTCATCAGCCTGGCTCCGGCGACCCGCAGCCTGTACGAAGGAACCGACCCATTTTTCTGGAGCCTGGTATCCGACGGTCAGGGTAACCTCTATGCGGGAAGCGGTAACGAGGGCAAGATCTACAAGATCGATTCCCAGGGCAACGGCTCGGTCCTGCTCGATACCAACGAGCTGGAAGTACACGGACTTGCCGTGGATCGCCAGGGCAATCTTTACGCGGCCACTTCCCCTCGAGGACGGGTCTACAAGATAACCACCGGGGGTGAGCAAGCAGTCTTCTTCGATCCCGACGACCGGTACATTTGGGCGCTAGCCTTCGATCCGGCCGGCAATCTACTCGTCGCCACCGGTGATCAGGGCAATCTCTATCGGGTCACTCCGTCCGGCAATAGCGAAGTGCTCTTTGCCAGCCAAGAGACGCACCTCATGTGCCTCGCCACCGACGCCGATGGGAACATCTACGCCGGCAGCGACTCCAACGGTCTTGTCTTCAAGATCGATTCCAGCGATCGCGTGTCCGTGCTGTTCGACACGCCGTTTCGGGAAGTCCGGTCTCTGCTAGTGGACACGCGCGGGAACGTTTTTGCCGCGACCGTCAACCAGGACAGCGGTGCCACAGCTCCGGCATCCGTCCCGACTCCGACCTCGATGCCCACTTCGGAAACGATGTCCGTTCCTCCGCCAGCCGGCGGGCAGGTTGGCGTCACGGAGACCGTGACCGTGTTCGCCTCCCCGGCATCGGTCCCGGATGCAATCTCCAGTAATGGCGGCCTGCGAGGCGGGATCTATCGCGTTAGCCCGGAGGGCTCGGCGGAACGTCTCTGGAGCTCCCGCGAGGACATCCCTCTCAGCCTGAAGCTGGAACGCGACGATCGACTCATGGTCGGAACCGGGAGGAGAGGACGCATCTTCTTGGTTCGGCAGGACAAGACCAGCTCCCTCTTGCTTCGTGCCGAAGCCGATCAGGTGACCTCGATTCATTCCAACGACGGACGCACCGTATACTTTTCGACGTCGAACCCGGCCAAGATCTATCGCTTCGACACCGGCCGAGGCTCCGAGGGGGAATACCGCTCTCCGATCAAGGACACGACTACCGTTTCCTCCTGGGGGAAGATCCGCTGGGAGAGCCGCACCCGCGCGGGCACCGGCCTGGTCATCCAGACTCGCAGCGGTAACTCCGCCAAACCGGACAATACTTGGAGCGACTGGTCCGCCGCGTACACCGTCCCCGAGGGAGAGCAGATCACGAGCCCCCGGGGCCGCTTCCTTCAGTTGCGCGCGATCCTTCAAACCGCAGATAGCGACGCCACACCCGAGCTCCTCAAGCTAACCGCCATCTACTTGCAGCAGAACTTGAGCCCGGAGGTTACCGAGATCACCGTGCACCCTCCCGGCCGTACGTTCCAGAAACCCTTGGTGGCAACGGGCGACATCGAGATTCTCGGCCTCGGTACTCCCCTCGAGACGGACGGCCCGTTGCCGCCTGGAACCGTGGGTGGAGCCGCCAATCCCTTCAGCCGAGCCACCCCTCCCTCCGCGTACAGTCGTAACTTCTACAAGAAGGGATTCCAGACCGTCGAATGGTCGGCAACCGACCCCAACGAGGATACCCTGGCGTTCGACGTGTTCTACCGGGCCGAGGGCGAGACCTTATGGAAGCCGATTCGACAGGACTCGAGGGAAGCCGTCATCGCTTGGGACACAGTCGCCATGCCCGACGGACGCTATTCGGTGAAGATTGTCGCCAGCGACGCGCCGAACAACCCTCAGACCTCGGCCCTCACCGGAGAAAGAGAGAGTCGGCCCTTCGACGTGGACAATACGCCGCCACGGGTCGCGGATCTGAACGCCACTCCGAGTGAAGGCGGGACGCACCGGCTGACCTTTGCGGCCATCGACGATGCGAGCGCGGTTCGGAAGGTGGAGTATTCGGTAGACTCCGGTCAGTGGGTGATCGTCTATCCCCAGGACGGTATCTGCGATTCGAAACGGGAGACCTTCGACATCACCGTGAGCGGCTACTCCGGAGGCGTTCACACGCTCGTTCTCAAAGTGACTGACCTGCTGGAGAACGTGGGAACGGCTAGAGCAGAGCTCCGATAAAACCGCGACATTAGTGTGTATTAGTGCCGTGGGGCCCCCAGCCTCCGCCAGTGAAGTTACTAAAGGCTTCCCGCCTTCGCCGAGGGCTTCGGCGAGGTCTAGCCGAAGTTTGCCCACGGAAGGGCGCTGGGCGAACGAAGGCTGACGGCTGGTCCGCCGAAGTCTCTCAGTCTCGAGGCGGACGGAGGCGGACACCCCCCACTCGACACTAAATAATCCGCTTGGATCTCACTTCAGTGGTCGTGAAAAGATACAGGAAGTGCACGGCGACCGCCTGCTGTCCGAGCCGTGCGGGCTCGAAACCGGAGGCGCGCACGACTTCCAGCGTGCGGGACAGCATCTCTTCGTCGCCACTGCGATGAATGACCTGCAGGTCGCGGATCGCTCCATTCTGATCGATGGAAGCGAGAGTGAGGAGCGTCCCGGCCTTGCCTCGCTCCACCTCGGTGAACGGCAATAGATTCACCGAACCGTCGCGAAAGCGCGGTGAGCTCATCTCGACCTGCAATGGTACGGGAAGCGGTCCAGGATCCCAACGTGACAACAACTGGCTTCGCGCCGGGCCGCGCGAAAGGTCGAACCCGATCAACGCTCCCAGCAGCCCCAGGATCAGAAACGCTCCCAAACTTACCGCAGGCAGGAGATTGGGACGCCGCCGACAACTGAGCAGCTCGTCCCGAAGGATGGGAACCATGCCGCGGAGCTCTTCGTCGACCCGCTGCCGAATGGCCCGCGTCAAGGAGACGGGAGCGTCGAGACGAGGAAAATGTCTTACCGCGTTGGCAACCTTGGCCAAACGTTCGTATTCACCGCGACACGCGTCACACTGTTCGAGGTGCTGTTGTACCTCTAGCGCGGTGGAAGGCGCGAGCTCGCCGTCATGGTACGCCGAGAGCAAGCGGTCATTCGGTTCATGTGCGAACATGTTTCTACTACTCCTGGGAGAGCCCTCGCAGCTCGGGATCCAAGCGCTCCCGGAGAGCCTTGCGAGCCCGTGCCAATCTCGATTTCACCGTCCCGATCGCCAGGTTGAGAGTGCGCGAGATCTCCTCGTAGGACAAACCCTCCAGTTCCTTCAGCAGGATGACGGTGCGCTGCTCGAATGGCAGCGTGGCCACCGCCTCCTGCAAGATCTCTCCGAGCTCCTTGCGCTCCAAGATGCGATCCGGCAACGGCGTGAGTCCGAGGCGGATCACACTGCTCAACTCCATCGCGCCTTCGCGCTCCGCATCTTCTACGTTCATCGCGGTCATTTCCCGCTCTCGGCGCCGCCACCAGCGCTGCCGGTTCTTGGCTCGATTCAATACCACGCGATAAATCCAAGTACGTAACGAAGCCTCGCGGCGAAAGCTGCCCAGCTTCTGGTAGACCTGCAAGAAGACCTCTTGGGAGAGATCGTGGGCCTCGTCCGGTCCCAGCAATCGCGCCGACAGGTTGAAGACCAGATCTTGATACCGCTCGACGATCTGGTCGAACGCCGTCTCATCGCCGCAAAGAAAACGGTCGATGAGCGCCGCTTCGTCCAGAGACAGGCCGACGGCCTCCCGCTCCTCTACCTGGAGGCCGTAGAGCTGCTCGACCTGCAGCGCGGACGAAGGATCGTGGCTCACTCGTCCCCCTGTACGGCGCATCATTCTGCCCACTTTCACCCATCGTAGCATAGGCCACATGGCCCCGCGAGGTGCGCCCTCGCCGCGACGACGAGCAAGAGCTCGGAGAGCTCCCCCTCTCGAGATTTGGACACCCCGCAAAGGCTCCGGGTTCCCCGGATCGAGCCCGGAACGGGGTTTATCCGACCTCGCTATTCCGCGTCGTGTTGAAGCGCTTACTGGCTGGTCTGCGCGCCCTAGCGCAAAGGGGCGGGTCTTTTGTCGCAGTGGTCCGGCACCGCCGACAGGCCTTGTCATACAAGTTGCTTGTTCTAAAAGGTTTATTCCCGACACGGGGCCCGAGCGAGGGCGGTATCCGGGTTGCATCACGCAGTCCTCAAGGAGTCGTTGTGCATAAATCGGCAGCGGCCCCGGGGCAGCGAAAGGAGGAGTTGGGCGATGGCCAAAGACAGCCTCACGATCACGGACAACCGTACCGGGAAAACCTATGAGGTACCGATTAGCTATGGGACCTACGCCAAGTACGGCGCGTCGATACCCGCCAACGAGCTTCGCAAGATCAAGGCGTCGGAGGACGACTTCGGCCTGATCACCTATGACCCAGGGTTCACCAATACGGGGTCGTGCCGAAGCAGCATCACGTTCATCGACGGCGAGCGAGGGATACTGCGCTACCGCGGCTACCCCATCGAAGAGTTGGCGGAGAATAGCTCGTACCTAGAGACCGCTTACCTCATTCTCTACGGCGAGCTACCAACGGAGAAGCAACTGGAGCAATGGGTGTGGCACATCACCCATCACACCATGATCCATGAATACGTCAAGAGATTCATGGAGGGGTTTCACTACGACGCCCATCCCATGGGAATGTTGGTGGGGACGGTGGGAGCCCTGGCTACCTTCTACCCCGAGGCGAAGAACATCACGGACGAGGGCGCGAGAGAAGAATCGATTTGGCGGCTCATTGCCAAGATGCCGACCATCGCCGCCTTTGCGTTTCGACACAATCGCGGCTTGCCGTACGCTTACCCTGACAACGATCTGTCGTTCACGGGCAACTTCCTGAACATGTTGTTCAAGGCCACCGAGTTGAGGTACGAGCCGGATCCGATCCTGGAAAAAGCGCTCGACGTTCTGTTCATCCTCCACGTCGATCACGAGCAGAACTGCAGCGCCAATGCGATGCGTGGCGTGGGAAGCTCCCACTCCGATCCGTTTTCCGCCACCGCGGCCGCGGCGGCGGCGCTCTACGGGCCGCTACACGGCGGAGCCAACGAGGCCGTGCTGCGCATGTTGAACGAGATCGGCTCCAAGGACAAAGTGAGCGCGTTCATCAAGGACGTGAAATCAGGCACCGCCGGCCGCCTCATGGGATTCGGACACCGCGTCTACAAGAGCTACGATCCGCGCGCCAAGATTATCAAGAAGCTTGCCAATAGGGTGTTCGAGGTCACCGGTAAGAACCCGTTGCTGGAAATTGCTCTGGAGCTGGAAAAGATTGCGCTCGAGGACGAGTACTTCGTCAAACGCAATCTCTACCCGAACGTCGATTTCTACTCGGGGATCATCTATCAGGCCATGGGATTCCCGCTGGACATGTTCCCGGTGCTCTTCGCCATCCCCCGCACCGCCGGCTGGTTGGCACAGTGGCAGGAAATGCTGCTCGACAAAGAGCAACGAATCGCCCGCCCGCGTCAGGTGTACGTGGGCAGCGACCAGCGCGGATACCTCCCGGTCAAGGAGCGGGGAAAGGAAGCCGTGGTCGTCGCACGGAGGTAAGACACCGCTTCCGTGAAGCTTGGGGCAGCCCGCTCGTAGGATGGTTCACGGCGCGGTCAACGTCCGTTCACGTTGACTCGCCGTCCCTCCTCTGTTAACCTCCTTGTGGCGAGGCACTTAGAGCACTCCTATGCGAAACGTTCTGCTTCCAGGCGCGGTCCTGCTCGGCACGATCGGCTTCTTCGTTGCCGCCTATCACGTCTTTTCGCGGGACTATCAGTACCTCCAGCTCGTGAAGCTCGGCGACCAACTCATGCAGGAGGAGCTACCCTATCAGGCCACCCGCACCTACGGCTCCGCGATCGGTCTACGCCCCGACAAACCGCTCGCCTACATGAAGCGCGCGAACGCACTCCAGGAGCAAGGCAATCTGACCGCAGCGCTCTCGGATCTTTCGGAGGCGGAAAAGCTCGGTGCGGACCCCCTGACCGTTTCGCAGCAGCAAGCCGACATCCAGTATCAGCGCGGTAGTTTCGACGAAGCAGTCGAGCTCTACTCGAAAGTGCTGACACTCAATCCGGGATCGCCGCCCGTTTTGTACCAGCTCGGTCTCGCCTGTTTTCGGGCGGGGCGGGAGGAAGCGGCGCTCTCGGCACTCGGCCAAGCGATCGAGGCCCGCAAGGGTTTCGTGGAAGCCCATTATCTGAGAGCCGCGGTTTCGAAGTCGCTGGGCCGCGTGGACGATGCGGAATCGGACTTGGTGACGGCCATGTTGCTTCGCCCCGATGCGGGAGAGACGCGCTCGGCGCTCATCGAGCTCTACCTCGAGACGGGAAATGCGGCGAAGGCGCTCGAAGTGGCCAACGAAGAGATCGATCGACAGCCCCATGCCGCTTCCTCCTATCTGCTCTTGGCCGACGTTCACCGCATGAGCGGCCATACCGATGAAGCCATCGAAGCGGTCGGGTTAGCCATCGAGCAGGATCCGAACCTGCCCGACGCCTACCTGCGGCTCGGCGAGCTTTGGCTCGAAGACGGCATGCTCCGAGACGATCGCGTGGCCCTCGAAAAGGCGATCACCGCGCTGGAGTCCGTGGTCATGATGGATTCCGAGAACGGTCCGGCGGCGCTCGCGCTCGGACGGGCCTATCTCGCCATCGGAAACGAGGCGGCGGCCTTCGAAGAGCTCGAGCACGCCGCTGAGGCCACGCCCATCCAAGCCGATGCGCACCGAATCCTGGGCGACCTCTACCTCGCGAGGGGCGGATTCGCGGAGGCCGCGACCGCGTACCACGTCTATCTGAAGCTTGCCGACCAGAGCCCGATGGTGTCGATGGCCATGGAGCGGCTCGGTGACGCCTACGTGGGCATGGGCAACCCGTCGGCGGCCGCGGAGACCTACATGGAGCTCGCCGTGCTTCTTCCGAACCGCGTGACACCCTTCATCAAAGCGGCGCAGGCCTATCTGGCCGTCGGCGAGCTGGCCCTCGCCCGACGTGCCTGCAGGCAGGGGCTGCGCGCCGACGTCGAGAACGAGGATCTCCTCGACCTCCTGGTTCGATCGGGTGGCACCCTTCCTCAGAGCCCGGATGTCAGCGGGGCGGCGCCTTCATCCAGCTCGCGTTGAGCACTCGCCGAGCCTGCCCGCAGGCCGCGAGCGCCTCGTGGTCTTCGCTCGTGCGCCCTCTCCGGGACGCGTGAAGACTCGCCTCACCCCTCCCCTCACACCCGCGCAGGCTCTCGTCCTTCACCAAGCGCTCGTCGAGGATACGCTAGAACGGCTCGGGCGATGGACACGGGCCGGCCTCGAGCGCTGGCTGTATCTGAGCGAGGCGCCCTCCGGCCTGCAACTCGACGTGTCCCCTGCCTGGAGATCCACCGTTCAGACGGGCGACGATCTGGGGGAACGGATGAAGCGGGCCTTCCGGCAAGCCTATGAGGACGGACTAGACCGGGTTGTGATCCTCGGCAGCGACAGCCCGACGCTCCCTCTCGACTACGTTGGCCAGGCCTTCGACGCCCTGGGCACGAACGACGTCGTACTCGGCCCCGCCGACGATGGGGGATACTACCTGGTAGGCACGTCGGTTCTCGTCCCGGAAATGTTCCGCGGCATCTCGTGGGGTAGCTCTCGCGTGTTGGACCAAACGACCGATGCTCTTTCCCGGGCCGGCCGATCGTTCCGTCTTCTGCCGTTCTGGTACGATGTCGATACCGCTGAAGATCTTCTGCATCTAGAAAAAGAGCTCGAGCGGCTCCGATCGGTCGGCCTTCCGGAGTTCCCCCGCCGGACGGCGGCGGCGGTCTCATCTTTTTTTGGAAAAGGAAAGAATACCTCTTGACGAGCGACAGCCTCTTGGCATACGTTATGGAAAACCGCAGCCAAAAGGCGATTCAGAAGGCCACGGCTGAGCTTCTAAAACGAGAGTCTCCTGTATGTGGCGGGGACGGAATCGGGAAGGAGCCGTGCGCCAAGTTTCCTTCTCCAGGTTGGGATTCCGTCCCTGCCGCGCCCATACTGCTACATCTCTCGAGGGCAAGGCTGTGTGCCGAATCACCGAAATCGGTTTCCTTGTGGGTCTTTTATCCCCCGCCCGCACGTCGCCTTTTACCCACAGTTTCGACCCGAGACTCGACCCACCTCGAGTCTGAGAAACAGTTAATCCCCGTGCTTTCTTTGGGATAAAGAAATCGCCGCCGAACATCCAGAGTGGTCCGAAACTTGCCCTAGGGCCTGGTGAGCGGGGAGGGGGCGAGTGTGGAATTGGCCCCCGATGAGCACTCTCGTCGGGGTGTTGTCCACCCTTTGGTTGGGGCTCCTTCTCCGCTCATTAGCCATCCCGGCAGTCAAGCCAAAGGGTTCTCGAGCGTGACGATGTCGTCGGGTCGGGTCAGCCAGAAGTCGGGCTCGAAGGGTTCCAAGAGGGCTCGCGCGATCGGCCCCCATAAGGCGGCGCCGGTCGAAACTCCCGCGGCACGCCCGGCGGCTAAATCGTGTGGCGAGTCCCCGATGAAGATGGTCTCCGCAGCGTCCGCACCGAGTCGCTCCAGAGCCAGCAGCACCGGGGCGGGATCGGGCTTGTGGCGTTCGACGTCTTCCATACCCACGACGACCGAGAACATCTCCTCCATGCCGCAGACTGCGAGACCCCGCCGCGCGCTACTCCCCAGCTTGCTGGTCACGACGCCCAGACTCACCCCCAGCCAATGCAACGACTCGACGACTCGACGAGCTCCTGGAAACTCCTTGACCAGAGCATCGTGATGTTCGCGGTTGTATTCCCGGTAGGTGTGGAGCATCGCTTCCACGACTGCCAGATCGTTGCTCAGCCCCTCCAACTGTCGGCGCAAGGGAGTTCCCATGCCCTCCAGCCAGACCTCGTCGGGCGGCACGAACCCGAGATGGACCTGCGCGGTGTGGCGGTAGCTGCGCAGAATCAAATCCACCGAGTCGATGAGCGTCCCGTCGAGATCGAAGAGGTACGTCTGGAAGGGTGGAGTCAACGGAGCTCCGCGCCGAGAGCTTTTTGCAGCGCGCCAACGATCCGCGCGCGAGCCTTCGCGACCTCTTTCTCGGTGAGCGTTCGGTCGAACGCCTGATAGGATACGGAAAAGGCCAGTGACTTCCTTCCCGACGGAACCGGATCCCCGACGTACTCGTCGAATAGCTCGACCGAGGACACCAGTGGGTGTTTGAGAATTTCCTTCCGGACCTGGGCCGCCGGCACGGACTGAGCAACGACAACCGCCAGATCTTCCACCACGGGTGGAAATCGAGAAACGGGCCGGTAGTGCCGCACGGAGGAGACGTAAGGCAGGAGCGCGTCGAGCGTCACCTCGAACAAATACACGTCTTGGTCGACTCCGAAGGCTCTTGCCGTGGATGGGTGAACCTGTCCCATGCAGCCGATCGGCGTGCCCTCGACCCGAAGCTCCGCCGTCCGTCCGGGAATCATGCCGAACTCTTCCAGGTCCTCGTAAGAAACGGAAACGCCCAACCGATCGAAGAGCCGCTCCAAGTAACCCTTGGCATCGAAGAAATCGACCCCCGCCTCGGTGGCGCGCCCCCACCGATCGATGCGCCGGCCGGTCACCGCGCCGACCAAATGCTCGACCTCTTCGGGAAGCTCGTCGCCGGGTAGGTAGACTCGTGAAGTCTCGAAAACCGAGAAGGCTTCCGGCTGCAGCCGTTGATTGGCCGCCACCGTGCTCAGCACCGAGCCTCGCAAGCTCGTGCGCAGGCATTCCTCGCCCACGTTGAGGGGATTCACGACCGCGAGAGGCTCGGCGCGACCGAGCCGCTCGGAAGGGACGACCCTCTCGAGAACCTGACGGCTGGTCAGCGGATAGGTGATGATCTCTTGCATCCCCGAAGCCGCCAGCACGTCGCGAACCGTCTCCCGTAGCTCCCGCCGAGGCTGCGGCACGCGAGGCGGAATGCTTCCCGTGAGCGGCTCGATGGGGATGAGCTCGTAGCCCACGATGCGGGCGACCTCCTCCGCCA
>Ga0299906_10004655_pt1 | contig 11209 bp, 19 predicted proteins | sample RVTome_14_FD_200259 | JGI IMG/M metagenome (GOLD analysis project Ga0299906, IMG submission 200259) | Soil microbial communities from uranium-contaminated site in the Upper Colorado River Basin, Wyoming, United States - RVT145D125 (version 2) ... | reverse complement strand
GATCGGGATGTCGGCGGCGTACTGCCAGAACTTCTCGGCGTTGAACAGCGTCGCCGGCCGCAGGTACTCCCGCTGGAACTTGCCATCTTGGGCCTGCTTGACCTTCATTGCGACCACGAGCAAGGCGAGCTGGACGGGATCGGGGTAGCCTTCCTTGTGGGCTTCTCGCAGGCGCGCACGGACCAGCCGCATGTTCGTCTCCACGAACTTGAACCGCTTGCCGGTTCGCTCGTTTAGCTCCCGGATCACCCGCTGGCAATTCTCGTCCTGCCACTTCTTGGTGTCGCCGACGGCGAGGACCTTGCCGGGCCTCTTAGGCTCGCCCTTAGCGACCGGGCTTATCGAGTCCCGGATGTCCAGCAAGACCTCGATAAGAACGTGAAAGCAGTTTTGCATCGTGATCGAGGCCATGATGGTGGCCTTGGAGCGGGGGCCTTCGGAGGCTTGCTTGACGGCCCGCAGCGCCTCAACTACGTCTCGGAGCCTCTCGGCTTCTTTGGCGGTTTTCACGTCCCTGGGGTTCACGCCGGCCAGGGCCTTCATGTCCTCGCCGACCTGGTCCAGGATCTTCTCGACCTCGGGTTCTGCCACTTGCCCTCCTAGGATCTGTTCAACGCTCATGTTCGAGAAACGCTCGAACGCCTCTCTCTGCTCTTTCTCCGAAACCCCCATGTTGTCCCGGGCGATCATCTGGATCGCCACATTGAGAGCCCGCAGGCTTTCCCAGTCCGCGTTTTCTAGCTCTTCCTGCGTCGGCATGATAGACCTTGGGCTTAGGGGACCATCCCGCGAATCTCTCGGAACATCTTACTAACGCCGAATTCCATTTTGAGTACCTCCCTGTGGGCTTGGTCCTGTGCTCGTCGGGCCTTCCGGTAGGCTAATTGGATCTTGCGAGCCCGCTTCCGCTTCCGCTTCTGGCTCTTCTTCTTTCTCCCGTCGAGCGGCAGATGAACGAGTCGGTGACAGTCTCGGCACAAGCACGCCAGGTCGTCGAGCGTCACATCGTAGAGGTTGCGGTATTGAACGTGGTGAACTTCTAGGTAGCGCCAAGCGCCACACCATTCGCAACGCCGACCTACCTGCTCGCGCTTCTGGTCCCGTAGGCGGCGCCAGTGGCCAGATTTCAGATACCGCCTATATCTCTGGCGCCTTCCCATCTTGTGTGCAGCCCCCCCTCCCCCCGCTCGCGCGTGGTGCTCGGCTCCCTCTCCCTCCCTCCGACTCTGGCACCCGCAGCCCGGGGTTTTCTCCAAGCTACCTGCTACGCACCTTGCCCCAACAGGGAGAGACGTAGGTCTCCCCCTCGGGAGTGGACGTGAGGCCTGCGGTACGCCGTCGTCGTCGGTCGGTCGAGTCCAGACAGAAAAACGGCCGGTCCGCGAAGGAACCAGCCGTCTTTCTGTCGCGTGTTATGGGCTAACCGCGAGGTACAGTCTTGAATTGTATCTCGATGGTGGCCCATAACGCCAGCCACTTTACTGGCCGACCGGCTCGGGGTCAAGAGATTTCTTCTTCGCCCGCAGGCCATCCCTCCCCAGGTGCCAGGCTTCTTCCTGGCTCTCGGCCTCGTACGGGCCGACCACGGCCGCCACGAAGGGCGACGCGCGGGCATCCGCCACGGCGTCCCGGCCAGACCAGCTCCAATAGCGCCTCAGGTGGAAGCTGCCGTTCTCGTGTTCGTAGGCGTACCACTGGGTCACGGTCGTTCTCCTTTCATGTCCTGGATCAGGGGGCGGTAGTCGTCCTCGATGATGGACTCGGCGCGGGCCAGCAAGCGGGGCCATTGGGTGAGCTTGCCGAAGAACCCTAGGCGCTGGAACGGTTGAAGTACCTCGTCGTTCAGGCGCTTCTCGATGGCGTCGAGTAGGAGCGCGTCGAGACGCCTCATGAGACGGGTCGCCGTCCGCACACGCTCGTCGCAGTCAGGCGTCTCCGGCTCCGCAGGAGGCTCGGGCGGCTCGGGCGGCTCGGCTGGTGGCGGCGGCTCAACCGGCGGTTCGTCGGGCTCGCCCGGCTGCACGGCCTCAATCCCTAGCAGCTCCATCTCCCCTTCGCTGCGCCAGCGCCACCACGACACCGGCGTGCGCCGTCGATACTCGGGCAGGTCGGGGCTGCTCCGTGACGGCCCAGCCAAAAACATGCCGACGATCTCTCCATCGCGCGGCGCGAACGGAAGGTTGCGGTGGACGTGCTCCAGCGGCACGTCCTTGCCAGCCCGCTGTCCGTCGCGGACGTGTTCGATCGGTCCCGCCTCACTACCAGCGATCGCCCACACTGTGCCTAGCTGCGGAGTGTCCCCAAAAAGGTCGATGAACACGGTGGGCCAAGAGGCCCGGTCCTTGGCCGGCCAGCCGACGAACACCTGGTCGCCGTGCGTGCTCACCTGATCGACCGGACCCGGCAGCACGGGCCATGACAGCACGGTGGGCGTCCCCTCGGGACGTACCCGCACGTCTGCGAGGTCCGGGATACCTGTGCTGGGAGGCTCGTCGGGCGGCGACGGCTCCGAAGGTTCTGGGCTGTACCGGAGCGGCGCCAGGTCAGTCCTTCGGTCGGTCGTCTTGCCGCCGAACCACACCGCGAGCAGGGGGCCGGCGTTGCGCGGAATGAGCGCATCGAAGTCGAGCAGCACGATGCCGGCTTCTTCCTCGGGGCGACGAAGCTGCGCGATGGGCTTGGTCGTCCACCTGCCGTCGATCTCGTAGACGAGGTGAAGCACTCCGTAGATCCCCGGTATCTGACCGTCCGGGCCTTGCGGCTCCCAGCCGATCGTCGTGTGCCAGGTCATCCGCAGCTCGCCGCCGACGACCTCGTAGGTGCCGCGCGGGCGGTTGACGTAGTTACCCAGCGGCTCCGGCTCGAAGCGGCGGCGAAGGGCCTGCGGCGGCAAGTCGAGCCACCGCGAGCCCTCGCCCGTGCGGCGAATCTCGGCGATGAAGTCGGGGTCGTTGATGCGGCGGTAGTCCTCAATTACGCCCAATGCTCACCACCTTTCGAGTCTCGCTCGTTGGAAGGAGCGTCTTGTCCTGCCGGTTGGCCCGGCGCAGCCAAGCGTTCACCACTTCGTCTAGCGACAGCTTCTCTCGTTGGCACCGCAGCAGCACCGCCGAGAGAAGGCCATGCTCGATGTCCAGCTCGACTTTCATGGTCTCGCCTCCAGGGTCGCGGCGCGTCAGCGCCGTCTGTACCGGTTGTTGCATTTGCGGTGGCACATACAGGACTTCCCCGAGTGCTTCACCATCTTTCCGGGCGCGTCGTACTTTTTGCAGTAGGGGCACCGGCGCCAGTCGGAGTGGCCACAGGCGGAAAGTGCGCGCGTCCGCTGATGTAAGAGTTGGTGGTAGGTGCCGTCCTGGCATATGACGAGGTTCTCGGGTCGGTTGTCGCCTCTCTGCTCGTTGACGTGGTGGACAACCGCCGGTGGAGTTAGCGGTTTCCCAAGAGCCTTCTCGGCCACGAGGATGTGCTCGCAGACGTAGCCATTAGTGTGCGACCGTGGGTGCTCGGGCTTCATGACGTGTACGTAGCCGTGGCTCGTGACGACCCGACCACCCTTCCATCGCGGATGCTCTCGTTGGGATCGAAGCCGAGAGTGGCCATCGTCAGGCCCTCTCGCGGGGGCTGAGGTCAAAGGGTAATTGTAAGGGCCACCAGTAGGCACACATCTGGCCCATAATCACCGGGTCTGTCTCGTTGCCCCCTAGGGCGTTGACCACGACCTGCTTGATGTGGCGGAAGCCCTTCATGTCCAGGTCGATCTCGACGACCCAGCCGGGAGGGCCGGTCCCGTGTCGGTAGACCACGGCCTGCGCGCTTACGACGTGGGTGTTGCTGCGCCAGGAGCCGACACGCTTCCAGTCGGGTTCGTACTCGTGCCCACGTCCGGCGTTCTTGTCTCTCGACCAGGCGCCGGAGTGGCCTAGAAACTCGGCGACCCTAGGGCCGCACGCGAACCAGCACCTGTCGGCTTCGACCTTGACCGATGTTCCCATGAGCGCCAGCCCTAGGTGGTTGGCCGCTGCTCGCATGAGTGCGGCGACGTGCGCCCCGGTGAACTCGATGGAAGCGGGGTCTAGGAGAAGCGTGACGGTTCTTAGCCCTCGGCGATCGAGCACCGCCCGATATTTCAGATAGCTTGGTGCGGTCACGGTCGCCACCTTGTGCCCATCTTTGTTCTCGATCTTGGCCCTGGCTCCCGGAACCGGGCGCCCGAACACGTCTCTGGCGGGGGCGGCCATGTAGGTGGCCATCAGTCGCTCCCTTCCGTGGAATCAGCGGCCCCGGGAGCAGAATCGAGAGCGGCCTTGGCGGCCAGGTAGCGCGGGTCCAGCGGGTGACCGGTGTCGGCGTCGGTGCCGTGCTCGGCGTCCTCCCGCGAGATGTGGCATGCGACCTGGTAGGCCGCCGCGAGATCCCGCAGCAGCTCCCGTAGCCGCTCGCATTCGAGGTCGGCTTCCTCCCAGCCGTCGTGGGCGTACTTCTCCCGCTCCAGGGCGTAGCCGACGCGCTCGTCAGGGCCGTCCCCGTCGTCTGCTGGCGGCACGGGCAGCCGCTGAATCGCCGCGAGCAGCTCGTCCCGCTCCTGCTCGGCCTTCTCGGCGCGGGCGATGAGGGCGAGCACGAGAGGGTCGCCGCCTTGCCTGTAGTCCTCGTATCTCGACTCGCTGTAGTGGCGGTCGGCGATCTTCCTACCAGGCAAGTAGTTGCCGTCGTCGTCCCTGCCATCGCAGGCCCAAACCGTCGGCCTACCACCGCCGAACGATCCTAGGCTCAACTCGGCACCGCACAGGCGACACGGCGGGATGACCGACGGGGCGTATCGTTCCCGCAGGACACGGATATCCTCATCCGTCGCCGCCCCTTCGGGCAGCTTGTGGGCGGTCATGGCTTTGCCTCCGGGCCTGTTCCGGCCAGCTCCGGATCCGGCTCCTTGTCGGCGCTGACGGACTCCACGAACACTACGTCAAAGGTGTCCCACTCCCTCTGGATTGTGGCCTTGGCTGCCTTCCAGGGCCGGGGCCGTCCCGCCTCGGTGCTCGTCGCGATCGCCGTGACCCACCATTTGTCCGGGTCTATGATGGCGGTGCTGGGCGAGCGAGGGAACCGTGCTTCATAGAATCCACTCTTGTAGTTGGCCCTCAACTGCATGATCGGCTTCATGGCTGCCTCTTGCGCCTCTTGCTTGGATATTGGGCTCGGAGAATGCGGGGGTCTGAACCTTGGTCGTGGGGCAGGCTCATTCCTAGCCTTCGGCGAGCGGCAGCGTAGCTCTTCTCTCGAATGCGGCGTCGGGTTCGTGCGGCGGCACGGGCTAGGTAAATGCGCCAGCCGCACCAGCCACAAGCTATCCCTGCGGCGAAAGCGATCAGCTCTGTCATGGTCATCTGTTCTCTCCCTGTTGGTTTAGTGGGGGCAAGAACCCAGCGGTGGTAGACGACGAGTCCCTTACAAGCGGGCCGTTACGGGGGTCTAGGAGAATGGTCGCCGGGCGGGCCACCTGGAGGTCTTGCGACATTCCAGTAACCCCCTCTCCACCGCTAGGTTCGTCAACGGCCAGGATGCTCAATGCCACAAGGGCGCCCGTACCCCAATCTTGCCCGGCGAGCGCCTACCCCTGGCCGACTTGCCCTTACGCTCTCGGTCTAACAACCTCGGAAGTTTTCGGGTCCACGATCTCGGTGCGGCGCTTGTCGGTGCCGCCGTAGGACATCCCTCGGATCAGTTGCTCTTCTACGTCTACCTCCCCGAGAAACTCCAGGGCCTGGGCCTCGTAGGCCCGCAGCGCCTGGTCGTCTCGCTTGATGTGGACCAGCTTGCAGCGCAGCGGCTCGGGGAAGTCAGGATGGTACGACATCCAGTCCGCCCACATCGCGCCCGTGACCCACAGTTGATGGATCACCTGGGCTTGGTAGTTGGCCGGCACCCTGCCGGTCTTGAGGTACTCCAGGTGCGTAGCGGCGAGAGGGCACTTGACTTCGGCGATGCCCTCGAAGGCGCCGATCACCCCGTCCGGCGACGCGCCGGCCATGTGCTCGGTGCATTGCACGTACCCCGGCGCCCGCAGCATGTTCCCGGTCATGGCTTCGTAGATCGCCAGGGCTTCGGGCTCCATGTCCAGGCCCCTTTGCGTGGGCTTGGAGGTCCAGCCGGCGGGGTCGATCGTGCCGGTGATGCGCTCCAGCACCAGGCGCACCCGCAGGTTGCGCCGGCCTGCCGCCTCGCCGGACTTGATCGACGCCAGCATGTCGGCGGCGTCGGACGAGTTCAGGCGCCCTAGCCTGCTGGCGTACCAGAGTTCGCTTCGGTGTTCGTGGTCCAGCTCTTGAAATCTCACGCTTGCCTCCTAGGTTAGCGGTCCGGTAGTGGCGAACAACGGGCTGTCGGCGTACAGCGTATGCCACTTCTTGCGGTCAGCAACGAGGCGCTTGTACATGTACGCCTTGCCGACGTTGGCCTCTCGGCAGAGCCAGCCTTCCGCCGCCATTGCCGAGAGGGCGTTAGAGATCGCAGGGATGGTGGCGTAGAGGCCCCTGCTCAGGGCGTAGTCGTACACGTCCCGGCTGCCGAACACCAGGTCGGCCTTGCCGTGAAGCATCGCCCCGACGATCGCGCGGTAGTGCTCGGATGGCATGCGCTTGTAGTGGGCGCGGCGCTTGCGCTCCGTGCCGGCCTTGGTGACGCTCTCCTTCCTGGGCGAGTAGAAGTCGTGGGTTTCTACGATGGCCGACATCGTTTCCGCCAGGCCTTTCGGGTCTTCGCTGGCAACGTGTGTTGCAATGATCTTGGCGTCGTCGGCGACGGTGATGATGAAGCCGTTGGCGGCGGGGTGGATCGTGAGGTACAGCCCGTCGGTATGCTCGATCACGCTAGCCTCGCAGCCTTGGCCTTGATGTCCCCCCAGGTGTCGGGGCTGTTCTTCGTGAGCCACAGTCGGTTCTCCTTGGTTGACTGGTTCCATGCGGCCATGAGGGCTTCGGTCCCGCCGGCTTCGGCGAGCGAGTCCATGTCAGCGAGCCACCCGTCATAACCCTCGGGCTTCTCACCCTCGGGTTCCTGCTTGCCGCCCCTCCCGTCGTCGTCGGCGCCCCGCTCTTCGATGGCCAGGATGGCCACCGTTGCGTAGCGCATCGCGTACTTCTGGGCGGACCCTAGGGCCTGGATGTCGTTCTTGGAGCCCGACGGGTCGGGCGGTCCCACGAACGTCGTGCGCTCGGAGTGGCCTGCCTCGTGCGAGAGGATCGCCGTGACCTTGACCTTGCCGGGCTCGGAGAAGTCCTGCTCGAAGCGCAGCGCGAAGCCGTGCTTGCGCAGAACCGGGCGTACCGCCGGCTGGATGTCTTCCATCTTGGTGTGGTAGTAATCCACGACGCCGGCCTTGCTGCTGTTGTAACGAACGTGGCCCCTCTTGTCGATGTGGGGCAGCTCGCCCTGCATGGCGACGTAGGCGGCAGCGTAAGCCTCCTTGGCCCTACGGTCCAGCGCCCGCTCGTGCATCGCGATCAGGCGCTCCAGCTTGTCTACGTCTACGTTGGGGTCGGTCGCCATGCGGGCGACCAGCGACAGCTCGTCGTCCGCCGCGGTTTGTACCCGGGCGACTTGCGCCGTCGCGCCCTCGTCTACAGCGAACACTTCCGCCGTGCCCGTTACTTCAGGCGCTTTGCTCTTCTCGCTCATGTGTTTCCTCCTTGGTGGTTTGGGTCGCCCCTACCTCGAACCAGTAGAGGCCGCCCCGTGTCGATGAAAACCAGCAGAGCAGCCAGAATATGGCGTTGTCCTGCAACGCTTCGATGATCGACTCGTTGCCCGACCAGCCGGCTGTTGCGATCCTGTACCAGGTTCCGCCATCGTGGTACGTCACAATGGCTTCCTCGGGCGGGTTCTTCTGGCTCCTGAAATAGCCAGCGTCAGCGTAGCGCCACGCTTCCCTCGCGAATTCCATGAGTCGATTGTAGCCGCGCTCCGGCGACCATTCTCGGATCTCGGCGAGCGTCGCCTTCGTGGGGTAGCCGTCGTCGTCGAACTCCGGTGCGTTCACTTCTCGGCCTGGGTGGTCGTGGGATCATCCGACCATCCGCGCCGCTCGATCGCCTCGTCAAGCAGGCGCCGCACGGCTTCGGACATCGAGATGCCGCGGAAGTGGTCTTGCAGGAAGCGCACCTGCTTCGTCGTGATGTAGATATGCGCCCTGGTTTTCGTGGTCATTGCTCGCCTCCGTGTTGGTGGTGTGGGCTAGCATAGCCCATCCTAGTGCGCCGTGTCAACACACGTCCGTCCAGCCGCCGCACTCCGGGCAGCGAATGCGTTGTCCTGCCATGTGGCCGTAGCCCATGCTCATCAGGTCGTCGGAGCCGCCGCAGTTACACTCGCCGCCCTGGCGACCGCTGTTCCTGTCGGAGCCTGTCGTCGCACAGATGCTCACGGCGCCGTCGGTCCACAGCACCCGGTCAACGCGCGCCTCCCAGCTCTTTCCGGCGCGGGTGGTGATCGTGACGGTGTCGCCGGCTTGCACGGCACCATGCACCGTGGCGCCCCAGCGCCCGTTCTTCAACTTCTTAGGAGTGGCCCTCATGCTTTGATGTCCCGACCGAAGGCTTCGGCAACCTCGTGGATCTCACCCGTGCGCTTGTTCACGGCCTTCATGATGCCGGCCAGCTCCGGGTTGGCTTCGATCATGTCCAGGATACGGCTTGCCTGGTCCGGGCCAAGCTCGATTGCCGAGTAGCCAGGGGGCGGCGTGAAGCTGGGCTCTTCGGGGGCGTCCAACGGCAGCCCTAGGCCGGACAGAATTGCGGTGGCTGGGCCTAGCACCGTCTTGCGCAGGCCCTCGACCCCGTCCAGCATGGCGACCAGCGAGGCAGCGACCAGCCCGCGGATTCTCATTCGGCTGGCCTCGATCCCACACGCTGCGTCTAGGTCGTCAGACGCCACGGCTTCGTGTAGGCTGGGCGGGTCCGCTTGTTCGATCTCGTCGGCCGCCTTGCGGGCCTCCGCTGCGGCTTGCCGGGCTAGGTCTACGAACACGTCCATCCCTGCGGACGCTCGCGCGAACGCGGTCAGCACGGATGCGGCGTGGTGCTCGCTCTTGTCCGCTGCTGCCCGGAGCCCTTCGATTCGGCGCTGATTCTGGCTTCTCATGTGTTCCTCCTGGTTTGGTACATCGGGGTGGTGACAACGATTCCGTGCTGGCTGACTTCGAGGTTCAGGGGCAGGTCGTGTAGCCCGTACACGAGAGAGCCACGAGCTACGGCGCCCCGCCCGTCTTGCGGTTGGCCTAGAAAGACGCGGGCCAGGTCGGTCAAGAATTGCCCTAAGGCTGCCTGGAAATCTTCCTCCTTGATGGCCCGGCGCAGCGTGAGCCAGGCTTCCAGGGTTATGAGCAGGTCGGCGTCCGTGCCCTGCCATGGGGTGCCACGGAGCCATGGGCCTAGCGACAGCAAGACCCTCACTCGCCGGCCTCGACCAGGTCGGCGTCGTCGATGGTCCCATCGGCCCGGTGGTCCAGGTAGGACAGCATCTGGTCGGCCAGGTGCTCCCATTGCTGCTCGGCGTCCGCGGCCCCGAACGCTCGGCAGTAGGCCGGGTCCAGCGACCATCGGCGGGTCTGGTTTTTCATGTTGGCCTCGGCGCCTTGGCTGTAGTCGTCGCGCACCCCGCAGTACATGGCCACGAACGTCCATTGGCCCGACGCCCGCAGGGCTTCGATGCGATCGCGGATCTCTTGGTCGGAGACTTCTAGGGCATTGTCGCCGCCGTCCGTGAAGTACACGATCACGCTTGCGGCTTCCAGCTCCATGCCGGCGCCGTCGTTCAGGGCGGCTACCCCGTTGATCGCCTGCCATAGGCCCTCGCGGGCCTCTGTTCTGCCGCCGTCCCCGAAGCGTATGATGTGGTCGATGTTGACGCCGGCCAGCTTGGCCAAGGGCGTCCAGTCCATCTGCTGCCGTGCCCCCGTCCCGAACGTGACGAACCGGACCATGATCTCGCCTTGCTCGGGGCGGTAGCTGTCCAGCATGCGGTCGATCAGGTGTTGCAGCGACGTTACGCACGCTTTCCAGAGCTTCGGGCCGACGGGAACGGATCTCGGGTATGTACTGCCGGAGGGGGACGTGTGCATCTTTTCTACGTGCCCCCCGATCGGCGTCTTCATGGAGCCCGATTCGTCGAGCACCACGGTGATGTAGGTCTTAGGCGCGTACACTGGCTTCCTCCCGTCGGTTGGTGGTCAGCTTCACGCCCGCCCGCCGCAACTGGAGCAGCAGCCAGGCCGACGCTCGGTCTTGGTCGGTCCACGAGCCCGTGCCCGTGGCGGTCAGCTTTCCTAGGTAGATGTCGGACTCTTGGATGTTGGCTTCGGCGACTTCTATCGGGTGGCCGTAGCCGTGCTCGCACCGATCCGACAGCGGCGCGTCCAACGATTCCATGACGGCGAAGTACATGCGCCGCAGCATGCTGGGGTGGGCCAGGGCGAACGCCACCCTGTTGGCGTCGAGCTGGGCGCCGGCCTCTTTGATGGTCGCCCAGATTTCCAGGTCGCTGCCGTCGTGGCGAGATGCGAGCACCGAAACAATCTCGCACCGATGGCCGGCGTGTTCCAGGAGCTTGACCAGCCCGACCACCCAAGCCCCCCTAGCCATGATCGGTTCGGCCGCCACGTCCGACGCTGCCCCGACATTGACCACGAGCCTGATAAGCCTGACGCCCTCGGGCTCGTAGTCGTCCTCGTATTCGTCGAGCTGCTCGCCGTAGCTCCAATCCATCCAGTGCTCGGGGTCTTGTGTGAGGAACCGGCCAATGTCCAGCTCGGTGCCCGTCACGTCGAAGATGATCTCCGAACGCTGTATCTCTCGGGCGATGCGCAAAGCAAACGGCTCTACCAAGGCCGTCGCCCGCTCGGCGCCCTCGTGATAGCCCTCGGTCGCCAACCGAACGGCGTCGTCCCACGTCCGGGTGCCCCGGAATTTCAGGGCATGGCCCCCGGATTCCCTAGCGTGGGAGACATTGAACCTGCTGGGCTCCTGGGCCTGGGTTAGCAGGCCCTGCCACGATCGGTAGTACCTGCGCTCCGGGATCATCCTAGGCTCCCTTCTTGGTCAGGTCCGCCGGGAACGGCACGTTGCGCATGATGCCCGTGACGGTCGGTTCGTCGAGCGAGCCCTTGAACAGGGCGTACTCGGCGATGTCCTTGACCAGCATGGGCTTGGGCTGG
>Ga0299906_10004654_pt1 | contig 11210 bp, 17 predicted proteins | sample RVTome_14_FD_200259 | JGI IMG/M metagenome (GOLD analysis project Ga0299906, IMG submission 200259) | Soil microbial communities from uranium-contaminated site in the Upper Colorado River Basin, Wyoming, United States - RVT145D125 (version 2) ... | reverse complement strand
ACGGCGGGTACGACGGGGGATCCGAAAGGTGTCCTCCGGCCCACGCCCCAGGACATAGACCCCGACACGCTAGCGTCCGCGTATACGTGGTTCCTAACCCTATTTGGCATCGAGCCTCTCAGAGAGAACGTGCACCTCGTCGTGTCCCCGCTCTGCCACACGGGTGTGTTGAACTTCGCTATGAACTCACTACACATGGGTCACAAGCTGGTCCTCATGGATCGGTGGTCCCCGGAAGGGATGCTCGACCGTGTACGGCGCCACCGCGTAACGACAACACACATGGTGCCGGCCCAGTTCCAGTGGCTCTTGGCACTCCCGGAAACAACCCGTACCGCGGCTGACGTCTCGTCGCTGCGCCACGTGGTTCACAGCGCCGCACCCTGTGCGCCCGACGTCAAGCGTCGCATGCTGGAATGGTGGGGACCAGTGATCTACGAATACTACGCCGCCGCCGAAGGAGGCGGGACACTCGCAACGCCGGAGGATTGGCTCCGAAAGCCCGGAACCGTTGGCCGGCCGTGGCCCATCTCGGAGATTCGCATCCTCGACGACGGAGGTAACCTGTGTCTGCCAGGCGTGGAAGGAACAGTTTGGCTCCGAATGGGCGGATACACTTTCGAGTACCACAACGACAGGGAAGCGACCGACGCGACGTGGCGCGACGGCTTCTTCACAGTGGGAGACATCGGCTATCTCGATGGAGACGGGTACCTGTTCCTCTGCGACCGGAAGGCTGATGTCATCATCTTCGGAGGGATGAACGTCTACCCGGCGGAGGTCGAGTCGATGCTGCTGACGCACCCGGATATCGTCGACGCCGCGGTCGTAGGCGTGCCCGACGTCGTTTGGGGAGAGCAGGTCAAAGCGATGGTAGTCCCGGCCCCCGGTCGTCCGACGGGGAGGGCAGCCGCGCGAGAATTGATGGCATTCTGCAGGAAGCGGCTTGCGCACTATAAGTGCCCTAAGCAACTGGACTTCGTGGAAGCGCTTCCCCGGGATCCGACGGGCAAGCTCTTGCGTCGAGAGCTACGCACCCCCTACTGGTCGCAGCGCGCGCGCAATATCTAGCGCACCGGGCGTTGGACGGAGACCCTTGCCAGCTCCTGTAGCGAACGGACGACGTAGACCACGATCAGTAACCCACAGGCCAGCGCGAACGACGCACCAAACCCGGACGCCGAGAGGTTCGACGCGCCAGCACCCCGGAACATGCTCGGCGCCTCAGCCGATCCCACGCTAGCGGCAATCATCACGAGGTTGCGCAAGACCACGTGCCAGCCGATGGATGCCGTCCGGGATCCGAAGCACCCACACGGTATCTCTCGCTGACCACGTAACAGATTGATGGCCACCACGAGGGCAAACACTGCAACTAGCGCTGCTGCGGCGTAGCCCGCCAGGGGCGGAAACAGTCCTAGAGTGAGCATCACCGAAAGCATCAACTCGACCACTATGACCGTCCGAGCAATAACCCCGCTAAGCCGACCTGAGACAACGTTGTATCGATCGATAACGGCCGCGAACTGACTGGTCCCCCCCACAATCTTCCCGATCGCGCTGATAAGAAAGATGAAACCGATCAGCGTTCGCACTCCCGCCAGTAAAACGGACTGCACTGGAGTCTCCCTTTCGTCACTCGGGGCGCAATCCGAGGGAGCGCCGCTAGAAGACAGCACGGAACTCTGCAGTCTCTTATACCGAACTGTCATGGGTGGATGTCAAGCCAGGCGCGGCGACCCCATGACGATGCGGTCTTGACCAAACGGGACGTATCATCTAGTGTGCGACTTGATACACCCAGGGGGACTCGAGAGTCCTTGGGGGGGATCTAATGACCGTTCTCGATGCCGCTCTCTGGGCGACTTCGTCGCTTGGGACCGTCGGACCTACCGGCTTCATGGTGGCGGCACGTGACTCGCGACCGCACCTTTACTCACCACTCCGCGAGGCGGATCTGACGGCGCCGTCTATGGACTCGAGCATGGCGGCCCGGATCACGGTGACGCACGGTCGTGCTGCGATCGCTGACCTCCCGCGTCCCGCGTCGTGGACTCCCGTCCTCGACTCGGGCGAGCCTGTTGTCCCCGACCGAAGATGGATCGGGATCCAGGCTACGCGCGCGTCCGCCCCTCCGCTGGCGTTCGCGATCACCAGGCCGTGGCGTCCCGACCATCGACTCGCCGAGATATCCTTCCTCGCCGCGGACGTCTCGTTGCCGACCGCCGAGGAACGCGATCTGCTGACCGCCTGGTGGTCGACGACCAAGCACGCGCTCACGCAGGCTGGAAACGTTGGAATGGTCGGCACGACGGATGGTGACCTTGCTCGTCATGCAAGGCAATACGAGGGGTTCAAGCCGTTCGCACAAGTCTTGATCGATTACGGGATTCGTTTCTAGGGAAGTCGAGGGGGACGCAATGTCGGCCGTTTTCGTCATGACCTACGTCCTCCTGTGGGCTATCGTTCTCCTACTTGCGTTCGCGGTTCTGGTGCTCGCGCGCCAGGTCGGTATCATCCACCTGCGTATCCCCAACACCGGCGCAGCCACCACTCCAGGCGGCCTGATCATAGGGGAACCGGCGCCTCCATTCGCCGTGGACTCGATCGACGGGACCTCCGTGACCATCGGAAGCGCCCGCGAACGCGCCCAACTTCTGGTGTTCGTCTCGCCCGCCTGCGGCGCGTGCGAGCGACTCGTGCCGGCCATCAACTCAGTCGCGCGGAGCCAATCTCGCACGTTGGAAACCCTGGTCGTCAACGGCCACGGCGACCGCGACCGTGCGCGACAGTTCGCGAAAGCGACGAAGCTTGGCAAGGTCCCGATGATCGCCTCACAGGAAATCTTCGGCGAGTTCGACATCAAGGGAACTCCCTACGCGATCTATCTGGACGAGGAAGGAGTCGTACGTGCCAAGGGAGTGGTGAACACCCTCGCGCAGGTCGAAGGCCTTATCGAAGCGGGGCGCCTTCGCTTGACGACCAGCGAATTACGGCCCGGGCCTTCGCATCAGCACGGAGCGAGCCAGTCGCCGAACGGCAACGGAACTTTGGTCGTGGACCAGGACGCGCCGGTCAGGGAGGGGAAGCAGGGATGATCAGGGCGCAGATTGACAAGAGCGAATCACCCGAGGGCGCTCAAGTCGTCGAAATCGGCCAGTTCGATGACAAGGCCCGGAAAGCGCTTGCGGCCTTCGCGCAGCGTGTCTCTCGCAGGAGCTTCCTCTCGCGTGCCGGACGCTGGGCGATGGCCGCAATCGCCGTCGACATGGGGATGCCCGTCCTGCCGATCAATCGCATACCTAGCGCCTGGGCGGACAGCTGCTCGGACTGGTGGTGGTGCGGCATGTCCGGCAACCGCTGCAACTGCTGCAACGGCGGCACCGAAGTCCAGTGTCCGTCGGGATGCCTCCTGGGGCACTTTTGGGTCGTCTGCTGCTGCAATTTCGACCCCGGAGGGGGCAAGGTCACGTTCTGCAACGAGATGAAGTATCAAGACTGTTGTTGCTCGCCCGGGTTGTGCTCGTGCTCTTCCTGCTGGTGCGGCAACGAGCCAGCGGATTGCGGACACGGTGTTTGTTCCGGCATCGGCGGCAACTATTGCTGCACCTTTTACGATCCGCTCGCGAGCTGCACCACATCAGACAACGGAGAATGCCTCGGGACAGGTTGACCTCTATGGCAGTGCGCGTTCGACGGCTTCCGCTGCTATGCACCGCATACGTCGCGGGCGTTGTCCCCGTTCTCGGTGGCACCAACCTCGACGGCGCCGAAGTCGCAGCGGTTGCCGCGCTAGCGCTCTTCGCGGGAATCTCGAGCCTCTGGTCGCCGTGAGGCCTGTCGATGGTCGGTACGACCGCGGCGCCTATCGTGCATAGGCCAAGCTTACGACAAGCAATACACGGCCCGGCAGGATTCCACTTGCTGGGTGCGACGCTTTCGGGGTCGGCCTTCGGCGCGGCCGTCGCGGGAGCCGTGCTTGCCCTCGAGAAGGCGTTCAGTTTCCGGCTCCCAGGATCGGCCGCTGCGCTCGGAGCGGGTGTCTTCTGCCTCCTCTATGGGCTTAGCAGCCTGGGGTTCCTACGCCTTCCCCTACCCCCGCAACGGCACAGCCAGGTGCCTCACGGATGGCGGCTAAGCATGACGCCTCGTCAGATGGGTTTCTGGTACGGGCTCGGGCTCGGCGTAGGAGTGGCAACGTTCGTCCGCGTGCTGAGCTTCTACGCCGTCCTTCTGTGGTGTGCGCTCACTGCCGACCCCCTGCGCGCCGCTATCGTGATGGGCCTGTTCGGGGCGGGGCGAGGTCTTCCTATCCTGGTGATCGCCAGTCGCGCGGAGTCGATCGACCACTCGCTCGGCGTGATGAAACGGCTCCGGGCGGTGACACGATATGTGAGGCTGGCGGACGGAGTGGTCATGTCGATGGCGGCGCTGATGCTCATAGGGCTGGCCGTGCGAAGCTGACTAATCTACGAGAGGGGTGTGATCGGCATGGCAGGTGTACCGGTCGTTGCGCGGTTCGAGGCTGTGGTCAGTGACAGAGTCGAGTCCTTCAATCTCAATCTTGGATCGGAGGCCCACGGCGAGGAGGCCGAAAGCGAGGCGCGTGACCTGATCCGCACTTCCCTTGCGAACTCGGCGGCGAATCTTGTCTCGACGGAGCGTCAAAGTGAAGCTGTCGTCGCTCGGATCAAGGTGATTGGAGCCGTGTACAAAGATCGCACCATCCGAGTTGAGGGCCACCCGATCGATGCCATCGTCTCGAAGCCGCCGCTTGCGAGCAACTCCGAGGTAACGCACAGACTGCGTATCCTCGCGAACGGCATCTAGAGAGCTACTCAAGATTAGATTAGCTGCAGTTCCCCAGAGTCTTTCTGAACGACTATCTCTGGTTTTGCCTGGTCGCTCTGAGGTCTTCCCTACACGCACCCGAGCTCGTCAAGGTAAGTACCCTCGGCGCGCCGGAGCGCGAGTTCCCGCAGAACCTTCTCTCACCCACACAGGCGGACCCGGTTGACGTGCCGATCTTCCATCGTCGTCGGCGCCTTTTCAGCATCATGTCGCACCACGCCAAGGATCTTGCAGAGCTATAGCGAGGTGTCGTTCGATGCTTGTCGTTCCGTGGCTGGAGAACCGCGAAAGTCTGCGGCTCGACGGCTACTCTCACGATTCCAGCGAACTGGAAGCCCTCGGTGCAGTGGTTCGCGAGTCGGGAGGAGCATCTGACTACGAAGCTCTACGACGCGACGAAGGAGGATGTCCCGGACGCCGCTACTTCGTGCTTGACGACGCTGTAGCGAGCTTTGAGCTGCGGCTCGGAATCAGGTTCTCCGGGTCGAGGTCTCGTACGTGGGTAGTGGTTGAAAAGGGCGGACAAGGTTACCGCTGCCGCGAGATCAGACAGATGGGCGATGGCGCGGGGTGCGAGGACATCGATGCGGCCGACCAAAGAACGGCCGTTGTGAAGTGTGCGCTCATAGCAGGGCGGAATGGCTGGTTCGGCGGGGTAGCACAGCGCGGGAGGTGTTGATGAAGCGCGATCGGATCTGAGCCGCCTGTCTTAGGCGGTATCCGCGTTCGCGCTCCTGCGGCTTGGGAAGTTCCTCCAGGGAGCTGGCGCTTGTTTCCCCCGAATCGCTGAAGTCGCCGGCACGAACCAGCAGGATCTAATAACTCTTGGTCGGTTCAGGACTCGCGGAAGAAGCGAGGGCCGGCTCCGGCGCCGTTGACGAGCTTCGGGACCATGCCAGCCCCGTTCCGTCCGGGAGCCCTTCCGTCGCTGTCAGACCCGGCGTCTACCATCGTCCGAGGTCCAAAGGACGGGGAGTGAGCCATGGTGACTATCCGAATCGGGAACGACAGCCGCCGCTTGGAAGATGCCGATGCGGCGTGGATCACGCAGCAGATCAACAACCGCGAACGCGAGGGCCTTTCGGTTTGCGTCGAGGTGACGATCAGGACTAATACGTTGAACATCAGGCTGGCTTCGCCTGCCTGCGGTTCCGGGGGCGGTGGCGGCCGGCCTCCACGCCCTGACGAGGCTGAGATCATCCAACTCTGGAACAAGCTCAAGCTTGGATCAGACGAGTTCTCGCCGGGCAATCTCGTTGCGTTTGCGAAGCAGTTGAGCCGGCTTCTGTAAAGGCCTAGTACTGACACCGCGCCGCAGACTCGCTTTGCCGGATACGGCGGGTTACCTTCCGTAACGGCTGATGTCGAACTGACCTTGGCGATCTCCTCTTTCCGCCAAGTACCGACGTTGGCGCATGCCCCACCCGTCCTCGATCCAGTCTCCAAACTCAAACGCCAACGCAGCGACGTCCTGTGCGCTGGGCCACTCGTCCACCTCGCGACGAAGGAGCACGCTCGGCTCGGCGCAGCGAGGCGGCGTCCAGCCACCGAAATCTCCAGGCTCCCTCCAACCTTCCCCGAGGTTCGCTAGCACGGCGCGCTCGGTTCGGCGCAGCGCAAGCGTGCATTCCCACGGCCCTTCAATTGCGAAGCGTTCGAGAACCCCGACGCAGAAGTGGATTAGTCCACCACAAGCGACCCACGATCTCGATCAGTCGAAACAGCCGCGTACCTTCCTTGTACTCGAAGCCGCCGTCCCGCCCGAGAGCGAATTCCACTCCACCCGATCGGTGCAGTGCGAGGTACCCGTTCCATCTCCCCTCATCTCTCCCGCGCTCGTACGCACGGCGGCGGCCGCCGAGGGGCGGTGCTCTCGACCCCAGTCCGTTTCTGCTCCGCCGAACGGATTGGGTCGATCCTCGAGGAGCCATGTCCAGAGTTCCTCATCGAATCGGAGTGTGATCGAGTCCGGATCTGCCGGCAGGATGAGAAGCCGAACACTCAGATCGTCAATATGGCGTGCGAGCCCACCCGTGGCGAAGTCGTCGGATTCGGGATCGACAAGGAGGAGCGGTTCACGGAATCGTCTCCAGCGCTGGCGTCGGATCTCGGTCTCGATCATCGCCGGATCTATCGACGGAGAAGCACCGTCAGGTCCTGGGTTATCTCGGCCGCGTTGTGTGTAAGCGCGGCGCGGTGACGCCGCAGCGGAGCGAGGCGCGCGACGGCCCGCTCGTCGGTAAACCCTCCTGATATCGAACCGGGCTCGCGCTCGTGTTCGGCTCGCGTGCGCCAGCCGAGCCCGGCTCTATCGAACGTGGATACCACGACGATGTCGGAGATCCTGCGAGGGGCGTCGATGTGGTCGAGGGTCCGGCAACTCGACAGGCCCACTAGCGCTGCGGGGCTTGCGAGCGGGCTGCATGATCCGAACGGATCCGAGTTGGTCCACAAAGACAGATCGATTCTCCTGCTCCAGAACCAGGCCGTCGGCCGCGATCCGCGCGCGCGTGCCCTGTGTCCGGTCGAACACTGCACTGTCAGAGAACATCGCCTCGCGTGCGATTGTGCGCTCGAGCTCGGGGTCCTCGATCTGGGCTGGCCGAAGGATCTGCTGGCGCGGGCCGCTGGCGACCACCACGGTCAGCGTCGCCTCGTGGATCGTGCGAGCTTCAGGGAGGAGCGCCTCGGCGCGCGCGAGCATCTCGTTCTCATCGACCGGCCCGACCGCTCTGGCGAGTTCGAGATCGCGGAGGGCGCGGGTGACCCCGTCAACGTAGGTCGTCCGGAGAGGTGAACGAGCCGGTCAGGACGCCCCCCGACCAGTTCTTGACCTCACGGATGAACCGCTCTTGGTCCGGTTCGACCTCGACGTTCTCCTGTGCGAAGCCCAAGACGGCACACCGCTCCTTGGCCTCTCGATATTCCTCGTGGGTCGCCGACAGACCCGACGGTTGCTTGTGTCCGTATCGCGGTCCGAGCAGCACGACGACCGCATCGGCCCACCTGATGCCGGCGAGGCAGGCCGCCTGAGGCGTATCCGAGGAGGCTGCGAAATCCTCGGATCGCTTCACCTCGTGGCCGAGGACGCGTGCGGCAGCAGCCGCGGCGTCGCGGAACTCCTCGAAGCCAACCACAACCGAGCTCAGGAAGACCTTCACGAGCAGCGAGTATGCCAGCCGGCGACGAAGCTGGGAACGGCCTCCGGACTCGCGGTCCGTGTCCGAGGCTCTTCCCAATGGCCCATCCCCTTCGTGCAGATCGGACGTCTCCCTGCAGTCGCCCGCGACACCCGCGCTCCTGGCCCGCAGTTCTGAGCGCGCCGGGGCCACCTTTCGCGGAAGGTAGGCGGAAGGTAGGCGGAAGGTAGCGCTGACCTGTGGATATGACCCAGGATCGCGAAGCGATGTTGCGGACACACTCTCTCTCTCCACCGAGTGGTCGCGAGCCGCGGGAGGCCTTCGCGTGGCGTATCTCGATAGCGGGAAGAGAAGGAGGCGTACGACATGATCACGCCTTCGGGGTCGCTGCGCACTCGTTCATGATGTTGATGTACGCGTTCGAGCGACGCGGGCCGAGGTTCATCCTCGCCTTCGCTTTGGGGTGCGCCTCTCCAGTACATACGGGTTCCTGGCCGGCACCTGGCCGTTCGGGCTGGTCGAAGCGATCTGGTGCATCATCGCGCTCAGACGCGACGGCTCGGCGCGACTAAGCCACGCGCCCCCAACCACGCGGGCTGACCCGTAGCGCCTGACCAGGCCATCCGGGGTTCGTATGACGGACGGTTCGCGGAGGCGGAAGGAATCGAACTCACCCGGCCCGTGAAGGGCCGCACCGGTTTTAAAGCGCCTCGAACTTCGTTCCGCGTCGTTCCGTCCCGCCCAGGGGGTTCCGTTCTTGCAGGTCACGTCGCGCCGAACACAAGGCGAATCCCCATGAGGACACGCTGGATTGCGGGCATCCATATCCTAGGGGGAGCGCTTGGTAGTTGAAAGGTCAGTGTCCCATGTGGTTCGGGCATTCTGCTCGATGAGCTCGGCTTCACGAGGGAAGATGCTGGGAGAGCAGATTGCGTTTCAGCAAGGCCGGCTCTCGTCGCAATGGAACCATTACACCCACCCGGGTGGGAGATGGAGAAGGAGTGGGGTGGTCTTGGTCGTTCCAGCTACTGACCTGCTCGCTCCTTCTCGGAGGAGAAGCTGAAGCAGTTCCGTTGCTGCGTTTGAGCATCTCGGCGCCGAAGTTGAAGGACGCGGTCCGTCAAGCCATCGCACATCTGGGGTCGCTTCCAGATGTTCTGTTCGGGGTCCTGGCTGAGGTACGACGCAGATCCTCTTGGGGCACCGCCCGGCGGACCGGCCCCGGTCCTAGGTCAGGTATCTCCACGGCGCAACCCTTCTCAGCCTGCGCCGTACCTCCCTCCACGAGCGTGGATTCCATCGGAAGGGCTCAATGTGCCAAGGTCGGAGGTGGTCGCCATCGATCCAGAGTTCATCGATGACGACTTCTCCGCGCTGAACTGGATGCGGTGGCTCCCTGATTCGGCACCCTTCCTCTATGCCGTCATCAACTACGTCGGCGAATGCGGCTTTGTGGGGGATCTGGATGAGTTCAAGGATCGTGAGGTCGTTGCCGCGCTGGAAACAATCGGCGGGCTGAACGGCTCCGCCTTCTGGTCCGGGGATCACTCATTCGAGATATCCGCGCGCGATGCGGCCGCCTCCGTCGCTGACCTCAGCCAACGCAAGCGCTACATCGGTCGAGCGGCCCGTGCCGTGGGGCTCAAGGTTATCCGGTCGAACCGGCAGGCCATCGAACTCATGCGCCGCCTCAAGATGCTCGAACGGATCGAAGGCGACGATGAGCGAATCCAATGGCACGCCGTTCATCCCCTCCCTCTTCCCAGTGAACGGATCCCCATGACGGACGCTGAACGGGATGAGGAGGATAGGGCGCGCTGGCGCGCGATGCATGGAAACCTCGGTCGACAGCTCGTTCAAACGCTCGCAGATCGCGCAAGTGGCAATGATCAGGTGACTCTCGCTGCTCTCTCCGACCAGCTTCACGCCGATCCAGAAGACATCCGTCACGCGCTCCTCGTCATGATCGAAGAGAAGGCGATCTTTGCGTCGAGGATGATCGAGGGCGTCGATATCGACGAGGTCTTTGAATTGCGAACCTCCACGAATTCACATCGACACGACACACGTTGAGGTATAGTCGAAAGACTGTCACCCCCAGATGGACCAAGAAAGGTCGATCCCGCGCTCGGCCCCAACGTAGATGAATCGAGCATCTGGATCAACGACAACATGATCGGACCCGTAGCTGAAGAGCGGCCAGGAGCTGTCGGGTTGCAGAACCACCGATCCCAGGTCCTGACAGGTGCCCCCGATATCTCCGATCCACCCAATCGTTATTCCGCCCAGCGCATTCGCTCCACTGTTCCACGCGAAGGTTGCCTCTGTGCCGGCGGCACGCACTGGAAGTTGCGTGATTGATATCTCGATACCGTTGGGTGCGGACCTACTCGTCGGGCAGCTTCCCTGCGAGATGCCCTCTGCCAGGAACGCCAAACACGTCGGAGCTAGCGCGCAGTTCCCACCGACCGACGCCTCGACCGTACCCTGAGCGCTCCAGTGCTCACCAGGTTCCTCCGAACTCGCTGGCCTCGCAACGACTGTCAGCATGATGATGAGCAGCAGCAGAGCGAAGCGCAGCGGGGCTTGCCATTCCGCAGCTGCAATCAATCCCATGAATGTGGGTTGCGATGGCCTCCTTACCTGCCTCATTTCTCCCCCCTCCCCAAACTGGCCCGGGTCGCTGAACTCTTGAGGCAACAACTCTCCCGCGGTTCCGTACTACGGCGGACTTGCCCGGCGGTTGCGCCAACTCGCAGACCCAGCCTGGGGAGGAAACCAGGCCATGCCCTGAAAGGGTTTACATAAGCAGACCCCGGTCGAGTCTTCTGTGGCCAGAAGCCGAGTACCTGCCGGATCGCTGAGCGGCGGGGGCAACCTGCAGCGCCGAGCCGACAGTAGTTCTGGACACCTCGCGTTCTCGTCGCATCTGTCAATCTGAGTCTGCGTGGACTTTTGAACCTGCGTGGTGGGCTTGCTTCACCCCCCGCGGCTTTCGGCGACTACTCTCAGTGGGCAATTCCCAAAGGGTGGGCCACCCGTCGAACTAAGTGGGGAGGTGAGCGTCGATTGGTCTCACGATCGCCAGCTGTATGGCGAGATGGAGAGCGATCCCCTGGTTGATCGTATGCGCGCGTTGATGGACGAGTGAATCGGGACGATCCCGAGACCCGACGATGCGGTGGTTTCGGTGGCCGAACGACTGGCTCTGGTCGGGAC
>Ga0299906_10004651_pt1 | contig 11216 bp, 4 predicted proteins | sample RVTome_14_FD_200259 | JGI IMG/M metagenome (GOLD analysis project Ga0299906, IMG submission 200259) | Soil microbial communities from uranium-contaminated site in the Upper Colorado River Basin, Wyoming, United States - RVT145D125 (version 2) ... | reverse complement strand
GCGCCGCTCAAGGTGACGATCCAGCTCGTGATCTGGGACGTCGATCCCGAGACCGGCGCGCGCTCGATCAAGAACGTGAAGGAGCAGGAGGTCTACTTCGGCGAGATCCCGCTGATGACCAAGAACGGCACGTTCATGGTCAACGGCACGGAGCGGGTGATCGTCAGCCAGCTCCACCGCTCGCCGGGCGTCTTCTTCGACCACGACAAGGGCAAGACCCACGCCAGCGGCCGTCTGCTCTACTCCGGCCGCATCATCCCGTACCGCGGCTCCTGGATCGACTTCGAGTTCGACGCCCGCGACATCCTCTACGTCCGCGTCGACCGGCGCCGGAAGTTCCACGCGACGGTGCTGCTGCGCGCCCTCGGCATGACCACCGAGGACCTGCTGAACTACTACTACAAGACCGACACGATCCTGCTCGAGGGCCGCAAGGCCGCGAAGGTCTTCAAAGCGGACCAGCTCGCCGGCGTGCGCGCCACCCGCGACATCCGGCATCCCGAGACCAACGAGATCATCGTCAAGGAGGGCCGCAAGTTCACCAAGGCGGTGATCCGTCAGATGGAGGCGGCCAACGTCACGCAGGTGCCGATCACGCAGGACGAGCTGATCGGCCGCGTCTCGGCGCACGACGTGCCCGATCCGAAGACCGGCGAGGTGCTCCTCGAGTGCAACCAGGAGATCACGCCGGAGAAGTACGACCTGTTGCGCGAGCGCGGCATCACCGCGGTCGAGGTGCTGTTCATCGACGACCTGCACGTCGGCCCGTCGCTCCGGGCGACCCTCCTGCAGGACAAGATCGGCTCGCCCGAGGAGGCCGTCCTCGAGATCTACCGCCGCCTGCGGCCGGGCGACCCGCCCACCCAGGAGACCGCGACGGCGTTCTTCCACAACCTCTTCTTCAACCCCGACCGCTACGACCTCTCCAAGGTCGGCCGCCTGAAGCTCAACCACAAGCTCAAGCTGACCGTGCCCCTCGAGCAGGGGACGCTCCGCCGCGAGGACATCCTCGAGGTGGTGCGCTACCTCATGGAGCTCAAGAACGGCAACGGCCAGGTGGACGACATCGACCACCTCGGCAACCGGCGGGTGCGCGCCGTCGGCGAGCTCGTCGAGAACCAGTACCGCATCGGCCTCGTCCGCATGGAGCGCGCCATCAAGGAGCGCATGAGCCTGCAGGACATCGAGACGCTGATGCCGCAGGAGCTCATCAACTACAAGCCGGTCTCGGCCGTCATCAAGGAGTTCTTCGGGTCGAGCCAGCTCTCGCAGTTCATGGACCAGACCAACCCGCTCTCCGAGATCACCCACAAGCGGCGCCTCTCGGCGCTCGGGCCGGGCGGTCTCACGCGCGAGCGCGCCGGGTTCGAAGTGCGCGACGTGCACCCGACGCACTACGGCCGCGTCTGTCCGATCGAGACGCCGGAAGGTCCGAACATCGGCCTGATCGCCTCGCTCTCCACCTACGCGCGCGTGAACGAGTACGGCTTCGTCGAGACCCCGTACCGGCACGCCGAGAAGGGCCGCGTCAGCGAGGAGATCCGCTATCTCTCCGCCCTCGAGGAGGAGGACCTGGTCATCGCCCAGGCCAACGCCCCGCTCGACCCCAAGGGCGCCTTCGTGCGCGACATGGTGTCGGCCCGCATCGGCGGCGACTTCCTGCAGGTACGCCCCGACGCCGTGCAGTACATGGACGTCTCGCCGAACCAGCTCGTGAGCGTCGCGGCCTCGCTCGTGCCCTTCCTCGAGAACGATGACGCCAACCGCGCCCTCATGGGCTCGAACATGCAGCGCCAGGCGGTGCCGCTGCTGCGCACCGATGCGCCGCTGGTCGGCACCGGCATGGAGAAGGTGGTCGCCCGCGACTCGGGGGTCACCGTGGTGGCGGTGCGGGACGGCGTGGTCGAGACCGTCGACGCGGCGCGCATCGTCGTCAAGGCCGACCGGCCGAGCTCCGACGGGCGCGATGCCGGCGTCGACATCTACAACCTCGTCAAGTACCAGCGCTCCAACCAGAACACCTGCATGAACCAGCGCCCGATCGTGGTGGTCGGCGACCACGTGCGGGCCGGCGACGTCATCGCCGACGGCCCCTCCACCGACATGGGCGAGCTCGCGCTCGGCCGCAACATCGTCGTCGCGTTCATGCCGTGGGGCGGCTACAACTTCGAGGACTCGATCCTCATCAGCGAACGTGTCGTGCGCGAGGACTACTTCACCTCGATCCACATCGAGGAGTTCGAGTGCGTCGCCCGCGACACCAAGCTCGGCCCCGAGGAGATCACCCGCGACATCCCGAACGTCGGCGACGAGGCCCTGAAGGACCTCGACGACTCGGGCATCATCCGCATCGGCGCCGAGGTGAAGCCGAGCGACATCCTGGTCGGCAAGATCACGCCCAAGGGGGAGACCCAGCTCTCGCCCGAGGAGAAGCTGCTGCGCGCCATCTTCGGCGAGAAGGCCGGCGAGGTGCGGGACACGTCGCTGCGCGTGCCGCCCGGCGTCGAGGGCACGACCATCAACGCCCGCGTGTTCTCGCGCAAGGGCGTCGCCAAGGACGAGCGCAGCGCGCAGATCGAGGAGGAGGAGGTCGCGCGCCTCACCAAGGACCAGCACGACGAGATCCGCATCATCAAGGACTCGTCGCTGAAGAAGGTGAAGAAGCTCCTGGTCGGGCGCGAGACCAGCGTCCGCCTCACCGACGACACCCGCCGAGTGCTGCTCGCCAAGGGCCACGTCATCGCGGCCGAGGACCTCGACGAGATCCAGTCGACCTACTGGGGCGACATCAAGGTCGGGCACGACCGCACCGAGGACGATCTCTCGCGGCTGGTGGACGCGATGCGCGAGCAGATCGAGCGCATCACGACGACCTTCCAGGAGAAGATCGAGCGCCTGCGGGGCGGCGACGAGCTGCCGCCGGGCGTGATCAAGATGGTGAAGATCTTCGTCGCCATCAAGCGCAAGCTGCAGGTCGGCGACAAGATGGCCGGGCGCCACGGCAACAAGGGCGTGCTCTCCCGGATTCTTCCCGAGGAGGACATGCCGTACCTGCCCGACGGGACGCCGGTCGACATCGTGCTCAACCCGCTCGGCGTGCCCTCGCGCATGAACGTCGGCCAGATCCTCGAGACCCACCTCGGATGGGCGTCGCGGGAGCTCGGGCGGCAGCTCAGCGAGGAGCTCGAGCGGCAGGGCACGGCCGCGATCGCCGACGTGCGGAGCCGCCTGAAGGAGGTCTACGCCAACGCCGACGCGCTCGATCTCATCGATCAGAGCCACGACGAGGACATCGTGAAGCTCGTGCGTAAGGCGGCGCGGGGCTTCCACGTCGCCTCGCCGGTCTTCGACGGCGCCAGCGAGGAGGAGATCTTCGACCTCCTCAAGAAGGCCAGCCTGCCGCCGAACGGGCAGATGCCGCTGTACGACGGCCGCACCGGCGAGCCGTTCGAGCAGGCCGTCACGGTCGGGATCATGTACATGATGAAGCTGCACCACCTCGTCGACGACAAGATCCACGCGCGCTCGACCGGGCCGTACTCGCTCGTGACGCAGCAGCCGCTCGGCGGCAAGGCGCAGTTCGGCGGCCAGCGGCTGGGCGAGATGGAGGTGTGGGCGCTCGAGGCGTACGGGGCGGCCTACAGCCTGCAGGAGATGCTGACGGTCAAGTCCGACGACGTCGCCGGCCGCACGCGCATGTACGAGGCGATCGTCAAGGGAGAGAACGTCCTCGAGCCCGGCCTGCCGGAGTCGTTCAACGTCATGGTGAAGGAGCTGCAGAGCCTGGCGCTGGACGTCGAGCTGATCGAGGACCAAGGGTCGCAGGACAGTCAGTAGGGGGTCCGCACATGGTAATGGAAGATCTCTTCAATCTCTTCGAGAAGCCGAAGAACCCGCTCTCGTTCAACGCGCTGCGCATCTCCCTGGCATCGCCGGAGAAGGTGCGCTCGTGGTCGCACGGCGAGGTGAAGAAGCCGGAGACGATCAACTACCGGACGTTCAAGCCGGAGCGTGACGGGCTCTTCTGCGCGAAAATCTTCGGTCCGACCAAGGACTACGAGTGCAACTGCGGCAAGTACAAGCGCATGCGGCACCGCGGCGTCGTGTGCGAGAAGTGCGGCGTCGAGGTCATCCAGTCGAAGGTGCGCCGCGAGCGCATGGGGCACGTCGACCTCGCCACCCCGGTCGCCCACATCTGGTTCCTGAAGAGCCTCCCGTCCCGCATCGGGACCCTGCTCGACATGACGCTCAAGGACCTCGAGAAGATCCTGTACTTCGAGTGCTACGTCGTCATCAGCACCAAGAAGGAGTTCCCGGGTCAGCCCTTCGAGTACAAGGAGGTGTTGAGCGAGCACCGCTACCGGCGCGCGATGGAGGAGCACGGTCCCGACGCCTTCCGCGCCGAGATGGGCGCCGCCGCCATTCGCAAGCTCCTCGCCGAGATCGACATCGCGGAGGAGGGCGAGCGGCTGCGGGTCGAGATGCGCGAGGTCAGCAGCGAGGCGCGGCGGAAGAAGATCGCCAAGCGGCTCAAGGTCGTCAACGCTTTCCGCGTTTCCGGCAACCGGCCCGAGTGGATGATCCTCGAGGTCATCCCGGTCATCCCGCCCGACCTGCGCCCCCTGGTGCCGCTCGACGGCGGCCGGTTCGCCACCTCCGACCTGAACGACCTCTACCGCCGCGTGATCAACCGCAACAACCGCCTGAAGCGCCTGATGGAGCTGAACGCGCCCGACATCATCGTCCGCAACGAGAAGCGCATGCTCCAGGAGGCGGTGGACGCCCTCTTCGACAACGGCCGCCGCGGCCGGGCGATCACCGGCCCGAACAAGCGCCCGCTCAAGTCGCTCTCCGACATGCTGAAAGGCAAGGGCGGCCGCTTCCGCCAGAACCTGCTCGGCAAGCGCGTCGACTACTCGGGCCGCTCCGTCATCGTCGTCGGCCCGGAGCTCCGCCTGCACCAGTGCGGGCTCCCGAAAAAGATGGCGCTCGAGCTCTTCAAGCCCTTCATCTACAACAAGCTCGAGGAGCGCGGCTTCGTCACCACCATCAAGAGCGCGAAGAAGATGGTGGAGAAGGAGAAGTCCGAGGTCTGGGACATCCTCGACGAGGTCATCCGCGAGCACCCGGTTCTCCTGAACCGTGCACCGACCCTGCACCGCCTCGGCATCCAGGCCTTCGAGCCGATCCTCATCGAGGGCAAGGCGATCCAGCTCCACCCGCTGGTGTGCGCCGCCTACAACGCCGACTTCGACGGCGACCAGATGGCCGTGCACGTGCCGCTGTCGGTCGAGGCCCAGGTCGAGGCCCGGGCCCTGATGATGTCGACCAACAACATCCTCTCGCCGGCCAACGGCAAGCCGATCATCGTCCCCACTCAGGACATCGTGCTCGGGCTGTACTACCTCACTCGCGACCGTCCGATGGTGAAGGGCGAGGGCAAGACCTTCGCGAATCCCGAGGAGGTCCGGATCGCCTACGACCAGGGGGAGGTGCACCTGCAGGCGGCGATCAAGGTCCGCATGGGCGGCGGCGGCATCGTCGACACCACCGTCGGGCGCGTGCTGCTCTATGAGATCGCGCCGCCCGAGATCAGCTTCGCCGAGGTGAATCGCGTGATGAAGAAGCGCGAGCTCGGCAACCTGATCGACCTCGCGTACCGCCGGGCCGGGAACAAGGCCACGGTGATCTTCGCCGACCGCCTGAAGGACATGGGCTACGCGTTCGCGACCCGCGCCGGCATCTCGATCGGCATCAAGGACATGCTGATCCCACCGGAGAAGGGCGCGCTGCTGGCCGAGGCCACCGGCGAGGTGCGCGAGATCGAGGACCAGTACAACAAGGGCCTGATCACCGACGGCGAGCGCTACAACAAGGTCGTCGACATCTGGGCCCAGGTGACGGACCGGATCGCCGACGAGATGCTGCGCCAGCTCGGCACCGACGTCTACCTCGACGAGCACGGCAAGGAGCAGACCTGCCCGAGCTTCAACCCGATCTTCATGATGGCCGACTCGGGCGCCCGCGGCAGCGCGCAGCAGATCCGCCAGCTCGCCGGCATGCGCGGCCTGATGGCCAAGCCGTCGGGCGAGATCATCGAGACCCCGATCACGGCGAACTTCCGCGAGGGGCTCACCGTACTACAGTACTTCATCTCGACGCACGGCGCCCGCAAGGGTCTCGCCGACACGGCCCTCAAGACCGCGAACTCCGGCTACCTCACGCGCCGGCTCGTGGACGTCGCGCAGGACTCCATCATCACCGAGCAGGACTGCGGGAGCCCCGACGGCATCGAGATGACGCCGCTGGTCGAGGGCGGCGAGATCATCGAGGGACTGGGCGACCGCGTGCTCGGGCGCACCGCGCTCGAGGACGTCCGCGACCCCTTCACCGACGCCGTCATCGTGCACTCCAACCAGGAGATCAACGAGGACACCGTCGCCCTCATCGAGGAGGCGGGGATCGAGCGCGTCAAGATCCGCTCGGTGCTCACCTGCCAGTCGCGACAGGGCGTGTGCGCCCTCTGCTACGGGCGCGACCTGGCGCGGGGCCACCTCGTCAACCTCGGCGAGACCATCGGCGTCATCGCGGCGCAGTCGATCGGCGAGCCGGGCACGCAGCTCACGATGCGGACCTTCCACATCGGCGGCACCGCCAGCCGGCGGGCCGAGCAGACGACCCTCGAGGCCCGCAACGAGGGCCAGGTCAAGTTCATCAACCTGCACACCGTCACCAACAACGAGGGTGACGAGATCATCATGAACCGCAACGGCGAGATCGCGATCGTCGATTTCCCCGAGGCCGGCCGCGAGCGCGAGCGCGAGCGGTACCCGGTCGTCTACGGCGCCAAGCTGAAGCGGCACGACGGCGCCAAGGTCAAGGCGGGCGACATGCTGGTCGAGTGGGACCCCTACACGCTGCCGATGCTGACGCAGATCGGCGGCACCCTGAAGTTCGGCGACCTCATCGAGGGCGTGACCTTCGAGGAGCGCGTCGACGAGCGCACCGGCCTCTCGACCAAGGTCGTGATCGACACCAAGGACGTCGAGAAGCGGCCGCGCATCACGATCAAGGACGCCGATGGCCATACCGCGAAGCTCCCGACCGGCCTCGACGCGCGCTATCAGCTCCCGGTCGGCATCCACCTGAACGTCTTCGACGGCCAGGAGATCGCGCCCGGCGACATCATCGCCAAGATGCCGCGCGAGACCACGAAGACGAAGGACATCACCGGCGGTCTGCCGCGGGTGGCCGAGCTCTTCGAGGCGCGCAAGCCCAAGGAGGTCGCGGTCGTCACCGAGATCGACGGCGTGGTCTCGTTCGGCAAGGACACCAAGGGCAAGCGCAAGGTCATCGTCACCCCGGAGGTCGGCGAGCCCCGCGAGTACCTGATCCCCAAGGGCAAGCACATCAGCGCCCACGAGGGTGATCACGTGCAGGCGGGCGAGGCGCTCATGGACGGCTCGTCGAACCCGCACGACATCCTCACCATCCTCGGCGAGAAGGCGCTCGCGAAGTACCTCGTGGACGAGGTGCAGGAGATCTACCGCCTGCAGGGCGTACGCATCAACGACAAGCACATCGAGGTCATCGTCCGCCAGATGCTGCGCCGGGTCCGCATCAAGGAGGTCGGCGACACCGAGTTCCTCGTGGGCGACCAGGTGGAGAAGTGGCGGTTCGAGGACGCCAACCAGAAGATCGAGGACGGCGGCGGCACGCCGGCGACCGCCGAGCCGCTGCTGCTCGGCATCACCAAGGCGAGTCTCTCGACCGAGAGCTTCATCTCGGCGGCCTCCTTTCAGGAGACCACCAAGGTCCTCACCGAGGCGGCGATCAACGGGAAGGTCGACCATCTCGCCGGCCTCAAGGAGAACGTCATCATGGGCCGCCTGATTCCTGCGGGTACCGGCCTCAAGCGCTACGGCCGGGTGCAGATCGAGGCCGAGCAGCCCGAGGAGCGCCCCGAGGACGTCCTCGAGGTGCCGACGGTCGGCTCGGAGCCCGAGAGCGTGGGGGCTTGAGGTTGACAGTGTTTGAGCTTCCGAATAGCTTGGCCGTTTTCGCCGTGGCCGCGCCGGCCACAACCCCGCGAACCCAAGAAGACCGAGGCGAGTAGAACGCGATGCCGACGATCAACCAGCTCATCCGAGGAGGACGGAAGCCGCAGCGCCCCAAGCGCGCGGCCCCGGCGCTGCAGAGCTGCCCCCAGCGGCGCGGCGTCTGCACCCGCGTGTATACGGCGACCCCGAAGAAGCCGAACTCGGCGCTGCGCAAGGTCGCGCGCGTGCGCCTCACCAATGGCATCGAGGTTACCACCTACATCCCGGGCGTCGGGCACAACCTGCAGGAGCACTCGGTCGTGCTGATCCGCGGCGGGCGCGTGAAAGACCTGCCGGGCGTGCGCTACCACGTCGTCCGCGGCACGCTCGACTCGATCGGCGTGCAGGATCGTCGCCGCAGCCGGTCCAAGTACGGAGCCAAGCGACCGAAGTGACGGTCGGGTAGCGCGAGGGACGCACGATGCCACGCAAGGGAGAGGTTCGCCGCCGCGAGGTCCTGCCGGATCCGAAGTACCACGACCGGCTCGTGACCAAGTTCATGAACGCCATTATGAACGAGGGCAAGAAGAGCCTGGCGGAGCGCACGTTCTACGGCGCGCTCGCGCTGATCGAGCAGCGCACCAAGGACGATCCGCTCGCGATCTTCAAGAAGGCGCTCGACAACGTGAAGCCCATGGTCGAGGTGCGCTCCCGGCGCGTCGGCGGCGCCACCTACCAGGTGCCGGTCGAGGTGCGGCCGGCGCGGCGCATCTCCCTCGGCATGCGCTGGCTGGTGTCGTACGCCCGCGCCCGGCCCGAGAAGTCGATGGTCGAGCGTCTGGCGGGCGAGCTCAACGACGCGGCCAACAACCGGGGCGCGGCCATCAAGAAGCGCGAAGACACGCATCGCATGGCGGAGGCCAACAAGGCCTTCGCCCACTACCGCTGGTAAGCTGCCATGCCGCGTCAAGTGCCACTCGACCGCAACCGCAACATCGGCATCATGGCCCACATCGATGCCGGCAAGACCACGTGCACCGAGCGCATCCTTTATTACACCGGCATCAACTACAAGATCGGTGAGGTGCACGAGGGCACGGCCACCATGGACTGGATGGTGCAGGAGCAGGAGCGCGGCATCACCATCACCTCCGCGGCCACGACCTGCTTCTGGCGCGACCACCGCGTCAACATCATCGACACCCCGGGCCACGTCGACTTCACGATGGAGGTCGAGCGCTCGCTGCGCGTCCTCGACGGCGCGGTGGCGGTGTTCGACTCGGTCGCGGGCGTCGAGCCGCAGTCCGAGACGGTGTGGCGCCAGGCCGACAAGTACCGCGTGCCCCGCATCGCGTTCGTCAACAAGATGGACCGGGTCGGCGCGGACTTCTTCCGCACCGTGCGCATGATGCGCGAGCGTCTCGGCACCAACCCGGTGGCGGTCCAGCTCCCGCTCGGCACCGAGGACGCGCACCGTGGCGTCGTCGACCTGGTGTCGATGAAGGCGATCGTGTGGGACGACGAGAGCCTCGGCGCGAAGTACCGCGAGGACGAGATCCCGGCGGACCTCCGGGCCCAGGCCGACGAGTACCGCGAGAAGCTGCTCGAGGCGGCCTCGGACTGCGACGAGTCGATCATGGAGTGCTACCTCGAGGGCGGCGCCATCGCCGAATCCGAGATTCGCGCCGCGCTCCGCAAGGGCACCCTGGCGATGACCTTGGTGCCGGTGCTGTGCGGGTCGGCCTTCAAGAACCGGGGCGTGCAGCCGCTGCTCGACGGGGTCGTCGAGTACCTGCCGTCGCCGCTCGACGTGCCGCCGGTCCAGGGCATCGACCCGGACACCAAGAAGGAGGTCACGCGCGAGGCGCGCGACGACGCGCCCTTCTCGGGCCTGGCCTTCAAGATCATGACCGACCCCTTCGTCGGCACCCTGGCGTTCTTCCGCGTCTACTCGGGCTTCCTGGCCTCGGGGGCGCAGGTGCTGAACGCCGGCAAGGGCCGCAAGGAGCGCATCGGCCGCCTCCTCAAGATGCACGCCAACAAGCGCGAGGAGATCAAGGAGGTCTGGGCCGGCGACATCGCCGCGGCCGTCGGTCTCCGCCAGGCGACCACCGGCGACACGCTCTGCGACCCCGCGCATCCGGTCGTGCTCGAGTCGATCGAGTTTCCCGATCCCGTCATCCACATCGCGATCGAGCCCAAGACCAAGGACGACCAGGAGAAGCTCGGGGTGGCGCTCCAGAAGCTCGCCACCGAGGACCCGTCGTTCCGCGTGCACACCGACAAGGAGACCGGCCAGACCATCATCTCCGGCATGGGCGAGCTGCACCTCGAGATCATCGTCGACCGCCTGCTGCGCGAGTTCAAGGTCGACGCCAACGTCGGCAAGCCGCAGGTCGCCTACCGCGAGACCATCCGCAAGTCCGTCGAGCAGGAGGGCCGGTTCATCCGCCAGACCGGCGGCCGCGGCCAGTACGGGCACGTGTGGCTGACGCTCGCGCCGCTCGCGCCGGGCACCGGGATCGAGTTCGCCGACGGCACCAAGGGCGGCACGGTGCCGAGGGAGTACATCCCGGCGGTCGAGAAGGGCGCGCGCGAGGCCTTCGAGGGCGGCATCCTCGCCGGCTACCCGATGGTCGACGTCAAGGTCACCCTCACCGACGGCTCGTACCACGACGTCGACTCGTCGGAGATCGCCTTCAAGATCGCCGCGTCGATGGCGGTGAAGGAAGGGGCGGCGAAGGCGAAGCCGATCATCCTCGAGCCGATCATGAAGGTCGAGGTCGTCGTCCCCGAGGAGTTCATGGGCGAGGTCATCGGCGACCTGAGCGGCCGGCGCGGGCGCATCCAGGGCTATGAGGCGCGCGCCGGAGCGCAGGTCATCACCGCGTACGTGCCCCTCGCGCAGATGTTCGGCTACGCGACCGATCTGCGCTCGCGCACGCAGGGGCGCGCGACCTACACGATGCAGTACGCACACTACGAGGCGGTCCCCGCCACGATCTCGGAGGAGATCACGGCGAAGGCCGTCGGCGCCTGAGCAGCAGCGGAGGAGCGTATGGGTAAGGCGAAATTCGAGCGGAAGAAGCCGCACGCGAACGTGGGGACGATTGGGCACGTGGACCACGGGAAGACGACGTTGACGGCGGCGATCACGAAGGTGCAGGCGTCGAAGAA
>Ga0299906_10004650_pt1 | contig 11217 bp, 11 predicted proteins | sample RVTome_14_FD_200259 | JGI IMG/M metagenome (GOLD analysis project Ga0299906, IMG submission 200259) | Soil microbial communities from uranium-contaminated site in the Upper Colorado River Basin, Wyoming, United States - RVT145D125 (version 2) ... | reverse complement strand
CCCTGAGAAATATGATTGCCGACTACCTGGAACAGAAGCATATCGAGGTCACCGGCGACGACATTTTGATCACAGCCGGCTGCCAGCAAGCCCTGAATATGGCCTTACGGGTGCTGACCCGGGGCCGCGATAACGTCCTCATTGTCGAGGACCCCTGCTATCTGGGCCTATTGGACATTATTACCGCCCAGCGCATCACGCCGGTCGGCGTACCGCTCGACGAGGACGGACTGCGCATCGACCGGCTGGAGCAGTTGATCCTGCGGCATCGACCCCAGTTGATTTATGTCATTCCCAGCTTTCACAATCCGACCGGTATCACCATGCCGCTGGAACGGCGGCGCGAACTCGTCGATATTGCCGCTCATTATGGCGTGCCCATTCTGGAGGATACCAGCTATGATGAACTGCGCTATGTCGGGAAAGCGCTCCCCAGCTTAAAAAGTTTGGATACGGCCGATATCGTGCTGCATGCCGGAGGGTTCAGCAAGACTCTGGTGCCGGGCATTCGCATCGGTTACCTGGTCGCGCCGCCTGCGCTGCGTGACCGGATGATCGCCAGCAAGCAAACGGCAGACATTCTCACCTCGCCGCTCAATCAGCGCGCTCTGCACACCTATCTGCAAACCGGCCATTTTGCCGACCACTTGCAGCAGGTGCGCCTGGCCTACCGGGAGCGGCTCGAAGCCATGCTGGCGGCGATAGAACAGTACTTTCCGGCGGAAGCGCGTTGGCAGCGGCCCGGCGGCGGCATGTATATCTGGGTCGAGATGCCCCCAGATGGCCCAACCGCTACCAACCTTTATTTGATGGCCATTAACTACAATGTAGCCTTTGCCATCGGTTCGGTTTTTTCGGCCAGCGGCTCCTTCCCTCATGCCCTGCGACTAAACTTCACCACCCATCCGCCGGCAGAAATCGAAGAAGGCATTCGCCGACTGGGGAAAGCCTGGAAAGAACTGCTGGCTCGCCAGGATAGTTCGCTTCAACCCAATCGGCACAGCGCCGTCCCGATCTTATAATCATGACAGACCTTCATTTTACCCAAATTAGCGATGTTCACACCTCGGTCCTGGGTGATCAGTTCGACATGCTGTCCGGTCGCAGCGCCGGTTTCTTGGCCGACATTGTGTTCGAGTTGAACCGGATCGATGACCTGGATTTTGTCCTCTTTTCGGGCGATTTGCTGGTCACGGGCCAGCAGCAAGAATTCGACCAATTCCTGGAAGCTGTTTTGCCCCTGGAAAAGCCTTATTATGTCATTCCCGGCAACCACGACTACGCTCCGGCGGATAGTGACGAAGGGCTGACCCGACAGGAATTTATGCGGTATGTTAACCCCCAATTCGAGGATCGACCCTCAGCCCCGGGCTCACAGCCCGGCTATTGGTCCCTGACGGTTAAGCCGGGCATTCAACTTATTGGCCTGGACTCAAACTGTGATGAAGATTGGGGCGGCATCATCACGGCTCCCCAAATGGCCTGGCTCAAAAATGAACTGGCTGCGCACGCCGACAAACTGATTGTGCTGACGGTCCACCATCCGCTGCACGCCCTGGCGCCCATTGATCACTATCCTGAGTGGAGCAACTTCGTATTGAAAAATGGTCCCGAGCTGTTGGCTCTGCTCGACAGCCAACCCCAGGTGAAAGTCGTTCTGACCGGCCATCATCACCTGACCAAAGCGGACACTCTGGGCCAGCGCATTCACCTGGCCTGCCCATCTATAGCCATCTATCCCTGCGCCTACCGCACCCTGCGCCTTGGCCAGCAAAGCAACGATCAGTGGTGGGTCGAATGGCAAACGCATCAGGCCACGGACGAAGCCAACCTCGCCGAAGCCCAGACGCGGATGTTTGAAGGCTGGGCCGAGGTCGGTTTTGAACGGGATTTTGTCGAAGCCTATGTTCGCCAGGCCTGGGGTAGGGCAGAAGATAGAAGCGGGCGTGTAGTTTTGTAAATTGAGAGGGAATAGATATCAGATAAGGGCCGATTTGGGGGTAAAAAAAGGGCGGTGTGACTCCAACGATTTCGCAAATAACCTTCCCGACCCAACTCAAAGGTGGTTTATTGATCCTGGCTTCGGCTGCCTGTATTGCCGTCACATTTATCGCCAGCAAGGAAGCACTGCAGGTGCTGACTCCGCTGGGGTTTACACCGATCTGGTTTGCCGTGGCTTCGGCCTGGGGGTTGGGACTCTACGTGTGGCGCAGCGGGCCGGCGTTGCCGGCGGGCCTGGGCCCCTTCGTTCGACCAATCCTGCTGCTGGGGTTTCTGAACGGCACCGCAAACCTGTTCCTTTTTAGTGCCATCAGTCTGGGTGACCCAACCCTGGCCGCCTTTTTCAGCCGCAGCGAAACGATCTACAGCGTCTTCCTGGGAGCCCTGCTCCTGGGGGAACGGCTGCGTGGCTATCAATGGTTAGGCGTGACCATAACCATTATCGGAGCCGGCCTGATGACCTTTCAAGGCGGGGTCATAGTCTGGTTGATGCTGGGACTGCTGCTCATTTCCAATTTTTTTCTATCACTCAGCACCCTGGTGGCCAAGAAGAACGTGCTTAGCATCGATCCCCTGACCCTGTCGACAGCACGTACCCTCCTGATGAGTTTGATGCTTGGCTTGCTGGGCCTGGTAGCCGGACAACTGGCCTGGCCCGATCTCACCACCTGGCTGTGGATTATCGGTGGTTCGTTCTTTGGGCCTTTCCTGAGTTACTATCTCTTTTATGAGGGGCTGGTCTATGTCGATTTGGCCCCGGGAGCCGTCATTCGAGCCACCCAGCCCTTGTTCGTGGCGCTTTACAGCCTGCTGCTCTTTGGCACCTTGATCACCCTGCCGCAGTTCATCGGCGGACTGATGATGATTGTTGGCGTCGCCTTTATGCTCTGGCATCGATCCGGAAACAAAGGTGCAAGGTAGCAGGTAGCAAAATTTCCTGGCTACGGAGAGAATGGCAAATAAGCCAATGGCGAACTGTCTATCATTCGCCATTCGTTCATTCGCAAATTCGCAACGTTAGACGCTATATCGAAAGGCAACTCAAATGACAATGCACCCCATACCTACCTTGCACGATATCATCGCAGCGCGCCCCCACGTTTATCGCTATTTGCGACCAACGCCGCTTTACCGCTATCAGGGCCTGAGCAACTTGATTGGCACCGATGTTTGGGTCAAGCACGAGAACCATCAACCAATCGGCGTCTTCAAAGTGCGTGGTGGCCTGAACCTGGTCGCTAACCTGACCGCCGAGGAGCGCCAGGGTGGTCTATTTACAGCCTCGACCGGCAACCACGGTCAGAGTATCGCCTTTGCCGCCCAGGTCAACGGCATCAAAGCCACCATCGCCGTGCCGGAAGGGGCCAACCCCGGTAAAGTCGCCGCCATGCGCGGGTTAGGCGCTGACGTAGTTTTTCACGGCGTCGATTTTGACACCGCCCGCGAGTGGATCATGGGCGAGGCCGAAGCGCACCACGGCCGTTTCATCGGCCCGACCGATGAGCCCTTGATCTGCGGCGTGGGAACCTATGCCCTGGAGATCCTGGAGGATTTGCCCGAGGTCCAGACCATTATCGTGCCGGTCGGCGCGGGCAGCGGAGCATGCGGGGTCAGCATTGTGGCTAAAACCATCAATCCCAACATCGAGGTCATTGGCGTGCAGTCGGCCCAGGCCCCGGCGATGCAGTTGAGTTGGAAATCGGGCCAGCCGGTAACCGCCGAGATGAACACCTTTGCCGAGGGCGTCGCCACGCGGGTGCCGTTCGAAAACACCCAACGCATCATGCGCACATACCTGGATGACTTTGTCCTGGTCGATGATGAAGCGATCAAAAAAGCCATCGTCCTGCTCCTGGAGCACACCCACAACCTGGCCGAGGGCGCCGGAGCGGCAGCCCTGGCCGCGGCCCTGCAGCACAAGGAACGGCTGGCCGGCAAAAAGGTGGTGCTCATCATGAGCGGTGGCAATTTATCGTTGGAGAAACTGCGGGCTTTTTTGGGAAGTGAGACCTGATCCATGCCCAGGGATTATCGTCTGGATGTTACCCCGGCGAATGCTCAGCGACGACAGGAACATGTTATGGACGATGCCTGGATTCGGGCCTTTCTCGACCGGGCCAAAATCGGCCATATCGCCACGCGCTGGGATGATCAGCCATTTATCAATCCGACCAGTTTCTGGTATGATACGGAGCGGCATCAGATCATCTTTCACTCAAACATCGCCGGTCGGGTTCGCGCCAACAGTGAGCGCCACCCGCTGGTCTGCTTCGAAGCCAGCGAGTTTGGCCGCTGGCTGCCATCGAATGTGGCCCTGGAGTTTAGCGTCCAGTATGAAAGCCTGGTCGCGTTCGGCACTGTCCGGCTGGTGGAAGCGTTCGAAGAAAAACGCCGGGTACTGTACGGCTTGATCGGCAAGTACTTTCCCCAAATGCGGGCCGGGCATGAGTACCGGCCCATTACGGATAAAGAACTGAAGCGGACCTCGGTTTATGCCATCGCCATTGAAAGCTGGAGCGGCAAACGCAACTGGGCCGAACGCGCCGACCAGAGCGACGAGTGGCCGCCGTTAGGTGAAACATGGTTTGAGTGAGCAATGATAAGGAGGACTTAATGAGTGAAGCAACTTGTTACAACTGGGTCGATCTACCCTCGACCGCGATGACGCCTCAAATCGAGCGGCGTTTGATCAGCGGCGAAAACGTGATGCTCGTCCAGTTCAGACTGGCCAAAGGCGCTCGCGTGGCCGAGCACCACCATCCGCACGAGCAGATGAGCTATGTGCTGTCCGGTCAGCTCGAATTCGACGTTCAGGGCGAAAAGCGAGTCGTCAAAGGTGGCGAGGTCATCCATCTCCCATCCAACATACCTCACGCCGCCTACGTGCTCGAAGACTCGCTGGTCCTGGACGCATTTAGCCCGCCTCGCGAAGATTTCTTGAGCGGCGAGCAGCCTGACTATATGAAGTAATCAAATTTACCAAACACGATTGGAGGAGCAACACCCATGGCTAAAAAACCTTACTCACCGATGGCCTCCTACTCCGATTTAAAACGAGTGGAAGGCTTGATCAACCAGGCTCAAAGCGTCGATGATATCCGCACCCTGGTTCTCAAGGATGGTCCAAAAGTTGGCTACAAGGCCTTTTGCTACATGCTCGGCGGGCGCATGACGGCAGAGGCCATGAAGCCAGATGAAGCCTGCACCGCCGCCGCCCAGCTTGAAGCGAAGGGCGATACCGAAGCCGCGACAGCTATTTACCAAAAAGTAGTTAAGGATCATCCCGATCATCCCATTGCCAAGGGTAAAGTGACGGCATAGTGCGTTTTTGTTGCCCAATTCTGTGAGGCCATGACCGGGGACCGAGGACGGGAGACCGGAGAATTATTTCACCCCGGTCCCCGGTCGAACATAAATTTTCCAGGTAAACTTCACGATTAATAACCACAAGTCGATAAACAATATATTTCACAATAAATAGGGAGCAAAGAAAAATGACAACACAAAATGGAAGTCAAAATCAAACTTCTGGCTCGAATGGAGCCGAAGCCGGCACCTGGCGAGTCAAAGCCGGACTGGCCCAAATGCTCAAAGGCGGCGTGATTATGGATGTGGTCACGCCCGAACACGCCAAAATCGCCGAAGAGGCCGGCGCCTGTGCCGTGATGGCCCTGGAGCGAGTTCCGGCCGATATTCGGGTCCACGGCGGGGTCGCCCGCATGAGCGATCCCGGCTTGATCCAGGAAATCATGGACGCCGTGTCCATTCCCGTGATGGCCAAAGCCCGCATCGGCCACTTTGTCGAGGCTCAAATTCTGGAAGCCATCGGCGTGGACTACATCGACGAGAGCGAAGTTCTGACCCCGGCCGACGAGATGTATCACATCAACAAGCATCCGTTCAAGGTCCCCTTTGTGTGCGGCTGCCGCAACCTGGGTGAAGCCTTGCGCCGCATCGGCGAAGGCGCTGCCATGATTCGGACCAAGGGTGAGGCCGGGACCGGCGACGTGGTCGAAGCCGTGCGCCACGCCCGGACTGTCTTGGGCGAGATCCGGCGCTTGCAAAGCATGCCCGATGAGGAACTGATGACCTACGCCAAAGAAATCGGCGCGCCTTATGAACTGGTCAAGGAAACCAAAGAGCTGGGGCGGCTGCCGGTCGTCAACTTTGCCGCCGGCGGCGTGGCCACACCGGCCGATGCTGCCTTGATGATGCAGCTCGGGGTCGATGGCGTTTTCGTTGGCAGCGGCATCTTCAAGAGCGGTGATCCGGCCCGGCGGGGCAAAGCCATCGTCGAAGCCGTCACGCATTATAATAACCCCAACATTCTGGCCGAGATCAGCAAAAACCTGGGCGAGCCTATGGTCGGCATCAGCGTCAGCAGTTTGCCGCAACAGGAACTAATGGCCGAACGGGGCTGGTAGAGTCTATCTCGCCCTCGGCCGAATGATGGACCGAGTCAAAATTTGAATCGGTTCCCCTAAACGAATAAAATAAGAGATACCTATCGCACCTAACCAAGAGATGGAAGTGAAGCTGCTTCCATCTCTCATTTTTTATTGATTGAATTGGAGGCGAATTGATGACTAAGATCAAAGGATTGGCCGAAATCGTCCTGAACGTCCACGATGTCGCGGCCTCGCTAAAATTTTATCAGGAGGTTTTAGGGCTGACGATCATCGGGCGGCCCGGGCCGGTATTTCTTAAGGTGGGCGGTCCGGCGGTGAGCGTGCCTCAGATGCTGGTTCTGGTTCCCCTGCCGCCCGATGCCGGCAAATTTGAAACGCCGCGCACGCTCCATCATCTGGCCCTGGAGTTAGCGCCGGAGGATTTCGAAGCGGAAGAACAGCGGCTCAAAAAACTGGGCTACGACATTCGCTATGGGCAGCATCCAGTGATCCCTTCTCACACCATGTATATCGATGATCCCGATGGCAATGAGGTCGAGTTCATCTGCGGCGTATAACGCCTCCCAAAAAACCAAAGTACATGGTGAAAGCAATTGATTCGGCGCTGTTCGTGGCCTAAACTGATTACAGGGACCATCGGCCAATTGACGCAAACCGAAGGCTAACTTACAATGTTCAGTATAATTATGTAACTGGCGGCGGGGGCTCGAATCCTCTCGGCCGGCCTATAAGGTCTTTTCAGGTACAGTTCAGTTTGGCCCAGGTCGAAACGCTCGTAATAATCTTGTAACCTCTTTATCTCAAAATTGGATAATCAAGGAGTCGATCGGTATTATCAATGCTGTCGTCAATCAACCTCAGAAGTAGTCTGGCCCTCATTAAAAACAATGACGAGGCGATTGCGCGGTGGGTTTCCCACGTCATCAGCCCGCACATCGTTGGCGTGGTCATCATCTCGATTATCTCGCTCCAATTTAGCAGCAACCCCTTAGAAGTTTTGCGTTGGTTGGCGCTCTTGATGCCGCTGCTGGTCGTTCCACCGCTGGGCTACTTGATGTGGCTCGTTCGTCGGGGTCGACTTAAGGACATCTACATTCCACACCGCAAGAAACGTATCACGCCCCTGGCATTCATGATGAGTTGGCTGCTGTTCTTGTGGGGTTTGATTCGCTACCTGGGCGCTCCGCCAACCGTAGAAGGCCTTTTTGTGATCACAATCATGCTATTTGGTAGCCTGGGCGCAATCACGCTGTTCTGGAAGATTAGTTTCCACGCGGGCATTATCTCGGCGGCAGTCACGACGGCGGTTATCCTGGGTGGCTACTCCACCTGGCCGGTTACCCTCCTGGTGCCTCTGGTCGGCTGGTCGCGTGTCCGATTGCGGCGTCACACCCCCCGGCAGGTTCTTTACGGCTCACTGCTTGGCATGTTGATTACCTTGTTCGCAGTCCCCTGGCTGCTGCTTGGGTAAGAGAGAAGCACCGATCGATAAATTGCCTGACGATTCAAAAAGCCAGCCCGAGTATGGGCCGGCTTTTTTGCTGACTGCGATATCCTCGAAAAATATAAATTATCTAACCGGGCTGAGCACCTCAATAACACTTCCCAATTAACAATTTACCAAGCACAATTAGCCAAAGCATCTACCTCGAAATATGCATCGGCATGATCACGTAGGTGAAATTATCATCGCCGATGGGGCGGATGACGCCGGGACTGGACGAGATGCTGGTTTCCAAAACGACCTGAGGGCTTTCGATCACCGACAGAGCATCAATCAAATATTTGGCGTTAAAGGCAATCTCGACCGCGTCGCCCTCAATCGAGGCATCGATGTCAGCGACGTTGTCACCGAGTTCGGCGCTGGTGGCCATCAAGGTAATCCGTCCGTTCATCAATTCATCACCGCTCGGTATAATCTCAAGCTTGACGATGTTAGCCGAGTCCCTGGCAAAAAGATGAGAGACGCGCACGGCTTTGAGGAAACTGATCGTATCTAACACGGTGCGAGTCGAATGGCTGACAGGAATGATTTGTTTGTAATCGGGAAATTTACCTTCGATCAATTGCGAAACCAGGTCAACATTTTCAAGGTGAAATAGGATTTGCTTGCGAGCCGGCGTAATAATCAACTCCACAAACTGTTCCTCCTCACCCGAAATACGCGAAAGTTCCACCAGGGCGCGCGCCGGAATAATCAGGCTGGGCGCCTCGCCCTGGCCCCCATCGCCATTCAACCCAACCGCCATCAGTTTATCAGACACATCTTGACTAAGCAGGGTCGATCTAACTGAAAGTCGAAAACCATCGGCGGCAGCCATGATCAAATTCTCATGGTTAAACTGAACCAGGACCCCGGTTAAGATGGGCCTGCTTTCATCCGTCGCTGCGGCAAAGACGACCTGGTCGATCATCGAACGCAGCACTTCCGGTTCCAGCCGGATCGACTCTTCGCTGTCGGAGGCCGTCGGCACCAGGGGGAATTCCTGGGCGTCGATGCCTTTCATATTCGACTCGAAGCGAGCGCATTTCAGGTTGAGCGTTTGCGTCTCCTCATCCAACTCCAGGTCGATCCGTTCCGGAGGCAATGAATTGACAAAATCGCCCAGCAGCCGGGCCGGCACCGTAATCGCCCCAGGCTCTTCCACTTTGGCGGCCACCCAACAATTGATGCCAATTTCCAGATTTGTGGCCGATAATTTGAGCTGGTTGTCATCGGTCGATATCAACACGTTTGACAACACCGGCAGGGTGCTGCGGCTCGCAACAGCCCGCCCTATGATACTCAGGCCCTTGGCCAAGTTCTCTTGCAAACACGAGACTTTCATGGCTGAATTTCCTTAGTCTGGCACGATTTATTTTTAGCGGGGGATAGAAAAGCACCACACCTAGTGGTAACCTATCTCTCAGTATACTATATTTTGTGGCAGAGGACAAGATAAGAGGGGCAATTAGAACGATGATCGCACCCATTTAAAACAACCGTGCAGAGGTAGAATATATCAACCAAATCAAGGAATTTAGCCAATAATACAAGGTTGTTCCAATGATTCGGTTTCTTTTTCGAAACCCAGGCGAGTTGTGATTAGTTGCTTTGGTTATTTTGGGAGGAGTTTTGATTCTATGACATTCTGGACGGAACAAGACAGAGCAAAGAATCTCCAGGGAACCGCTACAAACAAACGCTCTAAGGAGATTCTTCGCTCACCTGGTCACTCAGACCTGTTCTGAATTGCATCCTGAACTTGACCCAGGGCGAAATCGAAGGGACGGCATGAAACGCCCAAGGCGTGTGCCAGGATTGGCTATGATTCTTTTCGATCTTTCAGCAGATTGGCCGTCGCGGTCGCGCCTAAGACAACCAGCACCAGGCTTCCCAAGACCAGCGCTCCCGGCGATACGTTTTTAGATAGAGTCAGGCCGGTTTCCGGCATCGTCTCCGCTTCCGGAGCCGGCGTATCAGGTTGGGGTGAATCGGGTTCGGGCGTAATAACGACGATCACGCCCGGCGGCGGACCGATGAGCGAGACATCGTCAACGTTAAAGTTGACTTCGGCCCCGGTAGGGAATTTTTTGAGCCCTCGAATGAACAGGCTGATGTTGCTGCCGTCGCGTGTTTCGACGGGTTCCACAATCGTTTCGTAGAACAAGGGAACATCATCGGGAAACTCACCGTTTGAACCCAAGCGAAACTGTTCTTCAAGGGGAATGATAAACCACTCTTCGACGCTTTCATAGTCGCCCGTACCCGAATAATCAATACCCCAGGCCATTTCGAACTCATTCTTGTTTCTGTCGCCCGGCTGAACCTGTGAGCGCAGGATGGCGTTAATCGTTAGCTCATAGGTAGCATTGGGCGCAACGTTCACCGTTTGGTAGATCGCCACGACCCGGTCAAGAATGTTTGGTTCGACTTCAAAGATTTCCATCAACTGGGCCCGTTCGCCGGTTCGAACAGCCTCGGGCCATAGTTCCTCGTACCAACCGATATGGGCCTGGCCGTTGCTAAAGCCCCCCCAATCGGGAGCGACCCCATCATTGTCTTCCCACGGTTTTTCGAACTTGCCATTCGTTATGACATCGACCGGCTCTGTGGGTTCCGCTCCATCTTCATCGCCGTTGCCACCTTCGTCATCTCCGGCTCCGGTGTTGGGGAGCCCGCTGCTGCCCGCACCGGGTCCTTCACTGGGGGGAAGCTGCCACCCGGTTTGCTGATCCAAGGTAGGTCCGCTAGTAAACCCCGAGACAACCAGGGCAGACAATACCAGCAGAACTAAAATCAGTGTTAGCGGGCGTTTACAAGGTCGAGGATTTAGTTTATTCATAAAAGAGTCTCCTTAGTTCCACCCATCATTCAACATAATCGCAGTAACCGATTCTTATGTATCATAACATAACCAGGCGCGTTTTTCAATACGTATAGTGACTCAATCAATTAACAGTAAACAATGAGCAATTAACAAAGCTGAACGTGGTTATTAGTAATTGGTTATTGGTAATTTGGCCCAACAATGACTGTCAATAAACCATCACCTTGCCAGAGCTGAGTCATCATGATCTATCATAGAGATGTCTTAAAGTCATAAATTCCGCCGCTGTAAGACCAGCGGCGCTGACATCCCTGACAAGTCAGGCTAGTATCACCAGATTTAAGACCCAACCTGACGAGTTCCGGCGACTCACAAATCGGGCAGCGAAAAAATTCATCAGACGGAGAACTTTCGGGTTTGTCCACTCCGGCTTGCAAGAAGAGGCTGGGAGCCAGTTGCCACCAGTTCCCGGTTGGTTGTGTCCACTCATCCAGCGT
>Ga0299906_10004649_pt1 | contig 11219 bp, 10 predicted proteins | sample RVTome_14_FD_200259 | JGI IMG/M metagenome (GOLD analysis project Ga0299906, IMG submission 200259) | Soil microbial communities from uranium-contaminated site in the Upper Colorado River Basin, Wyoming, United States - RVT145D125 (version 2) ... | reverse complement strand
TCAGATCCTATTATTGTTATGAGCGGCGGGACCAGAGTGGATGTGGCGTTTTGCTCAGCCCACTGAATTTGTTTTGTATTTCCATTTAGTGTAACCTTGAGTGAGAATCTGTCGTATTCTGTCACATCATCGTTTGCTCGAATCAGATCAATTGGAATGTGCATAAATCCAGTCTCCTTAATTAGCGCTGTAAGCTTTTTTACGTAATCTTTGTCAAGCTTTAGATTTTTTTCTGGCTGGTTTACTCCGCCTTCCGTAACTAGATACCTTGCATCGCCCTCATTTGAGATGGTCAGTATCTCTATTTTCTGCGGTATGATTCTCTCGGCTACTCCCAATGTGGTTTGCAGATGCTGCTTTGTAAACTCTAATGAGATTTTGTCATCTGAGGTCGTTGCGCTAAATGGGATCTGAGGGTTTGTGATCATAGGCACTGCAATCAGGATTGCCAAAATTACCGGAATTGATGCTGCAATCAGTATGAGCGGTTTTGCCATCCAAAGTATTGATTTTGTGGTTTGATAATAAATCTAATTTTTGATGACAAATTCTTAGGATAATCTGCACAAAACACTACCAGTTAGAATAAATCCCAGTCCTAATTTTTCAATTCTGTGGGGTCGTAGCCTAGCCTGGTAGGGCGACTATGATGTCAAGTCATCGCTAAAGGCTCCAGAAGTGTACAACCCAAACTGATTTCACAAGATGATGTGAGTTTGGAGCTGCAGTGACCTGTAGATCGCCGGTTCAACTCCGGTCGGCCCCACGTCTTATTTCTTTGAACGCAGGACGTTGAGCGCAGAGCCTTTCCTAAACCATTCCAGTTGTGCAGAGTTGTAAGAATGCAATAACTGAATCTCTTCTTTTGAGCCATCTGCGTGTGTGATTATGCATTTTACTGGTCGTCCCTGCTCCAGCTTGCTCAGCTCTAAAAGTGAGAGTCTGTCTGTTTCCTGGATTTTGTCGTAATCTGCAGGATTTGAAAATGTGAGTGCCAAAACCCCCTGCTTTTTTAGATTTGTCTCATGGATTCTTGCAAAGCTTTTTGAAATTACTGCTGCGCACCCAAGGTACCTTGGGGTGAGGGCTGCATGCTCCCTGCTGCTTCCCTCGCCATAGTTATTATCGCCAATTATTACCCACCTCATTTTCTTTGCCTTGTACTGTCGCGCAATGTTTGGAAATGATTCTATATTGTCATTTAGGATATTTTTGCCCTTTCCCACCTCGCCAGAAAATGCATTTACTGCCCCCAAAAGCAAATTGTCGCTTAGCTTGTCCAGGTGTCCCCTATACATAAGCCACGGGCCTGCAGGCGAGATGTGATCAGTTGTACACTTGCCTTTTGCCTTGACCATGATTGGCAGCTCAACATAGTCTAATCCGTCCCATTTTTCAAACGGCTCCAATACTTGCAGCCTAGTGCTGTTTTTGTCAATTAACACTTGGACTGTTTCTGAGTTGCTTGCCGGTGGGACATAGACATCTGTTCCCATTTTAAACCCGCTTTGCGGCACCTCTGGGGCCACCTCCGGGGGCTGGAGCTTGAATTTTGTTCCGTCCTTTGCGGTTAGCTCATCACTTAGGGGATTAAACGAAAGGCTTCCGCCAAGCGATAGTGCAATTACAAGCTCGGGGCTTCCAATAAAGTTCATTGTGTTTCTTTTGCCGTCGTTTCTTCCAGGAAAGTTTCGATTAAACGACGTCACAATTGTGTTTGGCTCGTCTCTTTTTAGCTCAGGCCTGCTCCACTGCCCAATGCATGGGCCGCATGCATTAGCAAGAACTGTTGCGCCAATCTCCTTTAGTGTCTGCATCTGTCCGTCACGCTCAATTGTTGCCCTAATCTGCTCAGAGCCCGGTGTTACAAGTAGTGGAATCTTTGCCTTTACTCCTTTTTGTTTTGCCTGTCTTGCGACGCTTGATGCCCTAGACATGTCCTCATAGGAAGAGTTTGTGCAGCTTCCAATTAGTGCAACTGATATGTCATCAATGTAGTTGTTTTTCTTTACATCCTCTGCTAGCTTTGAGATTGGCCTTGCCAAGTCTGGGGTGTGGGGACCTACGATATGTGGCTCTAGTTTTGAGAGGTCGATTTCAATTACCTTATCAAAATATTTGGTTGGGTCTTGCTCTACTTGCGGATCCTCAGTTAAAAGTTCAGTGTGCTTGTTTGCCAGGTCTGCTATTTCGCTGCGGTCAGTTGCCCTAAGGTATGTCTCCATTTTTTCATCGTATGGAAATATTGAACATGTTGCGCCAATTTCTGCACCCATGTTTGTAATCGTTGCCTTGCCTGTGCAGCTGATTGTCCGCGCTCCCGGCCCAAAGTATTCTATTACCGCATTTGTCCCGCCAGATACGGTAAGCTGGCCTGCCACATACAGTATGATGTCTTTTGGTGCCGTCCAGCCGTTAAGTGATCCTTTTAGATAAACACCGATTCGTCTAGGATAGAGGACCTCCCATGGCATGCCTGCCATCACCTCTGCTGCATCAAGACCACCAACACCTATTGCAATCATTCCAAGGCCGCCTGCGTTTGGCGTGTGCGAGTCGGTTCCAATCATGAGGCCTCCAGGAAACGCATAGTTTTCTAAAACTACTTGGTGTATTATTCCAGCACCGGGCTTCCAAAATCCCGCACCATATTTTCGCGAAGCTGATTCTAAGAACTTGTAGACTTCGTTGTTTTCGTAGAGTGCTGCTCTGGTATCTGACTCTGCCTCAACACGCGCCTGAATCAAATGGTCGCAGTGAACCGTAGTTGGCAGAGCAACCTGCTTGAGTCCTGCTTGCATAAATTCCAGCATTACTGTTTGGCCTGTAACGTCCTGTAGTGCCACTCTATCCGGATTCAAAAAGACGTAGCTCTTTGCACACTCTGGCTCTTTTGAGGCCAGCTCAACAAGATGACCGACAAGAATCTTTTCGCTTAGTGTAAGAGGTCTGTTGACTGCTTTTCTAAATTTGGAAATGTTATTTTCTAATTTTTTATAAACGTCAAGCACAAGTTTTGGGGTTGTTTCTATTTCCATTAATTATCACAGCAAGTAATTATCTGAGTTATGAGTTATAAATCGTTATAGAGTTGCGCAATTTTGTTTTAGTTTCAGATCATGCTCCAGCGGCATCTGTTTTTTGTGATTTTGCTAACATTAATAAGCCAAAAACGACGCATACCACACGGGGTTTCAGGTTTTGATACATCTGTTTGCTAAAGGGGGCCATCTGCTTGGTCAATAAGGGCTTTCCAACTTTTGGAATGTCGCAAGCAGGCGCGTACATTGCCGCTCTGAAAAACTATAATCTTCCTGATTTTATTTTAAAAAAGATTGCAAAAGAATGCAGTTCTAATCTTTTAGAAAGGGGCCGTCTTGATGACAGACTTCAAAGCATGAATGACTATGCCCTGACAATGCTCCACCGAATTTTTATTGACTGTGAGAGTGACGAGGGTGGCAAGTTTGCCGATTTTCGATTTTACGCTTATGTCGCAAGCATGTACCATAAATGCGACATTTTGATCAACGAAACAATTCCTGGAGCATCAGGAAAGAACCACAAGGTTCCAGTAGCAGTCAAAAACAACGGAATGTACATTGCAGTTGCCTTTAACAAGTCAACTGGAACTCCCGTTCAGAAAAGGGAGGCAATCAAGTTCTACAACATTATAGATGACGTCAAAAAAGGCGACCATGGTACGATGTTAACGGACGCAATCCTTGGAACATCTGTTGGATTCAAAGGCGAGTCATTAGTTGAACTAGAAAGGCTCAGCAAGTCAAGAAAATCCGATGCAGAAAACAGATTAGAGATAAAGACTGCAAACTTTGAAAACAGAATTTACTCTGTTACCAAGTGCAACAGCTAAAACCACTGTACTCGCTGACTTTCATAATACTTGATTTTTGCCCTAGAGTGCCTTGGCCTCACATGTAAAACCGAACTGCAGCACGGGCATTTGGCACCGTCCCACCTTAGGTAAATGTCACAGACACCGCATCTTTTTTGCCCGTTATACTTGAGTGAGATTTGGCCCAAGAACTCTTGGTATTTTGTCTTGCAGTTTCCCCTACACCTTAACACAATACAATGCTGTTCTGCGAAAATTAAAGAAGCTGGTAATTGTATTATAACCTAAAGCTGGACGCATCAATGGTAAAAAAGTAAGGATCATTTGTTGTGGGCTCAAAATCTTTTCCGTACTGCTCAAATGGCAATTCGTCAAAGAGATGTTTTGTCCAGACATCGTGCACTAGTTCTGCCTGATTTTTTGTCTTTTTTTGCCGCAAGAGCTCGTGCGAGAGCTCGTGCGATACTACGGTACAGTTTTTTTCTGCCAAAAAGAGCGCATCATTTTGATCTTTTGGTCTTTGCCAGAGCGACATGCCAAAATTTTCTGCGCTATACCCCTCGCATGTGCAATCAGTCCACAACGGCCTAAAGTTGCACAGGTAAAAATGAAAAATTCCTTGTCCTCGTTTTCTGTGATCCTCCAAAAGCGCACTGGTGTCTATCCTATGTAAAAGACCCGACTTTGGCGTTATCATTTGGTCGGACTGAATATCAACATCTGTTGAAAAGGTATCTTTGATCCATTTTTTGTAGAACTGCGCCATTTGTTGTATGTATTCGAATTCTTTGGATCTATTCTGTAAATCGTCTTGGGTTACCAAAAATATGAAGTGCAGTAGCATGAGAAGAAAAAGAAGTAATTAAGATTGACCCTCAATTCCCATAAGGGTTAGCGTAGATCGGATTTTTTCTATCTTACGAATCTTCCATGTTATTGTCTCGCGTAGTGCCTCAACCGTTGGAGACTCGATCTTGGCCAAGATGTCGTATGCACCAAAGGTGCCGTGAACTTCTCTTACGCCATCCAGAGACTTTAGCTGTTTGATGATGGCTTCTTCGGATCCAAGCTCGCAGTTTATTAAAACGTAAGCGGTTGCCATGATTAACGTATACACGTCGGGATATATCAATAAACCTATTGCCGGTTCTATTTTTGAGAAATTTTGATGATTTCGTTCCAAATTTGAGACGAAACCGGCATGACGGAGAGTCGCGATATTCGCAATAATTCCCAGTCCTTGAACTTGTTGTTGGCCTTTATCTCGCCAAGTGTTACGGGCCTATCAAGGCGTTTTTTGAATTTGACATCAACTACTACGAATCTCGGATCCTTTTCCTTTGGGTTTGGGCGTGGTCCCGATGCTATTTCCATTATTCCGGCGATTTGTTTTTCATCGCCCGAGTGATAAAAAAACGCAAAATCGCCTTTTTTCATTTGCCTTATGTGCTTTAGTGCCAAGTTGTTGTGGACGCCGTCCCAGATTGTCTTTTTTTCATTTTCTAATTTGTCGATATTGTATGTGCTTGGCTCTTGTTTGCAGAGCCAGTAGTTTACCATCGGTATCACATATTTTACAAATCTAATATTTGCTTTGTTGGCATTTGTAAGAATTTGTACCCCGGTACTGACTCACATACTATCACGGGTTTTAGCCTAAATCCTCAAGCATGCTCTGTAACCGGGGTATTGCCCCATGTCGCACACCTGGGTGGACCCAGAAATCATTTTTTAGCATCATATTCATTCCAGTCCGTCTGTGTGCCTTTTTAGGGCACGTACCATTTGATCAAGTCAAATATTAATTCAAAGCTTTAGTGTTGTACAGTTAGTATAGTAATTTTGCGGCAAACCAGTCGTTTGTTTAGTTATTTTGAAAAAATAAGAAAGAAGCTGCTCACTGAGCAGGTACTGGTTCTACTGTTGCTGGTAGAATTGTATCGATGATTGTTACAGAGCCTACTTGCATTAGTGGAACTCTAAGGCCGCTGCTTATGTACTGAATGTGTGCATTGGTAAATGCGATCGCGTATACGTTTCTGTCATCTGTCGGCGCAAAGTGGCCTCTCAACAGTATTCGAAAGGCTTCACCGTTATCAAGTGATCCACTTCCCTGCAGATGTATGATATTGCCTCTTGCAAATCCGCTAAGGTCTAGTTTTGCATGTCTGTCGCCAACTGTCAGTTCGCCTGCGGATGTGATTTTCCAGTTTCCTCCACCGATGTGGTGAGCGTCTCCTCCAAATGCAATTGAAGACATGTGTGCTTTTCCTCCAACTATTGCCCATCCGTCTGTGTGTCCACGGAATGTCAGATCTGTGCCACGGTCAGCAAGTGTGTCTGAGACCACGTATCTTGTTTTAACTTCATCTTTGATGAGGTCCATTTTCTTTTCTAATATATCAGATACTCTTGCCTTGACGTCAGCTCGTGTTTTTATTTTTACATCTGAGTTAGCTGTGTTTTCGGTAGTTTCAGTTGTTGTTTCTGCTTCAGTCGAAGATTGCGCAAATGCAATGGATGCTGGAGCAAGTGCAGCAACTAACAATAGTGCCAGTGCTTGTGTGTATTTCGTATTGAGTTTTGTCATTAGCAGCGGTTCTGCTTTTTTCTTTTAAGGAGTTACGCAGCTTTGTTACTGATGAGTTATCAGTGAGTCACATCAGAATTGGAAATGTTGTGCCTATAAAATAAAATCAGATAGTGTTATTTCAAATCCGCAGACAGGCATGCGAATTTTGAAATTATCAATTACTTGTGCGTCTATTTCTCCGATTACGCCAATTTTTTTATCGCCTACTAAAATGTCAGCAGTATTCCCAGTAGCAAAAATTGGATTTGTCGACGTTTTTGTTTTGCACTCAATGTCGGAATCTGTTTTGAGTAACGATTGCAGGACTGCCTTTATTTCTGTAAAGTTGGCGTCTTTGTGTGCGCTTATGCATGCCAAGCTGATTGATTCGTCAATTGGGTTTGCATTTGAGAAAATGGTTCCACTCTCAAATAATTTCTGTGGGTATGATTCGTGTATGTTTCTTGAGAGATTTTCCAACAATCCTGGCAGTATCGAGTCTCGCAGAACTGTATGCTCTAGGCTTTTTGATTCAGCTACTTCGATTATGCCAGAGGAGTTTCTGTTGGTTTGTTCATAAAGTGTGTGTCTGCTTGTCAGACTGGTGTTTAGCGCCTCTGTAAATCCAAGCCCCACCATAATTTGTCCAAGCCTGTCCAGTCTTTTTGTGAGCTCGTTTTTTTGTCCTACTGCGCCAGAAAGTGGAATTGTTGGCTTTAATTTTTGAATGCCGTACCCAAGTGCGACTTCTTCGATTAAATCCATTGGCCCAAGAACATCAAATCGGAATCTTGGAATTGTGCAGATGATTTTTTTCGCCTTTACTACTGCATCCAGTCTGCATTTTTTTATCGAGTTGCAGATTTCTTGGTTTGTTAGTGATACTCCTAGTGTTTGATTTACCAGCGTCGGCTCAAGTGCCATGGCTCTTGTCTTTAGTGATTCTGCTGAGCTCTTTGCGTCTGTCTTTAGATCAAAGAGGGTAAATCCAAAGTTCTGCAATGTTGTCGCAACGACAGAAAGTGTGTCATTTACTGCGTTTTTGTCAGTACCTGTCACCTCCACTAGCAGATTAGTTGTGCTCGTGGAAACTGCTGTAAGTACGGAATTAATTATTGGTGGAAACGACAGTGTATTCCCATTGGTATCCAAAATCATTGGCAGTCTGGTAGCACCACCCAAGACTTTGCCATATTGCGAGCCTACGTCTGTTTTGGCAAGAATTTGCTCTGCAGTCATTTCTTGTGTGCTTGCCAGAGGCACGAACTTGTGATCCTTTGGTACGGTAGTGTATCTAAGTGGAAACGATACGGCATCAAGGTTATGAATTCCAATCGATGCCTTTTTGCGTCGCCTACCTACTCCAAAGTGCAGATCCTCTTGTAGTGCGATGAGCTGCCTGATTGCCTCATCATCTAGTTTACCGTTTTTTGCAGCAATGCCGCTTACATACGGGCGGATTTTTTTTACCGAAGGATCAGTTCTGATCAGAAACGATTTTTCTTTTTTAAATGTTAGCTTGTCGATTCCTTTTTTTATTCCAAGCAGTCCTTGCAGCCCCGCAGCTATTCCAACATCTGTTGCATAGTCTGGCCTGTTGGGGCTGTACTCCACTCGGACATACTCATTTGTTTGCTCTTCTATGTCAAGGCCCAAAAATGGCAAGGTGTCTAAGATTTTGTTTTTGTTTGCCTTTTTGCCAACGAGTTTTTCCAGTCTGTTAAAGTATAGTGTCACTACAGGCATTTTGGCACACCCCTCAACCAGCTAAGGTTGTTGTTGTAAAACTCCCTGACATCGTCCAGTCCGTACTTGAGCATTGCAATTCTTTCTATACCACCACCCCAGGCCAAGACAGGTCTTGTAATTCCAAATGGTCTTGTTACTTCCGGCCTAAAGATCCCCATCCCAAAGAGTTCCACCCACTTGTCAAGCCTTTGGTTGTAGACCATTGTCTGCAGCGACGGCTCCGTATATGGGAAAAATGTAGGCCAGAATTTTATTTTGTCTAGTCCCATCTTTTTGTAAAATTCCGTCTGGATTCCCATCAGATCTCTCAATGAGACATTTTTTCCAACTACGATTCCCTCTACTTGGTGGAACTCTACTAGGTGCTTGTAGCTGACCTTTTCATTTCTAAAAACGCGGCCAAGTGAAAATATTCTTGCTTCTTGCGGCTTGTTTTCGGCCAGATACTTGATTGTAACGCATGTAGTGTGTGTTCGCAAAACCATTTTCTTTGCCACATCGACACTCCAGTCGTACTTCCATCCTTTTTTGTGGGCCTTGGATACTTGGTTTATCTGGTTTTGTGATGCAAATTTGTCTGCGAGTTTTTCTTTTATGTAGAAGGTGTCCTGCATCTCTCTTGCCGGATGATCCTGCGGTGTGAACAGTGCGTCAAAATTCCAAAAGCTTGGCTGTGCAAAATTTCCCATCACCTCGGTAAATCCCAAGCTGACAAAGACTTCCCTTATTTCGTTTATGACATCTTTTAGTGGATGTGTTCTTGCGGCAAAGACCCGCGGGACATCGGCCTCAACATCAATTGCGCCATCATCCTCCTTTTCGACATCGATTGATTTTGCCTGCTCTGAAAGCGAGACTGTGCGCGACTTTGTTGTTTCAATTACGATATAGTCCGGTCGTTTTTTTAGCGATTCTAGTGCAGCAGAGTCCTGTATTTGTTCTAGCGGAATTTTATTTTCCGAAATAAATGCGATTAGTTTTTCTTCGCTTGTTTGATCAGGCTTTTGTTTTAGTGAGACAATGTTAATTGATTCCCCTTTTTGCATTTCAATCCAGTCATTTTTCTTTGCGATTGCTATTGCAATGTTTGTTTCAGCGCCAAGTTTTTTTTGCAGCTCGCCAAACGCCAAAGGCTTGCTTGCAATCAAATCAACGAGTTTTCTCTCAGGCAATCCTTCCTGTCTTGCCAAAAGACTGTTTTTGCCCAGCCTCACAAATGAGTTTTCAGATTCCAATACGACTGCAAGATTCTTGAGTCTGAGCCATTCTATTCCTCGCCTTGTCTGATCAATTGAGAGATTTGTTTTTTCTGAGATTTGTTCATCGGTTAGATTTGACGTTGTCTTGAGTAGCTTGATTATTGTTTTCTCAATTGGATGTAGAACTTGAGACAACAGCAAAACGACCCGAAAAGACTTTTTAAACCTTAACCTAACTCAAACTTGAATGCCTTCTGATGAATTCATTGTCACACCATGGCATGTAGAAGGAGAAATCGATTATGACAAGCTCATAAAACAGTTTGGCACCGAAAAAATCACTGGAGAACTGCTAAAAAAAATCGAAAAAGTCACTGGAGAAATTCATTTTATGCTAAGACGGGGCATTTTTTTCTCACACAGAGATCTAGGCAGGCTTTTAGCAGACTATGAAAAAGGCAAAAAATTCTTCCTATATACGGGCCGCGGGCCTTCTGGACACACTCACATTGGGCATCTTGTACCTTGGGTTTTTGCAAAGTGGCTTCAGGAAAAATTTGACACTACCATGTACTTTCAGCTCACCGACGATGAAAAGTTCTATGCAAAGCAAGATCTCACCATGGAGCAGACAAAAAAGTTTGCCTATGAAAACGCCCTGGACTTTATTGCTCTCGGATTTAAGCCAGACAAGACAAAGATAATCATTGATTCGCAAAACATCAAAACGCTTTATCCCCTTGCAGTCCAAGTTGCAAAAAAAATCAATTTTTCAAACACAAAAGCAGTCTTTGGTTTTACAAACGAAACAAATGTTGGCATGATTTTTTACACGTCTCTCCAGTCCGCTCCGTGCTTTATTGAAGACAGGCCTGTTCTGATCCCACTTGGTGTGGACCAAGACCCGCACTTTAGAATCACGCGCGATGTTGCCCCGCGAATCGGAAGGCCAAAGCCCGCCCTGATTCACAACATCATGATTCCATCACTTACAGGACCTAGAGGGAAAATGTCTGCCTCCGAAGAAAGTGGAACCATCTACACTACCGACTCGCCAGAAATGATAAAAAAGAAAATTAACAAGTACGCCTTTTCTGGCGGCCAGCCAACAGTGGAAGAACACAGAAAGCTTGGAGGAAATCCAGACATCGATGTGTCGTACCAATACCTCCGAATTTTCTTTGAGCCAGACGACAAAAAGCTCAAGCAGATTCATGACGACTACAAGTCCGGCAAGCTGCTCACAGGCGAGCTAAAAGCAATTCTGATTGAAAAGGTCACAGAATTTTTAAAATCACACCAGCAAAAACGCGAAAAAGCAAAAGGACAACTTGAAAAATTTTTGTTTGAAGACTAGATGAAAATAAAAATTGCCTGCCAAGACAAACACGAAGCCTCCAAGCTTGCAAGCCTAGTTTTCATAAAGGATGGAAAAGAGACGTTCATCTCATCAATTTTGAACATATATGACAACGAGGTAGTAATTGCGCTAAAGGACAAATCCGCCCATTCAATTGTTCTAAAGGACGACTACCAAGTAGAGTTGTTTGCAGACTTTATCCAATCTGTCCTTGATGGGATCAGTCAGATAATTGACGCAAAGGCAGAAAACGACACCGTGGAAATAACAAAGGGTTAGACTAGAGATTTATCCATCTCATCAGATAGTGTTTCTTGAACCTTTAGAAAGTAAAGCCTAGTAGAGTTTGGCATTTTTATCGAGTTGTTGTCTACTGCCATCATAAAGTAACGCACTGCCCTTTTTGAGATGTCCAAATTGAACTTCATCGGTAGAATTGAATCCTGCTTTACCTTGATTTTGTCCGCAAGCCATGGCGGGGCC
>Ga0299906_10004648_pt1 | contig 11219 bp, 5 predicted proteins | sample RVTome_14_FD_200259 | JGI IMG/M metagenome (GOLD analysis project Ga0299906, IMG submission 200259) | Soil microbial communities from uranium-contaminated site in the Upper Colorado River Basin, Wyoming, United States - RVT145D125 (version 2) ... | reverse complement strand
GGGGAGCTCGCGAGGCCGTCAACGCGTCGCGCTGAGGCTTGTGGGGAGCTCGCGAGGCCGTCAACGCGTCGCGCTGAGGCTTGTGGGGAGCTCGCGAGGTGGCCAACGCGTCGCGCTGAGGCTTGTGGGAGCTCGCGAGGTGGCCAACGCGTCGCGCTGAGGTTGTGGGGAGCTCGCGAGGTGGCCAACGCGTCGCGCTGAGGTTGTGGGGAGCTCGCGAGGTCGCCGGCTCACCTCGTTGACCAGCCAAGGACGAGACCTCGATCCCTGGTAGCGGAAGGTCTCGGTGACCACGACCTCGAGGTCGAGGTCGAGGCCGTAGGGAGCAACGCGGACGTCGATCCTGATAATGAAACCACTCGTGAACGCGAATACAGTATATCGCGCAGGGATCCGTGACGTTCGGCACTATTGGGGGGTCGAACGGGCCGAATGGGTGCGAAATGCACCATCCATCTTGGTAGCAGGCATTCCCGGAAATCACAAATGATCCGATAATGCCTTCCAGCGGCACCCCTATGTCAAGCTTGAAGACTTGGTTGTCAGCGCTGGCTATGGACGCCAGGATCTCATCCTGGTCGCAGCAGTTGGTATCCGGCCTGTTGCCCCATGGCCCGGATTGGAATGTCACGACAGACTCAGCCGAGCCTCCCGCCGGCTCGAATTCGAGCGTCGCCTCCCGATCCGCGAAATCGTGCGTGTAGCGTGCCACCTCGCCCCCAGGATACCCGATCTCGGTCCGGTTCCCGTTCTCGTCGTAGGCGTAGGTGAGCTCGCCGTCCTGGACGGTCCGGCCGAAGCGGTCGTACTCGTAGTCGACGCTCAAGCCGTCGCGGGTGATCGCCGTCAGCCGGCCCTGGGAGAACGCCACGCCCGGGTCATCGTAGGTGTAGGTAACGTCGAGGGCCGGATCCGGGTAGTTGACGAAGGTCACCCGATCCGCCGCGTCGTACGTCCGAGTCACCGTCACCGAGCGGGCGTCGGTGGTCGACGCGAGCGAGCCGTGCGCGTCGTAGGCGTGGGTCGTCACCGACGGGCGAGACGTCATTAGATCGCTGCCGTCGCAGTCGTAGTCGGTCAGTGATCCGCCTGCATAGACGATCGCGCCTTCTTCAAGGCCCTCGCAACCGCGGACAGGGGAACTTCGGCTGTCTCTCGCTCTTGAAGATCAAGCGCTCCAAGAAGGAAATCGTTCCTCCAGTCGACGTGAACCATCCAGACCTTCTCCCTATCGATAAGGCGCCAGTAGCTCCTGCCATAAGATGCTTCCAGCCACACATCGCGGTGCTTCCTGGGGAATAGGGCTACTGTCTGTTGCTCACTAGGGTGGGACGAGTGTACTGCGTCTGAGAAGGGCACACTGACCCCTCAAGGGCTTCGATGACTCGGAACGTGGCTTTGATTACAAACATCTCATAGCGCTTCTCAAGCTGATATCTCTCAAATATGTCGGTTTCGCTTATCTCTTCGACGCTCTCGACCTTGGCTACAACTCCACAAGTGGCATGGCGCGCGAAGTTTTCCATGGAGGTATCACCTATCATGGAAAGGACAGCGCACGAAACGAGGATAGAGATCTCTAGCATTCGTTTCCTAATCTCCGCGTGGCCGGTCCGCCTTTCCGGTGCTGGTGTGATCGCAATCTCGAGTGGACGAAGGTGCTCCGCCGGGCGGGTTGACCGTCGCGGCCCTCACGCTAACGGATATAGTTGTCATAAATCTTGATGTCGTGAAAAATAACGTCGGTGACAACATTCCGATCCATCGCCGTGTTGAGCTGAGCGACCACGGTGGCACGAAACTCTTCCTTGGCATGGTCTCGCAGTAGCCAGATGTTTGACCATTCCTTCGGGGTTATTAGTTCGTTTCGGAGCCTCTCGAGTTCCATGTCGCTGAACCCGGCGAGACTGTCTTGGCAACCAATCAGAGCTGCCTGAAAGCTAACTTGCCAAGATCCTGTCGGGGCCCGAATCGGCTCTTCGAAGAGTTCAAGGAATCCCGGGACGCACGGCTTGGCGGGATCCTTGGCGACCTGTTCGTTGCAAAAAACAACCAGTGGGAACACGAGCGAGAACGCCAGGGCTAAGAATGCAAATCTCATGGAATTCCTCCGATATGGTATCCGCTAAGACAGCGAGTACCAGCTACGTAGGCACGACATTCTAGCCAATTGATGATCTGCTGATCTGCGGTATTCGGGCCGAAGATCACAGCGACCCTGGGATTTCGAAGATCTCGGTGGTGTTGCTGTTCATGTTGGCATGTACACCATTCGAGGCAAGGATCATCTTGCGGCTTGTACTGCGGCGTACCTCCAGGCCCTCCCAGATTACCGACAACTTTGGGATCGCAGGGGTCCAATTGTCCTGGCCCACACGACATTCCAGGCGGGCAGTCAGGGCTATTGCGGTAACTGCAGAACAGTTCAGCAAGCGAGCTTTCGCTTTTGACCGCTTGTGCGATTTTCGACTTGTCACAGGTACAAGGCGGCGGCGGATTCGAAAGGTCTGAGCAGGCTCTGAATTCACAGAGACCAAGAGGATCGGTGCCAACACTCGGAGTTGAGCCGACGTAGAGATACGGCGAAATGCTCTCGAGGACCGGCAACGGGAGCGGATCCTCTCTAGTATATCTCCCGGACCTACTCTCATACCAACGATGGACGTTGTAGTACAACCCACCCTGGACGTGCCCGCCCCACCCGAAGTCGTCCAACTGCCCTACAAGACGAAGGAACATTCCAGCGAACAAAGCTCCTGCATAATCCCCTCCGAACGGCTCAAAGCCCCCTTCCCAGATCACAGCCGACGTAGCGCCGGTCAAGAGACTCGGAGCGCCAAGGTGGTCGGCACTGATGTAACGGACACCATTGCCGATCAGTGCAATAGGCCGACCCGCGAAGTAGAGGACGATCGCGGTGTCTTTCGCACTGACAACCCCTTCCGACCCATAGATCGGTAACGTCTGCTGATCAGTGATGCACGTCCCCGGACCACTCCCCCAGATGGACGTGTCACCGGATTCGAATCCGTCGCAGAAGATCGCTGCCCCACTGATGTCCTGCCCTTGAGTTTGGGCGAGTCGAAGGAAGCTCCGCCCATCGTAGAAAAAGTCCGTATGAGCCTCCGGCAGGGAACGGTCAATCCGAGACAGACGGTTGGCGTCGTCGTATGTCCACTCAGTGACGACGCCCGATGCGTTGGTCTGCGTCTGGTTCCCTGCCGCGTCGTAGCTGAACGTCGTCATCCCGCCGACGCCGTGCAGGATAGACGTCAGCTTACCCGTGTTGCCGAGGGCGCCGTTCTGCTGATAGCCGTAGACGTCCGCCGCGCCGCCATCGCGGACCTCGGTCAGCCGGTTGCCGATGCGGTCGTAGGTCCAGTCGAGCGCGCCCCACGGTCCGTCGCCCTGGGTGAGGTAGTACTGGACGTCCTGGTAGCCGTAGTCTCGGTCGACGCCGCCGAGCAAATCGTCGATGAAGGTCGGGTTGCCGACCCCGTCAGTGGTGTACTGCCAATCGAGCAGCGCGGCGCCGCCGCCGGTGGGCGCCACGGTGATCCGCGCCGGGTGGTAGCGCTCATCGTGGCCGCGAGTCTCAGTGAGACCGTTGCCCAGGTCGACCGAGGAGAGCGGGCCTCGGGCGTTGTACGTCGCCGACTCCACGGTCGGCTGCGGCGAGCCTCCCGCCGGCTCGAATTCGAGCGTGGCCTCCCGATCCGCGAAGTCGTGCGTGTAGCGTGCCACCGCGCCTCCAGGATATCCGATCTCGGTCCGGTTCCCGTTCTCGTCGTAGTCGTAGGTCAGCTCGCCGTCCTGGGTGGTGCGGCCGAAGCGGTCGTACTCGTAGTCGACGCTCAAGCCGTCGCGGATGATCGCCGTCAGCCGGCCCTGGGAGAACGGCTCGCCCGGGTCGTCGTACGTGTAGGTCTTGTCAAGCGTGGGGTCGGGGTAGTTCACGAAGGTGACCCGGTCCGCCGCGTCGTACGTGCGGACGACGGTCACCGAGCGGGCGTCAGTGGTCGACGCGAGCGAGCCGTCTCTTTGGTCCGATGGCCGAAAGCGTCGAGCGTGTAGAGGGTTCCGCTCGCCGGGCGTCATCTGGGTCGCCTCTCGATTCTTGGCCCCTCCCACTCTCGTTTTGCTGCAGTTAGCGGTAGTAGAGCTCGCTCGCCACTCGTTACTGTCACGGGCCAAATCAAGAAATTGTTCCTCCAAGTGACTTCAATACTCCAAGTGACATCCCATTCCATTGTGTCGAGATTCAAGTTCGCAGGCCACTTCACCAATCGCCAGTAACTTCGGCCGTACACCGCCTCCTGCAAGACGCCATCTCTCTTCTTGGGGAAAACCACCGCCGTCTCGCCCTTCTGCGGCTGAGAGGAGTGGATCTCGCTGCTGAACCAAACGACTAGCTCGGCCCCCGCGGGAGCGAGTAGGTGCCGGCACTTCTCTGCGAAGCCCTCTCGAGAAAAGGATTCCATGACTCGGACCTTGCAAGAGATATCCAAATCGTCTTCGGAATCCAGCTTACGGATTGCCTCGGCATGCATCTCAACATTCTCTACTTGAGCAACAATGGCGCACGGTGCCTGATCTAGGAACTCGTCGAACGTTAGGTGACCTAGCGAAGCACTAAGTGGATTGCCTGACAATGCCAGGAACAGGGTCACGTAGCCTCTCAAAAATACTTGTCGCATTAGAAAATGGTGCATTTTGCGGGTAAGCAATCCGGGCACCTTTCTCCGTATAGGAAAGCTCTCCCTGCCGAGATGTAGGTCGTAGGGAAGACTTTCATTTCGAACGTATCGCCAGCATCGAACACTGCATGAGGCTCTTCTCCTCGGCACTGGCGGAACAACCAATGCGTGAACTCGTGAAGCACAGCGAGTTGAAAGCCGAACACTGCTTGGTCACATCCGCATTGAGGCCGGCTCTGCCTGGCGCACATCTTTGAAGTCGGGATCGAGTTGATCGTAAAGTAAGGTGCACCTCGTCTCGGGAAAGAGCCGTGCTTGCCAGGGGCGAGGGCAGCGAAACGTATCTCGGGACCTTCACCGAGCCTCATGGAGCTCTGAATCAGTTGAGTGGAACACCCAGTTATCCTCTGAAGGGCTAAGATTATCTCGGCATCGAAACGCATCTCCGGAATGACATTCTGGATTTGATCAACAGCACAGGAAGGTGCCCCGCCGCCGACTGTGAACAAGCCCAGAGGGTCGGTCCTCCCTAATGGATTCCCCTCAGAGTAAAGGTAGGAGTTGGCCAGTGTGTCGATTCTTCCTCGAAGTGGATCGGGGCGGGTGTACCTCCCTGTCCCACTTTGATACCAGCGATGAACGTTCTCGTACAGCCCGGCCTGGACATGCCCGCCCCACGCGAAGTCGTCCCACTGCCCCGGAAGACGCAGGAACATTCCATCAGACAACGCCCCTGCATAGTCCCGTCCGAACGGCTCAAAGCCCCCTGCCCAGATCACGGCCGACGCACCGCTGGTCAGAAGATTCGGTGTGCCCAGATGGTCCACGCTTACGAAACGTGTGCCAACGTCGATCAGCGCAATCGGCCGCCCAGCGAAGTAGAGAACGATTTCATCGCCCCTCGCACTGACAACCCCTTCCGATCCATAGATCGGGACCGTTTCCCGGTCCGCCGTGCAGATCCCCGGACCACTCCCCCATACGGACGTGCCGCCGCTTTCAAAGCCGTCGCAGAAGATCGCGGCCCCGCTGATGTCCTGCCCATGACTTTCGGCCTGTCGGAGGAAGCTGCGCCCGTCATAGAAAAAGTCCGTGGATGCCTCGGGCACGGCACGCTCGATCCGAGAGAGACGACTCGCGTCGTCGTACGTCCAGTCCGTCACGACGCCCGAGGCGGTGGTCTGGGTCTGGTTCCCGGCGGCGTCGTAGCCGAAGCTCGTCGTCCCGCCGACGCCGTGCTGGATCGACGTCAGCTTCGCCGTGTTGCCGACGGCGCCGCTGTTCGGCTGGTAGCCGTAGACGTCCGCGGCGCCGCCGTTGCGCGTTTCGGTCAGCCGGTTGCCGATGCGGTCATAGGTCCAATCGAGCGCGCCCCACGGGCCGTCACCCTGGGTGAGGTAGTACTGGACGTCCTGGTAGCCATGGGCACGGTCGACGCCGCCGAGCAGGTCGTCAATGAAGGTCGGATTGCCGATCCCGTCAGTGGTGTACTGCCAGTCGAGCAACGCCGCGCCACCACCGGCGGGCGCCACAGTGATCCGCGCCGGGAGGTACCTCTCGTCGTGGCCGCGAGTCTCGGTGAGACCGTTGCCCAGGTCGACCGAGGAGAGCGGGCCTCGGGCATAGTAGCTCGCCGAGCTCACGACAGACTCAGCCGAGCCTCCCGCCGGCTCGAATTCGAGCGTGGCCTCTCGATCCGCGAAGTCGTGCGTGTAGCGTGCCACTCCGCCCCCAGGATAGCAGCCGATCTCGGTCCGATTGCCGTTCTCGTCGTAGTCGTAGGTGAGCTCGCCGTCCTGGACGGTCCGGCCGAAGCGGTCGTACTCGTAGTCGACGCTCAGGCCGTCCCGGGTGATCGCCGTCAGCCGTCCCTGGGAGAACGCCACGCCCGGATCGTCGTAGGTGTACGTCGTGTCGAGAGCCGCGTCGGGGTAGTTCACGAAAGTCACCCGGCCCGCCGCGTCGTAGGTGCGGACGACGGCCACCGAGCGGGCGTCGATCGTCGTCTCGAGCGAGCCGTGCTTGTCGTAGGTGTGGGCCGTTACCCCCGAGACCGGCGAGTCTTCCTCGGTCATCAGGTCCCGATCGCTGTACACGTACGACGTCGTAGTGCCCTCGGCGTCGGTCACTGACGCCAGGTGGTCCTGCACGTCGTAACCGTAAGTCGTCACGGCGACGCCTCCGCCGGCGCCGCCCCAGGGCTCCGTGACCGACGTGAGGCGCTCAAGCGCGTCATAAGCATACACCCGCGTGGCGGGGCTCGTCTTGCCGGCGCTGGGGTGGTTGGCGTCCCACTCGCGTGCCAGGTTGCCGTCGCAGTCATAGTCGTACTCCGTGACTGAGCCCACCGCGTCGACGACCTGGTCGAGGTGGCAGCGCGTCGAGTAGACGAAGTCGGTGAACGAGTCGGTCACCCACGCCGCGCCGTCCCAGCGCTGGAGCTCCTCCTTCGTCCGGTGGCCGAAGGCGTCGAGCGTGTAGACGGTGCGCTCGCCGGGCGTCGACGCGTCAGGCTTGCGCTCGATTGAGACCAGGCGTCCGGCGGCATCGTAGGCATACTCGATCACGTTGCCCCGCGGTTGCGTCGTGCGGAAGAGGTCGCCGAAGACGTTGTACTCGTGCGCGGTCACGAGGTCGTCGGCCGGCACGGCGCCCACCTGCGTCATCTGGGTGACGCGGTCGAGGTCGTCGTAGACGGTCACGGTCTCGACGCCATTGAGGTCGGTCACGGACGTACGGCGGTTGAAAGCGTCGTAGCCGAAGCTCGTGGCGCCGACGACCGGGTCCGTCCGGGTGAGGGCGACGACATCGCCGTGGGACGGGTCGTAGGTGAAGCTCGTCACGTCCGCCGTGCCGAAGCCGGGCGGGTCGATCGACGTGGGTTGGCCTGCGGCGTTGTAGGTCATCGTCGTCGCGAGGCTGAAGGTCGAGCCGTCCTCGAAGCCCGCGATCGTGCGGCTCGTGGCGTCGCCCTCGGCGTCGTAGATCGTCGACGTGCGCCGCTCGTCGAGCGGGTTGCCGGTCACCGACGGCCTGACCACTTCCGTCACGAAGGCCGGGAAGACCGCGTCGTACTCCCAGGTGGTCTCGCGCTCGAGCGCGGTGCCGAAGGCCTCGATGCGCGAGGTCATCTGGCCGTGGAGGTCGTAGGCCATGAGGGTCACGGTGCCGTTGCCGTCGATCTCCTGGGTGGGGCGCAGCGGGTTGGCGGCGTCGCCGTAGGTGAGCTGGGTGTTGGGGCCGAGGCCTAGCCGCGGGCTTACACCACCTGGATCGGTGCCCGCAGGGACAGATTCCGGGCACTCGGGCGAAGAGAGCTTCCAAGTACGCTGCCGCCCCGAGGGCCACGGCACGAACCTCACAGGTAGAAATGAAAAGTGACAGCGGCGGGGCCACGGATGTACTTCTTCGGCGAACGTGCTGGTCGAAAGAGAGAGGCTTTGGCGGCTTCGAGGCAGCGCTCATCCACACTCTCACTACCGCTCCCCACTTTGAACTCCCTGGGAACGAAGGAACCATCAGACAAGACCTCACCGACGATGATAACAAGCGGGCTCTTGACCTCCTCTCCAACAACGTCAATTGTCGGTGCCCATACTGGCCTCGGACTTGCGAGATTCTGATCTCGACTAGTGAGATCCCACTCCTCAAGCAGCACGCTAGCCAGTCGCTTCACAGGGACCTCCTCTACGTCCTCAGCGATTCTTGCAATCTCAGCCTTCGCTTTCGGGGTATGCTCCAAACCGAGCTCAAGGGTGTGGGCCCAGCAATCGACATCGGGCCTCTTGCGGGGGCCCTCGCAGCAAAGCGCCGCGCTCGCACTAACGACGAATGCCACGAAAGCCATCTGCAACACGGGTAAGAGGCGGACCCCGCTTCTAGCGGAACGACATGAGACAGAAGCGCTCAACTTCATAGGCCGGCCTTTCTGTGTGTACTACCTGCGTAACGAAGTCCCAGCTCATGCTCCACCAACGCCGATCAGTGAAATGATACCACTCATGAACCCGGCAACAGAAGGCGACACAAGGGTCGTCAAGGCTGCAGCCCGGGCTGAATGGGGAAAATGGAATCGGGCTGAACCAGCCACCTCCCTCCCAACGGCTTCCGCCCACAACTACGCCCGAAGGACCAGTCGATTCGACAGTCCCATCGTCTTCGAGCTGTCGGATGATCTCGGGTATCCGGTGAATCCGTCGATCCACTTCGGCCTCGTCGCAGCAGGAGGGCTCAGGCCTGCGCCCCCAAGGTCCTGATGGAAAACTCGGGTCGAACGGAGGTACGAATGGGTCCCGACGACCGGGAAGCGGAGCCACCTCGGCTTGGAGGCCGGACGGGTCGAGGTAACGGAGAGGATTGGAAAGCGCGTAGCCGTACGTCCGTAGCGTTTGCAGACGGGCTGGGTCCGGCCTGGTGTACCTCCCGAGGCGGCCCTCATACCAGCGATGGAGGTTGTAATACCCGGCATCTGGGATGTACGTGCTCCACGCCGCGTCCTCCCATTGCCCAGGATACCTTAGACTCAATCCGGCGGGCGATGCGCCCGCGAAGTCCCCGCCGAAGGGCTCGAAGCCCCCGTCCCAGACGACTGCGGGAGTACCGCTAGTGAGGAGAATCGGCGCGCCCAAGTGATCGACGCTCACGTACCGGATACCTCCAGCCACCACTGCCACCGGCCGGCCCGCGAAGGTGAGGATGATCGCGGCGTCCCTCGCCATGAGGACCCCTGCGGATCCGTAGACCGGGACTGTTGCGTTTTCGGTAACGCAGGAGCCCCCGCCGCTTCCCCAGCCCGAGGTGTCCCCGGTCTCGAACCCGTCGCAGAAAATCGCGGCGCCGGATATGTCCTCTCCGCGGCCCTCGGCTCGGCTGAGGAAGCTCCGTCCGTCGTAGAAGAGGTCCACGTCTCCTGTCGCGCTCTCGATCCGGGAAAGACGGCTCGCGTCGTCGTAGGTCCAATCGGTCACCACGCCAGAGGCGTTGGTCTGTATCCGGTTGCCGGCCGGGTCATAGCTGAAGGCCGTCGTTCCGCCGCTGCCGTGCTGGATCGAAGTCAGCTTTGCCGTGTTGCCGACCGCACCGCTATTCGGCAGGTAGCCGTAGACGTCGGCTGGACCGCCGTTTCGCGTCTCAACGAGACGATTGCCGATACGGTCGTAGGTCCAGTCACGCGTGCCCCACGGACCGTCGCCCTGAGTGAGAAAGTACTGCACGTCCTGGTAGCCGTAGTCACGGTCGACCCCGCCGAGCAGATCGTCGATGAAGGTCGGATTGCCGATTCCGTCGGTCGTGTAGTCCCAGTCGAGAAGCGCGGTACCGCCACCGGTGGGCGCCACGGTGATCCGATCCGGGTGGTAGCGCTGATCGCGGAGGCGAGTCTCTGTGAGGCCGTTTCCTAGCTCGAGGGAGGAGAGCGGCCCCCGAGCGTAGTAACTCGCCGAGGTCACGACGGTCTCCGGCGAGCCTGCCGCCGGCTCGAATTCGAGCGTCGCCTCCCGGTCCGCGAAGTCGTGTGTGTAGCGTGCCACGGCGCCTCCAGGGTACCCGATCTCGGTCCGGTTGTCGTTCTCGTCGTAGGCGTAGGTAAGCTCGCCGTCCCTCGTGGTGCGGCCGAAGCGGTCGTACTCGTAGTCGACGCTCAGGCCGTCGCGGGTGATCGCCGTCAGCCGACCCTGGGAGAACGCCACGCCCGGATCGTCGTAGGTGTACGTCGTGTCGAGAGCCGCGTCGGGGTAGCTCACGAAAGTCACCCGGCCCGCCGCGTCGTAGGTGCGGACGACGGCCACCGAGCGGGCGTCGATCGTCGTCTCGAGCGAGCCGTGCTCGTCGTAGGTGTGGGCCGTTACCCCCGAGACCGGCGAGTCTTCCTCGGTCATCAGGTCCCGATCGCTGTACACGTACGACGTCGTAGTGCCCTCGGCGTCGGTCACTGACGCCAGGTGGTCCTGCACGTCGTAACCGTAAGTCGTCACGGCGACGCCTCCGCCGGCGCCGCCCCAGGGCTCCGTGACCGACGTGAGGCGCTCAAGCGCGTCATAAGCATACACCCGCGTGGCGGGGCTCGTCTTGCCGGCGCTGGGGTGGTTGGCGTCCCACTCGCGTGCCAGGTTGCCGTCGCAGTCATAGTCGTACTCCGTGACTGAGCCCACCGCGTCGACGACCTGGTCGAGGTGGCAGCGCGTCGAGTAGACGAAGTCGGTGAAGGAGTCGGTCACCCACGCCGCGCCGTTCCAGCGCTGGAGCTCCTCCTTCGTCCGGTGGCCGAAGGCGTCGAGCGTGTAGAGAGTCCGCTCGCCGGGCGTCGACGCGTCCGGCTTGCGCTCGATCGAGACCAGGCGGCCGGCGGCGTCGTAGCCGTACTCGATCACGTTGCCGCGCGGCAGCGTCGTACGGAAGAGGTCGCCGAAGACGTTGTACTCGTGCTCCGTCACGAGGTCCTCGGCCGGCACGGCACCCACTTGCGTCATCAGCGTGACCCGGTCGAGGTCGTCGTAGGCGTTGACGGTGTCGACGCCGTTGAGG
>Ga0299906_10004647_pt1 | contig 11222 bp, 13 predicted proteins | sample RVTome_14_FD_200259 | JGI IMG/M metagenome (GOLD analysis project Ga0299906, IMG submission 200259) | Soil microbial communities from uranium-contaminated site in the Upper Colorado River Basin, Wyoming, United States - RVT145D125 (version 2) ... | reverse complement strand
CTCGCCCTGGGCCTTCGTATTTCCGGCCGCGCAGGTCGATCCGCCGACGGCTGCCAAGCTGCTTGAGGTCCTGCAAACCGCCGACGTCGAGATCGAGCGGGCCGTCGAGCCCTTCGAGGCCGGCGGGGTTCGCCACGGCGCCGGCAGCCACGTGGTTCGCTTCGCGCAGCCCGCGGGGCGCTTCGCCAAGACCGTGCTCGAGCGCCAGGACTATCCGCGGCTCTTCCTGTACGAGGGAGGTCCGCTCGATCCTCCCTACGACGTCACCGCGCACACGCTGCCGCTGCTGATGAACGTGCAGGTGGACTTTGTCGACGAGCCGTTCGCGGCTCGGCTCGAGACGCTCGCCCGCGTCGAGCCTCCCGCGGGCGCCGTGATCACCACCGGCGCCGGCGGTGCGGCACCGGCCGCCTACCTGATGGACCCGCGGGTCAACAACAGCTACTCGGCGGCGACGCTGTTAGGGGACGAGGGGCTGGCGCGGGCGACCGTACCCTTCGAGGCCGGCGGCAGGAGCTGGCCGGCCGGCACCTTCGTCATCGAGCCGGCCGGCGACGCGGCCGGCGCCGCCGAGGTCGCCGGCGTCGTCGAAGCGGCGGCGGCGCGCTTCGGCGTCGAGATCGTCGCGGTCGCCGAGGCGGTCGCGGCGCCGCGGACCCCGATCGGCCCGCCGCGTGTCGCCGTCTATCAGAGCTACTCGCCGAGCATGCCCGAGGGCTGGTTTCGCTGGGCGCTCGACCACTACCGGATCCCCTACGACGTCCTCCACTACGACGACGTTCGTGCCGGCGGCCTGCAGCGTTACGGGGTGTTGTTCCTGCCCCCGGGGGGCGGCTCTGCGAGCCAGATGGTCGAGGGTCGCGGCGGCGCGACGCCGCCCGAATTCGCGGGGGGTATCGGTGCCGAAGGCGTGCAGGCGATCCGTGACTTCGTCGAGCAGGGCGGAGTTCTGTTCACCTGGTCGAGCGCCTGGAGGTTCCTGGCCGAGCACATGGGCGTCGAGGCCGAGGCCGTCAACAGCGATCTTCCTGACACCGAGTTCAACATCCCAGGATCGATCTTGCGCGTCGAGGTCGACACCGATAACCCGCTTGCCTACGGCCTGCCCGAGGAGACGCCGATCTTCTTTCGCAACGACGAGGCGTGGTCGACCGACACCCCGGGCGCCAACGTCGTCGCCCGCTACCCGAGCGAGGACCTGTTGTTGAGCGGTTGGATCCAGGGAGAGCAGTACCTCGTCGGCCGGGCCGCCATGCTCGAGATTCCGCGCGGCCGCGGCCGGATGGTGATGGCGGGCTTCTATCCCGAGTACCGCGGCCAGGCGCACCTGACCTTCAAGATGATGCTCAACGCGATCTTCTACCCGCAGGGCGAGGGCGATCGCCAACGCTAGCCTCCGGTAGGGAAGCCGAGACTAGCCGACGCCCTCCCGCCTGACGTGTGGAAGGAAGCCCCGCCGTTCAGCCGCCGGCCCTGCTGGTCGCCGCAGCGAGCGCCGGCGGACCCGCCGCGGTCAGCTCACGCCGCCTGGGCGATGTAGTCGTCGAGCCTGTTGCGGACCCGCTCGGCGTCGATCTGCAGGTAGTCGCAGACCTGCTCGAACCAGGCGCCTTCGATGAAATCGTTCGGCGGGCTCTCTTCGATCCGGCGCAGCTTCTCGAGCTCGTGCTTCTTGAGGTTTTCGCGTCCGGCGAAGCGCTCCAGGTACTGGAGGTCCATCACGGCGCGCTCGATGACCGTGCGCCAGAGCTCCTGGCAGGCATCGAAGTCCTTGTTTTCGGCGATGTGCTCGGCGATCTGCGCCTCGTAGTGAGATGCAGCGTCGTTTCTCTCTCGCGTACTCATCAGGGTCACCCCCGTCCATCTGTTGCCCAGGGGACGTCTTGCTCGGTCCCGGCCGGATTCGCCGGCTCCAGGAACCTCGAGGCGGTCAAAAGTGCGCCAGCCGCAACCCCAGGCCGCTCCCCTTTACGTCCATCGTCGGGGTGGGCTGGCGCCCCTTTGACCGCCTCACTACCTATGACGCTCCAGGGGTGGAAAAAGTTTGCCGAATCGCCGGTGGGGCATCGGGTATGCTCCCAGAAGGCGTAATCCAGCCAACGCCGAAGCCGATCCTCGCCAACGCCGAAGCCGGTCCTCGCCAACGCCGAAGCCGAATCCTCGCCAACGCCGAAGCCGATCCTCGCCACCGACCCGTCGAGCCACGCGCCGCCTTCAAGATGCCCTATCTGAGCGCCCACCTCCTCGATCGTTGCAACGAGTGGCTCGTGCACTACCGTCTCGGCGGGCGGCAGCGGCCGGCCACGGGGGAGGGGATGGGCCAGGCCCTCGTCGAGCTCGCCGCCGCGGGGCACCCGTCGCCGGCGACGATCGGTCGGTTGCACCCCGAGCCCGCCGGCGGTGACCTGTGGCAGGCCCGCTCGCCGTGGCCTCGAGTCGAAGGAGCTAACGCTCGCTGGTGGGCAGCGCGCGTGGCGCCCGCCGGCTCACGGGCGGCGGCCGCCGCCGGGGCCGACAATGGTGGCCGACCGCCGGCGCTGATCCTGCTGCATGGTTGGCTGATGGATCGGCCGCAGGAGTTGCTGTATCGATCGTGGGCCCGCCGCGCCGCGCGCCACGGCATCGAGGTCTGGATGCCGCGACTTCCGTTCCACCGAGAGCGCGCCGGGCCGGGCGAGATCTCGGGTGAGCGGTGCCTGTCGGCGGACCTGACCACCACCTTCGGCGCGGTCACTCAGGCGGTTGCCGAGACCCGATTGCTCGCCACCTGGTTGCGCGACCGCGGGGCGCCGCGGGTGGGGCTGTGGGGGATGAGCTTGGGCGGCTGGGTCGGCGCCCTCGCCGCGACGCTCGACGACGACTGGGACGCGCTGGCGCTGTGGGCGCCGGTCGCCGAGCCCACCGCGGTCCTCTGGGAGAGCCGACTCGTCGACGGCATGCGCGCCGCGATCGTCGCCGGCGGCATCAACGCGGCGGACCTCGACTCCGAGGCCTTCGACGCGCTCACGCCCGCGCGTCGCGATCCCCTGGTGCCACGCCAGCGGACGTTGCTGGTCGGCGCGATCCACGACCAGGTCGTCGCGCCGGCATCGATCCGCCGGTTGGCGCGGCGCTGGCACGTCGACGTCCGCTGGGTTCCGCACGGCCACATCAGCCTGATGCTCTCGCGAGCGTCGGTCGCCGACACCGTTGCCTTTCTCGCCGCCGCGCTCGGTGAGCCGGTGCGGTGATTCGAGGCGACGACGGCTGCAACGTCGACGCGTCGACCGCGATCAACACATCTCGTTCACCACGAGATCGCTTCGCATCGTGGATGGCGAAGTCGCGCCGCTTCACCACGACTTCGGTTCACATCGTGATGGCGAAGTCGCGCCGCGCGCCGCGCGATCGTGACTTCCTCCGGCGCGAAGTTGCTCGCGCTCGTCGCCGGTGAAGAGCGATCGCGCGCGAAGTTTTTCGGAGTGTCGGCGCGCGATCGTGAACGCGCGACGCTCGTCATCGGCTCTCGCGCGCGATTTTTCGCTCGTAACAAAAGCGAGGGAAAGTGCACTTGCTTCTTTACAATTGCGTTCTTGATCTACATAATTCTTGCAATTCCCGTCCTTCATCACAGTACGTTTCCTCTGAAAGGGGGGTAACAGGGTGGCAAAACGGGGTGGCAAGAAGAAGGTCGCGAAGAAGAAGGCGACCAAGAGGAAGACAAGCAAGAGGAAGGCTACCAAGAAGAAGGCCAAGCGGAAGGCGGCCAAGAAGAAGGTAGCCAAGAGGAAGGCCTCGAAGAAGAGGAAGACGGCCAAGAAGAAGACGGCCAAGAAGAAGACGGCTCGCAAGAAGAAGTAAGCGAGCCCGTCGAGGCAGCCTGCTTCGACACATGGAAAGGAGCGGTGATTCGTCACCGCTCCTTTTTCTTGTGTGGGCTTCTCCCGAAGTCCCGCACAGCAAGCCCGCAACTCGTTGAGCGCGCACGGGTTGCGGGCGATGGCCGCGTCGAGCCACTCGACGATGGTCACGAGCATCGCCGACGTCGGCTAGCCTGACGTTCTCGCGCAGCCGCGACTCGCCGAGAAGGTCGGGCGGGAGCACCGCGGTACGATGTCGAGCTGATCGCGTTTCCGGAGGGGCGATGCCCGAGCTTCCCGAGGTCGAGACGATTCGCCGTGGTCTTTACCCGCTGCAGGGTGCGAGGCTGACGGCGGTCGAGGTGCGCGAGTCTCGTTTGCGCCGGCGGGTGAGCGCGGCGGCGCTGCAGGCGCTCGTCGGCCGCCGCGTCGGCGAGCTCGGCCGCCGCGCCAAGTATCTGTTGATGCCGACGATCGGCGGCGGCGGCATGCTGCTGCACATGGGGATGAGCGGCAGTCTGCTGCTGCTGCTGCCGAACGGCTCCTCGCCGGCTCGCCACGATCACGTGTCGTGGTGGTTCGAGAGCCGCGACGGAAACTTCGAGCTCCGCTTCCGCGACCCGCGCCGATTCGGCCTGGTGGCGGCGCGCTCGCACGGCGCCCTCGACGCGCACCGGCTGCTGCGGCGACTCGGGCCGGAGCCGCTCGGCGACGAGTTCAGCGCCGCGTACTTGTACGCGAGGACGCGCGGCTCACGCCGCCCGATCAAGACCGCCTTGATGGACGCCGAGCTGGTCGCCGGCATCGGCAACATCTACGCGAGCGAGGCGCTGTGGCGGGCCGAAGTCAATCCGAAGCGGCCGGCGGGACGGATCTCGTCGAGCCGTTGGCAGAAGGTCCGCGACGCGGTGCGCGTCGTTCTCGAGGAAGCGATCGCCGCGGGTGGCACGACGTTGAGCGATTTTCGCGGCGCCGCCGGCGACCCCGGATATTTCCAGGTGCGCCTGTCCGTATACGATCGGGCGGGAACGGCTTGCGATCGTTGCGGCGCGACCGTGCGCAAGATCGTGCAGGCCGGGCGGGCGACGTACTACTGTCCCGGTTGCCAGCATTGACCGTGAGGAGCCACGAGTGGATGAGCCGCTGATGGGATGGGTCTCGGGTCTGGGTATCGGCCTGGCGATCGGCTTGCGTCATGCGCTCGATGCCGACCATCTGGTGGCGGTGACCAGCATGTTGAGCGGCGGGCGACGCGCGCGGGCGGCGATCGGCGTCGGCTTCTGCTGGGGGGCGGGTCACGCGCTGACCCTCACCGGGGCCGGGGTGTTCGTATTGGCCACCGGCTGGCAATTTCCCCGGGCCTGGGAGAGCCTGTTGGAGGCCCTCGTCGGCTGCGTCATTCTGGCGCTCGGGTTCAACGTCTTGCGCAGCCATTGGCGCAGCAACTTGCACTGGCACCGCCACCGTCACGCAGGCGGAAGCCATACGCACCTGCATCGTCACGCGGACATGGCCGCCGAAGCGCGTGCCTCATCGGCGAGCTCTTCGCGCATTCCCCTTCGAAAAGGGTGGGCCGACCCATCGCACAAGGCGCTGATACACGAGCACCGGCACCGCGGTCCGAGCCGCGGTGCGACCGTGGCGATCGGTGCGCTCCACGGTCTGGCGGGGAGCGGCCCCCTGCTGATCCTGCTGGCGCTGGTATTCGCCGCACCGCAGGAGCGCTACGCGGCGCTGGTCGCCAGCGCCGTCGGTTCGATGGCGGGGATGGTCCTGGTGACCACGGCCGTCGCCGTGCCGTATCTGGTGAGCCGGAGCGCCGGCAACGTCTGGCACGGTCGCTTGCAGCTGGCGACAGGGTGGGGAAGCGTTCTCTACGGCCTGGGCTTCGCGCTCCGCGCCCTCGCGGGATAGGTAGGCCCGAGCAGCGCAGGCCGTGTTGAAACTCCTCACACGCCGCGCGCGCGCTCGCTACGGTGCCCGTTGAGAAATGTGGGCTAGAGGCGCTCGCGCACCGCCTGCTCGATGCTCCGATTATCGGGGAACTCTCCGCTCTCCAGCTTCGAGTAGACGAGCTCGTCGTCGATACGCACCTCGAAGCGGCCCCCGTCGGAGGGCAGCAGCGCCAGCTCCTCGATCTGTTGCTTGAACTGCTTGACGAGATGGTCCGTCAAACTGACGGCCTGGGGCTCGTACCCTCAGGCCGCGCAATACTGAATGCTGATTCGCACTCCACCCCTCCGTTCTGGCAGACTCCGTTCGCGTCGGGCCCGGTCGTCGCCCGGCGCCTTCGGGACGCGGTTCATGAGGACGATTATAGGGGATGGCGATGCGGATCCAGGCGATGGCAACGACCGGGAGGGAACGAGCGCGACGCTCGCCGCGGGTGATGGCGGCGTCGGCGATGGTTGTGCTGGCGCTGGTCGCCGGCGGCTGCGGCCCCGCGGGGCCGCCGGATATCGAGACCGCGCGCGCCGGCCTACCCGACGAGTATCGGATCGTCTACGAGGGGGAAGATGGCAAGACGGTCCTCGCGCTGCTCCGCGAGCACGCCGAACCGGTGGTCACCGAGCAACAGGGTGACGACCATCTGGTGACGGCGATCAACGGCATCGAGCACGGCGTCGGCGGCCGATACTGGATCTACTACGTGAACGGCCAGGCGGGGCAGGTTGCCGCCAGCCGCCTGACCACCGTCGACGGCGACGAGGTCGAGTGGCTGTTCGTGCGCTGAAGCCGGCCCGGACGGACGGGCTCGGCACGCCGGTTGTACGCTGAAGCCGGCCCGGACGGACGGGCTCGGCACGCCGGTTGTACGCTGACGCCGGCCCGGACGGACGGGCTCGGCACGCCGGTCGTACGCTGACCCCTCAGTAGCTCGGCTCCATCGCGAGGGTCTCTTTCAGCCAGTTGCGCAGGAAGCGCCGGATGCAATCGGGCTCGACGTTGAGCACCATGCACACGGCGTCGAAGCCGGTCTCCCGGGCGAAGATCCAGTACTCGGGATCGCAGCCGTCGGCGACGATCGAGCGCACCATCTTGGCCGACAGCGGATTTGCCTTGGGGTCCTTGCGGTACGCCATGTAGGTCTTGAAGTCCTCGATGGCTCTCAGGAGGACCTCCCCCCACAGGTCCGCCTCGGGCGACCCCAGCGACGGGACGAATTGATGGGTGCTGGCATCGTCGTATCCGGCGTTGCGGCTGAGGGACCGCGGTGCCTTTGCTGTCTGCGTAGAAGTGATCATGACTTACCTCCCCTATGTGTGAGATAACTCTACTCGCCTATAGATATAGATACTGATCAATGATGTCAAGGGATGTTGGAAAAAAAGTTTTCCAGAGTTTTACTACGTTATGGCACGTTATCCAGGCGACTACTGGCTTTTCGGCCGGTTTTCCATAGAGGCCTACCCATCGGGGGCCGGCCGCGATATTGTGAGGGGCCTTGGTAGTCGCGGTCTCGGGGACGGCTCGCCGCGGGTGTTTTCCGGTCCGATCTCGGCGTCGGCCCAGGGCCGCCGCCAGGCATTCCGCTGTTGCCACAAGGAGAGTCGAGATGGGTTGGTTCGACAACGAAGAAGCCGACAATCCGAAAGCTGTTCCGAGCACGCCACCCGCCCGACCGCCGGCGAAGCAGCCGGCCGGCCCGTCGTCGGGATCCGGGTCGACGCTGGGGCGGGAGATCCACATCGACGGCAGCATCGTGTGCGACGAAGACCTGACGATCCTGGGGCGCGTCGATGGCACCATCCGCGCCAACGGCACGCTGGTCATCGCCAAGGAAGCGGACGTGCGGGCGAAGATCGACGGCGAGCGGGTCATCGTGCACGGCAAGGTCGACGGCAACGTCCACGGCACCGAACGGGTCGTCGTCGGGCAGACCGGCAGGCTGACGGGTAACATAGAGGCACCGACTCTGGAGATCATCGAAGGGGCCTACTTCAAGGGCAGCGTCGAGATGCGATCGGAAAAGGCGGCGAAGCCCGAGGCCAAGAAGGATGTGGCGAAGCCGGCGAGCTCCGGCAAGCCTCCGGAGAGATCCGAAGCGGCCGCCTCGGCCCCCGGCGGAGCTGGGCCCGGGAAACCGCGCGACGGCAAGACGGCCGGGGTGGTCTCCTAGCCGGAATGGGAGCCGCGAGCCGCTCCCCGCGACATCGACACGGTGCGGATGGCGAGGCAAGCATCATTAGGTAAGGCTGCAGGCACGGGTCCACGGCAAGCCGAGTACCCCTCGGCGCTGTTCGCGCAGTTCTGCCGCAATATCGGCGAGCTGGGAGCCGACGTGCCGCTGCTCGACCTGGGGCCCAGCACCACTTCCAACGTCATGTACTGGGTCCGCCAGGGTCATCCGGTCAGCGCCCTCGACGTGATGGCGCGCGGGGGGAATATGGATCGAGTGCGTCTCGACCACCCGGACGACTCGTTCGGCGGCGTTCTCGGATGGACCGCTCTGTCGCATCTGCCCGCGCCACAGGCGCGCCAACTCATGCAGGAGCTCGGCAGGGTCATGCGGCCAGACGGCTGGGTGTTCGCCGTCTTCGATGGCGATGGGCGCAAGCCGCCGGCGGCGCAGCGCTACCGGATCATCGACAGCGGGACGCTCGGCTTCGAGCCGATCCCCGATCGCGCCCCACCGCGGCCGGTATTGACCCGCGAGGTCGAGGCGCTGTTCCAGCCCTTTCGTGAGGTGCGGATCATGGTGATGCGACACGCGTCGCGCGAGGCCCTCGGCCGCCGCCCTTGAACGCCGCGGCCCGATATCCGGCCGAGATCGTCCGCTTCGTGGCCCGCTTCGATCGCCGCGAATTCTGGCTTGCTCACGAGGAGCTCGAGGAGCTGTGGCAGCAGGACCGGCGCGACCTGTTCAAGGGTCTGATCCAGCTCGCCGCGGCCTTCGTCCACGTCGAGCGGAGCAACTGGAGCGGCGCGCGGCGGCTGTTCGAGACTGCGCTGGACTACCTGGACGGCTACCCGAGCCCCAGCGAGGGCTTCGACCTGGACCGGATTCGCGCCCGCGCCCGGAGCGCCTTGCGCCAGGTCGAGCGGCTGCAGGCGGGCGAGGTGCAGGCGGGCGAAGGGCAGGCGGGCGAGGGGCTGGCGGGCGAAGGGCAGGCGGGCGAAAGGCTGGCGGGCGAAGGGCAAGGGTTCGGGGAGTCGTTGCGGTTCCGGCTGGCTCCCTGCTTCGCCGGCGAGATTCCCGCCGATGCGGTGGCCGACGTCGAGCTTCCCTACCGGGTGCGGCGCCATGCCGAGCCGCGAGCCGGCGGGCCGCGAAGGAGCCGCGGCGACGCCGAAGACGCTTCCGGCGCCGGGGACGGAGAGACGATGGACGATGCGGACTAGGCCCGCATTTCTCATCGCCGTTCGTCGCGCCCGCAGCAGAAGGGCGATGGAAGATGCGGGCTAGATCAGGGGATGTCGCCCGTGGCCTTCTTCGTAGCGGTCGAAAACGGCGACGCGGATGCGCGATGGTGATAGCTCGAGGAACAGGCAGATTTCCTCGAACCACGGGCTGTTGAAGAAGTGCTCGGGGGCCTCGAGCTCGTAGATGCGCTGCAGCTTCTCGCGCTCGCTCGGCGTCAACGAGCCTTGATCACGCTTCTGCGACGAATAGGCCATGTCCTTGATGGCCTTCTGGATGACGGCGACCCAGAGGCTTCGACAAGCTTCGTTATCGCGGTCCTTGCCGTCAAACAACCTGAACGGGGCGAACGCCCCGGCACTATAGCCAGACGAATTGTCTGCCATCCGAGCCTCCCTCCGGTTGGCGAGAGCAACATTCTATCAAAGGCCGGGGGCAAGTCTAGCGGGCGGTCGTAAAGTATTGATCCACAACGAGTTCCGCGGACCGAAGCGTATCGGATGGGCTTTGGCGGGATTGGATAATATGGATCGATGGCTGCGGGCGGCGGGATTCGCGGCTCGGGACAGGAGGTTCGCTTCATGCCGTTGACGGGCATCCGCGTGGTCGATCTCACCCGAATCCTCGCCGGTCCGTTCGCGACCATGATGCTCGGCGACATGGGCGCCGAGGTCATCAAGGTCGAGCGGCCGGGGAGCGGCGACGACGCCCGATCCTGGGGCCCGCCGTTCGTCGACGGGATCAGCACCTACTTCCTCTCGGTGAACCGCAACAAGCAAAGCGTCACCCTCGATCTCGGCCGCGAAGAGGGGAAGGCGTTGCTCTGGGAGCTGATCGAGTCGGCCGACGTGGTGGTCTCCAACTTCCGCGTCGGGGTGATGGAGCGGCTTGGCTTCTCGTTCGCGCAGGTCGCCGAGCGGGCGCCGGGTTGCATCTACGGGCTGATCAACGGCTACGGGGCGAGCGGGCCGCGCGCCGCCAGGCCGAGCTTCGACGTCGTCATCCAGGCCGAGTCGGGGCTCATGGACGTGACCGGCTTTCCCGACGGCCAGCCCACCAAGGTGGGCGTCTCGATCGCCGACGAGATCGCCGGCCTCTACCTCGTGCAAGGCATCCTGCTGGCGCTGCTGGAGCGGCAGCGCAGCGGCGCCGGCCAGCTCGTCGAGGTGGCGCTGCACGACGCCATGCTCTCGATGTTCACCTTCCAGGCGCAGCGGTATCTTTCAGCGGATCTGCCTCCCAACCGGATGGGCAACCGTCACCCGAGCATCGTCCCGTACGAGACCTTCGCGACCGGCGACGGGACGGTGGTGGTCGCGGTCGGCAACCAGGCGCTCTGGGGGCGGTTTTGCGATGCCGCCGGCGCTCCCGAGCTCCACGCCCATCCCGATTTCGCCACCAACGCCGACCGCGTCACCCACCGCCGGGAGCTGGAAGAGCGGCTGGAGCCGATCTTCCGCCGCCACCCGACGGCCCATTGGGAGGAGACGCTGGGCGCCGCCGGCGTGCCGTGCGGCCGGGTGCGGGCCCTCGACCAGGTCATCGACGCCGAGCGCCACCTCGATCGGCAGATGATCGCCGAGATCGACGGCTTCGAGGTGCTCGGCGTCCCGATCAAGCTCTCCGCGTCGCCCGGCCGGGTGCGGGGCCGCCCGCCCCGTCTCGGCGAGCACACGGCAGCGGTCTTCGCCGCGTTGGGTCATACTGAAGAGGAGCTCGCCGCCTGGCGCGCGGCGGGCATCATCTGATCACGGAATCGAGATCGAAATGAGCAAGCGAAGCCAAGCGGTCGTCGTTGCCGCGTTGCTCGCCGGGGTTGCGGCCGTCCCGATAGCGGCGGTCGGCAGGGGCGCCGGCGCTCCGGTGGCCGCCGCTGCGACCGCTCCCGCCGAAGTGGCCGTAGCTGCGACCCCTGCCGCCGCGGGGGCCGCCGCCGCGACCGCTGCCGGCGCCCAGCAGCGCGCCTTCGTCGAGGGCGAGCTGACGGTGCGGCTGGAGATGCAGATCCCCGTCGAGGCCGA
>Ga0299906_10004646_pt1 | contig 11222 bp, 25 predicted proteins | sample RVTome_14_FD_200259 | JGI IMG/M metagenome (GOLD analysis project Ga0299906, IMG submission 200259) | Soil microbial communities from uranium-contaminated site in the Upper Colorado River Basin, Wyoming, United States - RVT145D125 (version 2) ... | reverse complement strand
CGTATTATTTCTTGAGCACCTGCCACATCAATTTCTTATACTCTTTATCACCCAACGGTTTACCGTCAAGTAGAGTAAACACGAATGATGCTCGGTTGGTTTTGCCATAAGACTGAGTGATAACGACTGCTTGGAGACGGCGAGTAGGCATAGTCAATACTTGTTCAGTCAAAAACCGTTTCATACCGGCTTCAATCTGTTGAACTTGTTTCCAAGCATCACAGATATTAGAGATATGGCCGCGTGCCTGTTCTGCGATTTCAAAGTCAAACGTTGTGGAAATGTAGTTGTAAAACGTGTTGTAATCGGGTTGACCACGTTCAAACCATACATCCATAACCTTTTCGAGTGAAGACAATTCAGACTTCATTCGATGAAGGACAAGATACCACGCCGACTTGACCTTGTGAATTCCACGATTGGAGTAAACACAGACACCTTCTTTGCCAGACCACTTTTCGATATTTTCCAACAAATCAGACACGGTGGAAAATTTGTAGGTTTCAGGACGTTTAACATTCCAAACAGGCGCAACCATGTCTAGTTCAGATTGTTTCACTAACGAATAATCACAATGTTCAATGACTCCAATCAATCGAAATAGAGGTTCATCACCATAATTCAACACAATCTTGTTGACAGGCGACAACCACTCAAACAAATAGGATTGTGGAAACGTGTTCTGATTCATGTTAAGATTTGGAAGTATATCTCGTTCAAACACTTCCAACTCGTAACTATTATCCAACTTGTGAGCGTCAACAGTTCCCCGAGTGCGGAGAATGTAATTGCCTTTATACTTGGAAACAATCAGAAGTGAACCATCTAATTTTTCGACAACCGTTGCGTCATCCAATGAGGTAGGAACAGGGAAAACTTCGGGCTTTTCACCCCAATTCGTGAATTTCGGCAAACCAGCAGAGATTAGTTCACCTTGTGCATTCCATAAAGAAGAACGAAAATGCTTGTTTTCTTGTGTCCAATTAACTCCTAATTGTTTAGGGAAGACAAGATAGACAATCTCGCCATTAAGGACGTGTTCATTAACATAAAACTGTTCACGGTCAATGTTTTCGAGATTGATATTCATGTATGAGTGAACAATACTCGATGAACTGATTTACGTCAAGGTCATTTTTCATAATGTTTACGTCTTTATGTATCCACTGAATGTTGCCTTTTACATAACCTTTAGTAGAATCGATTCTATCAAGAGATGCTGTAGATTTACTTGTTTCTTTACGTTTACGTTCTTTGGATGTTCCGTCGAATCCAATTTCTAATCCTGTTAACGCACATTTTTTGCCTTGACTTAAAAACTGATTCCACATATCTTCAATTGTAATAGAAAACTCTTTAGAAGAACGATTCAATTTACCACCACCTTTTGAATTGCGTTTAACGATTGAAAAATAATCCAAAGGAATATCACCGAATCCCTTAAAAAATGGAGAATCTTTTCCTCTCCTTCGATGAAGACAACCACAAGATTTTGTGTTGCCTGTTTTTAGATGGTTTTCTTGAATGCTTTTTCGAGTTCCACATTCACAAATACACCACCAACGATGTCTCATTTGAGGTTTACAGTCATATTCAACAACTGTTAATTTACCATATTTTTGACCGATTAATGTATTCACGTCCCATTACTCCTTTTTTAATAAGTAGTAATTGGACCAATGAAAAATCAAGAAATTCTCACATCAAAAATTTCGTAATCTGCCGGGCTAAATACACGAGGCCATTCGGGACGTTCAATTGAGGCATTATACCATCTGGGATTTTCTTTCAAAGCTTTCTGAGCCATCTTGAAATCTGTTACCATATAGACAACATCACTGAAATCTGTTGTTTCAAATCTTGCCCCAGCAGCATTACAAAATTCGCCGCCTTCATTTGAGAAGATGGATATACGAAGTGGTTTCTTGGTTTGTATGTTTCGGATACCGTATAAAATCATGTCGTTACTCTATCACACTTCAATCTCATGTCAAGTGGAAACAAACACTTGACAATTCATCTTATTATATTATGATTTGGTCAATGAAAACATATATTGTTTACGTTCGTGGGGTTGAACAATCTGAATACGTCAAGGCTGGTGGTCACAATCAAGCCGAATCAAAGGCGCAGAAGACGTATATGGCCAAGGATTTAACCTTGAAACCACATGAAATTTCGGTTGTTTATACAGAGATTTAGTTGCCACACCACATTTATTTGTTAATATAAAAACATGAATGGCAAAATCTATTTTATGGATTTGAGTGAACCGGACGAATCACCCAAGACTTTATGAAGCGAAAAACCTCACTGCCGAGCGAACCCCCGGTTCGCTGCATCCGACTTGTTATCTGGCTACGTGAAATCATTTGGGCGTATCGCGTAAAGAAATGCTGGCGGCAAGCGGAAGGGGACTATGGTCAATTCCTCAGCAACATCGGGTGCAATATCGCTTACGGAAAACTCCCACGTGATATTTTGAAGCGTGCCGGAATGTCGAAGCCAGATAACTTAGGAGGTTACTGATGAACGAGGAATTGATTGAACATGAACTGATAAAATTGAAAGGCGAAAGAGTAATTCTTGTCACACCGTCATTCGGCACAGTCAGTCATTCTTTCGTTGGACATGTGAATACATCATCAGAAACACATCCTATTCTCTTTCACTTTCAAGGCGAGGGGGTTGCAACAATTTTTCATGCTAGTGATGTTAAAAAGATTCAGTCGTTGAATGAAATGACAAAAGCCGTCATTAGACTTAAAGGACCAAACGATTACATTGAATCATACACCATGATTTGATTGAACATGAAACATTGACTTGACAAATCAAACTCCACTGATAAATTCATCTTGTTATGAAAATTAAATTCTACTACGACAAACATGGTGTTCTTCGGCTTCGTATCACGGTCAAACCATAATTTCGATTCGTGACATGACATATACGCAAGAACAATTGCATACAGCATTTTCCAAAGTTCAAAATACAGAACATTGGAAGAACCCAATCGATGCTCTCATTGATGCGTCAGACAAAGATGTTACAACGGAAGCTATTATTCATTTTACGGGTTCAATTCCACATTACACAAAATCACGAGTCAATGAACTCCGGGTTCAAGCGGATGGTTATTACATCGCAATTGGAGCCTAACCCATACGGGGGTAGTACCCCCAGCGGAAAACACTTTCGGGCCCCCAACATCAAAAAAGAGCAGTCAAGGTGTATGATTCTTGACTTTTAGAAAAATCATTAATATTGTAACCCACATGGAACCCGAACTAATTGACCACAAACTGTTATTCATCCGATTTTTCGTCAATAAAACCGATGGGATTCCGTATGATTCGTGGCCCGTTACAGAAGGAAAGTATGCTGATGTTGATTCTTTGAATGATGCTGAGATTTCTACTCACATTTCTGATTGGATGAATAAACATGCCGATGGTAAAGTTGACTTCATGTTCATCTAATAGCGTTATATACGCAAAACAATTAATTCTAATGACCCATCCTGATGATGGATGGTCATCTGTCTGCATACAATTGTAATCTGCTAGAATAATGATGAATTGAAAGACCCAAATTTTCAACACCATCACTAAAAAATTCAAGATGCAAAAAAGCGCGGGTTTTAATAACTAAGTGAGATGAATTGGGGGAAATAATACGCAAATAGGAAACGTCACACCTTTAACGATAAAGGAGTGTCCTATTATCAGACGATACCACGTATGGCAATAGGTGCCATAACGCATACGAATACAATTCAATCGGTTATCACTTTATAGAACAATTCAATAAATGTCAAGAAATCATTTTACTTTAACGATAAAGTAATAAATGCAGGGTCCGGTCCCCTACTCTTGACGTTTGACCGTCTCATTGGCTATCAGTGTCGCCTCTCACTCTTCCGTTCTTATTCTGACAAAACTTTATCACAGTCACGTCATTTGTCAAGTGAATGTTTTAACTTGACGTAAGTTTGAAGTGTGATATGGTGAAGATATGTTAGTTTATCGTGTTGAACACAAAGAGACTCGGAATGGAGTTTACACGAGTGGCGGAGCCTCAATGACTTCGACTATGGGGAGTGGTTGTAATTATGGAAGACACCCGGTATATCACAATGACACAGTTCTCAATAATTTGGTTGAACTGTATAGGATTGACGTTTGGGGGAAGTGTCGTTTTGGGTTTGTTTCGATTCAACAGCTGCGCCGATGGTTTTTTAACGATGTTTGGATTCGTGAATTGAATGGCGAACACGTTATTAGTATTTATGAAGTTCCGGATGAATCTGTTTTTGTTGGAATCACTCAACTCATTTTCAAAAACGAGTATCATACAGAAAAACATCGTGTCGAAACGTTTCCGTTTGTTACTTTACTTGACAATCCTACAACGTTTGATAAATTCGAGATATGAGATATGTGATTCAATCAATCGAACGTCGGAATGATAACACCGCATCGTATTTTGCAGCCATTCATGGGTATTCGCCATTCTACGTTCGCGAATGGCCAAATGGAAGAATGTTTGACAGTGAACAAGATGCCCACACCTACGCGATGGGAGAACTCTTCACAGATTCTTCCGCGTATCAACTAATTCCGGTTGACAATTAAACATTCCTTGATACAGTTTGATTGTTATGAGAAAATCCATTAACTCCGCAACGATATTCTCCGCTGGTGATTCCAGTGTTGGGATTCCCTCCGTCACGTTTGATGTTGAGTTGTATATCGGAGAGATGGAAAATGATGAATACGTTGAAGAAATCCGTGGACGTCTCAAAGAATTTTATGATGATATGACTGGAGATGACTGTTCCGTCATGTTTGATATTGAGATTCAACGTCAACAAGAATTGAATGCGGAGATGGAACGTCAAGTGTTGGAATTTCTAGGAGGTTACTGATGAACGAGGAATTGATTTTGGTTGCCAATCTAAATAATACTGATACTTTTACACCGTTATGATTGACATTCAAAAAGTAATGGAAGTTTACTCCGGCAAGCCCGACAAGTGTCGTTGTGGTTGTAGTGGAACTTATCGTGCCGCCCGTCAACATCGGCAAGTCGCTAGTGAGAATCGTGGTTATCCCTACAACGATGACGAAGTGAACGATAAACAAGTCCGTCGTGTTGTCAAGATTCTCAATGAGAACATTGAAGACGTGGAAGTTAATTCTGAATTCGCAGACGTGGAAGTTGATGGTCGGGTTTACACCGCATATTTTCTACCTTGCCAAATCAATAACCAATGATAGTCTTGGATTGTTATGATTAAACGAACTTCATTTGAATGGGCCAAACTCGTAGGGGTCGAAATCATTGACCCTGATGGTTGGCGAAAAGATGACAATGTGTGGTTGGAGACTCCAATTGGTTACTTCGATTTCTGTAATCGTATGGAAGTCTCTACGATTCGTCCACTATGGAAGGGCGCGCCTGAACCGTTGTCAGCATCACGGATTTGGTCAGTGGTGATTCCTTGACAAACTAAATAACACTGATAGTCTTGGGTTGTTATGACACAATATCTATTCACAGTCAAAAACGACGCCGAAGGTAAGGCTCTCATTTCTAACCTTCGGAAACAATTCCGAAATACGCCACGTGGAATTCGTACTCGTGGACGTGGTATCCGCCGGTCCCAATTTTATCGTGACCTTCCTATTGGACTGTCTGAACGTCTTGCGGTGTATCTCTACGAGAAACCAAAAACCAAACAGGTTGAGGTAGTGGATTTGAGCGCTGTTGGCGGTTCTCGTTGGGTTATCCAACCGACAAAGTATTATTCACACCGCAGGTAATTTTTGGGGTTCATAACATGAGGGGCGGCCGAGTGGTCGCCCCTTTCTTTTAGTAAATACTTGACAATACTAAAAAGAATGTTATGGTGTGGACATGAAACGAACCAAGAAACTTTCCATCATAAAACTTTGGAAGAAACTCCAATCAATCACAACAATTGAGGACCGTCAGATTAATTTGATTTGTCTCAAAATGGCCGAATAAATTGGTTGATAGACTGAAAAACTTTGATAATCTCTTGACGTTATGACAAAAGAACTCGCTTCCTTTCTCCGTAATGCCGCTGAACACTGTGATGTTGACGTTGAAATCCGTGACGATTACTCTGGTCGTGGTATGTATGGTCAAGAAACTCATGCTATCGTGACTGACAGTATTCCTGAACTGATGATTAATACCATTCAGTATATCAAGGAGTCTCTTGAAAGTAAGTCGCATGCTGAACAAATAAATTTCATGGTGAAAATCCCTGATGTATCTGACATTCGCCGCCTTCGTACCGATAACATGGGCCGGGACTCGATTGTGATTTATTAAAAACAATTGTTTGACGGTTAAAAAAGTTCTGATAGTCTTGGGTTGTTATGAAAATCACATTTGAATTCACTAATGATATGGTCAACATGATTGTTGACGGTATTATGGAAAACTTCCCTGAAGCCTCCGCGTCATTGGAGTGTATCGGATGGAACTACGAGAAACGAAGGTTTTTGTTCATTGATTCAGAATCGGGTGAACGGTATGACCTTGACGAAGAGAAGATGCATGAAGGGTTCCGTCTCATGTTCAAGGCCTGGCCAACGGGATGCACTCAACCGCCATTGTCAACCAATTGGGAAGATTGGGACAATTGGTTGTGTCAGTCCGATGCAACCGATTTTGACGCCTTTGTTCAACTGGCGCTCCTTGGTGAAGTGGTTTACGGATAATGGTCAAGTGGGCCGTTCGGGATATTCGGAATTTATCATGGTTGTGGTTCGACACGTAGAAACCCGAACGGCCTATAAATACCTTGACAAATCAGTCGTCATTGATAATATCACAACATGAACAAGAAAGTCATTCTCGAATTGGTTGGAATTGATGGAAATGCCTACTCCATTATGGGCGCCTGGAAACAGGCGGCTCGTCGTCAAGGATGGACGGAAGCAGAATGTAAGGTTGTATTGGATGAAGCCATGAGCGGCGATTACAATCATCTGTTGGCAACAATCATTGGATATACGAAATCACCGGACGAAGATGATAGTGATTGTGAATTTTTCTGTGATGAATGTGGTGATGAAGGATGTGAAAATTGTCAGTGATAATACCTTGACAAATTAAACATCACTGATAATCTCTTGTTGTTATGAAAACATATACACACGAAAACGTTACTTACAAGTTCCGAGGACAGTGGGAATTCACTGTTGCCACTCCGAATGGTCAAACTCATTCTGTTCGGATGCCGTTGCCGAATGGGGCAGAAACGGCTCATCGGGTTGCTCGTATTATCAACGGTTCACATAAACGAACCCAGAGCGGTCTTGATAATCTTGGCCGGGCGAACATCGCTCAATTCATTGGTAGTGTTAAGTGATTTCAGGGGAAGCCTGATGCAAGGGATTCAATGAATCCTTCGGAAGCCCGACGTTCGCTCACGATACGAGCCAATTCATTACGTGACAGATTGAGACTCTCTGATAGAATTTCGATATGAACAAATCGTTAGAATATTTTTTCGTGACTGAATCAGGGATTTTTCCTCAGAAAGCATCTTCACTTTTGGAATTAGATACTGAATTCGCAAACGGTGACTGTTTCCGTAATCGTGTTGACGCCGAACGATATTACGATTCTCTTGTTGAAGATTCATTAAAACAATCACTTGACAGATAGAAATCCTTTGGTAAAGTTTTGTTGTTATGAAGAACAACATTTCTACTCTGATGACGGTCAAGTCAGTTCGTAAGACGTGGGGTGTTTTGAATCCTGTCACCAAACGCATCGACTCGAAAAAAACTTACAAACGAAAAGAAAAATTCAACAAGAATTGGGATTGATTTTATGACAACAATTGGAGTTACACTTGCCATCGTTTTTGATTGTATCATTATTGGATTTGTGGTGGCTGCCTGGTGCGCCCATAAAAATTCCAATTGATTGCCAAAGTAAAACTTTGTAGTAATATTTTGTCATGAACGACGATTACAAAAATAACAGGTATTGTGACGGTGGATGTGTTTATTCCCTTCCTCGGAACGGTTTCCGTCAACCAAAGACGTCAAAACATCGCAACCAAAGACGCAAATGAGTGACGAACAATTTCTGATGGCCAAGATGATTGGAATTGAGCGTGGATTCACCATAGAACGGTCTGACCTGAATCACAAATGGATTGACGTGTCTCGGCCACTCACCGGAAAGTATTGTGGAGCATTCTATTACGAGTCATTCCTAAACTTCATCAAGGGTTGGGATTTACACGCAGAATTGAATCCTTGACAGATAGGAAACAATGTGATAGCGTTGTCAACGTTATGAAAAACGTTTCTGAATACGTCATCCCCGTAAAAAACTATACCGATAAGATTCACACCGGTATCAAAATGATGTTTCAGTTGTATCCCTGGCTCACTTTTACACGGTCACAAATGATGGGACATCTTCAAAAGGGATATGATTGGATGCGTGAATTAGATGAACATCAAAAAGCAGTAGTGGAGAAAATCATCTCTACTGGCATCAAGAAACTGATTCAGTCAGGTCAGGTCAAGAAAGTTACGAGTAGTGTATCAGTTGAACCCCAATGGCAATGGGCCGGAGCAGTTGAAGTCGGCGGTTATACTAATGTGACCAGCGAGGATTCTGTTGCCAAGACAGATGCTGCCCGAAAAGCCATCACTGGCCGGGCAATTGGAGGTCGCACATTGTATCGATTGAACAACGAGAAAATTAAGTTCAAACACGCTTGACACTCGGCGAATCACTGAAATTCAGGCCGAACCACTGAAAAGTGTGGATAGGGGACCAAGGGATGCGTTAAATCTTTAACGATAACGTAAATAGTGAAATAATTCAAACAATATCTTGACACGTTATTTCTTTATGATATTGTGGAGACATGAAAACGAACTTGACCAAAGATTTCTTTCTTGGTGGCAACGCGACGTTCACTGTGGAAAACGGCAAGGGCAGTCATTACACGTTCAAAGTTCGTCAGCCTAAACCGGAAATGCCTCACTTCGTCAGTCTCATGACTGGCCCTGATAATGAGAATAGTTTCACTTATATGGGTATTCTCATTCCCCAAAATGGCGTGGTCAAGTTGACTGCCAAGTCCAAGTGTCAGAACGATAGTCAGCCCGTCAAGGTTGCACAATGGGCATTCGGTATCGTTTGGAATGGTAAAGACATGCCGGAAGGTTACAAGATTCGTCATGAAGGTAAGTGTGGCTGCTGTGGACGTAAATTGACAACTCCTGAGTCTCTTGACCGTGGTATCGGTCCCGAATGTATCAAACGATTGGGAATTTAATCCCTTGACATTCTCACTATCATTACTCCCATGAACAGAATCATTATCCGTCGTGAACGTCAATTCTCTCCCAAAGTAAAAGGTTACACCCGTGAAGGTTTGAGAAATCTCTGTCGAATTTTTGACATTCCCCGTGGACGTAACACGGTGGACACAATCGCCAATCTCAAAGCCGCCGGAATTAAATTTCAATAAATTCGTTGACACATTTAATTCTGCTGATAATCTCCTTACTGTTATGACACTTATTCTTACAAACAAACAAAAAAAATCCGTCGTAGCCAAACTCCGCCACGAATTTGAAAGTCAAAGATTTCATGACTTTTACACCGGTCCAATGGATTACGCCATCACCGGTGAATTTGAACGTGGAGCCGAGAAATATGTTGCCAACGAAGCAGCCGTCGAAGAGTATTTAAACCGATTGGTTGACTCCTTGTGAAACAATTCACAGTTGGATAATGTTGGACTGATTCGTTAAAATCCACCCTTTTACAGATTTGTTTTTTCCCTTGATTAAATCATACACGTTTTGTGGGTGAATTTGATATTGACGATAAAAATCAAATCGTTTGCCTATAAAAATTTCTTGACTGTTAACGTGTTCAAATCTATAAATGGTTTTATCCATTCTCGCTTGGGACATTTGATGTTTTGATTTTTCAGAATGTTTCGTCCCCAATCTAGGCATTTCAGCCACATAATTCAAATTGTAAGACTGTTGTGGATTCAGCTTACAAATGTCAAGATACTTCTGTTCTATTAGAAGTAATTGGTTTACGTCAACCATCTCAACTAATACAAAATCAAATGTATCCAATCCATGTTTATCATAAGCCGATTGAAGTTTTGGATTATCGTGTATTCGTTTTCTTAATCGCAATTTGTGTTGACGAAATCTAATGTTAACATCAATAGAACTTCCAACATAATACTTTCCATTAGTCTTGTTTATGATTTTGTAAATACCACTTCGTTTCATATTCATAAATATAGATTGAAAAATCAATTGACTTTTTATAGAAGGTTGGTAATCTTCCTTTGTCAGTAACAACCATAACAACGTAAATCAATAAGCTATGGAAAACAAAATCGCACAAATCGCAAAGGCCATCAGCAGTCTGAAAAACGTCCAATTCGCATCTCTCACGTATCTCTCTAAGAGCGCAAACGAATTGGCCCGTTACACTGTCAATCTGGGTTTCTCCTACCACAAGGCAGTCGAAAAATCTGTTACGGAATTGGAAATTCTCATGGCTGAGAACGCCGGAACGTGGGGTGAACTTGAAAAGCAGGCCGCAGAGGAAGTTATGGCCAGTCTCAAGAAAACGCTCGAGGCGCACGCCCACGGTGAACAGAACGACGACTACACCAAGAAAGACCAATACGTCCATATTGGAAATGGACTGAACCTGAATTCCAATGACAATACACTCCAATTGTTCGGATTGGTCAACTCCAAGGTTGTCATCACGGAAGGCGAACGCAAGGCGGTCAAGTCCAAACCGCTCACAATCGCGAAGAACAAGATTCGTAAACAGTTGTCAATGTCGAAGTTCCGTGAATTCGCACTGGACGAATCCCAAATCAGCGGCGTCAAAATCAACGGAGATTCAATCGAACTGACACCCGCCGAAGGGTTTACGTTCGAGGTCAATCCTCCATCCGCAGTAGTTATCAATTCCGAAACGGTTTTGGTGTAAGTAGTTGGTTCATAACAAATTGGGGAGGGAGAAATTCCTCCCCTTTTTCTTGACAAAATCAACCCTACTGTCACAATCACAACATGAATTGGAAATCACTTATCGGTAAAACAATCACTTTTCTTGTCCCCAATGGTTTCGGCCGGAATGGTCAAGAATACAAAAATAAG
>Ga0299906_10004645_pt1 | contig 11223 bp, 10 predicted proteins | sample RVTome_14_FD_200259 | JGI IMG/M metagenome (GOLD analysis project Ga0299906, IMG submission 200259) | Soil microbial communities from uranium-contaminated site in the Upper Colorado River Basin, Wyoming, United States - RVT145D125 (version 2) ... | reverse complement strand
GGGCCTGCGGCCGCGAGAGCGCCGGCCAGCGCCGCTCGGATCTCGGCGACTCCTTCGCCCACCGGTGCTGCCACCGGGATCACGGGCCACGTCTCGAGTGTCGTACCTGCCGTCTTCTCCTGCACCTCGAGCAGCATCAGTTCCCGTGTGTCGTCGTCCACCAGGTCGACCCTGGTCAGCGCCACGACGCCGTGGCGGACGTCGAGCAGGTCGAGCACGGAGAGATGTTCCTCGCTCTGGGGCATCCAGCCCTCGTCGGCGGCGACGACGAAAAGGCCGGCGTCCAGCGCCCCGACTCCCGCCAGCATGTTCCTGGCGAATCGTTCGTGGCCGGGAACGTCGACGAAGCCGGCTTCGAGGCCGGGTGCGAGCTCCGCCCAGGCGAAACCGAGGTCGATGGTGAGCCCGCGCCGCTTCTCCTCGGCCCAGCGGTCGGGATCGCGCCCGGTGAGCGCCTCGACCAGCGTCGACTTGCCGTGGTCGACATGCCCGGCGGTGCCGACGATGGGCACGTCTCAGCCGAGCCGTGCCAACGTCGCTGCCACCACGGCGTCGTCGGCCGGGTCGACGGTGCGCAGGTCGAGGACGAGCTTGTCGTCGCGGCGCCTGGCCACGATCGGGGGATCGGAGTCGACCAGCGCCTTCCATGAGGCGTCGCCCCGGCCGTCGAGGGCGATTGCCGGCGACGGGATGCTGCGACCAGGCACCGAGCCTGCCCCCGGCAGTGACTCCGCTGCCACCACACGCCCAGCCACCCCGGCCTGCGCGAGGAGGCGTCGATGGCGTTCCTCCAGGACTTCGTAGGGGATCGTCGCCATCGCCCAGAACGGCAGCCCCGCTGCGGTGCCGCCGGCGTAGGCCTCGAGGGTGGCGGCGAGCATCGCCTGGGTCACGCCGTCGACCCGCAGCGCTCGGGCCAGCGGGTGTCTCGCCATCGCCTCGATCGCCGTGGCCGTGCCGACGGCGAGGCCGGCCTGCGGCCCGCCGAGCAGTTTGTCGCCGGAGAAGAGAACGACGTCGGCACCGGCCTCGAGGGTCTGGCGCACCCCGGGCTCGTCTGCGAGCCATGCAGGCGGCGGGCCCTCCAGCCAGGGAACCCGGGTGTCGAGCAGGCCGCTGCCGACGTCGGCGGCGAACGGCACCCCGGCTCGGCGGGCGAGCGCCGCCAACTCGCCGTACCCCGGCTCCTCGGCGAAGCCCTCGATGCGGTAGTTCGAAGGGTGGACCTTCAGCACCAGGGCGGCACCGTCCATTCCGGCGGCGTAATCCCCGACCCTGGTGCGGTTGGTGGTGCCCACCTCGACGAGGGTGGCCCCGCTCGCGGCCATCACGTCCGGCAGCCGGAACGACCCCCCGATCTCGATGAGCTCGCCTCTGGACACCAGCACCCTGCCGTCGCGACCGGCGATGGCGGCCAGGGCGAGCAGGAGGCCGCCGGCGTTGTTGTTGACCGCCAGCGCTGCTTCTGCCCCGGTGAGCGAGCACAGCAACTCGTGGACGTAGCCACCCCGCCCACCCCGAGCGCCGCTCGCCAGGTCGAACTCGACGTTCGTGTAGCCGGTGGCCGCGTGCGCCGCCTCGACCCAGGCGGGTGGCGCCAGAGGCGCCCGACCCAGGTTGGTGTGCAGCAACACGCCCGTGGCGTTGATCACGCGGCCCGGACGGTGCGCCGCCAGCCGCTGCAACCGGATCAGGCCGTCGGTGAACGGGTCGGCCGTGCCGCCCGCAAGGACCGTGGTGCGGGCTACCTCAACGGCGTCACGGGCAACGGCGGTGACGATCGCTCCCGGCAGGGGCCGGGCCAGGGCGCCGGCGAGCCGCGCGGCGAGGGCGTCGACCGACGGCAGGTCGCGGGGGTCCATGTGGCGCAGCCTACCCACGCCGGTATCCTTGCCCTGGTGCGCCCCTTCCCCATGCTGCTGGCCGGATTCGTCGCCGTCCCCGTCGTCGAGATAGCGCTGTTCGTCGTCGTCGGCCGCCGGATCGGCGTACTGCCCACCGTGGGCATCGTGTTGCTGACGGCGCTGATCGGGGCGTCGCTGGTGTCGCGCCAGGGGAGGGGTGCCATCGAAGCGGTACGCGCCGAACTCGTGGCCGGCCGCTTCCCAGGCCCTCAGCTCGCCCACGGCGCCATGATCCTGGTGGCAGGGGCGCTGCTGCTCACGCCGGGGTTCCTGACCGACGCCGTCGGCTTCTCGCTGCTGGTGCCCGCCGTGCGCGAGTTGGTGCGGCGCTGGGCGGTGCGCCGCTACGGCAGCGGGAGGACGATCACGCTGTGACCGGCCATACGCGGCAGGCGGCCACCGTCTGCGCCCTGCGCGACGGCGAGAACGGCGTCGAGGTGCTGATGTGCCGGCGCGTCTCGTCGGCCCGCTTCATGGGCGGAGCGTGGGTGTTCCCTGGCGGCGCCGTCGACGCCGCCGACGCCGCCGTGGGCCCCGAACTGTTGGCAGGGGTGGCCGACGACACGATGCGGCCCTGGGTTGCGGCGGCTCTTCGGGAGCTGGCGGAGGAGGTCCAGGTGTGGATCACCGATCCGCCGACGATCCTGGAGCGGCCCGAGTTGCCTGCGGGCCACGGCGCAGTGTTCGCCGCGGCGGCGCGAGCGGGGCGCCGCCTCGACGGCTCGGGCCTGGTCTACTTCGCCAACTGGGTCACCCCGGCGGCGTTGCCGCGGCGGTTCGACACCCGGTTCTTCGCCGTCGCCGTCGACGCCGGCGTGACGCCGCATCCGGATCCGGTGGAACTGGCGGGCGCCGAATGGCTCACTCCCGAGGACGCGCTGGCCAGGGCGGCGTCAGGCGAGTGGCATCTCCCGTTCCCCACGGTCAGGACGCTGCAGCGGCTTTCCGGCTGGAGGTCTGCCGCCGACGCCGTCGAGGGTCTGCGCCACACGGATGTGGTGCCGATCCAGCCCCGGCTGCGGGTCAGCGATGGTGGGCAGGTGGAGATCGTGGTGCCGGGCGAGGATGGTTTCGACGACCTGTCCGACGAGGCGCCGGATGCCGTCGCCCTCCTCGCCGCGGCCGGATCCGCAGCGTCTCCTGAGACACGTCCGGCGGTCGGCGGGTCCGATGAGGGTTGAGCGCATCCTCGCCCCCAACCCCGGCCCGTACACCGGTGCGGGCACCAATACCTACGTCATCACATCTGCCCGGGACGCCGCTGTGCTCGATCCGGGGCCCGTGATCGAAGAGCACCTCGGCGCGATCGAGCGGGCGCTCGAGGACGCCACGCCGCGTGCGGTTCTGGTGACCCACACCCATCCCGACCACGCCCCGGCCGCCAACGTCCTCGCCGCCCGGCTGGGCGTGCCGGCGCTCGGGTACGGCCCGGGCCCCGAGTTCGAGCCGAGCCGACTGCTGGCAGACGGTGACGTCGTGGAGGTGGGCGAGGTCTCCCTGGTGGCGGTGCACACACCGGGGCACACGGCCGACCACCTCTGCTACAGGATCGCCGACGTCCTCTTCACCGGCGACCACATCAAGGGCGACTCGACGGTGGTCATAGAGGACGGCGTCGCCTACATGGCCTCGCTCGAGCGGGTGCGGGGTCTGCGGCCCGTCCACCTGTACCCGGGTCACGGGCCGGAGATCCCCGACGCCGCCGGCGCCATCACGAGCTACATCGAGCACCGCCTCGAGCGGGAGCGCCAGATCGTCGCCGCGGTGGACGACGGTGCCGCCACGATCGAGGAGATCGTGCGGGTGGTGTACGCCGGGATAGACGATGCGCTCGTCGCTGCCGCCATGGGCCAAGTGTGGACCCAGCTCCAGAAACTCGACGCTGAAGGTCGTGTACGATGGCGCCCGGGCGCGACGGATAGGGAGTGGACGGTATACCCGGCTGAGGAGTCCGCCGAGTGAGACGGGTCGCGTTGGTCGTGTTGGTGGTGTTGGGCCTCATCGCGCCCGCGTATGCCGCGCTGGCAGCTGAGATCACGCCGGATGACGTCGAGGCCGCCCGCCAGGCGGCCCGCCAGGTCGGCGACCGCCTCGCCGATGTCGCCGTCGAGTACGAGGCAAGCTACCAGCGGTCCCTGGCGATCTCCGAGGATCTCGACCTCCTGGCGGCGGCGATCTCCGACCAGCAGCGCGACATCGTCCTGCTGCGCTCCGAGGCCAAGCTGATAGCACGCCAGCGCTACAAGACCGCAGGCGCAGCTGGGATCAGCACCCTCCTCGACGCCACCACGATCACCGAGCTCGGGGTCCGTCAGAGCTACCTGTCGCGCTTCAGCGAGGCCGGTGCGTCGGTGCTGAGCCGGCTGTCCGCGTTGAAGGCCAGCTTTGCGGAGCACCAGATCCGCATGGACGACGCCCTCGCCCGCCAGCAGGACGTCTCCGCAGAGCTCGACGAGTTGGGCCAGGAGATCTGGAGCGAGCTGGAACAGGCGAACGCCGACTACCAGGCGGTGGCGGCGGCATACGATGCCCAGGAGGCCGAGAAGCGGCGCATCGCCGAGGCGGCCCGGCTGGCCGCCGAAGAGGCCGCCCGCAACGCGACCAGCACCACGACTTCCGCCCCCGGTGGTGGCGGTGGCGGTGGTGGCGGCGGTGGTGGCGGCGGCGGCGGTGGTGGCGGCGGCACCACGACTACGACCGCTGCCCCCGGTGGTGGCGGTGGTGGCGGCGGCGGCGGTGGTGGCGGCGGCGGTGGTGGTGGCGGAAGGGCCTGCCCGGTCGACGGTCCCGTCAGCTTCTCCGACTCGTGGGGGGCGCCTCGCTCCGGGGGCCGCTCCCACCAGGGTGTCGACATGATGGCTGCCCGCGGCACGCCGGTGGTCGCAATCGAAGGCGGCACTGTCGCCACCGGCACCAGTGATCTCGGCGGCATCACCATCTGGCTGCGTGGGTCGAGCGGCGACTCGTTCTACTACGCCCACCTCGACGGCTACGTCGACGGCCTCTCCTACGGCCAGAGCGTGGCAGCCGGCGAGCGTATCGCCTACGTCGGCAGCACGGGCAACGCCTCGGAGGCCTACCCCCACCTGCACTTCGAATACCACCCAAACGGCGGCTCGGCAGTCAACCCGACACCCCTCGTCGCCGGCCTCTGCTGAAAGCCAAACCCCCACCCGTTCCTACGTAGCTGCATCCCGCATTTGGGACTGAGGTACGCAAGTTCAGACGGTGCGGAGCTGCTCCTCGAGGATGGCGATGCGGCTGGTGCAGGTCTCGTCCTCCACCGGCGGGATCAACGTGGTCAGCTCCTTGGCGGCGTGGCGAATGGCGGTTGCCGCCGGCGAGTCGGGATGGGCGCGGACCACGGGGGTTCCGCCGTCGCCGCCCTCGACGACGTAGGGGTCGAGCGGGACCTGCCCTATGAGCGGCACGCCGAGGTCGGCGGCGAGTTCGCTGCCGCCGCCGCGTCCGAACAGGTCGTAATGACGTCCGTCGTCGGTGGTGAAACCGGCCATGTTCTCGATCACGCCGACGATCGGCATGAAAGAGCGCCGAGCCATGTCTGCGACCCTGGCCGCGACCCGCTGCGCCGCCTGCTGTGGGGTGGTCACCACCAGCATCTCGGCCTGAGGGAGGAGCCGTGCCAGGGCCATCTGGATGTCGCCGGTGCCCGGCGGCATGTCGAGGACCAGGTAGGCGAGCCGGCGGGGCCATGCCACGTCCCGCAGGAACTGCTCGAGAGCCTTCGAGAGCATCAGCCCTCGCCACATGAGCGCCGTCTGCTCGCTTTCGACGATCAGGCCGGTCGAGACGAGGTGGATACCCTGGATGGTCGCCGGGACGATCTTGCGATCGTCACCGGCTGTGAGCCTCACGTCGGTGGCTCCCAGCATGCGCGGAATCGAATAGCCCCAGATGTCGGCGTCGAGCAGCCCCACCGGATGGCCCTGATCGGCGATGGCGAGAGCCAGGTTGACCGCCAGCGAAGACTTGCCGACACCACCTTTGCCGGACGACACCGTGATCACACGGGTCATGGGGTTGACCATCGTCGGCTCTGCGTTGTCGCGAGCGTGGCGGCGGGCCTGCGACATCACGGCCGACCTCTCGGCTTGGGTCATCGCCACCACGGCCACATCGACCTGGTCGACACCGGGCAGCGCCGCGACCTTGCGGACGACATCGCCCTCGATCTGGTCGCGCATGGGACAGGCGGCGATGGTGAGGGCGACGTCGATGCGGACGTGGGATCCGTCGATGACGATGCCCTTCACCATGCCGAGCTCGACGATGTCGCTCCCCAACTCGGGGTCGAGCACGCCGCGCAGAGCGGATTCGACGGCGGAGCGGTCCGGCATGGCGGCCATCGTAGGCGGGCGCTCGCAATACCACTATCGCCATAGTGTGAAACCGGACGTATACTCCCGACGAGATCTGGCCGACAACAGTGGCCGGGGGTTTGGCCCGACGACCAGGAGTGCGCATCGTGATCACCAACGAACCCACCACCGACCTCACCACCGACCTCGCGCCCGTGATGCTCACCTCGAGCGCCGCTGCCAAGGTGCGCGAGCTCGTCGAGGCCGAGGGCGACCCGAACCTGGCGCTGCGCCTGGCGGTGCGGCCCGGTGGGTGCTCCGGCTTCTCGTACGAGATGTATTTCGACGCCCAGGTGGACGACACCGACGTGGTGTCGGTGACCGACGGGGTGCGGCTCATCGTCGACGCCGAGAGTTCCTCGATGCTCTCGGGCGCCAGCATCGACTTCAAGGATTCCGGGCTCCAGGGCTCCGGATTCGCCATCAACAACCCCAATCAACAGCGGAGTTGCGGCTGCGGTCAGTCCTTCTGCTGACCCGTCCCGACGCCCCCTTCGCGTTCTTGTGTATCTGGCCCCGATATCGTGGGTGCCCGACGTACCCAAGAACGGGATAGGGTGACGCTCGAGATGCCCAAGCAGATCCACGACGTCGCCTCGGCACCCGCTCCGGTGGGCCCCTACTCGGTCGCCACCGAGGCCAACGGGTTCGTCTTCGTCTCCGGCCAGGTCGGGATCGACCCGGCCACCGGGTCGGTGGCGCCGGGTGGCGCCGCCGCCGAGGCCCGCCAGATCATGAGCAACGTCGGCGCCATCCTCGGTGAGCTCGGGCTCGGCTACGAGGACATCGTGAAGGCGACGATCTTCGTCACAGACATCGGAGAGTTCGCTGCCATCAACGAGGCCTACGGCTCGTTCGTGGCGTCGTCGAAGCCGGCGCGATCGACCGTACAGGTGGCAGCCCTCCCCCTCGGCGTCTCCGTCGAGATCGAGGTGCTCGCGGCTCGCTGATGGATGGACGAAACGGCGACCGGCGCCCTGCAAACGGTCGGTAGCCTGACGTTCGCAGCATTCCCCGACGGAGGTGTTCGCCGTGACCCGTGACCAGATCCTCGCCGCACTCGGCCTCGCCGACAGGAATCCGGGCGCCTTTGCGGGCGAGTGGCTGAATACAGGCGACACGGAGGTCACGAGCATCAACCCCGCCACCGGGGATCCGATCGCAACGGTCACGCAGGCGACACGCGACGACTACGAGCGGGTGGTCACGAGCTCCGTGAAGACGTTCATGGAGTGGCGGATGGTGCCGGCACCGAACCGGGGCGAGTACATCCGGCGGTTCGGCAATGCCCTGCGCGAGCACAAAGAGCCGCTGGGGGCTCTCGTTGCGTTGGAGATGGGCAAGATCAGGGCCGAGGGCGAGGGCGAGGTCCAGGAGATGATCGACGTCGCCGACTTCGCCGTCGGGCTGTCTCGTCAGCTCTACGGGCTCACGATCGCCTCCGAGCGGCCCCGCCACCGCATGTACGAGCAATGGCATCCGCTGGGTCCGATCGGCATCATCACGTCGTTCAACTTCCCGGTGGCGGTGTGGAGTTGGAACGCGTTCATCGCAGCGGTGTGCGGAGACACGAATCTGTGGAAGCCGTCGAGCCAGACGCCGCTCACTGCGGTAGCTGTGACGAACATCGCATCCGAGGTCATGGCGGGCTCCGGGTTCGAGGGCGTGTTCAATCTCGCCGTCGGCAGCGGCCGGGAGATCGGCGACACGCTGATCAACGATCGGCGCCTGCCGCTGATCTCGGCCACCGGGTCGTGCGGGATGGGGGAGAAGGTCGGCACCGCGGTCGCCAAGCGGCTCGGACGTTCCCTCCTCGAACTGGGCGGCAACAACGCCATGGTCGTGATGGAGGACGCAGATCTCGACCTCGCCACGAGGGCTGCCCTGTTCGCCGCGGTCGGGACGGCCGGCCAGCGCTGCACGAGCCTGCGCCGCGTCATCGCCCAACGAGGTGTGGCGGATCAGATCGCCAAGCGCCTGGTCGAGTCATACGCCCACGTGCGGGTCGGCGATCCGCTCGACCCTTCGACTCTGATGGGCCCGCTCATCAACAAGGGCGCGGTCGACACCTTCGCGGCCGCGGTGAGTATCGCCCAGGAGCAGGGCGGCGAGGTGCTGACTGGAGGCGGCGTGCTCGACCGGCCCGGCTACTTCGTCGAGCCGACGATCATCAAGATCCCCAAAGACGCCGAGATCCTGGGCGTCGAGACGTTCGCCCCGATCCTCTATGTCGTCGAGGTGGATTCGATCGGCGAGGCGATCGAGGTCAACAACGGCGTGACCCAGGGGCTGTCCTCGGCCATATTCACCGAGTCGATGCGCTCGGCCGAGCGCTTCCTGTCACACGAGGGGTCGGACTGCGGCATCGCCAACGTGAACATCGGCACGTCGGGCGCCGAGATCGGCGGCGCCTTCGGCGGCGAGAAGGAGACCGGCGGCGGTAGGGAATCCGGCTCGGATTCGTGGAAGGCTTACATGCGGCGCCAGACCGTGACGGTCAACTGGTCCGACGATCTCCCGCTTGCCCAAGGCATCGAGTTCGGTTGATCAGCCCGGACCGCCGGCGTCACCCGGGTAAGGCACCGTAGGAGGGCGACGTCTCGATCACGACTGGTGGGGTGAATCCGGCGGCGGCGAATGCGCCCTCGACACCCTCGGCTACCGAGCCTGCCGCATCAGCGGGCACCAATGCGAGCACGCTGCCGCCGAAGCCGCCTCCGATCATGCGCGCCCCCAACGCTCCGTGTTCCTCGGCGGCTGCGGCCGCGGTGTCGAGCTCGGGGACGGTGACCTCGAAGTCGTCGCGCAGGGATTGGTGCGACGCCGATAACAGAGGGCCGAGGCCGGCGACGATGCCGGCGTCGAGGAGCTCGACGGCGGCGACCACCCGAGCGATCTCGGTGACGACGTGGCGCGACCTGGCGCGCTCGATGTCCGTGAGATCCGCGCCGGCGACGGCGCCCTCCGTGGCGTCGCGCAACGCCGTCACGCCCAGCTTGGCCGCCGCCGACTCACAGTCGCGCCTGCGGGCGGCGTACTCCCCGTCGACGAGGCGGTGGGGCGACCGGGTATCGACCACCAACAGCCGGTACCCGGCGGAACCCGGGTCGAAGGCAACGAAGCGCCGCGCCAGCGACCGGCAGTCGAGGAACATGGCCGTGCCTGCCTGCGCCTCGGCGACGACGATCTGGTCCATGACGCCGCAGGGCATCCCGACGTAGCTGGTCTCCGCCACCCAGGCAGCGCGGGCCGCTTCGGCCGGGGACACGTCACGACCCAGTGCGGCAGCCACCGCCAGCGCCGTCGCCACGGTGAGGGCCGCGCTCGACGACAGTCCGGCGCCGATCGGGACGCTGGAGTCGACCACGATGTCCCATCCGCTTCGCAGGGTGCCGGCAGCCTCCAGCATGGCCAGGGTGCCGGCCACATAGCGCGCCCAACCGGCAACCTCGCCGGCCCCGACTGCGGCGACGTCGAAGGCGGCGTCGCCGGCCTGCTCCGAATGCAGCCGGATCAGGTCATCGGGGCGCCGGCCCACCGCCACCCAGGTCCGGCACGAGTGGGCAAACGGAAGGACCAGCCCGTCGTTGTAGTCGACGTGCTCGCCGATGAGATTGACCCGGCCCGGCGCCGACCACACCGCTGTCGGCGGAGCGCCCGTGAGCGACTCGAAGAGTCGGCGGACCCGATCGCCGAGCGGGCCGCCATTCACTCGGCCAGTACCTGCCGCAGCATTTCGGCTGCCGTCTCTGGGATCACATCGTTGCTGACGGCGCCGGCGAGCGACTCGCTGCCTGCCAGGTACTTCAGCTTCCCGGCGGCGCGGCGCGGCGTGAACACCTCTGCGTAGAGGTGAGCGACCTCGCGTCGATCCGTCACCGGGGCCTGGATGAATCCGGCGATGTAGGGGGCGGGCGATGGGAACAGACGGTCGAAGGCACGAAGCACCCGGGCCTGGAGCTCCAGCATCGTCACGGCCGAGCCTTCTGCGAGGGCGGGGACGTCCGTGACATGACGGGTCGGGACGATGTGCACCTCGAACGGCCAGCGAGGGGCAAATGGGACGAAGGCGACGAACTCGTCGACTGCGGCGACGAGGCGATCACCGTCCGCGAGCTCTCGGGCCACCAGCGAGCACATCAGGCACTCCCCGGTGCGCGCCTGGTGGTCGGCGGCGACGGACAGGGTGCGGTCGATCTTGGCCGGGATGAACGGGTAGGCGTAGATCTGGCCGTGCGGGTGGTTGAGCGTCACCCCGATCTCCTCGCCACGGTTCTCGAAGCACAACACGTACTCGACGCCGGGCAGCGTCCCCAACTCGAGCGTGCGGTCGATGAGGGCACGGCTCACGGTGCGCAGCCGGGCGGCACCCAGACCGGCGAAGGTGGCGTGGTGGTCGCTGCTGAAACAGATGACCTCGCACTTGCCGATCCCAGGCCGGCGAGTCCCGTCAGGGGGTCCATCGATCGCGACCCCCGAGACGAGCGAAGGAAAGCGGTTCTCGAAGACCACCACGTCGTAGTCGGACGCCGGGATCTCGGTCGCTCGCTCTCGGGAGGGACACAACGGGCATTCGGACTCGGGCGGCAGGTAGGTGCGCTCCTGGCGGTGCGGAGCGATGATCACCCACTCGCCGAGCAACGCGTTGTACCGCAGTTCCGGCTCGCTCTCCAGAGCGACCAGCGGTCTCGAGTCGGAGGCGGAGCGGTCGGCGCCGGCCACGTCGTCGTAGTACAGCAGTGTTCGCCCGTCGGCGAGGCGGGTCCGGGCGTCCGGTCCGATGGCGCGATCCGGCGCCACGTCGTCATGATCGTTCATGGCTGCTCTCTGACGTGAGGCGTCGCGGCGCCCACCATCACGCGTCGAAGGTGGCGGTGGTGAAGTCGGCGATGGGCGACACGGCTATCTCCTCCGGCTCGAGGGCCCGCTTCGCCAGTCCG
>Ga0299906_10004644_pt1 | contig 11223 bp, 4 predicted proteins | sample RVTome_14_FD_200259 | JGI IMG/M metagenome (GOLD analysis project Ga0299906, IMG submission 200259) | Soil microbial communities from uranium-contaminated site in the Upper Colorado River Basin, Wyoming, United States - RVT145D125 (version 2) ... | reverse complement strand
GCCGTCGGTGCCATGCTTGATCATGCATCGGCACCGCGAAAAAGCGGACAGTTTTGGGTCCGCACCACCGACAGGGCCGGTCCCGTGTTTTCAGAGGGTTAGCAGGGGTAGGTCAGGAGGTCTGGACTCAGGCGGCCTTCAACACCCTGACGACTTTCACCGTCAAGGGGCAGAACCTGCCCGCGGAGATGGCCTTCTGGGTCGGCGAATGCGATGGCGTCACCGAGCTGCCGGGAGGGACCTTGACGGAGCGACAGTTCCGCTGCACGCCGCGTTACACCCTGGGGTCGAAACAGGGCTCCCTGAAGCTCGCCTCCGATGGCACCGTGCTGCGCGATTTCTCGGTCAATGTCGTCACGCTGCCGACAGTGAACGGCGTCAGTCCGGTGCGGGCGGACTTCGAAGTGCCGACGACGTTTACGGTGAGCGGCTCGAACCTGCCGACGAACATGGGTTTCTGGATCAGTGAGTGCGACGGTGTCCGTGAGCTGTCGGGAGGCGATTCGACCCGGCGCTTTTTCGAATGCACGCCGCGTTACGCCCTGGGTGTCAAGCAGGGTGTCGTCAAGGTGGGCGACGGCGGAACTGAGCTGCGCAGCTTCTCGGTCGAGGTCGTCACCGCGCCGGTGGTGAGCGCGGTGAGCCCTCTTGCCGCCACGCTCGACGTGCCGACGGCTTTCACCGTCACCGGCAGCAATCTGCCGAGTGGTCTGGCCTTTTGGATCGATGAGTGCACAGGCGTTACCGAGCTTGCAGGTGGCACCGCGACGAGCCGGCAGTTCCAGTGTACCCCGAGCTACTCGGCAGGGACGAAGCAGGGTCTTGTCAAGGTAGCGCAGGCGGGGCCGACCTTGAGGAGCTTCAACGTCGAGGTCGCGAGCAGCGCCGTCTATCAGAACGTCTCTCCCTGGGCGCAGGAGGCAGCGGCCTACATGGTGGAGAACGGCATCGTCGAGGATCCACCGAATCATGATCTTCGCGGTACGAGTGAGGCCAACCGTGCCGAGGTGGCGACGATGATCTATCGCGCCCTCGGCGGCGGCAAGAACGCCGCCGACGCCAACTTCGCCGCCTGGCACGGCGGAGCGCTGCTGCCGCTCTTCGCCGACGCCACCGATCCCGGCGCCTGGTATTTCAAGCCGGTCACCTATCTCGGCATGCTCGCCTACGCGAACGACGCCGCCGGCGTGACGGCTTTCGATCAGCAGCCCTGCATCTTCCGTCCGGCGCAATCGATCAGCCGCGCCTGGGTGCTCAAGGCGCTCCTCGAAGGGTGGAAGCGCATGCCGCTCGCGAGCGTGAGCGGGGTGCCGCTCTTCGACGACGTGGCGCCGAGCCATCCGGCGGCGGGCTACGTGTATCTCGCGCGTCAGCTCGACGTCGCGCAGGGCACCGACAACAAGTACCGGCCGAACGACTGGACGAACCGCGAGGACCTCTTCGTCCTGCTCCACCGCATCCTCGATCGGTCGCTCAATCCGCAGGCGCCGGTCAAGCCGGTGCCCGCGGCGGCCGATTTCTATCGCCTCGGGCGTTGCTCGCAGATCGGGCACCGCTACGAGCAGCCGGTCCTCCGGGGCGTGCAGCCGCCGACGGTCGACGTCAGCGCCACGATTCCCCAGCGGGAGGACATCGGCATCCTGAAGGACGTCTACGCCTCGACGCTCGAGGCGCTGATCTCGGGCCTCGATCCCGGCGAATACGTGGACGCGAACGGCGTCACTCACCGGGCAAGCGCGTTCTGTGCCTGGGCCGCGGACGGCGGCACCTTCATCGACCTCGACCCCGGCTCGCCCGAGCCCTTCTGCCGCGTGAAGTGGCTCGCGCCCGTCGACTTCATCGACGGCGCGGTCTTCACGGTGACGCTCTACGTCGGCGACGGCCTGGGCTCGGAGGTCAGGCGGACCGTGACCCTGGCGCTCGCGGGCGCCTCGCCGGACACGACGGCGCCCTCGGTGACGATCGCGCCGTTGCCCTCGGGTCTCGTGGGCGGCGAGCTGATGGAGGTCACGGGCACCGTCGCGGACAACGTCGACGCAGCGTCCGCCGACTACGGCGTGCTGACGGTGAGGCTCTGGTACTCGCTCGACGGCGGTGCGAGCTGGCTCGAGCTCGGCCCGGCCGAGCTTCTGGCGGGCAACGCCTGGCGCTACCGCTGGTTGATGCCGCGGCTGGCGGGCAGCGTCAGGATCCGCGCGGTGGCGACGAACCTGCTCGGCAACCACGCCGAGGCTGCTCGCACGACGACGATCGGCACGTTGCTGACGATCGAGGGTACGGTGGTCGACAGCTTCGGCCAGCCGGTGGAGAACGCCCGCGCGGTGCTCTCGGGCGGCGGCCTCGGCGCCGAGAGCCTGGCCGACAACCTCGGCAGCGTCCGTTTCACGAGCCTCGGCGACGGCCTCGTCGCCGGGACGTCCTACACGCTGACGGCGAGCTTCGACGGCCGCAGCGCGGCCCGTTCCGGCCTGGTGCTGAGCGCGGCGTCGCCGACGCTCTTTCCGGTGCTGACGCTCGACACGTCGCCGCCGGTGACCGCGGCGTCGCCGGAAGGCGGCACGTACAGCTCGGCGCAGTCGGTCGAGCTCTCCTGCTCCGACGACCGCTCCGGCTGTGCGGCCACGCACTACACCACCGACGGCACCCTGCCGACGACGTCGTCGTCCGTCTACAGCGGACCGATCGACATCGCCGACACGACGCTCCACTTCTTCTCCGTCGATCAATCAGGGAACGCGGAGCCGGCACGGTCGGAGATCTACACCCTGGGAGACCCACCGCCACCAACCAATGGTTACGTGCTGACCGTCGTCAAGCAGGGCGATGGCGACGGCACAGTCTCCGGCGGCGGCATCAACTGTGGACCGGGATGCTCGACGTCGAGCGTCAGCATCGAGGAAGGCACCTCCGTCACGCTCACCGGCAGCGGCGACCAGTTCATCGGCTTCATGGGCGATACCTGCTACGGCACTGAGCCCTGTTCGTTCGGCATGTTCAGGGACCTCACCGTCCATGCTTCGTTTGCCCTGCCGGGCTCGTTAGGCGTTTCTTTTACCGCTCCGGCCAACGGCGACGCCGGCGTGGGGACCAGCACGTATCCAACGATCTACTTCAACCGGGACGTCCAGCCCGGCCCCAACTTCGGCGGCATCGAGCTCCGGTTATCCGATGGAACCCCCGTTCCGTTTACGGCGGTGATCGGGCACCCCGACAGCAGGTTGACGATCGTTCGAGACAGCTCGTTGACGCGCGGACAGACCTACGAGGTCGTCATTCCGGCGGGTGCGGTCTCCGATCAACAGGGCACTCCGCTGGCGGCGCTGTACAGCTTCGCCTTCACGGTGGAAGAAGAGGGTATGCCGAAGATGTACGTTTCGGTTTATCCGCACCACGTCATGGAGGGCCGTGAGGCCAAGGTCACCGTCTGGTTCGAGTCTCCGTTCGACGAGGCGAGGTGGATCGAATTCAGCTCGAATCCTGACGGCCAGTTGATTCATCCGAGCGGCATGACGCTGGACACTGGTGGATTCTTCGTTGAGATCGACGTCGACACTCGCCTGAATCACGGTAGCCTCAGCGATTTCACGGAAACGTTCCAAGTAACGGACGCGGACGCGGGGACTGAGAGCGTCCAGATCATCGTCGTCAACGACACTCCCCAGAGCAGCAACCTGAAATGGCAGGGCTCGGCGATCGTCGACGACGCCGACGGCGACGGCGTCTTCGAGGCGAACGAGTCGGCCGAGATTGAGTTCTTCGTGGCTAACTTCGGGTCGTCGACGATCTTCAACGTCGTCCTCTATTTCCAGATTGCCAACACTTTCAACATGTCCATACTCGGTGGCAGTCCCTATACGTGCACCCTGGGCGCGATCGGCGCCGGGAGCTCCAGGAGCTGCACCAGGAGCTTTCGCGCGGACGACGATCTGCCCACGGGCGACTACTACATCAAGGTGCATGCAACGTCATCGGGATCGGACCAGATGCGTGAGAACGCTCTCGTCCACGTCGTCAACAACTCGCAGCCTGATTTCGTGCTGAACGCCCAAGCCTTCACCGACAGCGAGCTCCCGCCGGGAAGCCGGCAGGACGTCCGGTATGTCGCCCGCAACAACGGCGACGGCTTCAGCCTCGGGTTGCCGATCTTCGAGGTTTTCATGGAGATCGAGGGCCAGGAAGAGCTCCTCTACCGCACCTTTGCCGAGGTGCGGGGCGACGTGATGCACGAGCAGTCTTTCGAGTTGCCGTTCACGGTGCCGGCAACGCCCGGCACGTATCCGATCCGGGCGCGGATCAATCCGCCCGGAACCGAGCAACGGCCGGAGAGCAGTTTTGCCAACAACGACGCCACGGAGATCACGCTCCGGGTCGCGGCCCCGAACCAGCCGCCGCAGCTCGGTCCGATCGGCGGGCCGTTCTTCGTCAACGTCGGCAGTCCGCTGGACTTCACCGTCTCGGCGACCGATCCGAACGGCGATCCCGTGACCTTCCGCCTTGGTCCGGGCGCGCCGGCGGGGATGACGATCGGTTCACAGTCCGGGCGAATCACGTGGACTCCGGCGTGCGGCCAGGGATCCCAGACCATCACGGTCATCGCCGAGGACCCTGACTTGGCCGCGGACTCCGAGACCGTGTCGATGGTGGTCGGAGTGCAGGCCGACCTCAGTGTGAGCAAGACGGCTTCTACCGCGTTGGCGGTGCCTGGGCAAGGTATCGGCTTTACCGTTGTGGTCACCAACCACGGTCCGAGCTGCTTGAGCGCCGCCACCGTGAGCGACGCGTTTGGCGTCGATCTCGTCGACGTCACTTGGACCTGCTCAGCCTCGTCCGGTTCGTCGTGCTCTTCCGCGGGGAGCGGCGTCCTCAACGACAGCTCGGTCGCCCTGCAATCCGATGGGACGGTTACCTACGAGATCACGGCGAGGATCGCCGACGACGCGGCCGGGTCGATCCTCAACGAGGCGAGCGCGTTCGTCCCCAGCGGCGCGACGGATCCCAACGGCGGCAACAACGCCGCTGCCGTCTTCGTCACGCTGAGCGAGCCGGCCGCCGACCTCTCCCTCGCCAAGGACGACGACCAGGACCCGGTGCTCCCCGACGCCTCGCTGACCTATACCCTGACGGTGAGCAACCTGGGACCGTCGGCTTCGACCGGCGGCCAGGTCACGGACGTGCTGCCGGCGGCGCTCGCCTTCACGAGCTCGCCGAACGGCTGCTCGGCGGTCGGCCAGACCGTGACCTGCCCCTTCGGTCCGCTGGCGGCGGGCGCGCCGGTCACCCTGCGCTTCACCGTCGCGGTGGACCCGGAGGCGACCTCCCCGATCGTCAACACGGCGTCGGTGACGGGCAACGAGGACGACCCGGTGGCGGCCAACGACGGCGCCTTGGAGAGCAGCTCTCTCGTCGACTTTCCGCCGACCGTGACGCGGGTCGACACCGTCCCCGGCACGGGCGACGGAGAGCTCGAGGCGTGTGAATCCGCGCGGGTCGCGGTCACGAAGGTCCTCGTCACCTTCAGCGAGGCGATCCAGGATCCGCCGGGCGACTCCGATCCGGACGACGTGACCTATCCCGACAACTACCTCCTGCTCGGCGCCGGCCCGGACCAGGACTTCGCGACTGACCTGTGCGGGACCCTCTTCGGCGACGACGAGCCGGTCGCGCTCGACGGCGTGACGTGGAACGGCGCGACCCACACCGCGACTCTGGCGCTCGCGGACGGCGAGCCTCTCCCCGATGGGGCCTACCGTCTCCTGATCTGCGGCTCGACGTCGCTCTACGACCTGGTGGGCAATTCCCTCGACGGCGACGGCGACGGCACCGGCGGCGACGACTTTCTTCTGACCTTCCGGGTCGACGCGGCCAACGCCTTCGCCAACGGCCGGCTCGATTGCGGCCTGGATTCCTGGATCGTGGCGACGACCCATCCTGGCGAGATCGTCCACGGCGACGAGGACGCTTCAGGCGCGTCGATCTCCGGCTCGGCACACGTCACCAACCTCACGGCGAGCGACGATTTCTCGCTCGTCCAGTGCGTGCCGTCGGGGGCGGGGGTGTTGCGCGAGCTGAGCGCGCGGGTGCGTTTCGCCGCCTCGCCGGGTGTGACGGTGAGCCTGTCGGGGGCGTGCGAGCACTTCGCGCAGGCCGCGTGCGGCGGCGCGAGCCTCGGGGTGGCCCAGGAGGTGATGCCGCTGGCGGACACGGCCGGTCAGTGGATCGACTTCGCGGGCCGCGCGACGGCTCCCGAAGGCAGCGTCTCGGCCATGTGCGGCTACAGCCTGTCCACCGCCGGCGAGAGCTTCGACGCCTATCTCGACGACCTCGTTCTGCGCGACGTGTGTACGGGAGACGACTCGGACGGCGACGGCGTCTGTGCCGACAGCGACTGCGACGACGACGACCCGGCAGCCGCGGTCATCGACCCGTGCGGCGTCTGCGGCGGGGACGGCTCGACGTGCGCCACCATCTTCGAGGACGGCTTCGAGTCCGGCGACACCTCTGCCTGGTCGACCACTGCCGAGTAGTGGAACGGCGGGCTCCGGAGCCCTGCCAAGGGCGGCATGCGGTAGCCCAGGGCGTGAGCCCTGGGTCATTCAAGCGCCGCGCGCTAGCGCGATTCGATCCAGTCGAGGATCGGCTGCCATACCAGCGCCTCGGCGCCGGCGGCCAGGAAGAGGTCGGAGTGGCCCCAGTCCTCCACCGGGTCGGGCGTCTGGCTCACCATCAGGGTCGTGACGTCGCTCGAGCCGACCAGCGTCGTCGAGTAGAGCCCGACCTCGCCGTAGCCCCCGGCGGCGCCCACGAAGAGCACCGGCACGGTGACCTCCTCGAGGTGGTCGTCGTAGGGAGAGTCGAGCTCGTCGCAGACCAGGAGGGCGCCTTCGAGGTCGATCCGCAGCGGCTGATAGGGCGAGACGCCCGACAGGAACGCGAACCAACGCTCCGGCGACGTGTAGAGGAGCTCGGTCGCCAAGGTGTCGGGGTCGATGATCCCGCCGACCGAGTGGAGGAAGGGGAAGGGCCCGGAAAGCGCCGCCTCGGCGCCGATCAGCTCGGCGAAGTCCGCGTTGCTGACGATCGGGAAGAAGGGCGAGGGATCCTCGGGCGCGGACGCCGCGAGGTCGCCGATCTCGCCCACCACCGCGAAGCCCGAGGCGAAGAAGCCGGCGTCGATCTGCCCCTGGATCGTCGCGTAGCTCGCGCACGCGGCCTGACGCACGGTCTCGTCGTCGGTCTTGAAATGGATGTCCACCGGGATGATGCCGCGGACGTGGCGGAAGAAGGCCGGGCGCCGCGTCTCGGCGCTCGCCTGGGCATAGGCGATCTGGCCGCCGCGGCTCCAGCCGAGGAGCACCAGCTTGGACAGTCCGCTGCCCGTCGCCAGGCGCAAGGCGCGCGCCACGGCGAGGCCGGCGTCGACGTCGCCGACGTCGGTGCCCAGCCCCCAATCGGCCATGAAGGAGAAGTCGGACGTGTCTTCCGGGACCAGGGTCCAGCGCAGGTCGACGCCCCAGACGTCGACGTCGTTGCCGGCCAGGAAGACCGACAGGTCCAGGAACGAGGGCGCGAAGCCCCAGGCGGCGCCGTGAACCAGGAAGACCGCGCGCGAGCTGCGGATCGGCAGGAACGGAGCCCGCTCGCGGACGATCCGGTGCAGGCGGATCTCCTCGAAGTCGCCGGCGCCGACCCGCAGGCGGAAGCTGTAGTGGGCCACGCCGCCGCCGAGCGCTTCGCGTTCGAACGACGCGCTCTTCAGCGCTTCCAGGTCCATGGCCGCCGCGGCGTTCTCCACGGCGCCGTCCAGGAGTCTGCCGAAGGCGTCTTCGCCCGCGGACGCCGGAGCGGCGGCAAGGGTGACGAGGAGGGCGAGTGCTAGGATTCCGTGCATGGTGTAGCTCCTTGGAGTTGAGGTGAACGGTGTGGTGGTCCCTTGGGTCGCCAGGAGCATGAGCGGGCCACGCCCGCGGCGCCATGATGCGAGCCTGAAGCTTGCGTGGAGAAACCGTGAAGGACGACTTCCGCGTCGGTCCCTGGCGGGTCCGGCCCGCCCTGAACCGCCTGAGCGCCGGCGGCGAGACCCATCAGCTCGAGCCGAAGGTGGCCGAGGTGCTCGCGCACCTCGCGTCGCGGCCCGGCGAGGTCGTCTCCCGCGCGGAGCTCCAGCAGGCCGTGTGGGGCTCGCCCTACGTCTCCGAGGACCTGCCGCGGCGGGCCGTCTACGAGCTGCGCAAGGTCCTCGGCGACGATCCGCGCAGCCCGCGCTACATCGAGACCATTCCGCGCGCCGGCTACCGCCTGATCGCCCCCGTCGAGCCGCTCGCGGCCCGGCCGCCGGCGACTTCCGACCGCCGCCGTCACGGCTGGACGGCTGGCGCCGTCCTGCTGGCGGCGGCGTTGGGGCTGGGCGTCCTGCGGGCGAGCCGTCAGACCGCGGCGCCGGCGCTGCGGATCACGCCGCTCACCGCGTCCCCGGGCGTCGAATACGACCCCGCCTTCTCCCCCGACGGCAGCCGCCTCGCCTACCTGCGCACGTCGGACTCGGCGGCGGACGCCGCGGTCACCCTCCACGTCCGGCTCCTGGGTGCCGAGTCCTCGCTCCAGGTGAGCGATGCCGCCGCCGACCTCTTCCACCCGATCGAGAGCCCTGCCTGGTCGCCCGACGGCGCCGCGATCGCCTACCGGCGGTGGCGCCAGGGGCTGGGGTGGGGCGTCTTCCAGGTGCCGGCCCTGGGCGGCCCGGAGCGCAAGCTCCTCGAGCTCGGCCAGGTCGAGGCCTCGGGCCTCGCCTTCTCGCCCGACGGACGCTGGCTCGCACTCGCGGTCCAGCCGAATGAAGACGAGCCCCTCGCCGTCCACCGCCTCTCCCTGGAGACCCTGGAGCTCGAGGCGCTGACCCGCCCGCCCGCCGCGACCGTCGGCGACCGGGTGCCGGCGTGGTCGCCGGACGGCAAGCGCCTCGCCTTCCTGCGCCAGGTCGGCGCCGAGGCCTACGAGGTCCACGTGGTCGCCGCGGACGGGGGCGAGAGCCGCAGCCTGTTGCCCGAGCGTCACAAGATCGCCGACGTCGACTGGACGGCCGACGGCCGCCGCCTCGTCCTGGCCGTCCACGACGCCGGCCACCACCGGCCGTGGCTGGTCGACGCCGCGAGCGGCGAGATCCGGCGCCTGGCCAACCTGGGCGAAGGCTGCCGCTGGCTCACGGTGGCGCGCCGCGGCGAGCTGCTGGCCTACAGCCGCACCCGCTTCGAGCACGGCGTCTGGCGCTTCGACCTCGCCGCCGGCGCGGCCGAGCCGCTACCCGCCCTGTCGTCCACGTCCTACGACCAGGAGCTCGACCTGTCCCCCGACGGCCGCCGCCTGGCCCTGGCCTCGACCCGGTCCGGCTACTACGAGGTCTGGATCCTCGACCTCGGAGGACGGCCGCCGCAACGGCTGACGTCGTTCGCGGGGCCGAGCGTGGGCCATCCGCGCTGGTCCCCCGACGGCGGACGGATCGCCTTCCACTCCGACCGCGACGGCGGCTTCGACCTCTGGACGGCCGACCTCGACGGCGCCGCCCCGCGGCGCCTCACCGCGCATCCCGCCGACGAGATGGTGCCGAGCTGGTCGGCGGACGGCGCCCTCCACTTCGCGTCGAACCGCTCGGGCTCGTGGCAGGTCTGGCGCCTCGCCGACGGCGGCGAGCCCGAGCAGGTCACCCGCGACGGCGGCTACCTCGCCCGCGAATCGCCGGACGGCCGCTGGCTCTACCACACACGCTGGCACAGCGACGGCCTCTGGCGTCTGCCCCTGGCGGGCGGCGACGCCGAGCCGGTGCTCGGCGAGGAGCTGCGGTCCTGGGAGTGGGGCAACTGGGCGCCGAGCGCCGAAGGGATCTACTACGTGAGCACCGAGTCCTCGGGCCGGACCCACCTGGTGCTCCTGGAGCCGGAGAGCGGCCAGCGGCGACGCGTCCTGACCTTCACGGGCCAGCTCGTCAATCCCAGCCTGGCCTTCGGCCCGGACGGCGGCTTCTTGCTCGCGGCCCAGGTCGACCGCGTCGAGAGCGACTTGGTGCTGGTCGAGGGCTACGCGTCGAGCCCCTGAAGCTCCGCCATATTACAGGGTTCCGGAGCCTCCCTCCCTCTCCCCTCTCCCCCTGGGAGAGGGGCCGGGGGTGAGGGTTCCGTCAGCTTCGCCGCACCAGGATCCTGCCGGCCAGCTCCAGCGCCGCCGCGCCGGCCGCCTCCAAGAAGCTGGCGATCGACGTCGGCGAGCGCGCCAGGCCGTCGGCCAGGTTCAGCGCCTCCGTCAGCTCCGGATTGCCGTGGCGCAGCCGGCCCACGGCGCGGCCGTCACGGTAGAGCACCGGACCACCGGCGTCCTCCGGGTCGACGGAGAAGCTGCGCGCGCGGTCCACCAGCGGCAGGAAGGCCGCGGCGAGCAGGGCCGTGTCGCGGTCGGTCAAGGTGCCGAAGGGCTCGTCGCCGTCCTCAGGATTCTCCCAGAGACGAAACAGGCCGTAGCGCTCGTCGCCCAAGGGGACGACGCGCCAGAAGCCGCCGGTCACCGCCTCGCCGGCGGTCACGGGATCGTCGTGTTGGTCGAGCTGACGGAGGTAGGCGGGGTGGAAGGCGTTGACGGGGATAGAATCGTCGTGATCGGGCATGGGACGTAGTCTCCTTTGCCTGGTCGGGCTCGGGCGAGGTCGTATCTCGCTCGGGCCGTCTTGTTGATGGGCGGACGCTCTGTTACCGCCAAAGAATAGCGGAGAAGACGAGAGAAAGTCAAGCGAGAAAGACCGAATTCTCGAAGAAATCTCGCGCCTACTCCAAGGCTGCGGCGAGGTCGGCGGCGGCGTGGGCTGAGGTCCCGACCGAGCTCCTCTACGCGGAGGTCGACGTTCGGCAGCGTGAAGAAGTTGTGGACGGAGGACGACATCCTCGCCTGCCTCCGGTTCGCTCGCCAGCGAAGGCCAAGGACCGGGAGCTCTTCGCGAAGCCCGTTCGGCCGGTGCGGTCGTGATGACCAAAGACCGGGACTTCGACTTGCTCCTCGAACGTCATGGCTCTCCGCCTCAGGTCCTGCCCCGTTCTTGGCTTGGAAGTGTGCGGCTCAACGTGTCCTTTCGGCAAGCGTGCATGACAGCCGGTGAGGGCGGCGGCTATCGTCGGTGTCCAACGAAACGACAACGGAGGACAGCCGATGAAGCGAGGATCCCACCGAGCCCCAGGCAGCCTGAGT
>Ga0299906_10004643_pt1 | contig 11227 bp, 16 predicted proteins | sample RVTome_14_FD_200259 | JGI IMG/M metagenome (GOLD analysis project Ga0299906, IMG submission 200259) | Soil microbial communities from uranium-contaminated site in the Upper Colorado River Basin, Wyoming, United States - RVT145D125 (version 2) ... | reverse complement strand
ATAGCTCTACCACAAATCCCACGGGATAGCAAGAAGAAAATGGTATAAATCTTTATTATTTAACGAGTTGCGCGAGGTCGTTGACCGACTTGGTGTGGCAGGGTATTGTGAGGGGCGCGTCAGAAAAACGTGTCGTGGTCAGAATGCTCATGTCGCGATCCGAGCAGGTTCCAGGTGTGCCGGAGGCATGAGACGGTCACGGTGGGTGAAATGCCCCATTTCGTCAGTTAGGGCGGATTTGAGGGGCGTTCTGGGATCTGGAAAGGGTCGGTTTGGTCAACTCGGACCCGGCAATTGCCGATAAGTGATTGAAAATCAAGGGTCCGGGCTTGTAACCGGACGTCCAGGGTGATATGATTCGGCGAGGTAACATGGGGTTGCCTTGTTGGGAGGTGTATCAGTGAAGATCGAGCCTCTCTAAGGCTCGTGTCCGCACGTATCCTGCACGTGCCGGCATGAGCGGCACGTGAAACAATTGAGTGAGAACCTGTTCCGTTCGCGGTGGTGCGTCGCGCCGGGGTGAACGGAACGTCGAGGTCCGCAGGGACCGTTTCGATCCATCCGGATCGTGGCGGTGGGCTCACTAGGCATGCGTCGGTGCCCGCCGCAGTCAAACGGTGCTGCGGACTTTTTGTATGGGTACTTTGGGGACTTTTTCTATGGCCTTCGGGAGGGTTCATACCCATCGGTCGGCTGGTCGGATCCCGCCGGGAGTCAGGCGGAACACAAGTGTAATGAAATTATGAGTCACGAGCTGGGTAAAATTAGGAATATCGGCATTGCCGCCCACATCGACGCGGGCAAGACGACGGTCACCGAGCGGGTGATCTTCTACACGGGTCGTTCGCATCGGATGGGCGACGTCGACGACGGCACCACGGTGACCGACTTCGACGCCGACGAGCAGAAGCGCGGCATCACGATTTACTCGGCCGCGGTGACCTGCCCGTGGAAGGACTACTCGATCAACCTGATCGACACTCCCGGCCACGTCGATTTCACCGCCGAGGTCGAACGCTGCCTGCGGGTGCTCGACGGGGTGGTGTCCGTGTTCGACGCCAAAGAAGGGGTCGAAGCGCAGTCCGAGACGGTCTGGCGGCAGGCGGACAAGTACCGCGTGCCCCGGCTGATCCTCATCAACAAGATGGACAAGCTCGGCGCGGACTTCGCGATGGCGTTCCAGTCCTTGCGGGATCGACTCGCGGCCGACCCCGTCGCGGTGCAGATCCCCATCGGCGCCAGCGACACCTTCGAGGGTCTGATCGACCTGATGGAAATGAAGGCGGTCTACTTCGAGCCCGATCGTCAGGGGGCCAAGATCACGGTCAAGGACATTCCAGAGGAATATTCCGGTCATGCTCAGGAATGGCGGTATCAGCTCGAAGAGACCATTGCCGAAACCTGCGACACACTTCTGGAGAAGTACATCCATGGCGAGACGCTGACCACGGAAGAACTCAAGGCCGCCCTGCGCAAGGCGACGATCGCCAACCGGTTGCAGCCGACGTTCTGCGGCTCGGCGTTGAAGTTCATCGGCGTGCAGCGCTTGCTCGACGGCGTGATCGACTACCTGCCCAGCCCCGCCGATGTGCCGCCGGTCGAGGGAACCGACCCCGCCGATGCGGAAAAAAAGCTGACACGTACGGTCGAATCCGGCCAGCCGTTCTCCGGCCTGGTGTTCAAGGTCGTCGCCGACAAGCCGATGGACCTCTACTTCATCCGCATCTACTCCGGCGAACTCAAGACCTCGAGCCGGGTGCTCAATACGCATAGCAACCAGAAAGAGAACGTGAGCCGGGTGATTCAAATCTTCGGCAAGCGGCGGGAACAATTGCAAGTCGCCCAGGCCGGTGACATCGTCGCCGTGATGGGCCTCAAGAACACGTTGACGGGCGACACGCTGTGCGACCCGAAGCACCCGGTGGTGCTCGAACGGATCGAGTTCCCCGAGACCGTGATTTCGATGGCCATCGAGCCCAAGACGCTCGCCGATCGTGACAAGCTGGGCATGGCGCTCGGGATGCTCTCGCGGCAGGACCCGACGTTCCAGACGCGGGTCGACAGTGAGACCGGCGAAACCCTGATCGCGGGTATGGGTGAGTTGCACCTCGAGGTGCTGGTAGATCGGCTTCGGCGGGACATGAACGTCGAGGTGACGGTGGGTACGCCGCGTGTGTCCTATCGCGAGACGGTGACGACACGCGGCGAGGCGGAGGGCAAGTTCGTTCGCCAGTCCGGCGGCCGGGGCCAATTCGCGGTGGTCGAGTTGGCGGTCGAGCCGATCGACCTGACCGAGACCGAGGGGCACCTGGTGATCGAAAACAAAGTACGTGACGGCAACATCAGCCGGCAATACATCTCGGCGGTCGAGAAGGGGGTTCGCGAGGCGTGCAACGCCGGCGCGGTGGCAGGTTATCCCGTGATTGACGTGAAGGTGACGATTCTCGACGGCAAGGAGCACGAGGTCGACAGTTCGGAGTTGGCTTTCGAGCATGCGGGCCGGTTGGCGTTCGAGCTGGCGATGAAGAAGGCCAAGCCGCAACTGCTCGAGCCGATCATGAAGGTCGAGGTCGGGGTCCCGGAGAACTTCTACGGGGCGGTCAGCTCGGATCTGGCCAGCCGGCGAGCCATCATCACGGACATGGAAGTCAACGGCGACCGTCGGGTGCTCAAGGCGCAGGTGCCGCTGGCCAATATGTTTGGCTATTCGACCATCGTTCGGTCGCTCACCCAGGGCCGGGCGAGCTGGTCGATGGAGCCCTCGCACTACATGCCGGCGCCGAGCGACGTGGCGGCGGCGGTGATCGAGGTCTAGTCGGCCACTACGTTCGGCCCCGATCCGCGCCGAGAGCGCAAGCGAGCGGGTTACGGCTTCTGGGGCGATGAACGACTTTGAAAGACGGAACCCCCGCGCCGGCGCATGGGATTCGTCTTCTCCATCTTCGCAGATACGGGAACATAGCCTCGGGCGCAAAAAAATCCCCCTTGGTCTTGACAGAATCCGGCACCTATGCAACTATGGCCTGTCTGCCCAAGTGATGGGCGGACGATTACTTAAGGTTTGAACGGCTGTTGATGGACAGTCTGTAGGTTAAAATAGTAGTGGCGGTTGAACGAGCACAAGTTGAGCGGATTCGCATACGGATGGAAGCGTACGATCACCGCGCGCTCGATTCGTCGGCGAAAGATATCGTGGATCATGCCAAGCGAACGAATGCGCGGGTTCGCGGGCCGGTCCCTTTGCCGACGCGGATCGAGCGGTATACGGTTTTGCGTTCGCCGCACGTTGACAAGAAGTCTCGCGAGCAGTTCGAGATGCGCACCCACAAACGGGTGATCGACATCTTCGAACCGACCCCGCGGACGGTCGAAGCCCTGAACCGGCTGGTGGTGCCGGCCGGGGTGTTTATCAAGATCAAGGCGTGACGGTCGTGTCCGGTGCGTCGGGGTGGTGGCGCCCCGAATGTGGAGATCACCGGCGGACAAGCCGGGACCTCCGACGGGATGCGAGTCGCGTCCAGTCTGTTTCAGGGTTGGCAGTAGCCGAGTTGGTCCATCCTCCTTTGGCTTTCATTGGCTTTGGCCTACTTGTAACAAACAGGCACGCGAGCTGAATCGCGTGCAAATCGTGCATCGCTTCAGCGTGGCCGGCTTCCCAGCGGCCGGGCATCGTTGCGACCGGATGGTTCGGGTGCAGCGGGGCGATCAAGGGTGGTTTTGTCTTATGTTGCCGGTGCTCTTAGGTAAAAAAGTCGGGATGACGCAGGTGTTCGACGACGCCGGCCGGGTCGTTCCGGTGACGGTCGTTCAGGCCGGGCCCTGCACCGTGCTCCAGGTCAAGACGACCGAGCGCGACGGCTACGACGCGGTCCAGCTCGGGTTCGGTGAGATCAAGCCGCACCGATCGACGTTGCCGCTGATCGGGCACGCGGGTAAGGCCGGTTCGACGCCGAAGCGGTTCATCCGCGAGGTGCGGCTGACCGGGCCGAGCGACAAGCAGCCGGGCGACGTGGTCTCGACCGAGATCTTCGAAGAGGCCGGCGTGCGTTACGTCGACGTGGTCGGGACGACCAAGGGTCGCGGCTATTCCGGTGTGATGCGTCGGCACGGATTCGGCGGCCAACCCGCCAGTCACGGCACCGAGCGGAAGCATCGGTCGCCGGGCAGCATCAGCGGGTCGGCGCCGCTGGGCTTGGGACGATCGGTCAAGAAGGGCAAACGCATGGCGGGGCAGTACGGCAATGTGCGTCGGACGGTGCGGAATCAGCCGCTCCAACAGATCGACAAGGATCGCGGCCTGCTGTTGATTCGCGGTTCGATCCCGGGTCCGTCCGGTTCGCTGGTGATCGTCCGGAAGGCGAAAACGAAACAGTAAGGTCACGAGCGTTACGTAGCCGGGATAAGACTGCTTGACGGCTTTTGGGCTTGGCGGATCTGGAAAGCGTAGGGACGGCGATGATTGATGTTCCGGTCTACAATGCGAGCGGCAACCAGGTCGGCACCGTGGCGCTCGACGAAGCGCGGTTCGGGGGCGAGGTGCGACCGGCGCTGCTCAAGCAAGCGGTGGTGATGTACCAGGCCAACCGCCGTCAGGGCACCGTCGGGACCAAGAGCCGCGGGATGGTCGAGGGCTCGACCCGCAAGATCTATCGTCAGAAGGGCTCCGGCAACGCGCGGATGGGCACGGTGCGGACGCCGGTTCGGCGGGGCGGCGGTCATGCGTTCGCCAAGCGGACGCGCGATTTCAGCCAGTCCATGCCCAAGCGGATGCGACGGCTGGCTCGGGACAACGCGATCCTGGCCAAGGCCCAGGCGAACGACGTGTTGGTGATCGAGGGACTCGAATTCGACGCGCCCAAGACCAAGCGTTTCGCGAGCCTGCTGTCGTCGGTCGGAGCGGACCGCGGCTGTCTGCTCGCCCTGCACGAGCCCAACGAGAACGTATGGAAGTCGGCCCGCAACATCCCCAGGACCGAGGTGTGCGCTGTCGAGCAGCTCAATGCCTACGAGATTCTGCGGCGAAAGAAACTGATGCTGACCATGCCTGCGTTCAAGGCGATAACCAAGGGCGACAAGGAGGCCAAGGGCGACAAGGAGGCCAAGGGCGACAGGGCGACCAAGGGCGACAGGGCGACCAAGGGCGACAGGGCGACCAAGGGCGACAGGGCGGCCAAGGGCGACAGGCCGAGCAAGTGGACGGTCGAAGCGGAAGGCGAGTCGAGCTCGTAAACGGACGGTATGGAATAGGGACTGAACGACTGCGATGCAAATGGGCATCGCGACGAGCCGGATGAGACCATCATGGATCTGTACCACACGATCATTCGACCGATGGTGACCGAGAAGGGCACGCATCAGTCGCAACAAAGTCACGCGGCCACCGCATCGCGACCGGGGCGGGCCGGGGCATACACGTTCGTCGTGCATCCCAATGCCACCAAGCCGATGATCCGCGAGGCGATCGAAAAGATCTACAGCGTCAAGGTGGTGTCGGTACGGACCGCCAATCACAAGGGCAAGCCGCGGCGGGTTCGCTACAAGACCGGCAACACGCGGAAGTGGAAAAAGGCGGTGGTGGTTCTCGACCCGACGCCCCCTCCGGGCCTGAGTGCGGGTATCGAGTTGTTCTGAATAGTGTCAGACAAGTACACGAGTGAACTGACCCATGGGCATTCGAAACTACAAGCCGACCTCTCCGGGCCGACGTAAATCGTCGGTCAACGAGCACTCGGAGATTACCGACAAGCGCAAGCGGCCCGAGAAGGCGCTGCTGCGTCCGCTGAAGAAGACGGGCGGCCGGAACCATCATGGCAAGATCACCGCGTTTCAGCGAGGGGGCGGGCACAAGCGTCGCTACCGGGTGATTGACTTCAAACGCAACAAGGACGGCGTACCGGCCGAAGTCGTCGCCATCGAATACGATCCCAACCGCACCTGCCACATTGCTCTACTCAAATACGCCGACGGCGAGAAACGCTACATCCTCGCCCCCGCGGGCGTAACCGCCGGTGACAAAATCGAAAACGGCGCCGGCGCCGAGCCCAAGCCCGGCAACACCATGCCGTTGCGGAACATTCCGGTGGGTATGGACGTGCACAATGTCGAGTTGACCGCCGGTCAGGGTGGCAAGATGGCCCGCAGCGCCGGCGCCTCGTGCCGGCTCATGGCCCGCGAGGGTGACTGGGCGGTGATCGAGCTGCCGTCGAAGGAGATGCGGCAGGTTCGCGTCGAATGTCGGGCGACGATCGGCGTGATCGGCAACGCCAACCATCAGCACGTTCGGTTGGGCAAGGCGGGACGCAAGCGGCATCTGGGCCGTCGTCCGCATGTTCGCGGCACGGCGATGAACCCGGTGGCGCATCCGTTGGGCGGCGGCGAAGGCCGGTCGGGCGGCGGACGACATCCCTGCTCGCCGTGGGGTAAGCCGGCCAAGGGCGGCTCGACGCGGAGTCCCAACAAACAGTCGAACCGACGGATTCTGCGGCGGCGCAAGAGCAGGCGGTACGGCCAGCTCGTGCTGCCCAAGAAGAAGTAGGCTAAGAAGAAGTAGGCCTGGAAGTATAGGCCTGCAAAAATAGACGTACATGAGTGTTACCGTGTTCTCCCGCTCGGGCGGGACGGGATGAGTTGAAATGTCACGCAGCTTGAAAAAGGGTGCCTTCGTCGACGAGAAGCTTTTCCGCAAAGTGCAGTTTGCCCGGGAAAGCGGCACCCACGCTCCGATTCGGACGTGGGCCCGTCGATGCACCATCGTGCCGGAGTTCGTGGGCATCAAGTTTTCGGTACACAACGGCAAGATGTTTCACGAAGTTCACGTGACCGAGGAGATGGTCGGGCACAAGTTGGGTGAGTTCAGCCCGTCGCGAACGTTTCGCGGCCACACGGCGGGTAAGCGCGGGTAAGCGCGGGTTACCGAAGTCCGTGAGCAGTTCATCCGTGAGCAGGGCGCTAGGAACTGGGCTCTGTGAACTGGGCTTCGGTCAGGCGAGGATGGTCATGGCGGATTTCAATCCATTCCGAACCTTCCAGGCGAAGCATCGCTATGCGCGGATCAGTCCTCGCAAGGCTCGGCTGGTCGCGGGTCTGATTCAGGGTCGTAACGTGAACGACGCACTGGACCTGCTGCAGTTTACGCACAAGCGGGCGAGCGTGATGTTCAGCCGGGTGCTGCGTTCGGCCATGGCCAACGCCGCCGAGCAGGAGGCGGCCGCCGGACGGCTGGTTGTTTCCGAAGCCCGGGTCGACGCGGGGCCGACGATTCCGCGGTGGCGGCCGAAGGACCGCGGCCGGGCGCATCCGATCGCCAAGCGCACGAGTCATCTGATCGTGTCGGTTCAGGAACGTTGGTAAGACGCAGGAGCGGTTTCCGGCATCTAGAGACGGTTTCCGACGACAGGCCATTGTTCCGGCCAGTGGACAGAGGGAACCGCGAGGACGGACGAAACGCATGGGTCAGAAAGTCAATCCAATCGGGTTCCGCACCGGGATCACCGAAGACTGGAGTTCGCGGTGGTTTGCCCCCAAGGCGGCATACGGTGATTTTCTGGTCGAGGACCAGATGCTCCGCCGGTACATCGACAACAAGGCGAATCGCCGGCAACCGTTCGCGGGGGTGACCAAGATCGAGATCGAGCGGACGCGGAACGAAGTGAAGATCTCGCTGCACACGGCCCGGCCGGGATTGGTGATCGGGCCGAAGGGAGCCGAGGTCGAGAAGCTGAAGGACGAGCTCGAGCATCTGATCGACCGCAAAGTGGTCATCAACATTCTCGAGATCAAGCGGCCGGACCTCGACGCGCAGCTCGTGGCCGAGGGCATCGCCGAGCAGCTCAAGAAGCGGATCGCCTTTCGCCGGGCGATGAAGCAGAAGATCGAGAACGCGCTGGCCGGCGGGGCCAAGGGCGTCAAGATTCAATGTTCCGGCCGGTTGGGTGGCCATGAGCTGGCCCGGACCGAAACACAGCACAAGGGTTCGATTCCGCTCCAGACCCTGCAAGCTCATATCGACTACGGCTATGCCGTCAGTAGCACGAGCTACGGCACGATCGGGGTGAAGGTGTGGGTCTACCGTGGGCGGTACGACGAGCAAGTGGAAGCGACCGAGGAAACCGGCGAACAGCAGCATCGGAGACCCGGACGTCGCGGACGTCGCGGCTAGTAGTATGGGACTGGTCGTTTGGGTGGCCCGTTGCCGCGGTTTCGGGGAAGTAACGGTGTGGCTGGTGAAGACCGGTGGCCGGTGATAGCTGGCAGCCGGTGTTAGCTGGCAGTTGGAGCAAGACCCATGGCGATGATGCCGAAGCGCGTGAAGTATCGCAAAGCCCAGCGGGGTGTGATCCGCGGGAAGGCGACGCGCGGCAACACGGTGGCCTACGGAGAGTACGGGTTGCAGTGCCTCCAAACCGGTTGGCTGACCGCCCAGCAGATCGAGGCGGGCCGGGTGGCGGCGACGCACTTTTTGCACCGTGAGGGCAAGGTGTTCATTCGCGTGTTCCCGAACCATTCCGTGTCGTCAAAACCGCTCGAGACGCGGATGGGCAAGGGCAAGGGCGAGCCGGATTTCTGGGCGGCACGGGTCAAACCGGGAACGATGTTGTTCGAGATCGGCGGGGTGGGCGAAAACGAAGCCCGTCAGGCGCTGGCCCGCGTGGCCCACAAGATGCCGTATCGCTGTCGGATGGTCTTGCGTCGGCACGGAATGTAACCGCTTGGCATGACTTGTGGTTGCCGGTGCGGTTGGTTGCGTCGGCCTAACGGGATGATGTGATGAAGGTGGCGGAGATCCGCGAGCTGAAGATTGAAGAGTTGCACGCCGAGTTGCACCGGCTGCGGCGGCACCTGTTCGACCTGCGCAGTCAGGCGGTCACCGAAAAACTGGAAGACCCCACGCAGCTCGGCAAGACGAAGCACGACGTCGCCCGGGTCCTGACCGTGCTGAACGAACGCGGCGAAAGCGATGTCGAGCCGAAACAGATGCACCTCGAAGCGGTGCTGTCCAGAGGGAGTGCCGGTTAAATGTCGGATGCACCGAAGCAACAACGAGGACGGCGACGCGAGCGCGAGGGTGTGGTGACGTCGGATTCGCGGGATCAGACGATCCGCGTGGTCGTGGACTATCTTCGACAGGACGCCAAGTACGGCAAGTACATCCGGCGGCGGACCAAGCTTCACGCCCACGACGCGAACAACGAGGCGAAGGTCGGTGATCGGGTCCGAGTGGCCGAGTGCCGTCCGATGTCCAAGACGAAGCACTGGCGGTTGGTCGAGGTCCTGCGGCACGCGTAGCCCTTTGAAGGATTGGCGTTTGACGGATCGGCGGGTGACCGAGCCGGGCGGAACGGATTGGGTTCATGATCCAGATGCAATCGATGGTGGACGTGGCGGATAACACCGGCGCCAAGCAGGCACAGGTGATACGTGTGCTCAAGGGCAGCGGCGGCCGTCGCGGCAAGCCGAGGTTGATGACCGCCGGCGTGGGCGACGTGGTCGTGTGCACGGTGAAGAAGGCGCTGCCCAACAGCGAGTTCATGAAGCCGGGCAACCACAAGGCTCGGGTGGTGCGAGCGGTGGTGGTGCGGACGAAACGTTCGACCCGCCGCGAGGACGGCAGCTACGTGCGGTTCGACAAGAACGCGGTGGTGTTGCTGGATGCGAACAAAGAGCCGCGGGGAACGCGCATCTTCGGGGCGGTGGCCCGCGAGCTGCGCGAGCGTGGACACATGAAGATTATTTCGCTGGCGGACGAGGTGGTCTGAGCCGGCGTGCGTGGTTGCCCGGGTCATCGGGTGTACGGGATTTAAGACGATGGCGTGCCATATTCGACGTGACGATCAGGTCATGGTGCTCGCGGGAGCCCACAAGGGTGAGCGTGGCAAGGTGTTACGCGTCGCCGACGAGAAGGGCTTGGTCTGGATCGAGGGCGTCAACTTGGTGTACCGGCACGTCCGGCCGTCGCGTCGCAATCCACAGGGGGGGCGGCTGCAGAAGGAGGCGCCGGTGCACATCTCGAACGTGTTGCCGGTGCATCCCAAGACGAACAAGCCGACCCGGGTGCGGTTCGAGGTCGACCGTGACAACGCGGGCAAGGTCACGGCCAAGCGCCGCGTCACGGTAGCCGAACCCGTCACGGTGTTGCGCGAACTGACCCGCGGGTCGCAGGAGCGTTGATTGATGCCGGCGTTGAAGGACAAATACGACAACGAGATCGTCCCCGGCCTGAAGGAACACCTGGGCCGGAATAACCCGATGTCGTTGCCACGGGTCGAAAAAGTCGTGGTGTCGATGGGCGTGGGCTTGGCGTTGCAGGACAAGAAGCGGATCGAAACATCGACCAAGGATCTGGCCACGATCGTCGGTCAAAGACCGGTCGTGTGCCGGGCACGGAAGAGCGTGTCGAACTTCAAGGTTCGGGCCGGCAACGAGACGGGCGTCAAGGTGACGTTACGCGGCTCACGGATGTACGAGTTCCTCGAGCGCTTGCTGCACCTGGCCGTACCTCGGATTCGCGATTTCCGCGGGCTGAACCCGCAGAGCTTCGACGGACGGGGCAACTACTCGATGGGGCTCAGCGAGCAAAGCGTTTTCCCGGAGATCGATCCGGACGGCATCGAGCACCCGCAGGGCATGAACATCACGGTGGTCACGTCGGCGCGAACCGACAGTGAAGCACTGGAACTGTTGACGCGGTTCGGGTTTCCGTTCCGCACGTAGTCAATCATCGTGTTGAGGACGCGGTGGTTCGGCGTCGAGCCTGCCGCACGAGCTTTTTTGTACCAAGACTACGCGAGAAGAAAGCGAACATGGCGACCAAGGCGTGGATCAGCAAGGCGAAGCGGACACCGAAGTTTTCGTCACGCCGGGTGCGCCGGTGTGAGTTGTGCGGTCGGGCCCGTGCTGTCTACCGTAAATTCAAGATATGTCGCATCTGCTTCCGGACGCTGGCCAACGCGGGCAAGATTCCGGGCGTGCGGAAGGCGAGTTGGTAGGCGCCGTCGTCGTGGACGCTGAGCGTATTGGACCGGCTCGCAGTTGAGTGAGGTCAGGCGGAGAGTAACTGATGTGGAGTGATCCTGTCGCGGACATGTTGACGCGGATCCGGAACGGGGTGCGGGTGCGGGCGAAACGGGTGACCATGCCCGCCTCGAAGCTCAAACAGGGTATCGCCCAGGTACTCAAGAACGAAGGGTACGTGAACGACTTCGACGTGGTCGAGGACGGGAAGCAGGGC
>Ga0299906_10004642_pt1 | contig 11228 bp, 10 predicted proteins | sample RVTome_14_FD_200259 | JGI IMG/M metagenome (GOLD analysis project Ga0299906, IMG submission 200259) | Soil microbial communities from uranium-contaminated site in the Upper Colorado River Basin, Wyoming, United States - RVT145D125 (version 2) ... | reverse complement strand
CGAAGGGGTGCGCGCCAAGTTCGGTGTCGATCCCGAGCTCATTCCGGACTACCTGGCCCTCGTGGGCGATGCCCAGGACGGCTACCCCGGCATCCCGGGCATCGGGCCGGTGACGGCCGCCCGGCTGATCGGCCGGTACGGGCCCATCGAGGCGTTCGCCCCCGCGGAGCTCGGAGAGGCCAGCGAGCGTGCGCTCCTGTTCAAGCGCCTGGCCACGCTGCGGACGGACGCGTCCGTGTTCGAGAGCGTCGACGAGCTGCTGTGGCGGGGGCCCAGGGATGCGTTCCCCGCCTGGGCCGAGCGCATCGGTGACGATCGGCTGCGCGATCGGGCGGCCGGGGCGGCGGCGGAGGTCGCCTGAGCGGAGGTCGAGCACCGCCCGGCGCTCGACCACCGCTCCGGTCCCTGGACCCTTCTTGCGCGCTCGCTTAGGTTTTCTGGGCTGTTCGTCCGGGGCTGCCGACCGACCCTCGCAGCACCCCAGGATCCGCGGGCCGGGGCGCGACGCCCGGCCCGTTCCACTTAGGTGCTTGGAGCAGGACATGAAGCAGGGCATCCATCCCGAGTTCAAGGCGGCGACGGTTACCTGTGCCTGCGGCAATCGCTTCGAGACGATGTCCACGGTGGAGGACATCCACGTGGAGATCTGCTCCGTGTGTCACCCGTTCTACACGGGCAAGCAGCGACTCGTCGATACCGCCGGCCGCGTCGACCGATTCAAGAGGAAGTACCGGAAGGCCGCCGAGAAGTGAGTGGGCGAGTCGGGCGCGGTGCCCGGCCGCTCGATCCATGAAACCCTCCGTACTCGACCCCAGACTCGACGAGCGCCTGAGCGAGGCGGAGCGTCGATTCGCCGAGGTCGACCAGGCGCTCACCGATCCCGACGTGCTGTCGAGCCCGGACAAGCTCAAGCAGCTCGGGCGCGAGCGCTCCCACCTCGGGCCGCTCGTCGAGGCCTCGCGGGCGCTCCGCACGGCGATTCGAGAGCACGCGGACGCACTGGCCATGCTCGAGGAGTCCGACGAGGCGGACCTGACCGCGCTCGCCGAGGAGGAGGTCGCCGCCCTGGAGCGGCGCATCGGGGAGGTCTCCGCGCGCGTGAGGGAGCTCCTGATCCCACGCGATCCCCTCGCCGACCGCGCGGCCGTGGTGGAGATCCGCGCCGGCACGGGGGGCGACGAGGCCGGCCTGTTCGCCGCGGATCTGATGCGCATGTACCGGCACCTCGCGGAGCGCCAGGGCTGGAAGGTGGACATGATGAGCGTCTCCGAGGGGATCCCCGGATCCATCAAGGAGGTCATCTTCACCGTCCACGGGACGGGCGCGTACGGCCGTCTCCGTTACGAGTCGGGCGTGCATCGCGTGCAGCGCGTGCCGGAGACGGAGAGCCAGGGCCGCATCCACACCTCGGCCGCCACGGTCGCGGTGCTGCCCGAGGCCGAGGAGGTCGACGTGCAGATCGACGCGCAGGACCTCCGGATCGACGTCTTCCGCTCGTCCGGGCCGGGAGGCCAGTCGGTGAACACCACCGACTCGGCCGTGCGCATCACGCACATTCCGTCGGGCCTGGTGGTGTCGTGTCAGGACGAGAAGTCACAGCACAAGAACAAGGCCAAGGCGCTCAAGGTGCTGCGGAGCCGGCTGCTGGACCGCAAGATCGCCGAGCACGAGGCCGAGCGCGCGCGGGAGCGCAAGTCGCAGGTGGGCACCGGTGACCGCTCGGCCAAGATCCGGACGTACAACTATCCACAAGGTCGCGTGACCGACCACCGCATCGGCCTGACCCTTTATCGGCTGCCCGAGGTCCTCGACGGCGACCTCGACGAGCTCATCACCGCGCTGCGCCTGGCCGAGGAAGAGGAGCGGTTGGAGGCGTGAGCAGGACGAGCCGCCACGCCGCCTCGCCCGCGCCCGCCGCGGCCCCGGTCGAGGAGCCGTGGACGATCCTCAGGCTGATGCTCCGCAGCGCCGACTACCTGCGGGAGAAGGGCGTGCCGAGCGCGCGCCTGGACGCCGAGCACCTGCTCGCGCACGCGCTCGGCGTGGGGAGGCTCGAGCTGTACCTCCAGCACGAGCGGCCGCTCCTGTCCGCCGAGCTCGACCGGTTCCGGCCGCTCCTGCGGCGCCGAGCGGGACGCGAGCCCCTGCAGTACATTCTTGGCCGTCAGGCCTTCCGCGAGCTGGATCTGGAGGTGGGTCCGGCGGTGCTCGTCCCGCGGCCCGAGACCGAGGTGCTGGTTGACGAGGTGCTCGCGTGGATGCGCGCGGAGCAGCGCGTGGACGTCGCCGCGCTCGACGTGGGGACCGGCTCGGGGGCCATCGCGCTGTCGCTCGCGCGGGAGGGCCCGTGCCGGACGGTCGTGGCCACGGATGTCTCGGAGGCCGCGGTGCGGGTTGCGGAGCGGAACCGGGCGACGGCCGGGCTCGACGACGCCGTCGAGCTCCGGGTCGGGTGGTACTTCGAGCCGGTGGGCGCGGCCGAGCGCTTCGACGTGATCGTCTCGAACCCGCCCTACGTGGCGGAGACGGAAGCCGGCTCGCTCGAGCCGGAGGTGCGGGAGTGGGAGCCGGCCGGAGCCCTGTTGGCCGGCCCCGACGGCCTCGCGGCGTTGCGGGTGGTGGTGGGCGGGGCGGCCGCGCACCTGCGGCCCGGCGGGCTGCTCGCGCTGGAGGTCGGCGCGGGGCAAGCGGGCGCGGTCGCGCGCATGCTCGAGGAGCGGGGCGCGTACGAGGACGTCAGCGTCCGGAGGGACCTGGCGGGGAAGGAGCGGATCGTCCTGGGCCGCGGGACGAACGCCGACACCTGACATCGGCGCGGTACGACGCCGACACCTGACAAGGAGAGGGAGGGATGGCGGGGATCTACGAGATGGCGAGGGAGCTCGGCGGCGCGCTCGCGCGGACGGACGAGTATCAGGCGCTCCGGCGTGCGATGGAAGCGGCCGACGAGGACCGCGAGCTCGTGGAGCTGAGGAACAGGCTCGAGGTCCTGGAGGACCGGATCGGGGCATCGGTCCGGGCGGGCAAGGAGCCCGAGGACGACGTCAAGCGGGCGTACGGCGAGGCGGCCGAGGAGCTGCAGGGCAAGGCGGCCTTCCAGCGCCTGATCGCGGCGCAGACGAACTTCGAGAAGATCATGTACAAGGTGAACGAGACGGTGGCGAGGGGCATCGAGGAGGGCGCTCAGAGCCGCATCATCATCTCGTCGTAGCAACCATCCGGTCAGGCGCACCGGCGAGCATCGAACCCGAGGAAAGACTCGTGAAGCAACCTTCCAAGATCCGCCCCGCCGAGGGCAAGCTCGGCGTTCTTCTGCCGGGCTTCGGCGCCGTCGCCACCACATTCGTCGCCGGTGTCGAGGCGGCGCGGCGAGGCCTGGCGGAGCCGTTCGGCAGCCTGACCCAGATGAACACCGTTCGCCTGGGCAAGCGCACGGAGAACCGCACGCCGCTCATCAAGGAGTTCGTGCCGCTGGCGGGCTTGGACGACATCGTGTTCGGTGCATGGGACCCGATTCCCGACGACGGCTACCAGAGCGCGCTGGTGGCCGGCGTGCTGCGCAAGGAGGAGCACCTCGATCCAATCAAGGACTTCCTCTCCTCCATCAGGCCCATGCCGGCGGCGTTCGACAGCAAATACGTCAAGAAGCTCGACGGCCCGAACAAGAAGAAGGGCGCCAACAAGAGGGAGCTGGCCGAACAGCTGCGCGAGGACATCCGCCGCTTCAAGAAGGAGAACGGCTGCGACCGGCTCGTCGTCGTCTGGTGCGCCTCGACGGAAATCTTCCTGCGTCCGGGGCCGGCGCACGAGACGCTCGCGTCGTTCGAGAAGGCCATGGAGGGCAACGACGAGAGCATCGCGCCCAGCATGCTCTACGCGTACGCGGCGATCATGGAGGGCGTGCCCTACGCCAACGGAGCCCCCAACCTGTCCGCGGACGTACCCGCGCTCGAGCAGCTCGCCAAGGACAAGGGCGTGCCGATCTGCGGCAAGGACTTCAAGACCGGCCAGACGCTCATGAAGACGATCCTGGCCCCCGGCCTCAAGACCCGCATGCTGGGGCTCTCGGGCTGGTTCAGCACGAACATCCTGGGCAACCGTGACGGCGAGGTGCTGGACGATCCGGAGTCGTTCAAGACCAAGGAGGAGTCCAAGCTGGGGGTCCTGGAGCACATCCTGCAGCCCGACATGTACCCCAGCCTCTACGGCAAGATGTACCACAAGGTGCGCATCAACTACTACCCGCCTCGTGGGGACAACAAGGAGGGTTGGGACAACATCGACATCTTCGGGTGGATGGGATACCCGATGCAGATCAAGGTCGACTTCCTGTGCAGGGACTCGATCCTGGCCGCGCCGATCGTGCTCGACCTGGCGCTGTTCCTCGACCTGGCGGGACGCGCCGGCATGAGCGGCATCCAGGAGTGGCTGTCCTTCTATTTCAAGAGCCCGCAGACGGCGCCCGGTCTCTATCCCGAGCACGACATCTTCATCCAGCACTGGAAGCTCAAGAACACGCTTCGTTGGATGATGGGCGAGACGGCGCTCACGCACCTCGGGGTCGAGTACTACGACTAGGGCTACGACCAGGGACGCCGGGTCCGGTCGTCCGGGCTCGCCGGGCCGGGAGCGCTTCATCGCCCTGGAGGGCGGCGAGGGAGCCGGCAAGACCACGCAGGCGGCGCTGCTCTCCTCCTGGATGGCCGAGTCGGGCGTGGAGCACGTGCTGGCCCGGGAGCCCGGCGGCACGCCGGTCGGTGAGGCCATTCGGGCGATCGTGCTGGACCGCGTCGACCTCCGCATGCCGCCCGAGTCCGAGCTGCTCCTGATCCTGGCGGCGCGGGCGGCGTTCGTCCGGGAGGTGGTGCGGCCCGCGCTCGACGCGGGAAAGGTGGTGGTCGCCGACAGGTTCTCGCTCTCGACGCTGGCGTACCAGGGGTTCGGGCGGGGCCTCGACCTGGACAGGATCCGGGCGGGCATCGAGATCGCCACGGACGGACTCCGGCCGGACCTGTACGTGGTGTTGGACCTACCCGTGGAGGAGGGAGCGGAGCGCCAGCGGCGCCAGCGCGCGGCGCCCGACCGGATCGAGCGCGAGGGAGACGGGTTCCGCAGGTCCGTCCGGGAGGGGTATCTTGCGCTTGCGGGGGTCGAGCCCGCCGTGGAGGTGGTCAGCGCGCGCGGGACGCCCGAGGACGTGCACGCGCGCGTCCGGGAGCTCCTCCAGGCGCGCTTTCCGGAAACCTTCCGGCCGGGGCGGGTTTAACGTGCGGATGGGGGCGGCCATGAGCAGCGAAGAGCGCGAAGACGATGAGCACCGGAGCGGACGGGTGAGACGGGGTCTGGGCACGCCCATCATGGTCGTGCTGCTGTCCGTCGCCGCCGGCGGGTGGCTGCTCCAGGAGGGCATCGACCGCGCGGAGAACGTCTACGTCCGCGTGCGCGTCCTACAGGAGGTGGTGGACCGGGTCGAGTCGAGCTTCGTCGAGGAGGTCGACGCCGCCACCCTCTACGACTCGGCCATCGACGGCCTCATCCGAGAGCTTGACGACCCGCACTCCTCGTTCCTGCCGGCGGCCGAGTTCGAGGACCTGCGCATCCGCACCGAGGGGGAGTACGGCGGCGTCGGCCTCGAGGTGGTGGAGCGCAACGGGTACGTGACGGTCGTGACGCCCATCCCCGGCGGACCGTCCGCGCGCGTGGGCATAAGGGCGGGCGACCAGTTCTTCGAGATCGACGGCGCCGCGGCGGACACGATGGTGACCGACCAGGCCGTCGAGCTTCTCCGGGGCCGCCCCGGCACTACGGTGTCGGTGAGGATGCTCCGTCCCGGCATCGAGGAGCCCATCGCGTTCACCATCGAGCGCGCGGTGATCCACCTCAAAGCCGTTCCGTTCGCGGCGATGCTCCAGGGCGGCGTGGGCTACGTGCCGTTGCAGACGGTGCGCGAGACGTCTGCCGAGGAGGTGCGTGCGGCCGTGGACTCGCTGCGGCAGGAGGGCATGAGGGCGCTCGTCCTGGATCTCAGGGGCAACCCGGGCGGTCTGCTCGACCAGGGCATCGCCGTGACCGACCTGTTCCTGGACGAGGGCAAGGCGATCGTCGAGACACGCGGCCGGGCCGCGGACGAGAACCGCACCTACGAGGCCTCCCTTCCGGACCGGTATCCCGATCTGCCGGTCGTGGTGCTCGTCGACGGCACCAGCGCGTCCGCCTCCGAGATCGTGGCCGGCGCGCTCCAGGACCACGATCGTGCCCTGGTCCTCGGCGAGACGACGTTCGGCAAGGGATCGGTGCAGAGCTTGTTCAGGCTCACGGGAGGCGACGTGCTGCGCCTCACCACCGCGCGCTGGTACACGCCCGTGGGGCGGTCCATCCACCTGGAGCCCGAGGGGCGCGCGCCGACCGGCCAGCCGCACCAGCTCTCGATCACCGGGCAGATCGTGGAGCCGGTGCGCACACAGGACCGGCCCGAATACGAGTCGGCGGGCGGCCGCACGCTCTACGGCGGCGGCGGGATCACACCCGATGTCTACGTCGGGCCCGAGACGCTCTCCGCGCGCGAGGTCGAGGGCGTCCGCGAGCTGTTCCGTCAGGCGGGCGCGTTCAGCACCGCGCTGTTCAACTTCGCGGTGGAGCACGTGCAGACTCATTCCGATCTGCGGCCCGGCTTCTCGCTCAGCGACGCGGACCTCGACGCGCTCTATGCCGCGCTTCCACGGTGGAACGCCGAGGTGGATCGGGGTGACTTCGACGACGCGGAGCGTTACGTCCGCTACCACCTCGAGCGCGAGATCGCGCTGCAGGCGTGGGGCGATGCGGGCCAGTTCGAGCAGTCGCGGCGTCACGACGTCCAGCTCCAGCGGGCGATCGATGTGCTCGAGGGCGTCCGGCTGCCGGAGGAGCTGGTGCGGGCGGACCGGGCGGAACCCGCGGCGGCACCGGGCCGCTGAGCGAGGCCGGGGCGGCGGCGAGCCGCTGAGCGAGGCCGGGGCGGCGGCGAGCCCCGTCGGCCGGCCCCTCGGGGTATTCCCCCGTCTCCCGCACGCGTATTGATTGTCGTGATGAGCTGCCTCAGGCCCCGCCTCCGCACGCCACGGCGTCGCTGATCCGTGTTCGTCGATCGCGCCGTCATCGAGGTCGCTGCGGGCACGGGCGGCTCGGGCTCCGACGCGTTCCGGCGCGAGAAGGGCGTGCCGCGCGGGGGGCCGGCCGGCGGAGACGGGGGGCGGGGCGGCGACGTCGTGCTGCAGGCCGACGGCCAGCTCACCACGCTGCTCGACTACAGCTACCGCCGGCACTACCGCGCCGAGCGCGGCCTGCACGGCGAGGGCAGCAACCGCACCGGCCGCTCGGGCGAGGATCTCGTGCTGCGCGTCCCGGCGGGCACCGTCGCGTACGACGCCGACAGCGAGGAGCTCCTCGCCGAGCTGCTCGAGGAAGGAGCCCGCGTGGTGGTCGCGCGCGGGGGGCGGGGCGGGCGGGGCAACACGCGCTTCAAGACGGCGACACGCCAGGCCCCCCGCCGGTGGGAGCCGGGCGAGGAGGGCGAGGAGCGCCGCGTGCTGCTCGAGCTCAAGCTGATCGCCGACGTCGGGCTCGTCGGGGAGCCGAACGCGGGCAAGTCCACGTTTCTGGCCGCGGTGACGTCGGCCCGCCCGCGCATCGCCGATTACCCGTTCACGACCCTCGAGCCCAACCTGGGCGTAGTCGAGCTGTCGGGGTACCGCAGCTTCGTCGTGGCGGACATCCCGGGCATCATCGAGGGCGCCCACGAGGGCAGAGGTCTCGGCCACAGGTTCCTGCGCCACGTCGAGCGCACGCGCGTGCTGCTGCTCATGATCCCGGCGGACTCGGCCGATCCGCAGACCGAGTACCAGCGCCTGCGAGCCGAGCTGGAGGCCTACTCGCCGGAGCTGGCCTCGATCCCGTTCCTGGTCGGGGTCTCCAAGGCGGACCTCCTTCCCGCCGACGGTTCGCTTCCCGCGCTGGAGGTGGAGGGCGCGCTCGGCATCCACGCGTTCTCGGCCGTGTCAGGCGAGGGCATGCCCGACCTCCTCGAGCGGCTCTGGGGGGCCAGCGGCACGGTACGATCGGCCGAGCGGGACCCGGGCGAGGACGAGGCGCCTTGGGCGCCCTGAGCGAGAGACGCGAAGCCCGGGCGCTGCTCGTGCTCGACCAGCTTCGAGGGGTCGACCTGCAGGCGATCGCCCGGCTCGCGCAGGCCTTCGGCTCGGCCGAGCGCGCGCTCGCCGCGCCGCACCGCGCCTTTGCCGCGGTCGCGGGCGCCGGCCCCGCCGCGCTGCGCGGGGACCCGGCCGTGGGCGCGCTCGTCGACCGGGGGCTGGCGGAAGCGGACCGCCTCGGCATGCGCGTATGCACGTGGGGCGGCCCCGTGTATCCGGCCAGGCTGCGGCACCTTGCCGATCCGCCGCCCGTCCTGTTCCTGCGTGGCAGGCCCGAGCTCACGAGCGGGCGAACCGTCGCGGTCGTCGGGGCGCGCCGGGCGACCACGCGCGCCCGCGAGGTCGCCGAGCGGATCGGCTTCCGGCTGGCCGGCGCCGGCGTGACCGTGGTCAGCGGGCTGGCGTTGGGCGTCGACGGAGCCGCGCACCGCGGAGCGCTCGACGCCGGCGGCGACACGGTCGCCGTGCTCGGGCGCGGGGCGGACCGGGCGTACCCTCTTACCCATCGACGGCTCTTCGACCGGATCGTCGAGCGGGGGCTCGTGGTCAGCGAGTTCTTGCCCGGCACGCCGCCGCTCAAGCATCACTTCCCACGACGGAATCGGATCCTGGCCGCGCTGAGCGACCTCGTGGTCGTGGTGGAGGCGGCCGTCGGCAGCGGCGCGCTGAGCACCAGCCGGCACGCGCTCGACCTCGGCCGCGACATCTGGGCGGTCCCGGGCCCCATCGACACGGCCGTGTGCGAGGGCGTCAACCAGCTGATCAGGGACGGAGCCTCCCCTCTGATCTCGATTCCCGACTTCGTGTGTGCCGTGTCGGGACAGGAGGAGCGGCCCGCCCAGCCCGAGCTGCGTCCTTCGGGGCCCGAGGGACGCGTGCTCGACGAGCTCGGCGACGAGTGCCTCGGCATCGATCTGCTCGCCTCCCGCGCGGGCATGCCGGTGTCGCAGGCGCTCGCGCTGCTCACCGCGCTCGAGCTGGCCGGATGGGTGCGCCAGCTGCCGGGCATGCGCTTCCGGCGCGCCGCGTGAGCGCCGCCGTGGCCCCGAGGGTCGTGGCCGCGGTCTACGCGCACGCCCCGTTCTGCGCGCGGCGCTGCACGTACTGCGACTTCGCCGTCACGGTCCGTCGCCGAGGAGACGCCGCGGCGTGGGCCGCGGCGCTGCGCGCCGAGCTCGACCTCGTGGAGCGCGAGGGGATCTTCGCGCTCGCGCCCACGCTGGAGTCGCTGTACGTGGGCGGCGGCACGCCCTCGCTGCTCGGTCCGGACGCGATGCGGCTCCTGGCCGAGGTCGTGGGCCGCGACCGCCTCCGAGGAGGCGACCTCGAGTGGACCGCGGAGGCCAACCCCGAGAGCCTCACGCCGGAGGTCGCGACGGCCTGGCGCGACGCGGGGGTCGGCCGGCTGAGCATCGGCGTGCAGACGTTCCACGCGGAAGCGCTGCGTTGGATGGGCAGGCTCCACGGACCCGACGGAGCGGAGCGCGCGGTCCGTGTGGCCCGCGACGCCGGGCTCGGCGAGATCAGCGTCGACCTCATGTTCGGCCTGCCGGAGTCGGTCGGACGGTCCTGGCGCCGCGACCTCGAGCGGGCGCTGGCGCTCGCCCCACCGCACGTGAGCCTGTACGGCCTGAGCGTCGAGCCGGCCACGCCGCTCGGGCGGGCGGTCGCGGAGGGGCGGGTCCCCGCCGTCGACGAGGAGCGCTACCGAGCGGAGTACCTCTTCGCCGCCGACTTCCTGCGCGCCGAGGGCTACGAGCACTACGAGGTGTCGAACTTCGCGCGCCCGGGCCACGCCTCCAGGCACAACGCGGTGTACTGGGACGGCCGGCCCTATCTGGGCATCGGCAACGGAGCGCACAGCTACGCGCACCCCCTACGCCGCTGGAACGTGCGGGACTGGGCGGCCTACCAGGAGAGGGTCGTGGCCGGCCGTTCGCCGGAGGAGGCGAGGGAGCGCGTCGACGACGACGCGCACCGCATGGAGCGGATCTGGCTCGGCCTGAGGACCCGTCGGGGGGTTCCGGCGCCCGCCGCGGGATCTCCCGGGGAAGCGCTGATGCGGCGGTGGCGCCGAGAGGGGTGGGCCACCCTGGAGGAGGAGCGCGTCCGCCTCACGCCCCAGGGGTGGATGATTCTGGACGAGCTCTCGGTCCAGCTCGACGCTGTCCAAGCGGGTTGACCCACACCGCGAGAGGTTTCGATCTTCGATCATGGCGGGTCTGGAGCGACGCGAGTTGGCCGGCACGGACTTGAGCGAGCGCGAGCGACAGGTGCTCGAGGCCGTGGTGCGTACCTACGTGGACACCGCGGAGCCGGCCGGAAGCCGGACCGTTTCCCGCGGCTTCGGCCTCGGCGTGTCGGCCGCGACGGTCCGCAACACCATGAGCGACCTGGAGGAGAAGGGCTACCTCTTCCATCCGCACACGTCCGCCGGACGCGTTCCGACCGACCTCGCCTACCGCTTCTTCGTCGATCGGCTCATGGAGCCGCTCACGCTCTCTCCGGAGGAGCGCTCCAACCTCGAGCGCGAGCTGGCGGGCACCTCGCCCGTCGAGCGGCTCGTGCTCCAGGCGGCGCGGGCGCTGAGCCTGCTCGCCAACGAGCTCGGCGTCGCCATGGCGCCGCGGCTCGAGGACGCAGTTCTTGAGAAGCTCGAGCTGATCCAGGTCTCCTCGAGCAAGGTCCTGCTCGTCGCGACGATCCGCGGCGGGGTCGTCCGCACGGTGTACGTCGACCTGCCGGTGGAGGTGCCGCCCGAGACCCTGGTGACCGTCACGCTCGCGCTCAACGAGCGGCTGGCCGGGCTCACGCTGGTGGAGATCAGGCGCACGCTGCCCCAACGCCTCCGCGACTCGACGGCGGACGAGGCGGGCGCCGAGCTGATCAACATCTTCATGCAATCGGGCGCCGAGCTGTTCGACCTGGCCGATCTCGACGTGCCGAGCCTGCACCTCGGTCCCGCGAGCGTCCTGGCCGCGCAACCGGAGTTCGAGACCGGGGAGCGCCTCAAGCGGCTGATGGAGCTCACCGAACGTCGGG
>Ga0299906_10004641_pt1 | contig 11230 bp, 6 predicted proteins | sample RVTome_14_FD_200259 | JGI IMG/M metagenome (GOLD analysis project Ga0299906, IMG submission 200259) | Soil microbial communities from uranium-contaminated site in the Upper Colorado River Basin, Wyoming, United States - RVT145D125 (version 2) ... | reverse complement strand
TTGAAGCTCGTCGACCGGATGAGCGATCGCGAGAAGTACCGGACGCTCGGCACCTATTACATGAGCGTCGCCCGCAACTACGAGAAGGCGATCGAGAACTACGAAACGCTGGTGAAGCTCTATCCCGCCGACGACGGCGCGCACGCAAACCTCGGTCTGGCGTACGTCTACACCGGCAACGTGCAACGGGCCCTCGAAGAGGCGCGTCAGGTGCTCGACATCTACCCGGGCCAGTGGGCGCAGCGGTACAACTACGCCATGTACTCGATGTATGCGGGCGACTTCGACACCGCCGTCGCCGAGGGCTCGAGGGTGGTGAAGGAGGCGCCGTCCTTCGAGCTCGCTTTCTTGCCGGTTGCGCTCTCGAAGCTCGCCGGCAACGATTTCGATGGAGCGCTCGCGACGTACGGCGAGCTCGAGAAGGCGGGTCCCTCGGGAGCGTCGCTCGCGCGCTTCGGCCGGGCGGACCTCGAGATCTACCGCGGACAATGCCGCAAGGCATTGGAGATCCTGGAAGAGGCTATCGCTCTCGACGAGGAGGCCGCCAACACCGGAATTCTCGCCCAGGACTACGTGGCCGCGTCCGAGGCCTACCTGGCAGTCGGCCAGAAGAGCCTTGCGGGCGCAGCTGCCCGCAAGGCTGCGGCGCTCAGCGCCCACGAAAGCGTGCTCTTTCCCGCGGCGATGGCGTTTCTCGAGGCTGATTTACCCGAGGAAGCGGAGAAGATCGCTCTCACCCTCGACAACATGCTCCAGACCCACACTACTGCCTACGCTCGTCTCATCGACGCCGAGCTCCTGGTTCGCAAGGGGCGGTATGCCCTGGCGATCGAGACGTTCCGCGACAGCATCAAAAGGCGCGACACCTGGTTCGCCCGGTACCTCCTCGGCAAGGTATACGCCGAGACCGAGCACTTCCCCGAGGCGATGGCGGAGCTGGAACTGTCCTTGCAGCGCCATGGCGAGGTGACCGACGTGTTCTTCTACGATACGCCGAGCCTTCGCTACTTACCCCAGGCCTACTACTGGCTGGCGCGCTCGCAGCAGGCGATGGGCGTCGCGGACGCCCGCTCGACGTACGAGAAGTTTCTCGCTCTGCGCGGCAGCGCCGATCCCCCGGACCCACTGGCCGCCGACGCACGAAGTCGGGTTTCTCCTTGAACCCCTCACTTCGTCAGCGTGATGTTGAGTGTGGTCACCGGACCCAACAGCGAACCGACCTTCTGGTCGGTGGCGGGAACCTCGAGCGCGAAGGCGTAGCACCCGGTCGGTAGATTCGCTCCGGTTGTGGGGTTCTTTCCCTGGAAGTTGTACTGCCAGGTGAAGGCCGGTCGAGTTCCCGCCACCGGGAAGTACTGCCACAGGCTGTTGCCCGAGGACGCGTCCGTCGGATCGGCGAGGAAAAGGTAGCCAGAGCCGTCCGCTGGGAAGGTGGTTCGGCACGCACCGGCGCTGACGGGGGCATACACCCGAAAGCTCGGGGGCGTGCTTTCGCTATCGACCGCGGTGGCTCCGTCGAAAGTGAGCTGGAATGCCAGGGGAAGTGCAGTTCCAGTTTTCTTCTTGCAGGTCAGGCCGCTACAGGGCGTGAACAGGCCCAGCATTCGGTACCCGGCTGGATCCACCGTGATCGGGCCTCCCTGAACGATGTTGTTGTCCTCGTTGATCTCGTTCACCCGGCGCCGGTCGTCGACGTAGAGGTACAGGTAATAAGTGCCGGTGCCATCGGGGTTGAGAAGTGGAATGTCCACCGGGATTCCGAACGTCTCGGAGCCGATGCTCTCGGACCCTGATGCGAGGACTTCGGCAAGGTCGCCGAACTGCATCAGACGAGTGATGACACCCGGACCATTGGGATTCTCCTTGATGGTTCCGTCCGAGTTCCTCGGAAGCGCCGATTCAGTAGCGCTCGTCGCGGTCGACAGGTAGATGCCGTAGCGATGAGCGCCCGCGGTCTGGGTCCCGAGGTTTTCGATGGAGACGGAGTCCAAGGGGAACGTCACTGCATCGCCCGCCCTAACTCTCGTCGGCGTCACGCTCGCGGTCGGAGGATCCGGGACCGCGAGGTCCGGCCCGTCCTGGGTGAATGCGCAGCCCTCGGCCGCACTCGTGCACCAATAGTCGGCGACGACGACGCTCGGTGGATTGGCGACACCGGTCTGATCCCCGTAGGGGTCGAAGATCGCGGACGGATTCGGAGTGATCTGGTAGGCGACTACGGTGATGGTTGCCTGGTTGGACGGGCGCGGTGCCGCGAGGGTGCACTCGCCGATGAGGCCGGCGCCGGTCAGCGGATCGCACCCGAGGCTCATGGCGGTCAGCGCGGAAAAACTGGACGCGCCCGGCGCGGACGCCGTTTCATTGGATTCCAGAGTGAACGTCGTGTTCTGGACCAGGACGTCCGACAGAGGAGCGTTTTTGGGGACGGGATTCTTGGGCACCGGGTTCTTGGGCACGGGGTTCTTGGGAACCGGGTTTCCGAGCTCGCTGATGTGGCCGACCAAGGTTCCAAGAAGCTCGTTCCCCGGCTGACAGTTGTTGACGGCGTAGCGCGTCGTCGGTTTGGTGACGAAGACCTGGAAGACGTAATCGTTCTGGTACGCCTTGTCGATGTTCGCAAGCGCCAGATAGGTCCCGGCATCATCCTGGCTCGTGGGGGTGACGTTCCAGGAGTAGGTGATGACGTCGTAAACGTCGGGCTCGCCGGGCACGGGGTTCTTCGGCACGGGATTCTTGGGAACCGGGTTCTGATAGACGGTGTTCTTGGGCACCGGGTTCTTCGGAACGGGGTTGGCGACGATATCCGCCGACCGGTATGTAGGCGACGGCGCACCCGCCGGCGGGGCGGCGGCGGGAGAATTGAAGGTGATCGACCCGGCGAGGCCGCCGTTCACGAGGCTACAGCCGTTGAGGGTGCACTCCTTCACGCTCACCGTGACCGGAGCGCCGTTGAAGGCGTAGACGTCGATCGAGGAGCTCGAGTAGGCAAAGACCGTCACTCCGCCGTCCAGGAGCGGGAAGGCGTACGACCCGCCCACACTGGGCTCCTTGGCGAACGAGCCGTTTCCAGAGGCGACCTTCAGCTCGAACTGGCGGTCCTCAGAGGTGTTGTTCCAGACCGTCATCGGGAACTCGATGGGTTCGATCCCTCCCGGATGCGGTTTGTAGTTCGTCGCCGCCGTGAGGAGGAGCCCGAGGCTCACACGCGCGAACATCACGTCCTGATTCCGCGAACCAGGATTCACACACGATCCGCCGAGGCCCGCCGGCCCGTAGTTCCCGTAATTCAGCCACGCCGCGGCGCCGCCGGGCGCGGGCTCGACGAGGTTCCGGTTATCGGCCCAGGCGAGGCCGAACCCCGCGGCGAAGGGAACGTCGGCCGCGTCTTTTGCGAACCTCCACACTCCGGACGTCTTGTCCTTGACCCATTGCACCATCGGCTTGACCGAGTTGTAGTCGTGCAGGAAGGGCGACGTGCCGCCTCCCGTATGGGGACGACCGCTGTAGTTGAGGGCTGGATAGCAGTTGCTCCCGCCGGGCTGGCAAATGGGCTCGACGTAGTCCAGCGTCTCCTGGGGCGTCTCGTTCTCGAGAAGGGCCCGGTAGGGGTAACGCGACACCTGGAAGCTGGGGTGGACGAAAGGGGTCGAAGTCGCGTCGATCAAAACGCCGCGCAAATCGAGGGCGCGGTCGTAGCCGCCGACCCACCCGTTCGCCGAGAGGCCCGTAGCCGGATTGGCGGACGCGTAGGGCCGCGACTCGTAGTAGGTCACGAGACAGCGGTTCGGGGTGCCCGCGGCGCAAGCCACGCCGGGAATGAGCTGGGGGCCGGGTGGAAGGGCGACGGGGTTGAAGTGTCCCAGTCCCGGAGTCGACGGAGGATGATCCCTGGCGATCGCCTTGCGCTGGGACCAGGTTGTGCCCCCGGTCTTCGAGTACTTCCAGACGATTCTGGGAGAGCCGGTGGGGCTCGGAAAGCCGCTTCCGTCGACCTTCTCGTGCCAGGTGACGATGAGGGTGCTGCCGTCGGGCGCGAACGCCGCCGTGGGAAACCCGTTGGCGCGGAACGCCAGCTCTTCCGGCCCCGAGACGTCCAGAGTGGAGGCGGTGGTTTGATCGAAGTTCGCGAGCGTCTTCAGGGGATCGTTGGCCAGGATGTCGACGGGATTCTCCCAGGCGCCGGTCGTCTTCTGCTTTCGCATGACGATGGTGTGAGGACTGTTCCATGAGCGCCAGAAGACGAATACCTCTTTCGTTACCGGATGAACGACCACCGAAGTGCCCTGGTTCTGGGTGTAGGATTTGTCGATCCCCGAAATCGCGAAGCTCCGGCCTCCATCGATGGACCTGGCGAAATTGATCCGGCTCTGAAACTTCCCGCCGCTCCCGTTGCCGGTGAACGTCGTGTAGACGAACACCAGGTGCTCGGTGACGGCACTGCAGTCGGCGACGCCCGTGGGAACGACGGCGGCCGTCGGTTTGTCGAGGAAGTGACCGTTGGTGTCGTTCTGGCCGGAATCGATCTGCGTGAAGCCCAGGAACTTGATGGTGTGGTTCAACTCGTCGTTGTTGAGGTCCTGGAACCTCGCCAGCATCAATTTGCTCTGGCCGCCGCGGGTGAATGCCAGGTAGAACGCGTAGAACCTGCCGCAAGGGGCGCTCAGGAGCACCGGGTCGCTCATCCCCTCCAGCTGGGCGGGGGAGAGTAGAGAAGCCGGGGAATCGTCGAAAGGAAGACCGGGCATGAAGCCCCCGATCCAGGTCGTGCCGCCGTCGTAGGTCACCGACATGCCGATGCCGGCTTCGAGCGCGGCTACCGGCGGGTCCAGCGACGGCTTCGGTTCGGGCCAGCCCAGTAGCTTGGCGAACAGAGTTCGGAATCCATCCCACAGACGCGCCACGGTGCTGGTGTTGAAATCGGGAAGGTGGGGATCGGCGGGAACGTCTACCGCGCGAAAGTCATTGTAGATCGTCATCGCGTGATCGGGATTCAACGACGAGAACGCGAGGTCCGGCTCGCCCTGTCTCTGACCGTAGAGATCGCCTCTCAGGTAGTCGAGCTCCTCTCCGGAGGTGAAAACCGGCAACACGTTGACGTTTTCGCCGACCTGGACCTGCTGAGCGGAGGCGCCGCCCTGCAAGGAGACGGTCAGGCATAGAGCGAGGAGGAGCTTGTTCTTCGGGGAGTTTCTCAATTCGTTTACCCTCGTGATGTACAGTTCTTGGTGCGCAGTTCGAATGCTGATTCGCCAAGGCGGTCGGTGGGTGACGGCGAAATTCTTGATCGGCGAGGCGATTCGGTTCGAAGCCCGGGGGAAACGAACGAAATGCGACCGACGTTGAGATTGGAGTCTACCGTAATACCAGCCGCCTTAGCACACGCCTACTTAGTTTGGTTTTTTGGGGCGGGCGCATGCTATCAGCCCCCCGCGCGGAAGTCCAGCGTCCTCGAATGTCGCGCTCGACGCTTGCGGATGTTCCAACAAAAGAAAAAAGGCGGGACGCCGGAGCACCCCGCCTCGATGGAGAGTTTTTCTTGGAGGCGTCAGGAAACGACGGCGACCAGGCTCGTCAGCTTCGCCGCCAGAGTGTCCTTCGGCGCCGCGCCCACGAGCTGTTCGACGACTTTCCCGCCCTGAAAGAACAGAAGCGTGGGGATCGACCGGATGCCATACTGGGACGCGAGCGCCTGCTCGTCGTCCACGTTGACCTTCACGATCTTCGCCTTACCCTCGAAATCCCGCGCCAGCTCCTCGAGCGCCGGAGCGATCATGCGGCATGGTCCGCACCACTCGGCCCAGAAATCCACGAGGACCGGCTGTGTCGATTCCAGCACCTCTCCCTTGAAGTTCTGCTCGGTGCCGGTTACGTACTTTGCGTCACCCATTACCCGGGTCTCCTTTCCTGATCTCGCTCCCCTTTTGGAGCGGGTTCGTCCAAAACCGAAAGCGTCACCTCGACCGCGTCGTTCAGAACGTCGAGCTCGACGCAACACCTCGAAAGCACCCTCAGCCCCTGGAGGCTGGTGGTGAGAAACCGCGCGAGGGCTTTGGGCTCGCGGCCCCGGAGCGCCGCCGGCTCGGCTCGGGTGAGGGCCGCTTCGAAGGCGCCCTCGAGCCTTCGCAAGTTCGCCCGGACCCGGGAAGCAGTTTCGGGATCGTCCTCGGCGAGGGCGACCGCCGTATTGGTGATGAAGCATCCCTTCGCGCCGCCGCCGCAGGCACAGTCGGAAACCACCTGCTCGAACACGCGCCGTATCCCGTCGCGGGCCGGCCCCTCCTCGAGGAATCGGAGCGTATCGCGGTAGAAACGCTCCTCGTACCGATCGAGCGCCTCGTGAAAGAGCTGGTGCTTGTCCCCGAATGCGGCGTAAAGGCTTCCTCGTTGGATCCCCATGGATTCCGTGAGGTCCTCGACAGACGTTCTTTCAAACCCTTGTGTCCAAAAGACTTGAACGGCGCGATCCAGCGCCACGTCCCGGTCGAACTCTCTTGGCCTTCCCACAGCCAGCGAGTATAGCCTTTCTTGACTGACTAGTCAACAATGGCGGCTTTACAACAAGTGAACGATTGAATTATGATTCAATCGTGGCGACGCCGATGGCCTTTCGTCCGACCGACCTCGAGGGCGAGATTGTGTCCGTCCCGCAGGCTCAGGTCCTCGCGGAGACGTTTCAGGTCCTTGGCGATCCGACCCGCGTCCGCATCGTGCATGCCCTCTCCCTGAGCGAGCTCTGCACGTCCGACCTCGCCGCCGTCGTGGGGATGTCCGAGTCCGCGGTCTCGCACCAGCTTCGGACCCTGCGGCAACTCCATGTCGTCCGAAGCCGGCGAATGGGAAAGCTCGTGTACTACAGCCTCGCCGACGACCACGTCCGCCGACTGTTCGAACAGGGACTCGAGCACGCTCTCGAGAGGGTCGCCCCTTGAGCGAGTCCTCCTCCACGGCGCGTCCCCATTCGCCCTTTCCCGGTTCGACCCACGAGCACGGGTCGCCGCGAAGCGGAACCCGTCGGGCCATGGTGGTGGCGTTTTTCCTGACCGCGGGGTTCATGGTGGCGGAGCTCGTCGGGGGGCTTGTCGCCAACAGCCTCGCTCTCGTCGCCGACGCCGGGCACATGGTGTCCGACGCGGCCGCGCTCGGACTCGGGCTCATCGCCATGTGGATGGCGAGCCATCCGCACACCGAGCGCCGCACGTTTGGATTCCATCGCGCGGAGATCCTGGCGGCGCTCGCCAACGGAGCGCTTTTGATGGTTCTGTCGCTGCTGGTGACGTGGCAGGCTTTCGCCCGCCTGCAAAAGCCGCAGCAGATCGAAAGCGGCTTGATGCTCGGAGTCGCCGTTCTCGGCCTCGCGGTCAACGTCGTCGCGCTGCAGGTCCTCGGAGGGCACCGCCACGACAACCTGAACGTGAAGGGCGCTTTCCTCCACGTCTTCGGAGACGCCGTCGGATCCGCCGGAGTCATCGCGGCCGGTCTCGTAATCCGCTTCACCGGCTGGACCCCCATCGACTCCATCGTGAGCGTTTTCATCGCCGTCCTCATCCTCTGGTCGGGGTTCGGTCTCGTCCGGGAAACGGTATCGGTGCTTCTCGAGAGCTCGCCGCGGCACCTCGATGCCGACGCGCTCCGCCGCGACCTCCTCGCGCTCGCGGGCGTTCGCGACGTCCACGACCTGCACATATGGACGGTCACCTCGGGCTTCATCTCCTTGAGCTGTCACTGCGAGGTCGCTTCCAGCGAAGTTGCGGACGACGTCCTCCGGCAGGCCACGTCGCTGCTCCGCGAGCGCTACGGCATCCGCCACGTCACCATCCAGCCGGAGACTTCCCGCATTCACGAAGAGCTCGAGCACTGCTGTCTCGATCGCCACGAGGGACCTTCCTGGAAGGCGTTCCTGACCTGACCCAGTCCCGTGCCCATCCTTCTGCTCCTCGCGCTCGTCTCTTTGGAAGACCCGTCGTCGCGGTCGGCACTTCTCCAGGGCCATCGGCGCTCGGCGGATCTTCTCGTCGTTGTCGGTGCTTCGAGCCCGGACATGGGGGAGAAGTTTCGGGATGCGGCAGGAGGCCTGGAAGCCAGCCGTCGGCCTGCGCTCACGTTCCTCGAGGCCTCCGAGGCAAATGAGGCCGACCTCGCTCGCGGCAGTGTCGTCCTCGTCGGAACCGCTCGATCGAACCCCTGGATCGCGAAGATCGCGAGCGGGCTTCCCGTCGCGGTCGACGAGAGGGGAATCCGCCTCCGCGGGAAAGTCTATGGCGGCACGCGCGACTCGCTGCAGCTCGTTTACCGAAGCCCGTTCCGCGCGGCGGCGCTCCTGTACCTCATTACCGGAAACAGCGATGAAGCGGTTCTCGAGGCGCTCGGCTCCCGTCGTCGAGGGGACTTTCAGATACGCCGCGAGGGCACGACTCTCGTCCTCGGCCGATTTCGAGACGACTGGAGCCTCGACCCCGACGAGGTGCGCGACCTCGAAACCGCCGACGAAGCCTCGGTCGAGGACTTCAATCGCAGAAGCCGCTCGGCGCACGCGCGGGCGGAAGACCTCTTCGGTCCGCTTCCCCCGCTTCCGGACGTGCGCCTCTATCCCAGCCTCGAGCACAAGGGTCTCGTCACCGACGACACCCGGCCCGCTCATTTCGACGGTCTTCGTCTCCACGCGGTCGCCGGGGTCGGGAGTGAGCCCGAAAGGCTCCTGGCGGAGCGCCTGCTCGAAGCCCCGCTTTCCGACGAGACTTTGAGAAGAGGCGTCTCCGCGTTGATGGTCGCGACGGAACGCGAGCTCGATTCGTTCGACCGCACGTCCCTTCGTCTCTCCCGAATCAGCGACCCGCCGCGGCTCGCTTCTGCCGCAGAGGAATCTCCGTTGGTCCTCGAAGCGATGTCGGCCTCTTTCGCCCGGTTCGTTCTTCGCGAACGCGGGCGGCAAACTCTGGCCCGGCCTCTCGCCGATCTCCTGAGCCTCGAACGGCGCTGGCTCCAGAGCCTCGACGCCGGCGAGCCGCCGGCGCCGGCGGCGGTTCTCCCCTTCCAGCGCGGCGTCACCCTGGCTCACGAGGGCTTCGAGATCCACGATGGGTATCTTTCCGCGCGCTCCGATCGCTCCCTCGACAAGCTTCAATCCCTCGGCGTCGATTCCGTGGCCATCGTCCCCTACGCCTTCATGGCCGAGCCCTCGCGGGTGACTCCGCTCGCGGTTCCCGAGCGGCCGGGCTCGGAGACCGACGAGGCGGTGGTTCATGCGATCGAAGCCGCGAAGTCGAGAGGCATGACGGTTCTGTTGAAGCCCCAGATCTGGCTGCGCCGGAGCTGGCCGGGAGAGATCGAGCCGCAGGGGCCCGAGGAGGAAGAGCGGTTCTTTCGCGAATACGGTCGTTGGATTCGCCATTACGCCCTCATGGCCGAGAAGCACGGCGTCGAGATCCTCGCCATCGGCACCGAGCTTTCGAAAATGACGCGGGGTCGCACGGCCCGCTGGGAGACCATCATCCGGGATATTCGCGTTCTCTACGGGGGGCGCCTGGTCTATGCCGCGAATTGGGGAGACGAAGTGGAGCAGGTCGGCTTCTGGCCTCTCCTCGACTTCATCGGCGTCGATTTCTACTATCCCCTGAGCTCCGAAGACTCTCCTTCGGACGAAGCTCTTCGCCAGGGATTCGAGACCTCTCTCGAGGGTATCCGCGCGCTCTCGCGGCGCTTGTCGAAGCCCGTTCTCCTCACGGAGATTGGATACGGGAGCACGCGGAGACCTTGGAAGAACCCGCACGCGAGCGACCGCTCGCGGAACGCCGCCCCGGAGCACCAGGCGCGCGCCTACGAAGCCGCGTTCGCCGCCCTCGACGACGAGACCTCGTGGATCCGCGGCATGTACTGGTGGAAGTGGCCCACCGACCTCGCCCTCGGCGGGGTTTCCGATCCGGGGTTCACGCCGAACGGAAAGCCCGCTGAGGAAGCGCTCCGCCGCGGGTACGGCCTTCGGATACAATGACCGGCGTCAGGAGGGCGCGAATCATGAAGTCTCCGATGTCCCGTCGAGGATTCCTCGGAACTACCGCTGGAGGCGCTTTCGGTATGAGCCTTCTCGCGCGAGGCGCGGGGGCGGCCGCCGCTTCCTATGACGCCATTCCCTTGAAGAGCCCCATGAGCCTCTGGGATCTGCCGACGCCTGCGTTGGTGATCGACGAGGAGGCGATGGAGTCGAACCTGAACAAGATGGCTTCCTTCTATCAGGGAAAGAAGCCGAAGCTCCGTCCCCATACCAAGACCCACAAGTGTCCGATTCTCGCGAAAAAGCAGATCGCGAAAGGCGCCGTCGGGGTCTGCGCCGCGAAAGTGAGCGAGGCGGAGGTGATGGTCGAGGCGGGCATCGAGAACGTCCTCATCACCTCTCCCGTCGTCACCCGGGACAAGATGGAGAGAGTCGTCGCCCTCGCGAAGAAGAGCCCCGGGGTCTCGATCGTCGTCGACCAGGAGAGAAACGTCCGCGACTTCGACGACGCCGCCCGCGCTGCGGGGGTCACGCTTGCCGTCCTCATCGATCTCAACGTCGGCACGGACCGCACGGGCATCGCCCTCGGAAAGCCCGCGCTCGACCTCGCCGAGACCATCCGCAGGAGCTCGTCGTTGAAGTTCCTGGGCCTCCAGGCCTACGCCGGGCACCTCCAGCACCTGCGAGGCTTCGAGTACCGGCGACAGGCGTCCGAGGCGACGATGGGCCGCGCGGTCGAGCTCCGACGCACTCTCGAGAAAGCTGGCTTCGAGGTTCCCATCCTCACCGGCGGAGGCACGGGGACTTACAACATCGACTCGGAGATCGACGGCATCACCGACGTCCAGGTCGGATCCTACCTCTTCATGGACGTCAACTACCGGAACGTGGGGGGACAAAACGGCCCCATCTACGACGACTTCCTCCCGTCGCTCCTGGTTCTTTCGACCGCGATCAGCCAGCCGGCGAAGGGACGCATCACCATCGACGCCGGCTATAAGGCCTTCGCCACCGACCAGGAACCGCCGGACCCTCTCAGCCTCCCGGGAGTCACCTATCGCTGGGGCGGCGACGAGCACGGGATCCTCGAGTTCCGCGATCCCCGCGGTCCGGGAGAAGTGAAGCTCGGCGACAAGGTGTTGATGATTGCCTCGCACTGCGATCCCACGGTCAACCTCTACGACCACTACTATCCGTACCGGAACGAGATGGTCGAGGAGATGTGGCCCATCTCCGCTCGTG
>Ga0299906_10004640_pt1 | contig 11232 bp, 11 predicted proteins | sample RVTome_14_FD_200259 | JGI IMG/M metagenome (GOLD analysis project Ga0299906, IMG submission 200259) | Soil microbial communities from uranium-contaminated site in the Upper Colorado River Basin, Wyoming, United States - RVT145D125 (version 2) ... | reverse complement strand
GTGCGCGGAGGCCTTTTCGATTCCGAAGGCAGAGGAAGCGGAGAGCCGTCGAGCTTTCCGGGAGGAGCTAGACCCATCGCCTCGAGGAGCGTCGGCACGATGTCGAGCCCGCTGACGAAGCCGTCCCAGCGTCCTTCTGCGATCCCCGGCCCTTCCAGTTCGCGATGAGGCCCGCAGGAAGCTCGTCAGGCTTCTTGAGAAGGTTCGTCAGCTTCGTGCCTGCGCCCTGCGGCGCGATGAAATAGTAGCGCAGCGGACACGTGTAGTCGCCTCGCTTTGAGTAGAACGCGAGTTTGCCCAATTCGATCCAAATGTCGCTTGGTTTGAGCGATTCTTTGTAGTGCTTGCACTGATAGTTGTGCCATCCACCTTTGCCGTCCTTGACTGTGGTGACGATGTCGCGGCCCAAGTCGCCTGCTCCGCCGCAACGATCCACAGAGGCGTACTGACCGCGAGGGGAATCGACCCACTCGAGGACGAACTCCTCCCACTGCTCACTGCTGAAGAGCTTGATGCGATCGATCGCAGGTATCGATGGCCCGGTCAGCACGGCGTCCGCTGGTACACCCTCTGGGGCGGGGGGAGAGGGAAGCGGAACCGTCGTGGCCTTCGTCATAAGTACTCTTTACTGGATAGTCTTCTGTCCGGCAAAGCACGGGGATGAGCGGCGGTCCCGAGCCAGTGGCGGCAGCACGAGGCTTGCCGCATAAGACCTACTTACATCCCTCCATGCTACAGGAAGGGAATGGCCATTTTCGCGCCATTTCGAAGTGTGGCGTGTTCCTGCGCCAAACGATGTGAACGGGAATTGCAGTAACTTTCGCGTGACGCACGGTGAGGTTATCCGGGGTTCCCGATGCCTTGAGGTTTAGTTTCAGCGGATTTGCCCCAAAACAACGAGTACGCGAGGCGTTCATCCAATAACACTGGACGACGGTTAGTCGCCATTTAATTTGGCCCCGGGCATCAAGCAACGCAAACACTTTTTGCAGCGGCAAGAAATGAGAACGGAAAGTCCGACTAGATGTAGAAGCTAGTCCCTCGAGACCAGCGCGCCCGGCGTGTTCGCCGCTGGCGACATCCGCGCTGGCGCCATGAACCGGGTGGCGTCCGCCGTAGGCGAGGGCTCGATGGCGGTGCGATTCGTTCACGAATATCTGGCACTGACCTGAATCGGCTCGCACGCATCGAAGGTGATGTCGGTCGGTGACGCGCGTACCTGCACGCGCTGTGGTTGGCGGCTCATGAGCTGCATCTCGATCCGGGATCCCTGTGCGGACTCGGTCCGTCGCCCGGCGACAATCGACCGAATTTCCCGCACTTGACGGGATACTCCCGCATCTGGTGTTGGTGTGCGGAAGACAAGGTAGCGTGGCGGCCCTCCAGGTTCCGGTGACGTCCGGCCCCACCACGCTCTGTCCCGGCTTGCCGGTCGTGTCGTCGACGCGGCTGAAGGTCCGGTGCTAGCTCGGATCGGCGGCGCGCAACCGCTTCGCTAGCGCCTGCAGGAGCTTCCATCCGATGGCGCCGTTGCCTTCGACCAGCGGGCGGAACTCCCAGAACGTGAGCCCGTAGCAAACCAGGTCGGTCGCAGCGGTCACCGTGGCCGAGCGGGGGCCGCCGTCGATCAGGGCGATCTCGCCGAAGTAGTCGCCCGGGCCGAGGGTGGCGTGGTGGACGCCTTTTCTCGAGACCGTGGCCTCCCCGGAGTCGATGAAGAAGAAGGCGGCGCCCCCGGAGCCCTCCATGATGACGGTCTCGCCCTTCGCGAAGGGGCGCTCCTTGAGCAGGCGGGCGATTTGCTCGGCCTGCCTCCGGTCCATATCGGCGAAGAGCTGGACGCGCTGGAGGGCGGCGACAGGGTCGCGCGGGGGCGGGCCGGGCGGTGGTGCCTCGCTGCGCGCCTTCCCGGTGGTGACGGCGCGGCACTGGAGGAGGTAGAGCGTCCCCTCTTGGAACGCCCATTCGATGTCGCGCCTCGGGCCGTAGACCTTCTCGCACTGGAGGGCGAGCTCGCCCAAGGCTGCGAGCTGGGCGTCGTCGAGGCAGAGCTGATTCACCTGCGCGGGTGGCACTTGCTGCTCGAAGGTGCCCCCGTTCGGGAGCGAGCGGATCGCGATGCGCTTGCGCCCGACCTTGCGCTCCAGCACCCGTCCGGAGCGGTCGAGGCGGAAGTGGTCCGGGACGACGAGGCCGGCGACCACGGCTTCACCGAGGCCCCAACTCGCTTCGATCAGGCGCTCATCGGCGCCGGTGACCGGGTTCTCGGTGAACATGACCCCGGCCACGGTGGGGTTGAGGAGCGTCTGGACGACGACGCCGACGCTCGGCCGGGTGAACAAGCCGACACGCTGGCGGTAGGTGATGGCCGAGTCCGAGTTCGCAGACCACCAGACCTCGCGGACGGCGCCGGGGACATCGGCCGCCGAATGGACGTTGAGCACGGTGAGGTGCTGGCCGGCGAAGCTCGCCGACGCGCCGTCTTCGTCGACGGCGGACGACCGGACGGCGAACGGAGGCGTCAAGGCGGCGATGGCCTTCGCCACCTTTTCAATGGCCTTGTCCTCCCCCGAGGCGACGGCCTCGACCAAGTTGCCCGAGAGCGCGACACCGGGCGGGACCGGGAGGCCCTGGCGCGCAGCGTCGCCGAGCCCCACGGCCTTCGACCCATAGAGCGATGTCTCGCGCGCCCTCGTGAAGGGGACGACCTTTTTCACCCGAGCACCGTGACTTCGCCGGCATCCCCGTCGACGCGGACAAGGACCCCGTCGGCGATGCGTTCGGTCGCCTCGCGCGTCCCGACGACGCCGGGGATGCCGTACTCGCGCGAGACGATCGCCGCATGCGAAAGGAGGCCGCCGTTATCGGTGACGATCCCGCCAAGGAGCGGGAGGAGGATGTTGAAGGCCTCGGTCGTCGACTCGGTGACGAGCACGTCGCCCTTGGCGATCCGGCCGAACTCGGAAGGGCCGGAGACTCGGCGCGCGGGCCCTTCGTAGACTCCCTTGCTCGCCGCGAGCCCGTGGAGGGTTTTTTCTTCGTTCTGCGCCTGGGAGCTCCCGAAGACGTGGCCCAAGGCGATGAAGGTCGCGCGCATGAGGCGGCCGACCGATGGGGGCAGGGCCGCGAGGTCAGGTGGGGGCGGTGCGGGCGGGCCAAGGAAGGGCGGAGCGTCTTTCGCGGTGTAGGTCGCGCGGTATTCCGCGCGCTTGGCGAGCTCGTCCGCGGACGGGCCACCGGTGCCGGCAACCAGCGCGCACATCTCGTCGAGGCTGGCGTCCAGCATCTGCTGGGGGGTGGCGATGCGGCCGCGACTAGCGACCCGCCGGCCAGCCGCAAGGGCGGCGCGCCGCATGAGGCCCGAGGCCCAGATGTCGCTGTAAACGCCACGCTCGTCGCGGAGGCGGTAGGTGAGGCGGGCCTCGCCGAGCAGTTCGTCGAACTCGGCCTGGTGCGCCGCGGGGACCTGGGCGCGGACTTCGGCAATGCGGGCATCGACGTCCGAGGCGGCCTGGGCTTCTCCGGAAACGGCGATGCGGATGGCCCTGAGGAGTGCGTCCGGCAATTCGAGCGCCGTGGGCTCGGCGATGTCGAAGCCGTCGATAAGGCGGTTGCCGACCAAGTCGAGGTAGCCGGAGAACGCCGCGCCAGCTTCGCCCCCGAGGGAACGCAGGCTCGCGAGCACCTGTGCGGGGTCGCCGTCGGATGCGAGGACCTCGTGGGCAGCGGGGTCCTGGGCGAACGCCCCCTTCAGGAGCTCCATCTCATCGGAGCCACCCGCGGACACCACTGCCGAGCCGCGCATCAGGCCCAGCAGCTCCTACGGCGGCAGGCCCGTCCAGTCCCCAACCTGTGCGAGGAAGTCCCCGGTTGGGAGCACGGCACCGGCGGTGAAGCGCATGTGCTGGGCGATCATGGCCGAATGGTGGTCGCGGCAGCGCGTCAGATAGGCGACCAGCTCCGCGTCGGAGAGTGCGTCCGGATTGACGGCCTGCAGCTCCCGGTGCATGGCTATGGCGGATGGTTTGCGATTCTCGTCCCAGTCGCGAAGCTGCTCCCGCCAGAGCTTCTGGGCGAAGACTTGTTCAGCGCGCTGAAAGCGCTCGGGGATTTCGGCGTCCGGAGCCGGCAGCACTTGGTTGTAGCCGAAGCCATTCACGTAGCCCATTTGGAGGCCGTCGATGAGCATCCCGTAGAAGCGGGCGAAGTCGTTAGTGCCCCTCTTGAAGGAGGGGGGATGCGTCTCCTGGAAGTAGCGCGTCATCGGGCGCGGAAAGTGCACGGGGTCTTGCTCCCACGATCCTGGCCCTGGCGGCTCAAAACGGAGTTCGGTCGAGGTGTCTGAGGCAGTCATGGCGGTTCCTCTCTCTGGGACGGCCCACAGATCTTGCGGCGCCGTCGCGGGCGATCAATGTAATCCCGAATCTCCAAACCGTCAAGATAACGGGAACGCTCTTCAGGAGGACAGAAAAATGTTACAGCAGTTCGATGGAAGCCAAAACGGTGCGGCTGCCGGAGATATTCTGCAGGATCAACGGGCTCCGTCGGGTTGACCGACCGCATCCGATCGCATCGGCGTGACCATGGCAGCAAAATTGCGCGCGAGCCGCGCGGCGTCGGCCCGATCGAACTTCACATCGGGTAGCGCGGCCATGTCGACGGTCGCGGAACCCTGGAACAAGCGCAGGATGTCGACCCGGAAATCCAGCCGCGCGGTGCGGCTGTCCACAGGCTCGCCGTGTAACTCGGTCGAGACGAGCCTGTAATTCTCGTCGAATCCGACGTGATAGACGAGCGGGTCGCTGGCGTTGCCGCGCACCAGTGCACCTTCGAACAGCACGAATTTGTAACCGACCTCCCAGGTCCAGGCCATGCGGCCGTTGGGATCCAGGTCTCCGCGTGGCGTGAGCGACCGGTTGGCGGTGGCATCCACGCCGATGCCGAACTCGATCCGCTCGTAGTCCCCGCGCGGCACGTCGTGCAGCACGATGACAAAGGCGGGTTCGGCGCCGTCGAATCGCACCAGGTGGTAACTCTCGGGTTCGACGTATCCGCCGGTCGCGCCCGCCAGCCGGATGTTGCTGAGAAAAAACTGGAAGTCACGCACCTTGAAACGACCCTCGCCCCCCGGATTGGGATAGCGGGATTCGTTGAAGACCAGCGGCTCCGGGCCCACGAACGGATGAAAATACAGCGCCAGTTCCACGGGCTGCGCTGCGCGGTACAGCAACCAGCCGGTGACGCCGAGCGCCGCGACCACCGCGAGCAGCACCGGTATCAGAAACGTAGTCTTGCGCATCCGATTCACTTGCCCGTGAACGGATCGGAGAACCGTTCCGCAGTCACGAAGTCCTGGTCCGTCAGGGTGTGCAGGAAGGCAATGATGGCCGTCTTCTCTCCTGCCGTCAGATGCAGGCTGATCCGTCCTTCCGCCGCCGCGCCCCGGTTGTCCGCCTCCGCGATCAGGGGGCTCAAGGTGCTGCTGTTCCTGATGCCGCGGTCGTAGTGCTCCAGCACCTCTTCGAGGGTAGTGAAACGGCCGTCATGCATGTAGGGCCCGGTGAGGGCGATGTTTCGCAACGACGGCACCTTGAACAGCCCGCGATGCGCCGGGTTGCCGGTGACCGCCTGCAGGCCGGGTTGCAGGTGTTCCTCGTCATCGAGGCCATTGTTGGAGAACCCGTCGTAGCGCGCACTGAAGCCGCCGGTCAGGAACTGGCTGTGACAGTCGATGCAGTTGGCGCCGCGCAGACTCACCTTCACGTCCGGGTGGGCCATGAACAGCTTGCGTCCCAATTCCTCCTTTGCGTCCAGCGTGATCTCGCCGCGCAAGAACTGGTCGTAACGCGAATTGGACGAGATCAATGTGCGCTCGAACGAGGCCAGCGCGCGGGCGATGGCCGCGGGGCTGGTCTCGCCGTAGGCAGTTTCGAACAATTCCCGGTAGATGGCGTCGGCGGCCAGTTCCACAACCAGTCGCCCCAGATCCTGCGCCATTTCATCCGCGTGCTGGATCGGGATCAGCGCCTGCTCCTCCAGGGTGGCCGCGCGGCCGTTCCAGAAGAAGTGCTGCGGGCCCCACATGAGGTTGGCCAGACTCATGCTGTTAAACGCCAGCGGCTTGCCGGACACGCCGACGCTGGTCGTGCGGCCATCGGTGAAGGCCAGGCGCTGGATGTGACAGGTCGAGCAGGACACCGTACCGGTGGCCGACAGGCGCGGATCGTAGAAGAGGCGGCGGCCGAGCTCCACCGCTTCTTCGGTCAGCGGGTTGTCCGCAGGCACCTGGAAGCGGCCGAACACGAACGGCGCCGAGAAACCGGACAGCGGCGTCGCTTCACGACGCCGTCGATCGCAGCCGCCCATCGCTATCGCAGCGAGCAGCGTGGCGGTCAACGCCGCCGCAGCAACCGCACGTAGCCAGCGGAACACGCGTCAATGATGATGCACGAAGCCGGAGCCGAACAGCGCTTCGATGTTCTCGACGCCCTTCTTGTAGCGCTCCTTGAAGCTGACCCGCGCGAGACGTTCACCGCTCTCGAGGTCGTGCACGGTGATGGAATGGTCGTTGACCTTGGCGATGAAATCGACGTCGGTCGGATCACCGTCAGCCGCGTTGCCGAGATTCAGCAGGTTGCTCTGGATGGCGATGACTTTGCGGCCGGAGGCGGTGGTGTAAAAGATCATGTGGTGCGCACCGGCCTCGGCCTTGATGTCCGCACCCGAGGGAACGAGATCCGGCAGGCTTGAAAGCTGATAGCGCTTCACGATGCCTGGCAAGGCATGGCTGATGAACAATTCGGTCGCGTTGCCGTAGAACTCCAGAGGGACACCCGTGCCCGCAGTGACACCGTCGTATGCCTTCACGGGTGCACCGAAGCTCTTTTCCGCCCCGTTGTATGGGATCTTCCAGGTTTCGAATCCGAACATGGTATTGACCAGCACGGCCGGCGCGGCGCCCGGCACGATGCTGGGTCGCACGAACAGTACCTCGACCGGCGACGACGGAAAACCCACGGGCTTCGCGTCTTCGACGACGATGTTCTGAATCGGCTCGAGGGTGTTCAGGTCGATGATGGTGATTCCGTTGCCCACGCCGGTTGCTAGATCCGGGTGAATCGTGGAGCTGACCACCAGGCGATCCTGGTACGCGGAAATGCCGTGCGGATACAAGATGTACGGCGCACCCTTGGCCACCACGCTCTTGCGCGCCTGGATGACCTTGGTCAGCGCGTTGCTCTGTGGGTCGAACACGCCGACCGAGCCGCCATCAGCCTCGCCGGTGCCACCCATGAATGTGACGAACATGTATTCCTTGCCGTTGACGCTGTGCCAGATGATGTCTTCGCCGGTCTGTTGACCCCCGGTGTCCAGGCACTTGACGCCGTTGATTACCGCGGTCCCCTCGGCATTGCGCGACAAGCCTACCTCGGCCAGGCTGCACTTGGGGTCCAGACCGGTCGAGTACAGCCGTCCGGTGGGACTGTAGTAGAGGTGGTGCATTGGGAGCGTGAGGTTCGGTAGTTCGACCTCCTGCAGTATCGCACCGAAATTCGCAGCGTCCGGGTCCAGTTCCACGATGGCGACGCTGTGGGCGGTGCCGAGCGTGGGCAGGCCGCGCAGCAGCACCATGGCCTGGCTCTCTTCGCCGTTGCGCTGAGCGGCAGGCTGCGCTGCGACCGGCGGAGCGGCGCCTCCAGCGCCCTCCTGCCTGTCGGAACACGCCGCCATCGTCAGCAGCAGCAAGGCATACGGGGAAAAGAACACAAGTTTCGTCGATTTGGTCATGGTGGATCTCCGGTAACGATATTGCGACGGGCCTAGGCCGCTTGCAGAATACTTACCGATTTCATGTCACAAAAGGAGGCACAATAACTGGGTATGCTATCGAAACGCTAGATGCATTTGCAAAGAGGAATGGTTGAACGAACCGCGGGCAGGAGTTCTTCCGGCAGGGAGCCGCGACCACGGCGTCGGTGAAGACGCCTTCGAGCTGGCGGAGCACATCGCCCGGCAGATGGCCGGTTGAGACCCAGGGGCGTTTCGGAATCTCGCGCGCCGCGCTCAGATAGTCACGCGCGGGGGAGTACCGCATTCCGACGAGAGGAGCGAGAAGCGCGTGGGACGGCTCGGTGGGCGTCCGGTCATGAAGGTCCGTCTGCACTCCTCCGGTCCAGATCCGCCGATTCTGCCCTTCCGACGAAATTCAGAACGAGAGCGGAGCCTCGACGCCCCAGCTCCATTTTCTACTCGGTTTGATCCGGATGTATGTTTTCCAGCCAACGTAACCCTCTCGTTGTACTCGATCCGCCGTGCCATGAATCTTGATTCCGCGAGGCCTCCAGGGCTTCACCGATTCCAGATCGTCCACAACCAGTGCCACCTTGGGGTTGGTCTCGGTGTTCCTGTACTTGAGGGTCTTGGTGAGATCGATGCCGCTGACGTAGAAGTAGTCGCCATCGAAATCGAAGCCGACCGGTGCCACGTCCGGCTGCGAGGTTTGGGAAACGGTGGCAATCCGGGCAAGCTTCTGCTCCTTCAGGAAAGCGCTTTCTTTCTCCGTGAACATGGTTTGATTCCTCCATTGTGTGCGGCCGTCTCCGAGTCGCCGCCGCCACGAAGTACCGGTGAGTTCCCCCTCGCCGCACTGCGATCATGCGAGAACCACTCGAAAACGGGCCTTTCCACTCATCATGCGGTCATACGCTTCCGAAGCGCGCTCCAGTGGGAAGGTTTCGTTCATCGACCGCACCCCGGTACGCGCGCTGAAAGCGAGCGTATCCTGTGTGTCGATCGACGTCCCCGAGTACCAGCCCTGGATCGAGCGGCGTCCCGCGAGCAGGGACAGCGGTGATACCTGCATCGAGAACGCGGCTCCAAGCACCATCAGCGTTCCGTTCACTGCCAAGCCTTCCTGCACGGCGCTGATGGCTTCGCCGCTCGTCGCCGTCGCCAGAATGACGTTGGCACCGCCCAATTCGAGGAGCTCCGCCGACGGGTCCTGTGTCTCGCTGTCGATGTACTTCGACGCTCCCAACCGGCGCGCAAGCGGTTCCTTCTCCTTCCCGCGAGCGATGCCGACGGTGAGAAAGCCCATCTTCGCTGAGTATTGAACGCCGAGGTGTCCGAGCCCGCCGAGCCCGAGCACCGCGACCACGTCGCCCGGCCGAGCGCCACTGCTACGCAGCGCGTTGAACGTGGTGAGGCCGGCGCACATCAGGGGCGCGGCGTCGACCGGCGCGAGCTCCGCCGGCATCCGTGCGACTGCGCTTTGGGAGGCAATCATGTACTCGGCGTAGCCGCCGTCATACGTGATGCCGGTGACCTGTCCGGTCACGCAAGCGAAGAAGTCTCCACGGCGGCAATGGTCGCATCGGCCGCAATATCCGCCGTTCCACCCGACCCCTACCCGCTGTCCCGGCTCCCATCCCACCACGGCCGACCCGACCGCATCGATCACTCCTGCCACCTCGTGACCGGGGATGCGCGGGTACACGATTCCCGGCCACGTCCCTTCTTTGGTGAGCGAGTCGCTGTGGCAGATGCCGCATGCCTCCACCCGGATTCGCACCGATCCGGGACCCGGCTCCGGTATCTGCCGCTCGACGATCTCGAAAGGCCCGCCAGCGCGGGAGACTTGCACCGCTCGCATCGTCGCCATGATTCTCCAGTCTGCTTCGTGCCCGAATTCGAGCGACCTCCGCCCGCATCGGTCGCCAGCCACCGATTTCACCTTCCCAAGTTATAGCGCTTCAGTCTCCGGGTCGAGACTCGGCTCGTGATGTCCGTTGCTGCATCCCAGCTCCTGACCGCGCGGCCACGCGCCTGGCCCTGGCACAACCGGCATTGTCGCGCCAGGTCCACCGGCTGGACCGGGAGCTTGGCGCGAGCCCTGTTCCAACGGTCCGGCCGAGGCGTGCGCTTGACCCGGTGGGGCGGGTCCTGCTGGATGACCGCGCGATATGCTGCTGGCACAACGTAACAGTCCAATGGTTCCTCGCGTCTCGCCGCGAGCTCGTCGCGACCGGTCGCGACCTCGAGCCACCGCCTCCTTGGTGCATCGCAGCTTAGGGGCGGCACTCGGCTTGCATTCATGCTCGGCGTGATTCGCCGACGAGCTTGTGCAGCCGGATCGTAGGCAAGGCAGAGGCAAACGAGCATTGGGACACAGGGGGCGTCTCGCGAACTTTGAAAAGGAGCTGTCGATGAAACGAAACGGAAGATTGTCCGAGTCAACAGAGCGCCGCACGGTCGTGGGATTCCTGCTGACCATCGCAACGATGTTTGGTTCATGGGAGGTGTTCATGTCGCAAGCAAGCGCGTCGGGCCGAGCGAACGTCGTTCTGGTCCACGGCGGTTTCGTAGACGGATCGGGCTGGCAGGGCGTGTACGAGGCCCTCAAGAAGGACGGCTACGCGGTCACGGTCGTCCAAAATCCGACCTTCTCGCTCGCGGACGACGTGGCGGTGACGAGGAGAGCGCTCGCGACCCAGAGTGGGCCGGTGATCCTCGTCGGCCATTCCTACGGCGGGGCCGTGATCACCGAGGCAGGCAACGATCCAAAGGTAGCGGGGCTCGTCTATGTCGCCGCGTTTGTGCCCGACAAGGGCGAGTCCGTGTCTTCGCTCATCAAGGATCCGCCCCCTGGTGCACCGGTCCCTCCGATCCTTCCGCCGCAGGACGGGTATCTCTTCCTGGAGAAGGCCAAGTTCCGCGCTTCATTCGCGGCTGACTTGAGCCCGGAGACCGCGGCGTTCATGGCCGACTCACAAGTCCCGTGGGGTGTGGAGGCGCTTGGCGGCGCGATCACCGAGCCGGCATGGAAGACCAAGCCGAGCTGGTATCTGGTTGCCACCGAGGACAAGATGATTCCTCCCGACGCGCAGCGCGCCATGTCGAAGCGGGCCGGTTCGACGGTTGTCGAGGTCAAGGGCAGCCACGCCGTCTACGTGTCGCAGCCCGAGGCGGTGGCTTCCCTTATTGAGAAGGCTGCGCGGGGCGCGGCCGCGACAACGGAGTAAAGCGGCTCAGATCCACCGTGGAGACGTGCTCCTCGTCGACTGAGAGGACGAGGAGCAATTTTTTTCTGGCCGGCCGGAGTGAGCGGAGGAGGTGGCCAGGAACCTGCGCACGCTGCCCGGGCCTCCTAGTGATGAGTGGACGAGGTAAATCGGCGCTTGTCGATCTTAAACCGTCGGATCTTCGACTCGAGCGTCGATGCCGGAAGCCCAA
>Ga0299906_10004639_pt1 | contig 11233 bp, 8 predicted proteins | sample RVTome_14_FD_200259 | JGI IMG/M metagenome (GOLD analysis project Ga0299906, IMG submission 200259) | Soil microbial communities from uranium-contaminated site in the Upper Colorado River Basin, Wyoming, United States - RVT145D125 (version 2) ... | reverse complement strand
GCGTCGCCGTCGCGGTGGCGGAGGGCGTCGGGAACGCCGTCGGCGAGCCGGTCGCGGTCCCGGTCGGAAGCGGCGGCCCGGGTGTCGGGGTTGCGGTCGGCGGGGGCGCGATCGTCCCGGTCGGCGTCGCCCCGGCCGTCGCCGTCGGGCCGGGCGACGCGGTCGCCGTGACCGTGGCGGTGGGGGTCGTGGCGGGGGTGCCGCTCGGGCTCGGCGTCGGCGTGGCGGTGACACTGGCGCTCGCACTCGGACTCGCCGTCGCGCTGGCGGTCACCGTCGGGGACGCGGTCGGCGGGGGTGTCGGCGGCGGCCCGCCGGTCGGCGTCGCGACCGGCGCCGCCGCGCAGTACGCGCTGCGCAGGTCGCGGTCGACCAGCGCCAGGAGCTCCTCCGCGCGCGGCGCCTGCATCTGCAGGAGGTCCTCCGCGAGGCAGCGGTGCTGGCGCAGCAGGCACTCGCTCCAGGCCGGCAGCGTCGTGACGTCGCCGACCTCGAAGAGCGCGCAGGTCGTGGCCGCGGCCGCGACTCCGCCCCCGCTCGCCGCGGCGACGGTCGCGAACGGCATGCCGTCGCACTTCGTCTCCACGGCGCGCGCGAGCGCGCCCGCGAGCTTCTCCCGCGCCGCGAACTGCTTGTCGCACTTGAGCTCCGCCTTGGTGAGGCAGGTCTCGTCGCCGGGCTTGCGCTGCACGCACTTGAAGACCGCGTCGACGCACTTCGCGAGCCCCTTCACCTCCTTCACCACCAGCTTGCGGCCGGCGCCGGCCGCCGCCTTCAGGCACTTGTCGAGCTGCTTGCCGGCGCCCTTGGGATCGCCGACGTCGCCGCGCGGGGCCGTCGCGCCGTCGAGGCACGCCGAGAGCGGCAGGCTCGCGCCGGCGAGCGCCAGGAGCTCGGCCGCCCGCGGCTGCTCGAGCTCGAAGAGCTCGTCGACCCGGCAGGCGTGGTGGGCGGCGAGGCACGCCGCGACGCTCCCCACGTCGGCGAGCGTCAGGCCGAACGCGTCGAGGCAGAAGGGCGCGACGTCGTCGAAGCCGAGGCCGGCGGCCGCGAGCAGGTCGGCACCGCCCACCGCCGCACAGCGCGTGAGGATCCGCGCCCCGAGCTTCGCCTCCTCGGCGGCGACCTTGCCGAGACCCTTCACGCACCGGGCGCCGGCACGCTCGAGGCAGCGTGCGTCGCCGGGCTTGGTCTGCAGGCACTTGAAGACCCCGCCGGCGCAGCGCGCGAGCGCCGCCAGCTTCTTGTCGACGAAGCGCGCGCCGGCCTTCTCGATCTCGCGCTGGCAGCGCTCCGCGGCCTTCGCCGCCGCCTCGTCGGGAAGGCCGAGGGCGTCCGCGAGCGATGCACACGCCACCAGGGCCCCCAGCGCCACGGCGAGCGCAGGAATGCCTCTGCGTCCCATAGGATCAGGGGGCTCGACGCAAGCTCCGTGCCCGGTCGGGGCCGCGCAAGGCCGCGCCAGGCGCGCCGGCGGCAGCGACCGTCGCCTTGCAGGGCTGCACGGGGTCGCGCCGCCGCGACCCCACCCGGCCTCATCGCTCCCCGAGCGCCCTTCCCAGGTCCGCGATCAGATCGTCGGGGTCCTCGATCCCGATCGACAGCCGCAGGAGGTCCGCCGGCACGGCAGTCCCGGCGCCCTCGACGCTCGCCCGATGCTCGACCAGGCTCTCGACGCCGCCGAGCGAGCTCGCCTGCTTGAAGACCCGCAGGCGCCCGGCGGCGGCGCGCGCCGCGGTCTCGCCGCCCGCGACGCGGAACGACAGCATCGCGCCGAAGCCGCCCTGCATCTGGCGCGCCGCCACGGCGTGCCCGGGATGCCCCGGCAGGCCCGGATACAGCACCTCGACGACGCCGGGATGCGCGACCAGCCACTCCGCCACGCGCTGCGCGCCGCGCGCGCTCGCCGGCACCCGCACGTAGAGCGTCCGGAGACCGCGCAGCAGGAGCCAGGCCTCGAAGGGCCCGAGCACCGCGCCGCGGTAGGCGCGCTCGTGGCGGACCCGCTCCCACCACGCGTCCTTCCGTGCCGCGACCAGGACGCCGGCGAGGACGTCGGTATGGCCGTTGAGCTGCTTGGTGGCGGAGTGCACCACGACGTCCACGCCGAGAGCGAGCGGGCGGCTCAAGACCGGCGTCGCCAGCGTGCCGTCGGCGACGACGCGCGCGCCCGCCGCGTGGGCGATCTCCGCGACCGCCGCGAGATCGGTGATCGCGGCGAGCGGGTTCGACGGCGTCTCGACCCAGACCAGGGCGGTCCGCCCGGGACGCACGCGCGCGCGCCACGCCGCCAGGTCGGCGTTCGGCACGACGTCGAGCGCAATCCGCCCGCGCGCGGCGAGGTCGTCCATCCAGCGGCGGATCGTCCAGTACATCATCGCCGGCGCCACCACGTGGGCGCCGGGCGCGAGCGTGTCGAGCACCGTGGCGGCCGCCGCCATGCCCGATGCGAACAGCAGCGCCTCGGCGCCGCCCTCGAGCCGGGCAAGCAGCGCCTCGACCTGATCGTAGGTCGGGTTCTGGTCGCGGGTGTAGCTGTGACCCCCGGGATAGCGGCCGTCCGCGGCGCGCTCGTAGGACGCGGACGGATGCACCGGCGGCACCAGGGCGCGGACCGCCGGATCGGTCCACCCGAGCGCCTGGGCCGCGAGCGTCGCCGGCCGGACGGGTACCTCGTCGTCCTGGCCATCTGCCATGTCCGGGAGGCTAGCCGATCGCGGCGTGGCGACGCAAAGCCGCGCCCCGGGTTGCGGCGAAACTTCGGAGATCGTAGTCATGGGCCATGCCCGCCGCCCGACGACGACCCGCGCGGTCGCGGTCTCGGCGATCCGCTCGCGGCTCCCGCACCGGTCGTCCCATCATGGTGGCGCTCGACTTTCTCGGACGCCGCTGGGCGCTCCGGATCGGATGGGAGCTGCGCGAGGGCGCGCTCAGCTTCAACGATCTGCAGCGGGCGTGCGACAAGATCTCGCCGAGCGTCCTGAGCGAGCGCCTGCGCGACGGCGCCGCGCTCGGGACGATCGAGCGCGACCAGGACGGCCGCTACCGCCTGACCGCCGAGGGCCGGCGGCTGCTCGCGATCGTGCGCCGGCTCGACGCCTGGGCCGAGCGCCTCCCGCGCGCGCGCCGGCGCTCGTGAGGCGGCGCGGGCGCGGCCGGCGGGCGCCCGGTCCCGGCCGCGGGCACGGCGCGCCCGAGCTTTCGTCGGAACGCGAGCTGGGCTAGGCTGCCGCGACCGTGAGGGAGGAGCCCCGCACCGCGCGATGAGCACCACCGCCGCCGCCACCGTTTCCCCGTCCGCGGCCGCCCCGGCCCGCGACGCCATCGCCAACCCGACCGGCCCGCGAACGCTCGCGGAGGCCGTGCCCTTCTTCTTCCGCCAGGCGAGCCCCCGCATCCTGACGGCGACGCTCGCGCTCGCGCTCGCGGCGCGCCTGTGGGCGGGCGCGTGGTCGCGCTGGGACCTGGTGCCGCCGCTCGTGATCCTCGCCTACTGGCCGCTGAACGAGTGGCTGATCCACGTCCAGATCCTGCACTTCCGCCCCTTCACGCTCCTCGGCCGCACCGTCGACTTCCGGGTGCCGCGCAGCCACCGCGCGCACCATCAGGACCCGTGGAACCTCGAGATCCTGTTCATCCCGCTGCACTCGTTCACGTACTCGCTGCCGTTGCTGGCGGCGCTCTGCTACCTGCTGAGCCCGTCGACGCCGGTCGCCCTCACCGCCTTCGCGTTCTACACGGTCATGTCTCTGCACTACGAGTGGGTGCACTTCCTCGCCCACACCCGCTACACTCCGCGCAACGCCTACTACGAGCGCGTCGTCCGCAACCACCGCCTGCACCACTTCAAGAACGAGCACTACTGGTTCGGGGTGTCGATGATCGGCGGCGACCACCTGCTGCGGACGAAGCCGAGCCCGGACGCGGTCCCGCTCTCGCCTTCCTGCCGCGACATCCTCGCCGGCGCGACCGCCCGGAGCGCCTGAGCGGCGGGCGCCGCCCCGCGCCGGCTCAGTCGGAGCGGGCGCGGAGCAGCGCGGGCACGTTGCTGCGGATCCCGGCGGCGGAGTAGCGGGCCTCCCAGCAGACGCCGTGGGCGCCGAGGAGCTGGACCCGGAAGGGCGGCTCGAGCGGCAGGGACGGCACGGTCAGCAGCTCCCCCTGCCCCTTCACCGCGACCTTGGCCTTGCCGTCGGCGCCGGCCTTGAGGTCGACCTTCTGCAGGCCGTCCGGCGTGCGCTCCTTGTCGACGTACTTGAGCTTCGACGCGCGCGCGCTCCAGCACGGCCGGCCGGCGCAGACTCCGCCGGCGGGAGCCGCCGCCTGCAGGCGAATGCTCGGCCCCGCCGCCGGCTCCTCGTAGAGACAGAGCGTGTAGCCGTCGGTCGCGCCCGGATCGCCGAAGTCGGCGAGCGCGGTCGCCGCCCCCTTGGCCCACTTCCAGACCAGCCGGTCCTTGGCGCCGGCCTCCTTGTCCTTGATCGTCAGGCTCGACCCGCCCGCGACGATCGGCGTCCGGCACCCGAGCGCGGGGAGCGGCAGGTGGGCGCAGGTGCCGGCGCCGTCGCAGGCGTCGACGGTCGTACAGGCGTCGCCGTCGTCGGGACACGCGGTGCCGGCGGGATCGAGCGTGCACGCCGCCGCGCAGCAGTCGCCGTCGGCGGTCCCGCCGTCGTCGCAGGTCTCGCCGCGGGTGGCGTTCGTGGTCGCGTCGCCGCAGGCCGCGAGCGTGCAGTCGGCGTCGCAGGCCGCCGACTCGCCGCCGTCGTCGCAGGCCTCGCCGGCGCTCGCGTTCGGCGTGCCGTCGCCGCACGTCGCCAGCGTGCAGTCGGCGTCGCAGCCGGCCGACTCGCCGCCGTCGTCGCACTGCTCGCCGGCGTGCGCGTTCGGCGTCCCGTCGCCGCAGGCCGCGACCGTGCAGTCGGCGTCGCAGGTCACGGTCTCGCCCCCGTCGTCGCACTCCTCGCCGAGCGCCGGGTCGAGGATGCCGTCGCCGCAGGTGGGAATCGTGCAGTCGGCGTGGCAGGTCGGCGTCGCGCCGGCCTCGTCGCACTGCTCGTCGGCCTCGACGACGCCGTTGCCGCAGCCGAGGTCGACCGCGTCGACGTCCTCGTCGGCGCCGAACGCGTCCTCGCTGAAGATGCGCACGGCGACGTCGGCGACCGGGTCGTAGGCGACCAGGTCGCCGTTCCGGAAGGTCACGCCGCCGAGCCGGGCGCCGGTCTCGCGCTCGACCGAGAGCACGATGCGCCCGTCGGGCAGCAGGTGGACGGCGTCGACGTTCTCCGGCTCGGCGAAGCGCGACACCGGGAGGAGGATCGCGGCCGCGCGCGTCGCCGGGTCGTACGCAACCAGGTCGCCGGGACCGAAGGCGAGCGGCGGCACGCCGAGCACGGCGAGATCGCGCGTCGACAGCACGAGCGTGCCGTCCGGCCGCACGTGGACGGCGTCGATGTCCTGGTTGTCCGTGAAGTGCTCGGCCTCGGCGAAGACCACGGTGGCGAGGTTGGTCGCCGGGTTGTAGTCGACGAGGTCGCCGTCCTGGAACGTCACCGCCGGGCTTCCGAGCGTCGCCTCGGCGGCGGTCGAGAGCACGACGTGGCCGTTCGGCAGCGCGTGGAAGGCGTCGACATTCTCGGCGTTGGGGAAGTTGCGCTCGTCGAAGTAGAGCACGGCCTGGGCCGTGGCCGTGCGGAGCTCGACGACCGCGTCGCGCGGGAAGTCGAGGGGCGGCGCGCCGAGCGTCGCGTTGCCGGTGGTCGAGAGCCGGATCGGCTCGCCCGCCGCGGTGGCGGCGGAGAGCACGATCGCGGCGAGGGCGGGGAGCAGCGGGTGACGGGGACGCATGCGGGGATCCTCCGGGGTCGAGCCGCGCGCGCTCGTCGGCCCGCCGCGGCGTCTGCTGCGCGAGAGCGATGTGCGAGATCCATGCCGCCCGCGCCCCGCGCGCCCCGACACCCTCGGGCTCGCGCCCGCGCGCGATCGGCCGCCGGCGCGGCACCCGTGCACGCTCGCCGTCGCGGGCGCCATGGCGAGCGCCCGCGCGCCGGGCTTGACCAAGCGACGCGGGCCGTATTGTCTACGACCGCTCACCAACTCGGTGACAGGGAGGCCCCGATGGCGATGCCCAACCCGGATGCGGCGGTCAACCAGCTCGAGCACCTCGACCAGGAGCTCGAGGTGCTGCTGACGTCCTTCGACAGCGCCTACGCGTGGAACTACGGCAACGTGAAGGAGGGCCTCCGAGACCTCTACGAGAAGGCGAAGCGCGACCAGTGGAACGGCACCACCCAGCTCGCCTGGGACACCGACGTCGACCCGGAGCGCGGCATCCTCCCCGACTTCGTGAACCCCCTGAACGGCTTCGGCCCCTACGAGCGGCTGAACGAGAAGGAGAAGGACCACCTCCGCCACGGGCAGGTCGCGCTCCAGCTCTCGCAGTTCCTGCACGGCGAGCAGGGCGCGCTGATCGTCGCCTCGCAGCTCGTCGGCGCGGTGCCCTGGATGGACGCCAAGTACTACGCCGGCACCCAGACGATGGACGAGGCCCGCCACGTCGAGGTCTTCAGCCGCTACCTGCACGAGAAGCTCGGCTGGCAGTGGCCGGTGAACGAGAGCCTGAAGGAGCTCCTGGACGCGACCATCAAGGACAGCCGCTGGGACTTCAAGTACCTCGGCATGCAGATCATCATCGAGGGCCTCGCCATGGCGGCCTTCGGCAGCCTCTACCAGCTCACCCCCGAGCCGCTGCTGAAAGAGCTGATCCGCTACGTGATGAAGGACGAGTCGCGCCACGTCGCCTTCGGCGTCGTCTCGCTGACGGACTTCTACCGCGACATGCCCGAGAACGAGCGCCGCGACCGCGAGGAGTTCGTGATCTACGCCTGCGAGCTGATGCGCAACCGCCTGGTCGGCGACCAGATCGCGCGCGCGATGGGTTGGGACCGCGAGGACGTGCGGCGCCAGGTGCTCGACTCGCCGACCGGTCAGGCCTTCCGGCGCTCGCTGTTCGCGCGCGTCGTCCCGAACCTGAAGCGGCTCGGCCTGCTGAGCCCGACCGTGCGCGGCGCCTTCACCGAGCTCGGCATCATCGAGTTCGAGGACGCCGACCCCGAGGCGCAGGACCGCGCCCTCGGCCTCGCCTGAGACGGCCCCTCACCAGCGGAGCGGGATCACCACGCCCGGCTCGCGGACGGCGCTGGTCGGCGCGCCGACCAGCGGCACCGGTGGCGGTGCCAGGCTACGGCCGGTGAGCGCGACGTAGCCGGTCGCCTCGTGCTCGGGGTGGTACGAGACGAAGCTCTCGACGCGCCAGCGCCACCCGGCGAGCTCGAAGTCCGGCCGCAGCGTCAGCCGCGCCCCCACCCCGAGGAAGTGCAGCGCGTCCTTGTCGATGGTGTGCTCCTTGTAGACGGTCAGGGAGTAGCGCCGCCCCTTCAGCAGATCGGAGATGAGCCAGCGCTGCAGCAGCACGCGGTCCTCCTCGTCGGCGGAGGGCCCGGGCTGCGTCAGCGACACCAGCGTCCGGCCGCCGGCGCGGGCAAGGAACGCGAAGCGCGGCGGCTTGATCTCGCCGACCTCGGCGGCCTCCGCCGGCAAGAGCGTGAAGAAGCCGCGGACGCCGATCTCCTCGTGCTGCACGTAGTCGACGATGCGGTCGATCAGGTGCTGCGGATCGAACGGGTGTCGCGCCGGCAGCGCGTCGACCGAGCGCAACAGCTCGGCCGTCGAGAGGCGGAGGACCTGCCGCGCGCGCGCGTCATCGGCTCGGGCGGGGGTCGCAAGGCCCAGGAGAAGCACGACGACGACCAGGAACGCTGTCATGGCTCAGTCCACGTGGCGTCACTATAGTCGCGCTCCATGTCCCTGGGAAAGACGTTTTTCTATACCATCTCTTACATCGGAGAATGTTTGGTCCGCCATGGCGGGCGCCATAACGCGACGCGTTGGGGGTCAGCTACGCTGCTCGAGGAGGACGGAGAGGTTGAAGTCGTGGTCGTCGAAGGTGGGGTTGGAATCGAGGCGGTCGAGGTGCATGGTCGACGACGTGCCCTCGAGGATGTCGGTCATGCGCGACTCGGTCGGCACCCAGGCGCCGTCGAAGTCCTTGATCTTCTCGTGCGGCGAGACCAGATCCTTCACCTCGACCCCGCGGTCGAAGTAGCGGGTGCGGAGCGGCACGTAGTGCTCCTTCTCGACGTAGCTGATGGTGCGCGTGTAGCGCGAGCGGGCGTCGGGCTTCATCGTCGCCTCGACGACGTAGACCGCGACGCCCTGGAAGACCTCGTCGGGGCGGCGCTCGTAGTCGGCGTCCTCGATGTCGTCGACGCTCACCAGGAAGTCGTCGAAGCTGAAGTCGGTGCCGGCGAGGCTCTGGCCCTTGAGCGAGATGCGCGACACCCGGCGGCGGCTCGGCGCGTAGCTGTACTGGTCGTCGGCGCGGTCGGCCCGGTGCACGTAGAGGTAGCCCGACCAGCGGATCTCGTAGGGCCCCATGAGCTGGATGACGGTCTTCGAGTAGATGCCGTCCACGGGCTGCTCGTCGGCGTCGCGATAGTCCTTGGCGCGGAGCTCGAAGCGGGTCTCCTGCGGGTTGCCGCCGGGGTCGCGCGAGAGAATCCGGCCCTCCTGCCGGGCCGTCCGGAGCTTCCGGCGGTTGCGGAGGAAGCGGTCGTAGATCTCCTTGCCGGTCAGCGACTCGCCCGCCGGGAGGGTGCGCTCGACCTCGCCCGCGCTCGGCGTGTCGATGCGCGGCTCCGCGGCGCGGGCGGCCGGCGCGCTTCCGAGGAGGGCGGCCGCGATCAGCGCCGCGCGGGCGCCGGCACGGCGCCGGTGCGGATGGACGCCCATGAGGGGGGAGTAGACCATGCGCCCGGCGCCGACAACCGGGGGGCCGCGGTGAACGGGCCGCGGTCGGGCGTGGTCGGGGCGACTCGCGCTGGGCTCGGGCGTGGATCTGACGGGCGGTGCGCGCGATGATACGATGCGCGGCGATGGGCGCACGGCGGGGGTGGATGGGAGAGGGGGTCGCGATCGGCGTGGTCGGGCTCGTGCTGGTCGGATGTGGGGTGGGTTCGCGGTACGAGACGATGAAGGTCCGGTGGCGGCGGGTGACGCTCGTCGAGGCGCTCGCCGAGCCCGAGCGGGCGCCGGCGGAGCGCGAGAGGATCGAGACGGTGATCGCGGCGCGCGCCTTCGCAGCGGCGCTCGGGCTCGACGTCGGGGAGCATTTCGGGACGTTGTCGGCAATCGAGCGCGACCATCCGGGGTACGTGCTGACGGCGGCCGAGGAGCTGGCGCTGCGGCCGTACCTCTGGCGGGAGGAGCCGGTCGGGGCCCGCTCGGGCAAGGCGTTTCTCGAGCGGCACGAGGCCGAGGACGAGGCGGCGCGGCTCGCGCGCGCGGGCTACGACACCCACGTACGCGCGGCGACGACGTTCCGGAGCTTTCCCGGGCTGCCGATCCCCCTCCTCGAGGCCGACCTGCGCCGCGGCCCCGTCGCCCTGGCGCGGCGCGTGCTCCGCGAGATCTATCGCGACACGGTCGCGCTGCCGGGCGGCGCGGCGACCGGCTTCGGCGACTCGCTCGCAAGCTTCGTCGGCCACCGCGGCGCGATCGCGCTCTTCGCCGGCCCCCCGGAGCAGGCCGAGCGCCTGCGCCAGGCGCGGATCGCCTGGCAGGCGGAGCGCCGCTACGCGGCCTACCTGGAGCGCCTCGCCGGCGCCCTCGCCCGCGCCTACGCGCAGCCGGGCGCGGACTCGGCGCGCGACGCCAAGCGCCGCTTCTTCCGCGCGGCGCGCGCCGACCTGCGCGCGCTCTCCGAGCACTACGAGGCGCTCGGCGTGCGCCGCCTGCGGGCGCCGCGCAACAACGCCGCGCTCCTCTACGAGCTCGAGCGCACCCGCGGGCTCGACCTCTTCGAGGCCGTCCACGAGCGCACGCGCGACCTCCGGCGCACGCTCGACGTCGTCGAGGGCGTCGCCCGCACCCGCGGCGGAGATCCGTTCCTGGCGGTGCGGAGCGTGCTCGCCGGTCCCGGACCGGCCGCCACCAGCGCCACGCCGGAGCCGGCCGCAGCCCCGTCGCCCGGCAGGCCCTCCGGAAGTCCGGGGCGGCTGATGCTCCAGAGTCCCGGGCAGACCGCCGCGAGCGCGCCGCCGGAAGCGCCCCCTACGCCGGCATCCCCATCGCCCGCCGGACCGTCCGGAACTCCGGCGTCCACTGTCCCGACCGATCCCGCACCACCAACGCCGGCAAGCTGAGCGGCGCCGCGACCTGCTCGGCGTACGCGGGAAAGCCCTCAGGCACGGCCGCTCCGGACGATCTCCCGAAACGCCCCCGCGCCGTCGCGCAGGCGCCGTTCCTGGGTCGCGAAATCGACGGCGTAGAGGCCGAAGCGCATGTCGTACCCCTCGGCCCACTCGAAGTTGTCCATCAGCGACCAGTAGTAGTAGGCGCGCACGTCGACACCGTCCTGGATGGCGCGCGCCACGGCGTGCAGGTAGCGCCGGATGAAGGTCGCGCGCCGGTCGTCGCGCGCGTCGGCGATGCCGTTCTCGGTCACCATGATCGGCTTGCCGAGCGCGGCGACGTCGCGGAGCGCGCGGTAGAGGCCCTCCGGGTAGACCGCGTAGGGCATGTCGGTCATGACGTCGCCGGGACGCGGGGCGCGCGCGAAGAGCTCGCGCCCGACCCGGGTCTTGAGGCAGGCGTGCGAGTAGTAGTTGAGGCCGAGGAAGTCGGTGGCGCCGCGGCCGCCGGGGACGGCCTCGACCAGGCGCACCCGTCCCGGGATCGTCATCCGGAAGACGCCGTCGGCGAGGACTCCGAGGACGGAGCGGTTGTAGGCCGCGTCGAGCACGCGGCACACCGCCCAGTCGAGCGGATGCCAGCGCCGGAAGGGATCGAACTGGAAGACGTTCTTCACCAGGCCGATCTCGGCGCGGTCGCCGCCCGGGAGCGCCTTGAGGGCGTGGTAGACGCGCACGTGCGCGGCCAGGAGGTTGGCGAGGACGCGCGCCGCCTGGCGCGGGTCGCGACGCCCCGGCGGGAACGTCCCGAGGAGGTAGCCCATGGCGGTGAAGACCGCGGGCTCGTTGATCGTGCACCAGAGGTCGGCCTCGGCGCCGTACTCGCGAAACGCCCACGCGCAGAAGGCCTCGAAGGCGGGCAGGTTCGCGGCGCGCTCGAAGCCGCCGCGGTCGTCGAACCAGAGCGGGTGGGTGAAGTGATG
>Ga0299906_10004638_pt1 | contig 11235 bp, 10 predicted proteins | sample RVTome_14_FD_200259 | JGI IMG/M metagenome (GOLD analysis project Ga0299906, IMG submission 200259) | Soil microbial communities from uranium-contaminated site in the Upper Colorado River Basin, Wyoming, United States - RVT145D125 (version 2) ... | reverse complement strand
GATCGCCGGTGCCACCGGCTCCTACCGTTCGCCCGACGAAGCGGGCTGCTGCCCCGCGAGATAGTCGCGCAACGCCGCCAGCACCTCGTCCTCCGGCTGGGTTTCGAGACCGAAGTACTGCAACGTCGCGACGTTGGTCGCCCGGCCGAGGCGCGCTTCCTCGGGCAGGCCGTTGGCCTGGAAAAACAGCAGCAGGTTCTGGAGGGTGCGCATGAGGTAGTTGCTCACCTCCAGGTCGTCGAGGGGGAAGACCGCCTCGTAGAACGCGACCAGCGACGAGGTGAGGAGGCGCAGGCGCTCGTCGTCGCCGAAGTCATCGCTGCTGAGCTCGGTACGCACGTGGTAGAAGGCACCGCCGGGCCATTGGCCGTCGCGCCGGCGGAACAGCATCAGCGTCGCCGACCACGGCGCGGGGCGGGTCTCGACCAGGGTGCCGAGCCAGTCGCGGAACACCGTCTGGCGCAGGTAGCGCGTGGGGAACATCTCGTCCCCCTCGTACTTCATCAGCTTGCCGACCCCGCGCTCCAGCCCCTGACACACCAGCTCCGCATGGCGCGGCCCCGCGGCGATCAGCATCCGCTCCAGATAGAGAAACAGGGCGATGGAGAGGAGCGGCCGCGGGATCTCCGTGCGCACCGCCCAGCCGCTCTCGTCTAGGGAGAGGACGATCTCGCCGAGGCGCTCATCGCTCGCCTGCGTCTCCCGCTTCTTGCGCCTGAGCCAATCGAACATCCGCGATGATTAACGCGCCGTCGCGCACAACACGACCCATTTGGCGACGACCGGCGGCGGCAACAAGCCAGCTAAGGAAGGCAGGAAGCCAGGAACACAGGAAGAAAATAGTCCCCTCGTTTCCTGCCTTCCTGCATTCCTTAGCGGTGTTTCTCACTCTTCAGAGACGACGCCATTCCTCACTTCAGTTTCGGCAGGCGCTCGAGGGCGGCCTCGATCGCCTCCTGGGGGTACTCGTAGTCCTGGAGCTGGCCGGCGAAGTACTGGTCATAGGCGGCCATGTCGAAGTGGCCGTGGCCCGAGAGGTTGAAGAACAGCACCTTCGCCTCGCCGGTGTTCTTGCACTCCAGGGCGTCGTCGATCACCGCGCGGATCGCGTGGTTGGATTCGGGGGCCGGGATGATCCCCTCGGCCCGGGCGAAGGTGACCCCCGCCTCGAAGGTGGCGAGCTGGTGCACCGCACGCGCCTCGATCAGCCCCTCGTGGTAGAGCTGCGACACCAGGGCCGAGTCGCCGTGGTAGCGCAGGCCGCCGGCGTGGATCCCGGGCGGCACGAAGTCGTGGCCCAGGGTGTACATGCGCAGCAGGGGCGTGAGGCCCACCGAGTCGCCGAAGTCGTAGGCGTAGTGGCCGCGGGTCAGGGTGGGACACGACGCCGGCTCCACCGCCACCAGGCGCACCTTCTTGCCCGCCGCCTTGTCGGCGAAGAACGGGAAGGCCACGCCGCCGAAGTTGGAGCCGCCGCCGCACGCGGCATAGATCGCGTCCGGGTAGTCGCCGACCTTGGCGAATTGCCTCTGCGCCTCCAGGCCGATCACCGTCTGGTGGAGCAGCACGTGGTTGAGCACCGAGCCGAGGGAGTAGTTGGTGTCGTGCCGCGACGCCGCCTCCTCCACCGCCTCGGAGATGGCGATGCCCAGGGACCCCGGACACTCCGGGTCCTGCGCCAGAAACTTGCGTCCCGACTCCGTCCGGTCGCTGGGCGAGGCGAGGACCTCCGCCCCCCAGGTTTCGATCATCGAGCGGCGAAACGGCTTCTGGTGGTAGCTCACCTTCACCATGTAGACCCGCACCTCCAGGCCGAAGAGCTGCCCCGCCAGGGAGAGGGCCGAGCCCCATTGGCCCGCGCCGGTCTCGGTGGCGAGGCGATAGATCCCGGCCTGGCGGTTGTAGTACGCCTGGGCCACGGCGGTGTTCGGCTTGTGCGAGCCGGCGGGGCTCACCCCCTCATACTTGTAGTAGATGCGCGCCGGCGTGCCGAGGACCGCCTCCAGGCGGTGGGCGCGAAACAGCGGCGAAGGCCGCCACAGGCCGTAGATGCGCCGCACCTCCGCCGGGATCTCGATCCAGCGCTCGCCGGAGACCTCCTGCTCGATCAGGGCCATGGGAAAGATCGGCATGAGCGCCTCCGGTCCGATCGGCTGGCCGTCCGGGCCGAGCACTGGCTCCGGAGGGTTGGGCATGTCGGCGACCACGTTGTACCAGTGGCTCGGGATCTCTGACTCGTCGAGGAGGATCTTGGTCTCGGTCATCGCGGCCTCGCTTTCGGGGGGCGGGTTGCACTGCTTCTCCTGGCTGCCCGATCGGCTACCTGACGAAGATAGTGATCTTACCGCCCGTCACTCCGCTCCCCCAGGGGAGCGGCGCAACTCTCTCCCACCGTCCCAGCGGGGCGACCCCATGACCGCCCAGCGCCTGCCGTTCTTCTCCGTCGCCGTCTTCATCTTGATCGGTATCGCCCTCACCGGCTTCGCCAAGTAGGGCGGAACGCCTCAGGCGGTTCCGCCTTGGGACGTCATCGCACGATGGCGGATCGCCCTGCGGGCATCGGCGGATCGCCCTTCGGGCATCCGCCCTACGGGGTGGACGCCGGAGTGGTGGTGGCGGATCACCCGTCGCGCATCCGGCGGGATGCATCGGTGATCCCTGGATCGGTGATGACGGCCCGGCTCACACGGTGACCACGATCTTGCCGTTCTGCTGGTTGGACTGCATGTAGCGGTGGGCCTCGGCGATCTCGTCGAGGGGGAAGGTGCGGTCGATGGCCGGCTTGAAGCGGCCCGACGCGAGGCGGACGCTGATGTACCCCTTGATGCGTTCCAGGGTCTCCGGCTTGCGGACCAGCTCGAACAGGGTGTAGCCGCGCACCGTCAGCCCCTTGCGCAGGGCGGCGAAGAGGGGGTACACGGTCGCCTCGGGGTAGAGGGCGCCGTACTCGAAGATCGTCGCACCCGCGGCGCAGGCGTCGGCGAGCCGGGCGAGGAAGGGGCCGGCCACCGGGTCGAAGCACAAAGCGGCGCCCCTGCCCTCGGTGATCTCCAGCACGCGGCCGGCGAGGTCCTCCTCGTCGGTCACCACCACTTGGCTCGCCCCGCCGGCCAGCAGCGCCTGGCGCTTGGCCGCAGTGCGGGTCGTGGCGATAGCCACGGCCCCCGCGTCGCGGCAAATCTCGATCGCCCCGCGGCCGACGCTGCTGCTCGCCGCGGTGATCACCACCGCGTCCCCCGCCTGCAGCTTGCCGTACTCGACGAGGGCACCGTAGGCGGTGATGTACTGCATCCAGATCGCCGCCCCCTCCACGGGTGACAGGTTCTCCGGGTAGTGGGCCGCGGCGTACGCCGGCACCACCGCACTCTCGCCATACACGCCGTACTTGCCGACGGAGAATGCCGGGATGGTGCTCACCCGATCCCCGACCCGCAGGCCGGTCACCCCGGGCCCCACCGCGTCGATCACCCCGGCCGCCTCGTAGCCGATGCGCGACGGCAGCTCCGGCGCCTCCAGGTATTGCCCCCGGCGGAACATGACCTCCGCGCGGTTGAGGCCAATCGCCTCCACCTTGAGCCGCACCTCCCCCTCCCCCGGCTCCTGCAGCGGCAGGTCCTCGATCCGCAAGACATCGGCATCTCCGGTCTGGTGAAAGCGCACGATCCTGGCCATGGCAGGTCTCCTTTTCTTCGCGGGCGGCGCGACAATACGACGGGTATCGATAGTTATTGCTCCGAGCGCTAAATCAGCGACGTTGCTCTCCCTGACTGACTCCACGCTTTCGCGCCACGGAATCCACGACAAGACACGGTAGGGGTGAACTTCGTGATCCGCAGATGTCGCAGATGTGCACAGATTCCATGGCTCTCGAGCAGAGATGCAGAGAAGTGCCCCCAATCTACCAAGGATATTTCCTGCGCGTCTGTGCGCGAGGTTCTCCTGCGCATCGATCACAGGAGTCCTGCCCATCGGTGTCCATCTGCGTCATCTGCGGATAAAAAACGAGAACGCCGACCCTGTTCCGATTTCCAGCAACCAGTCACTCGCCGGCACCCCTGAGTCATCGATGGATTGCTCCCTGTGATATGTCGGGGAAAGGTCTCGGCCCGTCTTCTTCCCGGGGCCTGTCCGGGGGATGCGGGTTAGCCGCGCACGAGCCGCTGGTAGGCGGCGAGGAGTGCCGGATCGTCGATCGAGCCGTGGTGGTGGACCTGTTGCCAGCGGCTGCCGACGCGCCGGAAGAGGCGGCTGGTGCGGATGGCGAGATCGATGGCCTCCGGCCCGCGGCGCGCCGTGCCGCGCTCCCGGCCCACGACCCACGCCGCGTCCCCCGCCTCGTCGAGGGTGTAGTCGAAGAAGGTGACCTGCACGGAGACCGGGCCGCCAAAGAGGCGCCGGTAGAGCGCCGCGATCTCCTCCCAGCCGCGGGCGATGCCGCCGATGGGGTTGTAGAGTACGCCGTCGTCGGCCCACACCTCAGCCATCGCCGCGAGGTCGTGGATGTTGAACGCCGCGTAGAACCGGTTGACCGCGGACAGCACCGCGGGGAGGTCGCCCCGGGGCGTACCGTCGAGCTCGGGAAGGTGGGTCATGGCCCTCTCCAGTGAAGGTGTGCCGGTCCGCCCTCGTCCGGTTCGGGGGTTTAACCCGCTCCGTCTCCCTCGCGCGGCGATGGCGCGACGCGACGCGCGCTCGCCTTTGCCGCGGGCGGCGCCGTGGCACGATCGAGCCCCACATCGTGCCAGGAGGCCGGATCCTCGCGGGGCTCCAAGTGGGTGGATATGGTGGTGTGGGGCAGACGCGCACAGACCTCCGCCTCGATGCGCTCCAGCAGATCGTGCCCTTGCTGCACGGTCCAGGCACCCGGGACCAGGACGTGCACCGAGACGAAGCGGCGTGCCGCCGCACGCCGGGTCCGGAAGGCGTGGTACTCGACACCCTCACGGCGGTAGCGATCGAGCACCTCCAGGACGAGCGCCTGCTCCGCCGCCGGCAAGGCGACGTCCATCAGGCCACGAAACGAGCGGCGCACCAGGTTCATGCCCATGCGCACGATGTTCGCCGCCACCGCCAGGGCGACGGCGGGGTCCAGCCATCCCCACCCGGTGAGCCGGACGGCGCCCACCCCGAGGAGCACCCCGGCGGAGGTCCAGACATCGGTCATCAGGTGGTGGGCGTCGGCCTCCAGGGTGATGGAGTGGTAGCGGCGGCCGGCGGTAAACAGCACCGCCGCCGTGCCCAGGTTGACCAGCGACGCGACCAGCGAAACACCGAGCCCGAGGCCGATGTGCACCAGCGGTCGCGGGTGGAGCAACCGCTCCAAGGCGGTGACCGCGATGGCGAAGGCGGCCAGGAGGATCAGACCGCCTTCCAGGCCACTGGAGAAGTACTCCGCCTTGTCGTGGCCAAAGGCGTGGTCCTCGTCCGCCGGCCGTATCGCCACCGTGAGCGCCACGAGGACAACCACTGCAGCCACCAGGTTGACCAGGGACTCCAGGGCATCCGACAGCAGGCCCACCGAGTCGGTAAGCCAATAGGCGCCGGTCTTCAACCCGATGGTGAGGAGCGCCGCCGCGATGGACAGCCATGCATAGCGCACCAGTGATGGTCGAGCCTCCGACATTACGGCACCGACTTTGCGCGGTTTTCCTGAGTGGCAGGGGGAGGCAGATATGCGAATCTGGCACTCGTCGTGAGAAGGTAACGAAGTGCGAGGATCTCGCCCCCAAAGAGCATTCCGGCGCATCTCGTCACCGTACCGTAACGATGTCCCTCGCAGCGGCTGATACTAGGGTATCGCTGACCGCCTTGTAACACCGCCGTGTCGCTCCCGTGACATGGATGGGTTAGTCTGCGGCCGCCCTTACGAAGGGGAACGCTTCGTTCTTCCGCCCAATCCTGCCACCGGCATGTCCCGCGCGCGCGAGCAGCACACCATCCTCGTCGTCGACGATGAGCCGGACCTCGTGGACGTGGTGCGCTACAACTTGGAACAGCACCACTTCCGGGTGGTGACCGCGGGCAACGGCAAGGCCGGTCTGGACCTCGCGCGCCGCGAGCATCCCGACCTGATCATCCTCGACGTCATGCTCCCGGACGCCTTCGGCACCGATGTGTGCCGCACCCTGCGGGCGGAGCACGGTACCCGCGACATCCCGATCCTCATGCTCTCCGCCCGCGGCGAGGAGGTCGACCGGGTGGTCGGGCTGGAGCTGGGCGCCGACGACTACGTCACCAAGCCGTTCAGCCCCCGGGAGCTGGTCCTGCGGGTGAATGCGATCTTGCGCCGGGCGGACGTGCCCGAAGGTCAAACCAGTCAACCCCTGCGCACCGGAGCCATCTTCCTCGATGCCGAGACTCACGAGGTGCGGATCCAGGGCGTGCCGGTGGATCTGACCGCCACCGAGTTTCGTCTGTTGGAGACCTTCCTGCGCCAGCCCGGGCGGGTCTTCTCTCGCGACCTCCTCCTCGACCGCGTATGGGGGATCACCGCCGACGTCTACACGCGCACGGTGGACACCCACATCAACCGCCTGCGGGATCGCCTCGGCGACGAGGCGGGGCGCATCGAGACGGTACGCGGGGTCGGTTACCGGTTGCGTGGAGACTGATCCAGATTGCGCGCGGTGCATCGGCCACGCGGGCGTCCCCACCCGATCCGATCGGCCAAGTCCGCGTGGGCGTTCGCGACTCGTCGGCGGTCTGCCCGGCGACCCCGGCCGACCGGCAGGCCGGCGTGTGCCGCGGGTGACACCCGCTCATCCCTACCCCTGGCCGGGGATTTGCGCTAGGAAGGGGAGGTGGAGCTGTACTCCCGCCTGGTCGTCGCCACTCTGCTCCCCGTCGCCGCCGTGGCCGTGGTCTTCGCCCTGTACGTGGGCACCCTCTCGGCCGACGCCACCGCGCGGCAGGCGGTGGGCCCGGCGATCGCATGGGCCGTGACCTGCGGCGGCCTCCTGGCCATGGTGGTTGCGGGCGCCGTCCAGCGGCGCCAGCGGCGCCGGATCGAAGACCTCACCCGGCGCGTCGAGGCCCTGCGTCACGGCAATCCCGAGATGGAAGGCGAGCTGCGCGGCACCCTTGGCTCGTTGTACGTGGCCATTCACCACCTCCACGACGAGGCGGTGGCGCGGCGCGGCGCCCTGGAGATGGAGCGGGAGCGCATGGCGCGGATCCTCGATCGCATGGCCGAAGGCGTGCTGCTCGTGGACGACCTGGGCCGGGTGGCATTCGCCAACCCCGCCTGCCGCCAGCTCTTCGGACGATCTGCCCAGACCGCTGGCCGTTCGGTCGGCGAGGTGACCGGCAGCCACCGCACCCAGGTCGCGGTGTCGCGCGCGGCGACCACCGGGGAGGTCCAGCACGATCAGCTCACCCTCCCGGGACCACCGCGTCGTGCCCTGCAGCTCACCGCCGTACCCATTCCCAGCGACGCCGGCACCGGGGTCGTGATGGTGTTCAACGACGTGACGGAGCTACAACGGGCCATCGAGGTGCGACGCGACTTCGTCGCCAATGCCTCCCATGAGCTGAAGACCCCGGTGAGCGCCATCAAGGGTGCGGCGGAGACCCTGCAAAACGGCGCCCTCACCGACCCGGAGGCGGCACGTCGCTTCGTGGACAACATCCGGCGCAATGCGGAACGTCTGGCGCACCTCACCGAGGACCTCCTTTCCTTGTCACGCCTCGAGGCCCACGCCCTGCCGTTGCAGCGCGAGCCGGTGGACCTGGCCGCCGTGATCCACGAGCTGTGCATGACCCTGCGGCACGCATTCCTCGCGGCCCACCTCGAGCTGCGCTGCCACGCCGCGGAAGGGCTGCCGGCCTGGCATGGCAACCGCCGCGCCATGGAGCAGGTGTTGACCAACCTGATGGACAACGCTCGCGCCTACACCCCCGCGGGCGGTGAGGTCGACGTGGATGCGACCTTCACCCCTAACGGTTTCGCGATCCGCGTCCGAGATACGGGGATCGGTATCGAGGCCCGCCACCTGCCGCGTCTGTTCGAGCGGTTCTACCGCGTCGACCCGGCTAGATCCCGGGCGGCCGGCGGCACGGGGCTCGGCCTCTCCCTGGTAAAACATCTCACCGAGGCCCTTGGGGGTAAGATTCAGGTGGACAGCACCCCTGGCAAAGGTTCTACCTTCACCGTTCAGCTACCCGGAGCATTCGATGAGTGAGCACATCCACCACCGCTACGACGCGGAGCTACGGCAGCTTACGGATCAGGTGCTCGCCATGGGTGACACCACCCGGACGATGATCCACGACGCGGTCGAGGCCCTGCGCAATGCCGACTCGACTGCCGCGCAAGCGGTGGTCGCCCGTGACCACGAGGTCGATGCCCTCGACACGGCGATCGACCAGCAATGCGTCGACCTGATCGCGCGCCGCCAACCCATGGGCAGCGACTTGCGCTATCTCATCGGGGTGATCGAGATGGTCACCGATCTGGAGCGGATCGGTGACGAGGCGAAGAACATCGCGCAGCGGGTGCTGATCCTCAACGAGCTGCCGCGACTCAAGCCCTACATCGATCTGCCGTCGATGGCTGCCACCGTCGAGACGATGCTGCACGATGCCCTCGACTGCCTGGTGCGCCGCGACAGTCAGGGCGCCCTAGCGGTGATCCGCGCCGACGACGTGATCGACGACCTCCACGATCAGGTGCAACGGGAACTCCTCACCTACATGATGGAAGACCCGCATACCATCTCCCGGGCCCTACACCTCGTCTTCATTTCCACACATCTGGAGCGGATCGCCGACCACGCCACCAACATCGCCGAGATCACCTACTTCCTCGTGGAAGGGAAGAACATCCGCCACACGGGTGGCCTGCGCACCGGCGCGCCGGCCGAGACCTAACCGACGGCCACCGGGGAGATAGCGCCGGGGTGGGCCCGCCGGCGCCAGGAGGTCGGCACCGGCGCGAGGGGTTGGCGCGCAAACTGGGTGCTTCGGTGCCATCACGCCACCTGCTGCCGCCAAACAAAAGGGCCACCCCGTTTCCGGGATGGCCCTCGTTGCGGTCACGGTCGGACGTGCGATTCAGGCGCCGAGCTTGACGACATTCTCCGCGGCCGGCCCCTTCTGGCCCTGGACCATGTCGAACTCCACGGCCTCCCCCTCCGTCAAGGACCGGAAGCCGGTCCCCTGGATGGCGGAGTGATGGACGAAGCAGTCCTTTTCCCCGCCGTCCGGCGTGATGAAGCCGAACCCTTTAGCATCGTTGAACCACTTCACCTTCCCTGTAATACGCATGGGTACTCCTTCTCTGATGGTGTGGGAAACCGAGCTCTTCGGCCCCCACCGACCACCGTGTTGCTGCGCGGCACCGTCACCCCCGCGCGGGGCACCCGCACCGACCGCCGGCTCACCATGGCCCGCGCCTCCGTTTGGGTTACTGTCTCCCTACTCGCCGCACGACCCAAACTGGCCGCCGCCCGTCAAGTATCGCGGGAACGTTAGGGGGGGTCGATTACCCCTGTCAACGACGATCCACTCGCACCGACCGTCACGGCGTCCGCGTAACGCGATTGTGACAAAGACGCGACAGTCGCGACACGACCCGCGGCCATTCTCCGCCCACTGCAACCCCTCTGGAGGATGAAGATGAACCTGCTCAAGACCATCGCCGTGGCGACCCTCACGGTCGCATTATCGATCCCCGCCATCGCGGCCGGCGGGCTCGATCCGAGTCTCCCCGAGTACCGCCCCGTGCAGGGCGTCTCCGGGAATCTCAAGAGCATCGGCTCCGACACCATGAACAACCTCATGGCGCTGTGGGGAGAAGACTTCACCCGCCACTACCCGAACGTGAAGCTGGAGGTGGAGGGCAAGGGCTCGTCCACGGCGCCGCCGGCGCTCACCGCCGCGACCGCCGCCTTTGGCCCCATGTCGCGCCCGATGAAGGCCGAGGAGATCGACGCCTTCGAGGCGCGCTTCGGCTACCCGCCGACCCCCATGCGCACCGCCATGGACGCCCTGGCGGTCTTCGTCCACAAAGACAACCCGATCCAGGGGCTAGCCATGCAACAGGTCGACGCCATCTTCTCCAAGACCCGGCGTGGCGGCCGGGCCGCGGAGATCCGTACCTGGGGTGATCTGGGGCTCACCGGCGAGTGGGCGGACCGGCCGATCTCGCTCTACGGCCGTAACTCGGCGTCCGGGACCTATGGCTACTTCAAGGAGCACGCCCTGTTCAAGGGGGACTACAAGGACTCGGTGAAGGAGCAGCCCGGCTCCTCCTCGGTCGTCCAGGGGGTCGCTTCGGACCGCTACGCGATTGGCTATTCGGGGATCGGCTACAAGACCGCCGACGTCCGCGCCGTGCCGCTGGCCGCCAAGGACGATGCGCCGTTCATCACGGCCACCATGGACAACGCGTACAGTGGCGAGTATCCCCTGGCGCGGTTCCTCTACCTCTATGTGAACCACGCCCCGGGGAGCCGGCTCGATCCCCTGCGCGCCGAGTTCCTGCGCTTCGTCCTCTCTCGTCCCGGTCAAGAGAGCGTGGTCAAGGACGGCTACATCCCGTTGCCCGCGGCGATGGTGACACACGAGCGAACGGTCGTCGGTCTTCAGTAGAGTCGGCCAGCAGGACGCCACCCCGAGTCCTCCTTTCCCCCAGGGGCCCGGGGAGAGGGGGAATCGCCGTCTCTGGCCCAGTTTGAACGGGCGTCCTCTGCCCACCCGCCAGCACAACTCCCGGAGAGGCGGGCAGCCAGTGATGATCCGGCGTAGTAGGATGCCCGCGGCCCCGACATGACCCCGATCTCCCCTCCCGCACGACATCGCCGCCCGACGCGGCGCCGCGTCCTCGTGATCGACGGCATCGCTCTCCGGACGATCACGGCCGGTGGGCTGATGGTCATCGTGGCGGTCCTCGGCATCCTGGTCTACCTGCTGGCCGTGGTGGCCCCCCTGTTTCGCGCCCCGTATGCGGCGCCGGCCACCACCTCACCCCTGGGTGGCGGCGCGGCGGAACAGCTCCTCGCCATCGGCGTCGATCCCTTCCAGGAGCTGGGGTTTGCCCTGTTCTCCAACGGCACCCTGGCGATCTTCACCCTCGCGGACGGCGCCCTGCTGGCCACGCGCGACCTCGACCTCCCGGCCGCCGTGCGCGCCTTCCAGTACCACCCCGCGGAAGACACCGCGGTCTTCGGCCTGGCCGACGGTCGCGTGGCCACCGCCCACCTCGGGTTCGCGGTCAAGCTGCTGCCGGAGGAGAGA
>Ga0299906_10004637_pt1 | contig 11236 bp, 9 predicted proteins | sample RVTome_14_FD_200259 | JGI IMG/M metagenome (GOLD analysis project Ga0299906, IMG submission 200259) | Soil microbial communities from uranium-contaminated site in the Upper Colorado River Basin, Wyoming, United States - RVT145D125 (version 2) ... | reverse complement strand
GTACTTCTCCATCGCCATCCAGCGAAGCGCGCCATGGGCCATCGTGGCGCCGTAGTTGATGAGAGTCTTTCCCTCTTTGGTCTCGAGCCACTTCCGCAGGAACGGACGGCCCGATTCCAGCTCGAGCGCAGTGGTGACGCCGTCGTGCGCCTGAAAGCGGTGGGACTCGTTCGTTTGTCCGTGCGCGTGAGGATCGATGAAGCCGGGCGCGACCACGAGGCCGGGGACTTCGACGACCGTTTTTCCCCGGAGAGGCTGGGAAGAGATCTCCACGATGCGATCTCCGCGGATGCCCACGTTGCGCTGGGCATCGAGTCCGGTTTCCGGATCCATGACGCGCCCCCCGGCGAGGACGAGATCGAGATCCCTCGTCTGAGCCTTTGCCGTTCCGTGCTCGATCAGGAGGGTCCAGAAGGCGAGTGCGATTCCGATCCTTCGAGACAAAGATCTCATGGCCGCGAAACATACCACGGCTTGTGCTCCCGAGAGCGACCTGAGATACCATCTCCCATCCGTCATTCCTGGAGGGACGCCATGACTCGCCGCCTGCTCCTGCTTCTTCTCTCTGCGCCGCTGTTCGCGACTTCTACGTTCCCGGCCGAGGCACCTCCCGAGATCCGGGCGGAGTCGGTCGGTCTGTCGAGCGAGCGCCTGGAGCGCCTCCGCGCGACGATGCAGCAGTACGTGGACGAGGGACGCGTGGCGGGCCTCGTGACCTACGTCGCCCGAGGCGGCCGCGTCGCGCACCTCGAAGCCTTCGGCAAGGCCGACATCGAGGCCGGGACACCGATGAAGCCGGACTCCATCTTCCGGATCGCCTCGCAGACCAAGGCGCTCACCAGCGTCGCCGTCATGATGCTCGTCGAAGAGGGGAAGATCGGGCTCGCCGATCCCGTCTCGAGGTTCATCCCGGCCTTCAAGAAGACGACGGTGGCCATAGCCCCGCCGGCCGGGGCGGTGGCGGATACCCCGGTGAGCGCCGTATCGGCGACGCGCGAGATCACCATCCGGGACCTCCTCACCCACACGGCCGGGATCGGCTACGGCTGGGGCACGGCGGCGGCGCAATGGAAGGCGGCGGGAATCCAGCACTGGTACTTCGCCGACCGCACGGAGCCGGTGGCCGCCGTGGTAGACCGGATGGCCGCGCTTCCCATGGACGCGCAACCGGGCGAGAAGTACGTGTACGGTTACAACACCGACATCCTCGGCGTGGTGGTCGAGAAGGTGTCGGGGATGACGCTCGCTGACTTCTTCCAGAAGCGCATTGCCGGCCCGCTCGGAATGGTGGACACCGAGTTCTACCTGCCTCCCGCGCGGAAGGCCCGCCTCGCCGCTGTCTACGCCGCGAAGGACGACGGACGGATCGAGCGCGCCCCGGACGGCATGCCCGGCCAGGGCCATTACGTCGACGGGCCGCGCCTCGCCTTCTCGGGCGGAGCGGGGCTCCTTTCGACGGCGTCCGACTACGGCCGCTTCCTGCAGATGCTTCTGAACGGCGGAGAGCTCGACGGCGTCCGGTTTCTGAGCCCGAAGAGCGTCGAGCTCATGACCGTGAACCACGTCGGGACTCTCTTTGCCGAGACCGGGCCGACGAGCGCCGGCATGGGCTTCGGGCTGGGCTTCGACGTGGTCGAGGACCTCGGGAGAAACGGCCGCTACGGCTCGCCGGGCGCCTTCGGATGGGGCGGCGCCTACCACACCAATTACTGGGTCGATCCCGAGGAGAAGCTCGTGGCGCTTCTGATGGTGCAGCTCCTGCCGGCGGGAAACTCGGACCTCCAGCGCAAGTTCCGCACCCTCGTCTACCAGTCGATCGTGGGCCCGCCAGAGCGCCCGCCGGTCGGTCAACGCTGAGCTCGGGAGCCGGCGCCTCTGCGAATTCCGGAGAATGACTTAGAATGAAAACAGCATGGACGACCGCACCCTGAGCTCTCTCGAGAAGGCGTTTCGCTCGACTCCCGAGAACGAGCAGCTCCTCGCCGTGCTCCTGAACGCCTACCTCGAGCGCGAGGAGCCCGAGAAGGGCCTCTCGCTCCTTCGCGAGAGGCGGCAAACCTCCTTCGGCGATCCCGGGAGCGCCACCCTCGCCGCCCGCGTCTTTCTCGCCGCGGGCGACGCCGCGCGGGCGCTCGAGTACGCGGCTGACGAGGGAGCGGAGGCGCTTCTCGTCCGCGCCCGGGCGCTCCTCATGCTCGACCGCCGCGACGAGGGGCGGAGGTGCTACGAGGCAGCCCTCGCCGCGAATCCCACGGTCGAAGACCCCAAGCTCGCCGCCGCTTTCGCCACCAGGGTGCGCACGTTTGCCGTCGACGCGGTCAAGGGATCGAAGCTCCGGGTGATCTCGAACGACGACACGGACGAGACCGAGACGACGAGACTTCTGAATCCCGAGCTCGAGAGAATAACCTTCGCCGACGTCGGAGGGCTCGAGGCGATCAAGACCGCCATCCGCAAGCGAATCATCCTTCCGTTCCAGAAGCCGAGCCTCTTCGAACGATTCAAGAAACGGGTGGGAGGAGGGATCCTTCTCTACGGCCCTCCGGGCTGCGGCAAGACGCTCCTCGCCCGGGCGACGGCGGGGGAGTGCGAAGCCCGGTTCCTGAACGTGGCGATCTCGGACATCCTCGACATGTACATCGGCGAATCCGAGAGGAAGCTCCATGCGATCTTCGAGAAGGCGCGGCAATCGAAACCCTCGGTCCTGTTCTTCGACGAGCTCGAAGCGCTCGGCGGCAAGCGCCAGTACCATCGGGAAGCGAATTCCTCGAAGCTCGTGAGCCAGTTCCTGTCGGAGCTCGACGGTTTCTCCCGCAACAACGACGGCGTCCTGGTCCTCGGCGCGACCAACGTGCCCTGGGATATCGACCCCGCCTTCCGGAGGCCGGGACGGTTCGACCGGGTGCTCTTCGTCCCGCCGCCCGACCGCGAGGCGCGCGAGCGCATCCTGGCCATACTCCTCGGCGCCCGTCCGACGGAGGGAGACCTCGACATCCCCTTCCTGGCGAAGCATTCGAGCGGCTTTTCCGGAGCCGATCTCATGAATCTCGTCGAGACCGGGACCGACGAAGCGATCGAAGCATCGCTCACCTCCGGTCGGGAAGTGCCGATTCGAAGCGAGCACCTGCGCGCGGTGCTCAAACAGATCAAGCCGACGACCACGGAGTGGCTCACTACGGCGAGAAACTACGCCCGGTACGCGAATGAAGCCGGCCATTACGACGAAGTGCTCGAGTTCCTCCAGAAGCACGGAAAATGACGCCCACCGGGTACCGCATCTCCGACGAGTCCAAACCCTCCGGTCTCGCCCACCTGGCGGTAAATCCCTTCTGGCCGTTTCTGGGGGTGATGTTCGGCGGAGCCTGGCTCTCGTGGCCGTGGTTCGTGGTCAACGGATTCGCGGTAGGAAGCCCGACTCGCCGGCGGGAGCTATCGATTGCCGTCGGGGGCTTCGTCCTCTCGGGGCTCCTGATTCTTTCCATCATCGGGCTCGCGGACAGCGGCCGCATCCCGGACTCCGGCGTCCCGTACGCCCTGCTCACGCTCACCGCGCTCAAGCTCGGCGTGACCTATTGGCTTCACGCCCTTCAGTCCAGGACGTTCGAGGTCTACGAGTACTACGGCGGCGCCGTTCGTCAGGGCTTCGTGGTGATCCTCGCCGCCTATTTCCTGAGCCAGGTCGCGTCCCCGAAGCTCCTCGCGGCCGCCCCCGTGGTCTTTCTCTGGCTGCGTTAGCGCGCGATGGCCGACCCGAGAATGCGGCACTTGTGGGCGGAGGCGAGCGCGGCCCTCTCTCAGGGGAACCACCACCGCGCGATCGAGAGCCTCCGGCGGGTCCTGAGCGTTGCGCCCGACGATTCGGACGCGCACGCTCTTCTCGCTCTCTGTCTCCTCGAGGTCCGGCGTCTATCGGCGGCGGAAACGGAAGCCGCGCTGGCGCTTTCGGGCGCTCCTCTCTCGCCGCTCTCGCACGTGGCGAGGGGAGAGGTGAGCTCCGCCCGGCGGAACTTCCCGAAAGCGGAAGAGAGCTTCCGCGCCGTTCTCGAGCTCGAGCCCGACGTGTCCTCCCATCACCGGCGTCTGGGAAATCTGTTCCTGGCGTTGGGCCGACGGGAGGAAGCGGAGGCCGAGCTCCGGCGCGCGCTCGAGCTCGATCCGGGCGACCCCGAGAACCTCGTCGCCCTCGGTCGTCATCGGCTCGAGACCGGGGCGGTCGATGAGGCCGAGCGGCTGGCTCGAGAGTCTTTGACTCTCTCGCCGGGGAACCAGGACGCGCTAGTCCTCATGGGCTCGGTTCTCCTCCGCCGAGGAGATGTCGACAACGCCCGCGAGCACGCGCTCTGGGCCGTGAGGATCGATCCCACCGACCGGGGCGCCCTCCATCTCCTGGCGGCGGTCAAAGCCCGAGCGAGCTGGTCTCTCGGTCTTTGGTGGCGCTACCACACCTGGTGCAGCGAGGTGGGAAGCAGAAACGCCGTCCTCGTCCTCCTCGGGGCGTTCATCCTCTATCGCTTCTTGACGCAGCTTCTCGTCGACTACGACCACCAGCAGGGAGCGCAGCTGGTCTCCTATGCCTGGCTCGGGGTGTGTGTCTACAGCTGGGTCGGCCCGGGCATCTTCCAGCGCCAGCTCCAAAGCGAGCTCCAGGCCGTCCGGCTGCGCAAGGACTTCTAGGGTTTCCAAGTTTCCCAGAAGATTTCTTCAACTTTTCCGCCCCCGGGTGCGTATTCAGCCCAGATATCGGAGGGTGCGCGATGACCGATCTCGGTTCTCTACGGAGTGGGCTCGACCGACGCCGGCATCTTCCTGGGAACGTCGGCGCTCCAGGTTGCCTCGATCGCCAATTGGATTCCGGCGCGCCGCGCGTCGCGGGTCCACCCGGTAACCGCGCTTCGATACGAATAGGGACCGAGGCGCCGGGTGGGTCCCGGCGCCTCGGTCGATTCGAGATTCGTTACGGGTTGATTCCGCCGCTTACCAGCGCCGGCCGCCGCCGAACCCGCCGCCGCCGCCGCCACCACCGTTGGTCTTGGGTTTGGCTTCGTTGACGTTCAGAGTGCGCCCACCGAGCTGCGTTCCGTTGACGCCGCGGATGGCGTTTTGTGCCGCCCCTTGATCGGACATCTCGATGAACGCGAACCCTCGCGGGCGACCGGTGTCGCGATCGGTGATCACGCTGACGCTCGCCACGTCGCCATAGGCCGCGAAGACGTCCCGGAGCTGCTGCTCGGTGACGTCGAAGGAACAATTTCCCACGTAAATTTTGGACATGAAACGACTCCTGATCGAAAGGGCCTAAGCGAGGGCTAACGGAGGTGCGGTGAGAATCACCGGCAGGAAAGCTACGAAAAGCCGTCGGGTAGCCAGACGCACCATAGTCTGCTTATTCGAAGCGATTGTCAAAGAATTTGTTTACAGCCCGTCGTCATCGCGTCTCGATCAGGCGTCCGTGCTTTCGCAGGACGCTCGTGAGCTCGTCGTGAGGGATCGCGTAGTAGCGCCAGTAGTCGGCGCCGGTCATGGTGTCGGCCGCGAGCATGGCGTTGACGATCGCCTCCTCCGTCGCCTCGGCGGTGGCGGTGAAGAGAGGATCCATCGCGTCCGAGGCGAGCCTTTGTATCGTGGCGGCCGGAAGCGCCGAGCCGTCGGAGTCACTGTTGCCCGCATCCGCCCCTCGGTTGGCCGTCGAGAACGCGATGAAGATGTCTCCCGAGCCGTTTCCGTGAATCGAGCCCAGTCGTCCCATGCCGAGGCTCACTCGCCGCGCAATCCGCTTGAGCTGGTCCGGAGTGAGGGGGGCGTCGGTCGCGACCACCACGATGATGGAGCCCTGCTCCACCTCACTGGCGCGGTCGGGACCAGGCGGTCCACCCGGCGCCGAGGAATCGCACGTGGGTACGGGGCTTCCGTCGGCGCGCAGCACCGGCGGGTCCATCTTCTGGGCCACGCACGGTTGGTAGCCCGCGATCTCGCGCCCCACGGGAATGCCGGCGACTCGGAGTTGGTACCGCGTTCCGTAGTTGCATTGCGCGAGCACGCCGAGCGTGAATCCGCCGGCCTCGGGCGAAAGCACGCGCGAGGCGGTGCCGGTGCCTCCCTTGAAGCCGTTACAGAGCATTCCCGTTCCCCCGCCGACGTTCCCCTCGGCGATTCGCCCGCCCGCAGCCGAGTCGAGCGCGCGCATCGCGTCCTCGGGCTTGACGTGAAGGCCTTTCTGGTCGTTCAAGCGACCGTCGGACGTTTCCGCGACCACCGGATACCAGAAGGGCCCGGGCGCGTCCTGCTTCACCATCCAGGACACGGCGGCGTCACGGACGGTTCCCACGCTGAGAGTATTGGTAATCAGGATCGGAGTCTCGATAACCCCGCTCTCCTCGACCCAGTGAGTCCCGGTCATGTCGCCGTTGCCGTTGCCGGCGTAGAAAGCGCCGAAGACCGAATCGAACGATCCGCGGCCGCGGGGAAGAATCGCCGTGACTCCGGTGCGAACGGGACCCTTGCCGACCGTCCGCTTTCCCTCGCCCTCGATGAGCGTGGCGTAGCCCACCTCCACGCCGGCAACGTCGGTGATGGCATTGAAGCGACCGGGCGTGCCATCGAGCGCGATCCCCAGATCGCGAGCTCTGTGTTTCGTCTGGCTCCCGGCTTCGTCGATCGTTAGAACGCTCAGGAGCACGGCCCCGAGCAGACCTTGAACTTCACGCCGTTTCGTTCGCATGGGTGTCCTCATTGGCCGGGATCGTCCGCAGTCGGCCCATAAATCGACGGGACCTTGCCGCCCATCGGACGCAGGTAGGTGCTGAGCTGCCCGCGGTGGTGCACGGCGTCGAAGAGGAAGCCCCAGACGAACCCGCCGATGGTCGTCTCCCAGGCCGCGTCTCCCCCCATCAGAAACTTTCCTTTCTTCTCCCAACCCGCCTCGTCGAGCTTCTCGAGTCGCTCGGTAACCGCTTTGGCGTTGCTCTCGTACGCCGCCACGATGTCGTCGACGCTCGAAGGGGCTTTTTCCTCCTTCCACTCGACGGTGCCCTTGTCGAGCAGACTCAGGAGCGCTGCCTCCTCGGCCGCCATCACCCAGGCGAGCTCGGCGGCGGTCCGCGCTTTCGGATCCGGCCGGTAATCGAGGCGACCCTGGGGGAGGGCCTTTAGTACGCGCACGAACGCGGGGAACTCCGCCTTGCGCCGCTCTATACAGAACTCACCTTTCGTCATTTCGATTCCTCCTGCCGCGCAAGTCTACCTGGTTCGACCATCGGGTGGCGATCGCAGGGGAGTGCCGCTCGCCGGTCAGGTCCTCCGCCACCACCGCAAGACGCGCAGCGCCGGAAGCGTGTTCCACCTCGACGGCATCCCGAGACGCTCCATTTCGAAGAAAACCTTGCCCCGGTAACGGTGCTCGAGGTTCCACCGGCCATCCGGGCGGCGCTTATCCTCGAGCGCCGAGATCGCGTCGTTCAAGCGCTCGTCCCGAGGAGCGCCGAATGCCTGGAAGTGATCCAGCGCCCGCAGGATGTCGTAGTGCCATCGCGGCGGAAAGGAGAGCCGCACGAGCTCGCGCCGGATCAGCTCACCGGTGCGGTGGGAACGGAACAATCGAATTATCGGCCGAACGCGTACAAAACGCCGTCCTGGCTTCCGATGACGATGCGGCCGGAGGCGACGGCGGGGGAGGCGACGATGGACGCCCCGGCCTCGAACTCCCAGATCTTGGCGCCCGTCTTCAGGTCGAGGACGTAGAAACGGCCGTCGCCCGAGCCCACGTAAACCCGGCCTCCCGCTACCGCGGGAGAGGATTCGACGCGGGCGCCGGTCGCGAAAGTCCAGACGCTCCGGCCCGTCGCCTGATCGATGGCGTGCACCAGCTTGTCGCGGCCGCCGACGATCACCTTGCCGTCGGCCACGGCGGCGGAGGAGTAGAAGGGGAAGTGGCGCTCCGGGTGCTCGTAGCGCCAGAGATACTTCTTGTTCTTCAGGTCGACGGCGAGGACGTCGTTCGCGAACGTTCCGTAGTAGGCGATGCCGTCGACCAGGGCCGGAGTCGCGGCGGTGTAGGCGCCGGAGTCGAACTGGAGAGCCTCGGTACCGTCCGTGAGCCGGATACCGCGGAACACGGAGTCGCAGCCGGTGACGTAGATGAGGCCGTCCGAGATCGCCGGGGTGCTGTGGAGCGGACCCATGGCCTGGAATTTCCACCGGAGGGCGCCCGTCTTGCGGTCGAGGGCATAGAGGTTTTCGTCGTAAGACGAAATGAGGACGTCGTCTCCCACCACCACCGCCGAGGACTTGATCTCGCTTCCTGTCTCGAACGTCCAAAGCGTCTCGCCGTCCCCGGCGCGGAAGGCGTGGAGGGTTCCGAGAAGATCGCCGACGTAAACCACGCCGTCGGAAACGGTGGGGGAGGATTCGCCGAAGCGGTCGGACTCTTCTCCGAAATCCCGCTTCCAGCGCACGGTTCCGTCTTCGAGGCTCAGGGCCGCGACGAGACCGGGGAGCGCCGTCATATAGACGACCCCCTCCACGATGGCCGCGGAGGAATCGATGGAAAAGCCCGCCTCGAAACTCCAGAGGAGCCGGAGCTCGTCCGGCATTTCCGCGGCGGATCGGCCGGTCCGCAGTGGACTTCCCCGAAATTGGCTCCATTCGTCCCTGGGGGCGACGTCGCGATGCGGATCGGAGCCGAGCACGGCGAGGGCGAATGCGGTGAGGCTCAGTAGGCGCATCGGTAAACCTCGAGCGCGGCGCCCTCGTCGAACGGCCGCGGGTTGAACGTTCCCGTCCACTGCGTCGATGCCTCGCGGGCGAGGAGCGGAAAGTCCTCCTGGGAGATTCCGTCGTCGCGCAGCCGCGACGGGAGTCCGCCGGCGCGTGCGAGGCGCTCCAGGTGAAACGCGAGGGTTTCTCCGGGGTCGTTTCCGCGAACGGCGACTCCCGCGAGCCCCAGGAGCTCGCGGTATCGCTCCCCGGCGACGCCCGAGTTGAAGCGCACCACCGAGGGAAGGCACATGGAGATCGCCCGCCCGTGGGCCGTTCCATAGTGCGCGGTGAGCGGATTCGCGCAGGCGTGGGTCGCTCCGAGCATCGAGTTCTCGATGGCAACGCCCGCGAAGTAAGCGCCGAGCTGCATCGCCGAGCGCGCTTCCACGTCCGCCGGACGCTCGAGGACGCGCTCGTAGTTCGAGTACAGCAGCCGGAAAGCTTCGCGCGAGAAGACGTCGGACAGCGGATTGCGTTTTCGCGTGACCGAGGTCTCGACGGCATGAGAGATCGCATCGAAACCGGAGATGGCCGTGACCCCGGCCGGCTGGGTGAGGGTGAGCTCCGGGTCGAGGAGCGCCACGCCGAACACCGCCGTCGGGTCGCCGCAGGCCATCTTCTCGTGCGTCTCCGGGTCGGAGACGAGCGCGTACGACTGCGCTTCGCTTCCCGTGCCCGCGGTGGTGGGGACCCCGATCATCGGCAGAAGCGGCGATCGCGCTTTTCCGAAACCGCGGTAGTCCGCCATCGTCCCGCCGTTCGTAAGGAGAAAGCTTATCCCCTTCGCCGTGTCCATGGAGCTTCCGCCCCCGAAGCCCACGAGGGAGTCGACGCCGATATCAGTCGCAGCGGCGCGCCCGCGCTCGATCATCCGACCGTCGGGGTTCTCGCTGAAATCGCTGAACGTCTCCACGTGGATTCCGGAGGCGCGCAGGATCCCGAGAGCCCGGTCGACATGCGGCGTCGCCATGAGTCCTGCGTCGGCGACGAGGAGCGTCCGCCGGAAACCCTCGGCCTTCGCCAGCTCGCCGAGCCGGGTAAGCGCCCCGACGCCGAACACGAGGCGCGGCTTCGGCTGGAACTCGAAGCTATTCACCCTTCGTGAGAGCGAAAAGCTGGTTGCGGCTCGCGATGAAGAGCGCGCCGTTCGCGGGGACGACACTGCTGTAGACCGAGCTTCCCATGTTCGTCTCCGCGATCACCGCCTCCTGTTTCCCGGTTTTGAGGACCACCACATCGCCGTCCTCGTCCCCGAGATAGACCTTCCCGTCGATGATCATGGCGGAGGACCAGACCGCCGCGAAGGTATCGTGCACCCAGTACGGCTCGCCGGTCGCGACGTCGAGAGCGTGCAGGAAGCCGCTGAAGTCGGGCATGTAGAGGATGCCCTCGTGAATCGCCGCGGTCGAGATCGACCGGCGGATCTTGTCGTAGTGCCAGACGAGACCGCTCTTCGTGATGTCGCCCCGCTTGGTTCCGTCGATGGCGTACATGTGGCCGACCCCCTCGCCGTGCTCCGGGTCCTGTCCGTTCGCGATGTAGACCTTGTTGTCGTAGATCACCGGCGTCGAGATGACCTCGTTCCGGGTCTTGGGCCAGACCGACTCCTTGGGGTTGGTGTCGAACTCCCAGAGCTTCTCGCCGGTCTCGGCGACGTACCCGCGCACCCATCCGTCGCCCTGTCCCATGACCACCTGCACCACGCCCCCGATCTCGCCGACGGAAGGGGACGACCACTGTCCGTGCAGGATCCGATCCTCGACGGAGTTGTCCTCCCAGACGAGAGTCCCCTTGGTCTTGTCGAGGGCGATGATCGCCGGCGCCTGCGGAGAGGGAATGTTCACGTGGCTCTCGTCCTGCCCGTTCGAGGTGCTCACGAAGAGGAGGTTGCCGTAGGAGACGGGCGAGGAGTTCGACATGTTGTGGGGGAAGGCGCTCAGCTCCTCCATCATGTCGTACTTCCAGAGGACGTCGCCGTCGTGGGGGCTCTTGTACCGCTCGTCGGTGAAGGGGCCGTCGTTCTCGCCGTCGAGGAATCCCTCGGTGTCGAGTGCCAGGATTTCGCCGCGGTTCGTGGTGTAGTAGAGAACGTTGCCCTCGACCATGGGCGAGGAGCAGACGCCCTGGTAGGGCCAGTCGTTCACCCGGCCCGAGAGGAGCTTGTCCGAGACCATCTGCCACAGGAACTTCCCATCGGTCGCGTCGAACGCGAGGAGCACTCCCTTGTCGCCGGGTATCTCCTTGTCGTAGAGCGCTTCGTTGTTGGTGCCGACGAAGACCTTCCCCGCGGCAACCACCGGGTTTCCATAAGTCTGCGAGCCCAGGCCCGCCACCCACTTCACGTTCGTCTTGGACTCGACGTCCCAGGTCTCGGGAAGACCGGTCATGGTCGAGACCATGTTTCGCGCCGGACCTCCGCCCCACATGGGCCAGTCTCCGTTGGGCGGGTCTTCGCCAAGCGCTCCCGCGGAGAACGCGGCGA
>Ga0299906_10004634_pt1 | contig 11240 bp, 8 predicted proteins | sample RVTome_14_FD_200259 | JGI IMG/M metagenome (GOLD analysis project Ga0299906, IMG submission 200259) | Soil microbial communities from uranium-contaminated site in the Upper Colorado River Basin, Wyoming, United States - RVT145D125 (version 2) ... | reverse complement strand
TCCGAAAACTGAGCCTCACCGAACGGTACATATACCTCGTAATCGGACTGCCCTGTGATTTCGAAGTTCGTGGTGGTACAGGTCTTCTCGTCCACACACGCTTCCAACTCATATGCGCCTGAAGCGAGCTCGTCGGAGAGGCTCACAGCAATCGCGCTATCGCAACCTATCAAGGTGCAGCCTCCCGCCAGAACTCCGGTCATGATCAGCAAGGTCGTCAGAGCCACCGCGACCACCAGCAGCCCTAGTCCGAGAGTCCATCGACGGCTCGGCCTTCGTCCGACAACGTCTTCGTGGCCTTCGTCGTCCACATCGCGATGCTAGGGCGAATCCCGCCAGGACCTCCACGGTCGTCCGGGCCGGCTAACGGTTGGGACCCCGCCGCTCACAAACCGTTGGGTTGTGGCGGAGCCAGGGGTGCCAATCGCCCCAGCCCGGTAGCGCCAACGCGACCTCGCCGCTTCCGAATAGCAGGACCGCACCCTGATTGTCGACATGTTCGGACCGCAACGACCTGGCCCGCGCAAACGTTCTGGCATGAATGACCGTGCCAACCGGTGCAGCGCGATTTGTCGTGAACGAACTGCCTCTGTCCGTCGTCTCCCTTGTCAAACGGATAGGAGGAATGATGTCGTTGGACACTTTGACAGACACTGACTCGAGCACCGAAAGCCCGCCCACGAAGAGTGTCACATTCCTTCGGCGCCGGATTGTGCTGGGTGCAGTGGCCGCCGTCGTGATTCTCGCCTCGGCGGCGGCCGCGTTTGGCCTCAGCCGTCCGCCGGCTCCGGTACTGGTATCCGACGGTGAAGGTCGACTCTCTCTGATCAACGTTGACACCGGAGAGCCGGCATATACGGTGAACGATGCCGTTAGAGCACCCGCTGGCTCGAAGATCCTTCGTGCCGAGGAGGAGGGTGAGGCGACCGAGGTCGAGGTGCTCAGCCCAGAGTCTGGTGAGGTCGTGGCCTCCACTCGAATAGAGGGCAGTCTCACGATCAGGGCAGTGTCACCCTTCGGCGGTGCAGTGGCATTGATGGCGCCTCGCCCGAAAACGACCGATTTGTATGTCCCTGAACCTCGCGAGCAGACTTTGGTAACCGTCGTATGGAGTGAGGAGCGCGAGCCGCGCACCTACACGCTCGAAGGCAATTTCGAGCCGGAGACATTCTCCGCGGACGAGGAGACACTGTTCCTGCTGGAGTTCTACCCTCCCACCGATCCGGATCGTTACTTCGTCCGTCAGCTCGATCTTGCCTCCGGTGAAATCTCAGACGTGGAAACCCCTGATCAGGAGTTGGGCATAGAGCTCAATCCCGAGATGCGTGGGCACGCCAGGGCACAGGCAATGGCACCGGACGGATCGTTCCTCTTCAGCCTCTACACGATCGGCAAGGGAGAGGCAGCGGTGCACGACCCGAACGATCCAGAGACGGATCGCTGGGCGTTCGTTCACACTCTCAATCTCGAGGAGAAGTGGTCGCATTGCATCTTCTTGCCGCTTCCCTTCGGAACGGAATCGGAGGCGGCTTTGTCGCTCGGCATATCTGGTGACGGCAAGCATCTGTTCGTGATTGATGCCGCTACCGAGAGCGTGGCACGCATTGATGCCCGACGACTGGAGGTCGAGACAGTCGAGCAGATACCTGGTCTCTATTCCGCTCAAGCCCGACCGGTCGCCGTCGGGCCCGAAGTGGTCTACATCGGGATGGGAGACTCGGTGCTGGAGATGGGGAGTGATACGTTGATCCCCAACGCAGCGTTCGTGGTGAGCACCGGCAACGGCAGTCTCGGTGTTCGAGGTCTCGAACTGGCGCCCGATGGCCGGACGCTGCGAGTAGCCCATGGGTCTTCGATCAGCGTCCTCGACATGCCCAGCGAGCGCGTGATCGCCACCCTGACAACGCCTGAAGGGGATGCTGATTCCTTCCTGGGTGACCCGGTGGGCGATCGGATCGATCTCTCGTTGGAATGGATCATCCCCGGCAGCTGACATCCATCGCTGTTAAGCAAGGGTGTCGCTGGGTCCTCGTGGGACTGAGGACTCGGGCCTCGCCGGGCGACGATCGCCCTCGGATGAGTGTCCTGGGCAGCGGATCGCTTCTTACCAGTCGGATTGTGACCAACGACTCTGGAGGGGTCTCCTACCCGGTCTGATGATCGCGCCGAGGAGCCAAATGAGCACACAAAGGAGAAAGGTGCCTCGGCGCAGGCAACCTCGGGTGGGTCGCCTATTGATCACCCGACACGCCCCGGGTGGCTCACGGGGCTGGCTGCTTGGCTCTTCGCCTTCGCATACTCCACCCCAGCCGGACCGACGTGGGTTCTCCCTGCCTTTTCGCTGTCGATCCTCTATGGGGTTTCATGTCAATGCCATGAGCGTCGGTTCATGTCTCGGATGACTGGCGCGAGGCGTTTGACGGTGGCCCTCGTCTTGGTTGTGGTCGCAAGTATCACCGGCTGCGGATCATCGGTCGACGGCACAGCCACGCAGACCACAACGACCGGACCGCCACCTGCTGAGCCTTCCACGGTCAGGCTGCTGTTCGCCGGTGACGTGATGTTGGGGAGACGGGTGGCGTCTGTGCTCGCCGCGGAAGGTCCCGCGGTCTTCGAAGCCGTTCGCTATGTGATCTCCTCGGCCGATGTTGCTGCGGCAAACCTGGAGTCTCCGCTGACCGAGCTCCCCCACATCTCCGACAATCCCAATGCACTCGAGGCCGATCCCGACTTTGCTGCCCTACTGGCAGGAGCCGGTTTCGATGTGATGGCCTTGGCGAATAATCACAGCGGCGACGCCGGCCCCGAAGGTCTGATCGACACGATCGATGCCCTGACCAAAGCAAGGATACGGCCCCTGGGGGCAGGGCGGGCCGCTTCTGAGGCAAGCCGACCGGTCGAGATGGTGGTCAACGGGATCCGCGTCGCCCAGTTGGCCTTCGATGTCACCGGACTGAGTCTGCAAGCCGGCGACACGACCCCTGGAGTCACCCGCTTCACCCCGCAGACAGCCCGCGCGGCTGTGGAGCGAGCCGCTGCGTCCTCGGACGTGGTGGCGGTCGCAGTGCACGGTGGTGTCGAGTACCTCGTCGAGGAGGATCCGATCCTCGGTGAGGTCGCCGCGGACCTAATCGGCTGGGGCGCTGATATCGTGTGGGGCCACGGGCCCCACGTCCCGCAACCGATCTCTATCACCGACGGGGGGGCGATCGTCGCCACCAGCCTCGGGAACTTCCTCTTCGACCAACAACGGTCGGCCACACAGACTGGCCTGATCCTGGAGGTCCTCGCCTCCCGTCAGGGCGTCGAAGCCTTCCGCGTGGGACGGGTGGATCATGCCGATCTACGAACCGAGTTCATCGGGTGGGACCTTCCCAACGCACCCGCCGTACTGATCGGCACGGAATGGTGGTCGCTCGCATCGACACCCGAGCCGCCGCCGACGCAGCCGGTCGCATTGGAGGGCTTTCGGCTGGGAGACGTCGTCTACGCCGGCATAGGGAACGCCACCGGCGAAGGATTGCAGGAACTCGTCGTCTCTTATCGGCACCCTTTTCGGGCCAACGAAGTCAACGCTCTCTATCCCGACCGGGTTTTCGCAGATTCCCTCGGGCGCAGCGCCCATCTCGGAGTCTTCGACGACGACACTCTGGAGCCGATCTGGGCGGCGGGGACACTGCTGCGCCCAGTCGCCGAGGTCGCCGTTTGTGACGGAAGCGTCGCCCTCGCGTTCGATGCTCTGGATGATCCCGGAATCGTCGCCACCGGTGCCTGGGTGTGGTGGGACTTCGGGTTCGCCACTGCTCCCGAGCTACCAGGCCCTGGAACACCCGCCTGCTTCGACGTGGACCGGGACGGCCTGACCGACCCGGTCATTCTCCGCAACCAAACCGGATGACCACGCAAGAACGGTCGTTCGCCCCTAGGCACATCTCGCTCCCGGGCAGATACTCCTGTCAAGGGAACCGGTACGCCGCTACCCCGAGTGGCGGGAGTGGGCGTCCGGGAAGGAAGATGACGTTGAGACGTCTCATCGTGCTGCTCGCTGCATTGGCCATGCTGGCTGGGGCCTGTATTGATGGGGACGCCGGGGAAACCACCACGACCGCACCGCTCACGACCACCACGAGCACAGCCACCACGTCGACCACGGTCCCCCAGGTCCGGTCCGCGGCTGGGCTTCGTCCGGTAGCCCCATTCGCTGAATTCCAGCTCATTCCCCTGCTGGGGGACTCGCCGCCCTACCAGGGGCCGGCGACACCCACATCGATCGAAGGCATCTACATGCCGTCGTCAGTGGAATTCGACCTAGGCCCCGAGGCGTTAGAGGTCCTGGAACACCAGGGTTTCGTGGTAGTGCCCGGTGCGAACCAGCTGTTCCACCCGGTGTATCAGACCTTCTTCTACGAGGGCGAGGTGTACTTCGTCACGACTGACGTCGCTTACCACTACATGCACCTGGCGTTCTCCAAGATCCTCCGCGAGCTGGAGCAGGACCAGCTTCTTCCGATTCTGGAGGAGCTGGTGACAGGGCTGGTCGAGGCAGCTCGTGATCAGGCTGACGAGCTGGCAGGGACCCCGCTCGCGGACGCGGCCGATCGGGTGGCGCAGCTCTACGAGGCGGCGGCGGTGCTCCTCGAGCTCGACGTGGAAGACATCGGGCCGTTGGCTGAGGAGGAAGTATCCCTGGGTCGCGAGGCAGCGGAACTCGCGCAATCGCCGATCACGGGGCTCTGCCCCGACACGGAGGAGTCCATGGAGTGCTTGGTCGACTTCAGCCTCTTCAGGCCCCGGGGCCACTACACCCGCAACACTGACTTGGAGCGCTATTTCCGGGCGCTGTCCATCCTTGGTAACGAGAACTTCGTCGTGGAGTATGCCGAAACCATGACGCTGGCTGCGCTGGCCTCCAGGGTGCTGGTCACGGATCCCGAACTGCTCGAACTCTGGACCCTCCTATATGAGCCGACTGCCTTCCTGGTGGGCATGGCCGACGACTACACCCCGATCGAACTCGCCGACCAGCTCGACGGGTTGGCTTCCGGATGGCGGGAGGATCCCAGCCTGATCGATGCGGCGGTAGCCGAGGCCGCTGGTCGAGAGCTCATCGAGATGAGGTCGGTAGGCATCGACCCCGAGGCCGCCTCCGTGCGGATCATGGGTGTCCGCTTCGTCATCGACTCGTACATCTACGACCAGCTTCGGTTCCCGTCCGTGGGTGATCCTCAGTTTGGACGGAGGTACGCCACACCCTTGGATCTCGTTGCCACCTTCGACTCCGGATTGGCCTACGAGATACTGGGTGAGGAGGAAGTCCCGTTCTATCCCGAAGAAGGAGACGGCGAAGCGATCTACCTCACCGACCCCGACACCGGTGAGCACTGGACCAACTACGACCCCCAACTCGAGGCGCTCACCGAGATGGTCAGCGTGCGGGAGGCTTCCGACTGGGCCACGACCGTCTACGACGCCTGGCTGTACGCCCTGGAGCCGATGTGGCAGCTCCTGGGTGGGGCCTATCCCGACTTCATGCGGTCGGGGGCCTGGGAGATCAAAGACCTGCAGACCGGTCTCGGCTCGTACACAGAGCTCAAACACGACACGATCCTCTTCGCCAAGCAGTCCTTCGCGGCGCAGGGTGGTTTCGAGCCGGTCGACTACCCGGAACCACGGCACTGGGTGGAGCCCAACCCGGTCGCCTTCCAGCGGATGGCTTCGGTGATCGGGCTGCTGGAGGACGGCCTCAACCAACGTGAGCTGCTGCCCTCCGATAGCGACAACGCCCAGCTCATCGAGGCCCTTGATGACTTCCTGCGTCGTCTGGCCCGTCTCGCCTCCGACGAACTGGCCGGCGATGTCATCTCCGCCGAGGACAACGAGTGGCTCGCCAGCATCGGCTCGGTGATGGAGGCGCTGTGGATTCGCTCTTCCGACGAGGTCGACGAGACGACGGGAGAGTTCCCCGATGAGGATCTCCACTCGGCTCTGATTGCCGACATCATGCGAACGACGTTCCACATCCTGGAGATCGGAACCGGCAACGTCGACTCGTTGTACGTGCTCGTGCCGGCCGACGATGGGCGTTTCCAGATCGCCCGGGGCGCTGTCTTCTCCTACTACGAGTTCTGGCGGTCCGCCGACGACGGTCGTCTCACTGACGAGGAATGGTGGGCATTGCTGGGCAGCAATCCTCCTCAGCGCCCAGATTGGCAGGAGCCCGTCTTCCCGGCCGGTCTGCCTTAGTGGTGCCGTGGGTCTGCGAACGAGCTCACGATTTCAGCGCCAGCTGCAAAATGTTGTTGTGTGAGCGATCCTGGGACCGTTTGCCTGCACATCGACGACAAGGGCAAACTCCTGGACACCATCGACGCACGCTCGGCCTCGTTCTGGCCGACCATCCCGTGAGTCGCTGGCGAATCTGACGTGTTGGGTAAGACCTACGCAAGGGCAGGGTTCCGACCTCGTGAACCCACTCAACCACCCTGTTGCGCCTCCCGCAGAAACTCGACGATCGACCGGATCTGTGCCTCGTCGAGAGTGCCACCGAAGGCCGGCATCTCGTCCTTCCCATTGGTGACACGCAGTGCCAGCCGATCATCCGACTCCTCCTCGGCGTCGGAGCCGGGGCCTAGTGCTGGCGCCACTTCCCCGCCCTGAAGGTCCACACCGTGGCAGGTGGCGCAGGCCATATTGAAGAGGTCGCGGCCACCGAGGCCCTCCTGAGAGAGTGGATAGCGCCAATCAGGGAAGTCGGGAGCCTCCTTCTCCAGAGAGCGCAGATAGACGGCAATCGCCGCGATCTGCTCCTGGGTGAGCGACCCGCCGAAATCGATGGAATATGCTGCCATCGGCGAACCTGGTATGCCGACGGCGATCAGCTGACTCAACTGGGCGTCGGTCACCGACTGCAGGAACTGCTTCGACCTTAGGGCCGGTGCCAGTCCGCCACCGGCTCCGATACCGTGGCACTGAGAGCAATTGTCGGTATACATCTCGGCGCCCAGGGCGGCCAGATTGGCAGCACGCTGCTCTTGTGCCTCGGCGCGGCTGCGTGGCTCGAAGGCTCTATAGACGGGAAAAGCCGCGGCGAAGCCAAGCAGCAGGATGGCGCCCCACTGCATCCAGCGCACCGTAGAAGCCTGCATCTCCTTGTCTTCGGGATGGTCCAGTGGCATCGCTCACGCCTCACTGGTACAGGCGGGACCACGGGGCGGCTCGTCCAGGCTCTCCGTGCCAGGGCCGGATCCCGGAACGACGGTTCCAGTGTCGATGAGGAGCACCCCGTCGACGACCTCGGTCCCGAATCGATCCATCCCCCGCGGGCTGGGTCCGGCGCGGTGCTCCCCAACCCGATTGAACACCGAGCCATGGCAGGGGCATTCGAACTGCCCGGAGCTCTCGCACCAGGGCACCCGGCACCCCAGGTGGGGGCACTTCCACCAGAGCGCTACCACCTCACCGTCGACCTTGGTCAAGTAACCATGAGCCGCCGAGAGCTCGAGCACTCCACCCTCGGGAACGAGGTCTGGTGGCACGGCTTGCACCACTCCACCAAAACCGGCAGCCGGGACAGGTCGGAGGATGTCCCAAGACGTCCAGAGCGCGGCTGCGCCGATCAGGCCCGCTCCCCACTTCCAGAGACGGGCCAAGAAGTCTCGTCGTCCGAATAGCTCTGTCATAGCTCCCCGTACCACTGGTCCCAAGGCCACACCCAGACCCAGTCTGGGCCCCGGAAGGCGAAACCGATCAAGGTCAGGATGACCCAAACGATCAGGAAGATGGTGAAGGCCCACACCGCCACCTTCCTCGAGCGCGGCCGGCGTGCCGGGTTGCGGTCGAGATAGGGCAATGCCACCAGGCCGATGACGATCGCCGCGGGCACCAGCACCCCGGCTACCACCGGGTGGAAATGGCTGAGCAGCTCCTGCAGTCCGACGAAGTACCACGGTGCCTTCTCCGGGTTTGGCGTGACATTCGGGTTGGCGATTTCCCGCAGGGGGGCGTCGAACAGCAACGACACGACCAAGGTGACGATCAGCACCACCAGCGCCGCAACCGCGTGCCGCACCAGCAGGTGGGGCCAGACCATGACCAGCCCCTGTTCCTCGGGTACCTTCCGCTCCCCGGCGGTGGGGTGGCCGGGGACGATACCCAGCAACCTGCGCCCCTCGGCCAGTTCCGGCTCGTCACTCATCGACGAATCCCTTCTCTAAATCCAGCATCGAATCCTTGCGCCATCTCCAAAGGTGCAGAGCCACCACAACCACCAACAGGGCGGGGAGGACGGCGACATGGAGCACGTAGAAGCGAAGCAGCGCCGCCGACCCAACCTGAGGGCCGCCCAGCAACATCTCCTGCACCTGCTCCCCGATGAAGGGCACGAATCCGGCGATCGAGGTGCCCACTGTCACCGCCCAGTAAGACAGCTGGTCCCAGGGCAACAGATAGCCGGTGAAAGACAGGAGCAAGGTCAGGAGGAGCAGGACCACTCCGATGACCCAGTTGAATTCCCGGGGCGGCTTGTACGCCCCCCGGTAGAAGACCCTGGCCATGTGAGCCGCCACGGTCACCACCATGAGGTGGGCCGACCAGCGGTGCACGTTCCGGATGAACTGGCCGAAGCCCACCTCGCTCTGCAGGAACTGGATGTTGCCGTAGGCCGAGCCGGGGCTGGGCACGTAGAAGAACATCAGATAGATCCCCGACACCACCAGAGAGACGAAGAGAGTGAAGGAGGCCACGCCCAGGAACCAGGAGTAGCGGAACCCAACCTCCTCCCGCCGCACCTTCACCGGGTAGATGTGGAGGAAGAAGTTTGTCCAGTGCGCCGCGGCTCGGTCCCGCGCCGTCTCTCGGGTGGGCTGACGCAGAATCGACCGCCCGACGATGCTTTGACGCAGTTGTTCCCCGAGCTTCATGAGAGGCTCCCGATGCCGATCGGCACCCTATCGGGAACCCCGACCCCGCTCCACACACCCATCGACAGGGCATTAGTCGGGCACCTCTCGATGCACAGGCCACAACGGATGCAGGTGGATTCGTCGAGGAGCAGGGCGGTCCCCTCGATGCCCCCCACCTCTGCCGCCGGTACCAGCGATATCAAGTCGAGCGGGCAGACGTCGGAGCACAACCCGCAGAGCACGCAGGCGTGGACGTCGAGCAGGATGTTGGCGAAGCAGCGAAGACAGCGCTGAGCCTCACATCGAGCCTGTTCCTCGCTGAATCCGACCTCCACTTCGCGAAGACCGATACGCCGATCGGTGGTGAGCGAAGGGACCGACACCCGATCTCGACGGTCATAGGGATCTTGCAGACGGTGGAACTGGTCGAGCACCACCATCCGGCCGGGAGTGTCTACCTCTGCCCCACCCCCGAAGGCGCGGTGGATCGACCCAGCCGCTCGCCGCCCGTCGGCTATCGCCTCGATCAGGCTGCGAGGGCCATGGACGACGTCACCTCCTGCCCACACGCCCGGGATGGAGGTTGCCAGGGTGTCGGAGTCGACCTCGATGGTGCCCCGGCGACTCGCGGTGGGACCGTCCGGCTGAAGGGCGGAGAGGTCCACTGCCTGACCGATGGCCAGGATCACGGTGTCGGTCGCCAGCACCTCCCGGTCCTCCTGGTCGAACTCTGGGGCGAAGCGCCCCGCCTCATCGAAGACCGAGAGCACGCCGATCGTCTCGACACCAACGGCCTTACCCTCCTCCACCAGGATGCGAGCCGGTCCCCTTCGGTGGACGAACTTGATCCCCTCGAGCTGTGCTTCGTGGATCTCGAAGTCGGCCGCCGGCATCTCATGGCGTGCCTCGAGGGACACCACGGTCACGTCGGTGGCCCCGGCTCTTACCGCACTTCGCGCCACGTCCACCGCCTCGGTGAAGCTGGCCTCTGTGAGGGGCTCAGGCTCGTCGAAGCCGGGGGGCCGCTGCGCCTCCGCGTAGGCGGCGGCCCGCAGCGCCGTTCTGGCGGCGTCCAGGGCGACGTTGCCTCCACCGATCACAACCACACGATTCCCTACATCGACGTGGAAGCCCTGATTGAGGTTGATGAGGAATTCCAATGCCCGGAACACCCCATCGGCCTGGTGGCCGTCGATGTCGAGGCCGCGTCCCAGCGAGGCGCCAAACGCGAGGAAGATCGCATCGTGGCGCTCCCTCAGAGCGCCGAACGTGACGTCGGTTCCCAGGCGGATGTCCAGGCGCACCTCGACCCCCAGGCTGACGACTGCGTCGATCTCTGCTCGCAGCAGCCGCCGGTCGAGGCGATACTCGGGGATCCCCAGCACCATCATTCCCCCCAGGTCCCCGGTCGCCTCATACACGGTCACGCTGTATCCGAGGAGACGAAGATCGTGAGCGGCCGCCAGGCCGGCGGGTCCGCCGCCGACGATCCCCACGCTCTGGGGTCGCGACGTCCGAGGTGGGGCTGCCACCCGGGTCCAGCGGGCGTTAGGCCCAGCTTCCACCCCGTATTGCTCGGTGACGAAACGCTTGAGCGCCCGGATGGCGATTGGCTGGTCGATCTCACCCCGCCGGCAGGCGTCCTCGCAGGGAGCGGCACACACCCGCCCACAGACCGAAGCGAACGGGTTCGGCAGGCGGGCTGTCAGGTAGGCGGTCAGATCGTCCCCGTCGGCTATGGCGGCCACGTACATACCGGCGTTGGTGTGAACCGGGCAGGCGGCCAGACAGGGGATGTTGCGATCGAAAAACTGAAGCGTCTCCATCAGATCCACCCCCTGCGCTGGGCTACGCGCAGGCCCCACATTCCCAGCACCAAGAAAGCCGCCCACACCATCGTGCCCACGAGGTCGGCCACGGACCGAGAGGCTTGGGCGACGGTCGGTATCCGCAACACCCAGGAGGGCAGCCAGACCGTCGCCAGGGCAAAGTACGCCACAATGGCCAGGCCGGCCAGCCCGGCTTCAGCCCAATCCTTCTGTCGTGGCGTCAAAGGACACCCCCCGCGCTTGTATCGCCTAACCGGCCGCCAGTGTCACCTCGATCCAGCCCTGGTTGGCACTTTGGGCATGGCTGTCCTCCTCCCAACCCTCCGGCCCAAAATCCGGATCCCAGTAAGCCAGGGCCATGCCTGACGAGGCGCCGCCCACCTCAAGTTGCCCGTCGTGTTCGTCAGCGGTCTGGATGGGTCGCCGCATCTCGAAGATCCAGGTCCCCTCCCCGTCCTCGACGGGATTCGTGTGATTCCAGACACCCAACAGACTGTTCTCACCGCTGGCA
>Ga0299906_10004632_pt1 | contig 11243 bp, 11 predicted proteins | sample RVTome_14_FD_200259 | JGI IMG/M metagenome (GOLD analysis project Ga0299906, IMG submission 200259) | Soil microbial communities from uranium-contaminated site in the Upper Colorado River Basin, Wyoming, United States - RVT145D125 (version 2) ... | reverse complement strand
GCCCCGACGCGGCTCCGCTCTCGGTGCCCGCAGCGAGCCATCGACCGGAGGGCCCCCCGCTCGCCCGCGCCGCAACCCGGCGTCACTTGGAGAAGGCTCACCCACAGCAACGACCGTCGCCTAACGCGGTAGCGCGTCCAACGAGCGCTGGCGGAGCCAGTGGTCGGCCAGGACGAGGCAGACCATGGCCTCGACCATCGGGACCGCGCGCGGGAGGACGCAGGGGTCGTGGCGGCCCTGGGCCTCGAGGGTCGTCGCCTCGCCCGCGCGGGTGACCGTCTGCTGGGCCTGGGAGATGGTCGCGGTCGGCTTGAAGGCGACGCGCAGCACCACGTCCTCGCCGTTGCTGATCCCGCCCTGCACGCCGCCCGAGCGGTTCGCGGCCGTGCGGGGGCGGCCGTCGGCACCGGGGACGAACGGGTCGTTGTGCTCGATCCCGGTCATGAACGTGCCCGCGAAGCCGCTGCCGATCTCGAAGCCCTTCGAGGCCGGCAGCGACATCAGGCCGTGGGCCAGGTCGGCTTCGAGCTTGTCGAAGACCGGCTCGCCGAGGCCGGGCGGCACGTTCCGGGCCACGCACTCCACCACGCCGCCGAGCGAGTCGCCGCGCTCGCGCGCCGCGTCGATCTTCGCGGCCATCTCGGCGGCGGCCGCCGGATCGGGGCAGCGCAGCGGGCTCGCCTCCACCGCGTCGAGCGTCACGGTCGCTGCGTCGACCTTCGCCTCCACGTCGTGCACGCGGGACACCCAGGCCAGCACCTCGACGCCGCCCAGCTCCTCGAGCAGGCGCCGCGCGATCGCGCCGGCCGCGACGCGGCCGATCGTCTCCCGGGCGCTCGCACGGCCCCCGCCCTGCCAGTTGCGCACGCCGTACTTCGCCTCGGTGGTGTAGTCGGCGTGGGAGGGCCGGTAGACGTCCTTCATGTGCTCGTAGGCGCTGGGTCGCGCGTCCTGGTTGCGCACCAGCAGCGCGATCGGCGTGCCGAGTGTCAATCCCTCGAAGACCCCCGACAGGATCTCGACGCGATCGGCCTCCTGGCGCGGCGTCGTGAAGCGGCTCTGGCCCGGGCGTCGCCGGTCGAGGTCGCGCTGGATCGTCGCCTCGTCGAGCGCCAGGCGCGGCGGGCAGCCGTCGATCACGACGCCAACGCCGCCGCCGTGGCTCTCGCCGAAGGTGGCGATCTGGAAGGACCGTCCGAAGCGGCTCGTCACGCGGTGGAGGGTAGATCGCTAGGGGCGCTTGCGCCGGAGCAGCACCGCCGTGCTGCCCCCGCCATCGCGGCGGCCGCGGGCGAAGGCGAGCACGATCTCCGCCAGCGGCGGCGCCGCGAGCCAGCCGGGGACGCGGTCGCGGAGCACCGCGCCCGACTCCGAGTGGAGGCCGCGGCCGTGGATGATGCGCACGCAGCGCAGTCCCGCGGCGCGGGCGTCGGCGAGGGCGCGGCGCACCTCGCGCGCGGCCTCCCCCGCATCGAGGCCGTGCAGATCGACGTCGCGTTCGGGCGCGGGGCGCCCGCGGCGCAGCTCGGCGAGGATCGTCGCGGCCAGGTCCTCGGCGCGGCCGTCCCCGGGCTCCTCCGACACGAAGCTGCGTTCGATGCGACGCGCCGGCGTCACGCTTCGTCCCTCGCCAGCGCGAGCGCCTTCCGGGCCGGACCGCCCCAGGCCAGCGCGTCGAGCGCCGACGGCGACACCCAGCGGTGTGCCTCCCAGCCGCTGCGCCGCACCCGGCCCTCGCCGGCCTTGCCGCGGAACACGTGGAGGCGCAGGCGCCGGTGGGTGAAGACGTGCTCGACCGCGCCGAGCGGGTCGACGCCGGGCAGCGCGAGCCCGAGCCCGTCGCGGACGCAGCGCGCCAGCGTCTCGACGGGGCGCTCGCCCGGCGCGATCTCGCCGCCCGGCAGCTCCCACAGCCCGCCGAGCAGCCCCCGCTTCGGCCGCTGTACCGCGAGCACGCGTCCCCGCCGCTCGAGCCACGCGGCCACCGCCTCCATCCGCAGCGGCGCCTTCTTCACCGCCTTCACCGGCAGCTCCTCCTGGCGCCCCGCGGCGCGCGCCGCGCAGCGCCGCGACCAGGGGCAGGCGGAGCATTTCGGTGCGCGCGGCGTGCACAGCGTTGCGCCCAGCTCCATCAGCGCCTGGTTCAGGTCGCCCGGGTGCTCGCCGCGCGCCAGCTGCGCCGCCTCCTCCCACAGCCGGGTCTGGACGGCGCGGCTCGACACCTCCTCGTCGATGCCCAGCAGCCGCGTGAGCACGCGCGCGACGTTGCCGTCCACCACGGCCTCGGGCCGGTCGAAGGCGATGGAGGCGACGGCGCCCGCGGTGTAGCGACCCACGCCGGGCAGCGCGCGCAGCGCCTCGGGGTCGTCGGGGAGCGCGCCGCCGTGGCGCTCCATCATCACCTGTGCCGCGCGGTGCAGGTTGCGCGCGCGCGAGTAGTAGCCGAGTCCCGCCCACGCCTCGATCACGGCGTCGTCGCCGGCGTCGGCGAGGGCGGCCACGTCGGGGAAGCGCGTGAGGAAGCGCTCCCAGTAGGGGATCACCGTCTCGACACGGGTCTGCTGGAGCATCGCCTCGGAGATCCAGATCGCGTAGGGATCGCGGGTGCGGCGCCAGGGCAGGTCGCGCCGGTGGGCGCGGTACCAGTCGAGCAGCGCGCGGCGGGCCGCCTGGCGCTGGCGCGGGGTCACAGGCACACCGGGAGCTCGCGCTCCACCGCGATGCCGCGCGCGGTGACGCGGGCGCCCAGCGCGAAGAGCTCGACGCCGCGCGCCGCTGCGCGGCGCAGCGCCTCGCCGTAGGCGGGGTCCACGTCGTCGGCAGGCGCCACGCGGTCGCAGTCGGCGCGCTGCACCAGGAAGAGCAGCGCCGCGCGGGCTCCGCGCTCGCGCAGCGCCGCGAGCGTCTCCACGTGGCGGCGGCCGCGCTCGGTGACGCTGTCCGGGAAGCGCGCCGTGGCGCCCTCGGCGAGGGTCACGCTCTTCACCTCGAGCCACGCAGGGCGGGGATCGCGCACTGCGCCCGAGAGGCGGAAGTCGAGGCGGCTCTTCGAGCCGCGGTCGGGAGCGACCTCGCGCTCGCGCGTCGCATAGCCCGCGAGGCCACGCGGGACGCCGGCGGCGAGGGCGAGGTCGACGACGGCGTTGGCGCGCGCCGGATGCAGACTCACCCAGATGCGGCCCGCGCGCATCATCTCGAGGCTGTGGCGCAGGCGCCGTCGTGGGTCGTCGGAGGTGGAGCAGCGCACTGCGGCGCCCGGGCGCAGGAAGCCGCGCATGCTGCCGGGGTCGGGGCAGTGCACCGTCAGCGTGCGCCCGTCGCGGGTCTCGACGTCGGCGAAGAAGCGCTTGTAGCGCCGCACGAAGCGCGCCGGAAGCGCTGCCTCGCGGAGCAGCTCGAGCGACTTCGCTCGGCTGCGCCTCGCTGCGCGCGGCCTGCGGCCGCTTGCACTCACTCCTCGGGAGGACGCAGGTTCGCGGCGACGTGCGTCTCGATCCACTTCGGGTCCCACCACTCCAGCGGATCGACGTAGGTGTCTCCCACGAGCACGGCGAAGTGGAGGTGGTCGCCGCCGGCGAGGCCGGTCGCGCCGGTCAGGCCGAGCACAGCCTGGGCCTCCACGCGGTCGCCCGGCTTCACGTCGATGCGCGACAGGTGTCCGTAGAGGGTGGTGAGGCCGAGGCCGTGATCGAGGATCACGCAGTTGCCGTAGATCCCGAGGTCGTCGGCGCGGATCACGCGTCCCGCCGCGGCGGCGGTGACCGGCGCCGCCGAGAAGGAGGCGAGGTCGTAGCCGTAGTGCACGGCCTCGGAGATGGGCTCGTCGTCCGCGTAGTAGGTGCGGCGCTCGCCGAAGCGGCTGGTGACCTTCGAGTTCGCGAGCTGGCGCAGCGCGCCGCTGAAGAGCGGCTCCGGGCTCGTGTCGCTGACCACCTCGCGGATCGTGGCCTCGTTCTCGGCGCGCAGCCGCGTGTTGATGTCGTGGAAGGCGTCGGCCGGGTCTGCCGACGCGCCGGCGGGCGCGAGCCGCGGCACCACCATCTGCATGAAGGAGTGGGAGAGCCGGACGTTTCCCGTCGGCTGCGGATGGGGTTTCACGACCACCGACCAGCCGGCCTCGCTCGCGTTGCGCGCGGCGTCCTCGGCGAAGACGCGCACGGGCGCGTCGGGATCGGAGTCGATCGGAATGGCGAAGAGCGCGAACCGCTCGTTCGGCCCGGCGCCGGGCATCGGATGGCCGGGATACTCGTGGTCGCCGACGCGCACGCCGTCTCGCGCCGTCTCCTCGGAGAGGCGATAGGCCACCGCCCCCGAGCCGCCCTGGCGCAGGTAGGTGAGGCCGCTGTGGACCGCGATGCGCGGCGGCTCGGTATCGATCGTCAGCGGCAGCGCGGCGAGCGTCGCGTTTCCGCCGAGCCCTCCGCGCCACGACCAGTCGCGCACGGTGATGTGGAGCGTGTTCGGGCTGGCGACGCTGGCGAGCGCGGCGGCGTCGAGCGGGATCTCGGCCTCGTGATCGTTGCGGACGCCGCCCGAGAGCAGGTTCCCGGGGAACGTCTCGTCGAGCAGGACGCGGGCGTCCTCGCCCTCGCCGATCGCCACCCGCAGCGAGCGCAGGCCCGAGTCCCAGTCGCTCGCGCGCAGCGCGAGAAGGGTCCCGTCCTTGCCCACCACCACCCCTTCCGGAGCCTCGAGGCCCGGCAGCTCGCCCTCGGCGCGGAACCAGGCGAAGCCGCCCGCTCCCACCAGCAGTACGAGCAGCAGCGCGACGATCCAGCCCGATGCGTTCATGGCCCCCCCCGAGGTCGCTGGGCGCAGTCTACCGGAGGTGTGCGTTGACGCCGTCCCCGCCCTCCCACATTCTCCGGCGTTCCACTCGGGAGACTCCATGACCGCGCTGCGCCGAATCGTCCTGCTCCGCCACGGCAACACCGTGGGCGACTCCCACGAGCGCTTCCACGGCAGCAGCGACCCCGCGCTCTCCGAGGAGGGTCGCGAGCAGGTGCGCGCGGCCGGCCGCGCGCTGGCCACCGAGGTATTCGAGCTGGTCGCGGCCAGCCCCCTGCGCCGATCCTGGGAGAGCGCGGCGCTGCTCGCGGGCGGCGCGCCGGTGCGTCTCGTCCCGGGCTTCCGCGAGATCTCCTTCGGGCGCTGGGAGGGCCTGACCGCCGGGGAGATCCAGGAGCGCGACCCGGTGCTCTACGAGGCCTGGCAGCAGAAGGCCCCCGACTTCGAGTTCCCCGGCGGCGAGCTGCGCGCGGCCTTCCGCGAGCGCGTGATCGCCGGTCTCGACGAGGTCGCCGGAAGCGGCGCCCAGGGCGCCCTGCTGGTGGTGCACAGGGGCGTCGTCCGCACGATCGCCGAGCACCTGACGGGCGAGCCGCTCGCCTCGGGACCCGAGCTCGGCAAGTCCGTGTCGCTCTCCCGTGTCGGCGAGAAGTGGGTGCTCGGCCGGCGCAGCAGCGACCCGGAGGCGCTGCGAGAGGTCGCCTGAGCCCTCGCACGCCGGACTCCGGTGCTCCTCAGTCGCCGTAGGTCTCGCCGACCGCGTCGCGCACCAGGGCCTGGAGCTCGCGCAGGCCGAAGCGCTCGAGCGGGCGGCCGTTGACGAGGAAGGTCGGTGTCCTCTGCACCCCGAGTGCGAGCGCGTCGGCCATGTCCTGCCGCAGGGCCGCGTCGACGGCCGGGGTGCGCATGTCCTCGCGGAGCTTCTCGACGTCGAGGCCCACCGAGGGGAAGTGCGGCCACAACGCGGCGGGGTTGGGGTGGTGGTGGTCTGCCCATTCCTCCTGCAATGCGTAGACCAGCTCGAGGGTCTCCCAGAACTTCCCCTGGCGTCGCGATGCCTCGAGGGCCCGTGCGATCTCGTCGGCGCCGCGGTGGAAGGGCGCATAGCGCAACACGAGCCTCACCCTGCCCTGGGAGGACTCGACGATCTCCTTCACCGGACCGGCGAAGACGCGACACGTCTCGCAGCCCGGATCGAAGAACTCGACGAGCACCACCCGCGCGTCCTCCGGTCCGAGCGCCGGCGCGCCGGCGCGCACGAAGGGAGGTCCGTGGTGGCGGGCGCGGGCGGCCTCGACCTGCGCGGCCTCGCGGCGCTCGTAGAGGAGCGCCGCTGCGAAGAAGACGGCCAGCAGGCCGGCGGCGCCGATCGCGGCGACGGTGCGTCGCTTCACGCGGGAACACTCCGAGAGACCCGCCAGAGCAGCACGACGGCCGTCGCGAACGCCAGCGTCGCCAGCATGGGAATCGAGAGGAAGCCGAGCAAGGTGAGCTGTACCTCCGAACAAGGAACGCCCTGCTGGCAGGGCGCCGCGCTCTCGGGGACGATCCCCAGCTGGAGCAGGGTGTGATAGACGGCCACGGCGCCGCCGAGCGCGGCGAGCGGAAGAGCATACCGGACCACGTTCCGGTCGAAGGGGAAGAGACCCGCGCCCACGATGATGGGCAGCGGGAACATGAACAGGCGCTGCCACCAGCAGAGCGAGCAGGGCGGCAGCTCCATCACCTCGCTGAAGAACAGGCTGCCGAGCGTGGCCGCCGTCACCACGAGCCAGCAGCCGAAGAGCAGGGCCCAGCCGCGATCGTCTGCCATGTCGGGGAGCTTGGCGACCCGCCGCGGCGGATGCCAGTCGGCGATCACGCGCGCTCGAGCCGGTCGAGTCCGGTTCGGCGCGTAGCAGCCGCGCCCCGCCGATCAGCCCTTCTTCTTGAGCTCGCCGTCGTGGTCGATGAGGAACCGTCGGATCTCGTCGGCCTTTTCCAGCACGCGCTCCCACTGCTCCTTGTAGAGCGTGACCGGGAAGCGCCCGAGGCCGTAGAGCGACACGGCGCCCTTCTGGCTCACCCTGAGCTCGAGCGCGCCGGGCGTCGCCTTCTTCTTGAGCGCCTCGTTCTCCTGCCGGAGGCGTTCCAGCTCGGTGCGCATCTCGTCTTCGTTCGCCATTCGTCCTCCGGAAGTCGCGCGTGGACGTCAAGATACGGCGACGCTCGAGCCTGGCAAGGACTCGGGCGTGCTCCTACCCGTTGCGCCCCCGCCCGCGCTGATCCCGCGCGCGCCGGCTCGGGAAGCCACGATCGGGGCGCCGGTGCGCACGTCCTCGCGCCGGCACAGCGGGCAGGTCTCCACCGGGCCTAGCCCTCGTCCGCCTCCCGCAGCTTCGCCAGCACGCTGTAGTCCTCGAGGGTGCTGGTGTCGCCGACCTGCTCCTCGCCGGTGGCGATGCCGCGCAGCAGCCGCCGCATGATCTTCCCCGAGCGCGTCTTCGGCAGCGCGTCGGTGAAGCGGATCTCCTTCGGCCTGGCGATGGCGCCGATCTGCGACGACACCTGGACGAGCAGCGCCTTGCGGAGCTCGTCGTCGGCCGTGGTGCCGCCCACCGGCGTCACGAAGGCGACGATCGCCGTGCCGGTCAGCTCGTCGGGGCGCCCCACGACGGCCGCCTCGGCCACCTTCGGGTGCGACACCAGCGCGCTCTCCACCTCCATCGTGCCGATGCGATGCCCGGAGACGTTCATCACATCGTCGATGCGGCCCATGATCCAGAAGTAGTCGTCCTGGTCGCGGTGGGCGCCGTCGCCCGCGAAGTAGGTCTTCGGGTACTTGCTCCAGTACTGCTCGCGGAAGCGCTGCGGATCGCCCCAGATGCCGCGCAGCATCCCGGGCCACGGCTTCTCGAGGACGAGGTAGCCGCCGTCGGGCGCCTTCACGGGCTTCCCGTCGTCGTCGTAGACGTTCGCCGCGATGCCGGGGAAGGGCTGCGTCGCGCTGCCGGGCTTCGTGCCGACGGCGCCGGGCAGCGGCGTGATCATGATCCCGCCCGTCTCGGTCTGCCACCAGGTGTCGACGATCGGGCAGCGCTTTCCGCCGATCACGCGGTGGTACCACATCCACGCCTCGGGGTTGATCGGCTCGCCCACCGTGCCGAGCAGGCGCAGCGAGGAGAGGTCGTGCTTCTTCGGGTGCTCGTCGCCGAGGCGGATGAAGGTGCGGATCGCCGTCGGCGCCGTGTAGAAGACCGTCACCCGGTGCCGCTCGATGATGTCCCAGAAGCGGTCGGGACCCGGGTGCGTCGGCGCGCCCTCGTACATCAGCGTCGTGGTGCCGTTGGCGAGGATCCCGTAGACGACGTAGGAGTGGCCGGTGACCCAGCCGCAGTCTGCCGTGCACCAGTAGGTGTCGTCCTCCTTGAGGTCGAAGATCGCCTTGGCGGTCGTCGTCACGTGCGTCAGGTAGCCGCCCGTCGTGTGCAGGATCCCCTTCGGCTTCCCCGTCGAGCCGCTCGTGTAGAGCACGAAGAGCGGGTGCTCGGCGTCGAGCTTCGCCGGCTTGCAGACGGCGGAGGCCTTCGGCACGAGGTCGTGCCACCAGACGTCGCGGCCGGCGCGCATCGCGATGGGCGAGCCCGTGCGCTTCACCACCACGACGTGGTTCACGCCGTGGACGCCGTCGAGCGCGTCGTCGACGGCGGGCTTCAGGGGGTGGGGCGCACCGCGGCGGTAGCCGCCGTCGGCGGTGACCACGAGCTTCGCCCCGACGTCCTCGATGCGGTCGCGCAGCGCCTCGGACGAGAAGCCGCCGAACACCACGCTGTGGGGCGCGCCGATCCGCGCACAGGCGAGCATCGCGATCGGCAGCTCGGGGATCATCGGCATGTAGAGCGCGATGCGGTCGCCCTTCTTCACGCCGAGGTCCTTCAGCACGTTGGCGAAGCGGCACACCTCGGCGTGGAGCTGGCCGAAGGTGAGCGTGCGCTGGTCGCCGGGCTCGCCCTCCCAGATGATCGCCGCCTTGTTGCGGCGCCAGGCGTTGGCGCCCTCGAGGTGCCGGTCGAGGCAGTTGTGGGAGACGTTCAGCTTCCCGCCGACGAACCACTTCGCGAACGGCGGCTTCCAGTCGAGCACCTTCTTCCAGGGCGTGAACCAGTCGAGGTTCTCCTTCGCCTGCTTCGCCCAGAAGCGCTGGGGGTCGCGCTCGCCCTGCCGGCGCAGCTCGCGCACGTCCTGCTTCGTCCAGTTCGCGCGCTTGGCGAACTCTCGTGCGGGCTCGAAGACCCGCTTCTCCTTGAGCAGGGACTCGATGTCGGGCATGGGGGTCCCTCCAACCTCCTTCTTCGACTTCGCCTCGCGGCGCGCCGGCTACGCCGGCTTGCGTCCTTCTCGGACCAGCGCTTCGAGATCGTCCGGGCGCTTCGGGATCGCGGCGTTCAGGTTCTCGTGCCCGTCCTCGGTGATGACGACGTCGTCCTCGATGCGCACGCCGATCCCCCTGAAACGCGGATCGACGTCGGCGTCGGCGGGCACGTAGAGGCCGGGCTCGACGGTGAAGGCGATGCCGGGGGCGAGCTTCCGCGGAGCGTCGCCCTCGCGATAGGAGCCGACGTCGTGGACGTCGAGGCCCAGCCAGTGGCTGGTCGAGTGCATGTAGAAGGGCTTGAAGGCCTCGCGCGCGGCGAGCTCGGCCGGGTCGCCTTCGAGCAGGCCGAGGGCGACGAGGCCCTCGACGAGCGCCTTCACCGCGGCGTCGTGGACGGCGGGGAGCGTCTCGCCCGGGACGCACTTCGCGAGCGCAGCCTCCTGCGCCGCGAGCACCACCTCGTACACCTCGCGCCCCGCGCTGGTGAAGCGCCCGCCGACGGGATAGGTGCGCGTGACGTCGGACGCATAGCCCTCGAGCTCGCAGCCGGCGTCGATCAGCACGAGCCCCTCGTCGGGGAGCTTCTGGTCGTTGCGGACGTAGTGGAGCACGGTGGCGTTGGCGCCGCCGCCGACGATCGACGTGTAGGCCGGACCCGAAGCACCCCGACGCCGGAACGTGTACTCGAGCGCCGCCTGCAGCTCGTACTCGAAGGCCCCGGGCCAGGCCAGGCGCGCCGCGTCGGCGTGGGCCTCGCGGCTGATCGCCGCCGCGCGCCGCATCGTGTCGAGCTCGGCGGGCTCCTTCACCAGGCGCATCGGGTGGGTGATCGAGCGCGGGTCGACGATCGCCTCGGCGGGATCGGCGTTCGTGCGCGAGCGCAGCCGCATCTCCTCGAGCGCCTCGACGAGACGCGCGTCGAGCGCGGCGTCGCGTCCGAGCACGTGGTAGACGCGCTTCGCCCGCCGCAGCAGCTCGGGGAGCTTCCCGAGCAGCTCCCCGGCAGGGTGCGCCTCGTCCGCGCCGAAGTCGCGCACCGCGCCCTCGACGCCCGGCCGGTAGCCCGTCCACGTCTCCATCGCGGGGTCGCGCGGCTCGACGAAGAGGGTGTACTCGGGGCCGCCGTCGGTGCGCAGCACGGCGGTGGCGTCCGGGTGGTCGAAGCCCGTCAGGTACCAGAAGTCGCTGTCCTGGCGGAACGGGTACTCGGTGTCGCGGGAGCGCGGCGCGAGACGGGCGCCTCGGAAGAACGCCACCGCGCCCGGGCCCATCGCATCGCGCACGCGCTGACGGCGATCGGAGAACACGGGCGGAGCATAGTCACTCAGGGCGCGTCGGCGCACACGACCGCGACGTCGGCGCAGTACGTTGCGCAGAGGCGCCCGCCGTGGAGGACGGCGGTGTAGTAGAGGCCGTCGGGATCGGGGCGTGGGAGCCGGATCCGCCCGACGCGACCGTCGGGATGCACCACGTCGACGCGTCCGCTCCAGCGCGTCACCGCCACGCGGCCGTCGGCGGCGGGCTGGACGTCCTGCACGAAGTCGAGGCCGGCGGCGAAGGCGTCGTCGAGGGGCACGAGGCGCTCGAACGCAGCGGCCTGCGGCGGCGTGACGCCCAGCACGAGGCGCGCGTCGTACACCAGCGCGCGGTAGAGCGTCCCGTCGGGCCCGGCGGCGACGAACTGCAGCTCTGGGGGGGCCGGCTCCACGTTTCGCGCCGGCCTGAGGATGAGGTCGATGCGGATGGCTTCGAAGCTCACCCGGAGGCCGGCGTCGCGGGGGAGCCAGTCGGCGGTGAGCCAGATGCGTTCGCGCGCCGCGTCAAAGGCGGGGGTCTTGGGGGCGAGGACGTAGCCGGGGCGCTCGGGCAGGGGCATGACGTGCGCGATGGTCCCGTCGAGCCCGAGCAGCGCCAGGGCGCCGTCGCCCCCCTCGTCGTCGCCCGAGCCGTAGCGCGTCGCCAGCACCTGCCCGTCCGGCCCGGGCGCCAGCTCGTTCAAGCCCTCGCTCGCCTCGATGCGCGTCACCGCTCCCGTCTCGATGTCGACCCAGCCGGCTCCCTCGTAGAAGGTCGTGAAGGCGACGCGCCCATCGTCGCTGGC
>Ga0299906_10004631_pt1 | contig 11245 bp, 12 predicted proteins | sample RVTome_14_FD_200259 | JGI IMG/M metagenome (GOLD analysis project Ga0299906, IMG submission 200259) | Soil microbial communities from uranium-contaminated site in the Upper Colorado River Basin, Wyoming, United States - RVT145D125 (version 2) ... | reverse complement strand
CGGCCAACGGGAGCGAGGTCGGGGAGTTCAAGGTCGAGCGGCACCTTGACAAGCTCGCCGATCGCCTGGCAGCATTCGCGAAAGTAGAGGCCGCGGAGGCGAAGGAACGTGAGACCCAAGCGGCGAAGGCGCGGGAGGCGAAGAGGAAGGCTTCACCCTTCTTTTTGGACTCGTTTGGCACTGTTTCCGTCACTGACGGCACCAAGAGCCCCAAACGAGCGAAGCCCCGCAGGGCCGTAAAGCCTTGCGGGGTCTTCGTTTACTCAATCGGGGCGCCCGGATTCGAACCGGGGACCCCCTGCTCCCAAAGCAGGTGCGCTACCGGACTGCGCCACGCCCCGAAGATGCTCTTCCGCACCACGGACGAGAAACCGCCCTATTGACCAACCCAGAGTCTAGCGGATCTTCCCCTCATCGGTACCCCTCCGCCTGGAGCTCGAAGAGCTCGGCGTACCGGCCGCCCAGCGCGATGAGCTCATCGTGCGTCCCGGAGGATTCCACGGCGCCGTCGGCCAGGACCAGGATGCGATCGGCCATGCGAACGCTCGAGAACCGGTGCGATATGAGGATCCCGGTCTTGCCCTCGCGGAGCTCCTTGAAGCGTTGGAAGACCTCGAACTCGGACCGCGCGTCCAGGGCGGCGGTCGGCTCGTCGAGGATCAGCACCTGTGCGTCGCGCATGTAGGCCCGGGCGATGGCGACCTTCTGCCACTCGCCTCCCGATAGGTCGACGCCGTCCTGGAAGCGGCGTCCCACGCGCTGGTCGTAGCCGGCGCGAAGGGACAGGATCACCTCGTCGGCCAGGCTCCGGGCCGCGGCCTGCTCGATTCGCCGCTGGTCGTGTCGGGCCTCGATGCGCCCCACGGCGATGTTCTCGCCCGCGGTGAGGTGGTAGCGAACGAAGTCCTGGAAGATGACACCCATGCCCGCGCGCACCCCGGCGAGGTCGTACTCCCTGAGGTCGTGGCCGTCCAGGAGGATCCGCCCCTCGTCGGGATCGTAGAGGCGGGACAGGAGCTTCACGACCGTGGTCTTGCCCGCGCCGTTTTCCCCGACGAGGGCCAGGATCTCGCCGACGCGGAGTGTGAAGTCGAGGTGGCGCACGGCCCATCGATCGGCCCCGGGGTAGATGAAGCCGACGTTCTCGAAGACGAACCCTTCCCCGATCTCGGTCGGGAAGGGTCGTGCGTGCTCGGGTGAGTGGATCTCCGGCTCGATCTGGAAGAACGAGAAGAGGTCGTCGAGGTAGAGGGCCTGCCCCGCGACCTGCGAGAAGCCACCCAGAAGTCCCTCGAGCAGGTTTCGTAGGCGCCGGAAGGAGGCCGCGAGGAAGGTCAGGTCGCCGACGGTGAAGCGGCCGGCGACCGTGCTCCAGGCGATCCAGGCGTAGGCTAGGTAATACGCCACGGTGCCGCCGGCGGCCAGGAGCCCGCCCCACCCGGCGCGTCGGAGCGCGAGGCGCCGGTTGTCTTCGTAGAAGGCGTCGGCGAGGCGCCGGTAACGATCCATCAAGAAGTCGTTGAGTCCGAAGATCTTCACTTCCTTGGCCGTCTCGACGCTCGCGCCCGTGTGGCGCACGTAGTCGAGCTCCCGCCGCTCCGGAGTGCGCCGGTAGTTCAGCGAGTAGCTGAGGGCATTGAAGTGCGCCTCCCCGAGGAAGGCCGGAATCAGCGCCGCCCCCAGCAGGATCACGAGCCATGGCGCATAGACCAGCAGCCCAACGCCGAACGTGGCGATGGTGACCACGTCCTGAGCCTGACCCAGGAGCTGCCCGAGCAGGGCCGAGCGCCCCATGGTTTGACGGCGGGCGCGCTCGAGCTGGTCCTGGAGCTGCGGATCCTCGAAGTCCTCGAGATCCAGCGTGGCGGCATGTGCCATGAGCCGAAGGCTGGTGGCGTTGGCGAGCCGCTCCGAGAGCAGCGTGTCGAAGAGCCCCACGAAGCGCCCCAACACGTCGGCGACGATCGCCAGTGCGAGCTCGACGAGCAGGAGGATCCCGAGCGGGGTGAGCAGGCCCGAGCTGACCCATGCACCCGCCGAATCCGGGGTTCCGGGGAGGCCAACGAGTCGGATCACCTCGTCGATGATGAGCTTTCCGACGTAGAGGGTGGCGACCGGGAGGAGGGCGCGGATGAGCCGCAGGCCCAGGTTGCCCATCGTGAGCCCGCGGCTGGTCTGCCAGACGAGGGCGAGGAACGGGGGAAGGTTACGGAGAGCGCCGAGCCGGGCCCGAAATGAAGTCGTGTCGGGGGCACGGCGCGGCGGGCGGCTCGGGTTTGGAGGCAAGAACCCCGCTCGGTGCGTCAGCGCGGCCAGAACAGCGCGATGGAGAACCCGTCCAGTTTGCCGAGCGCGCGGCCGACACGGATCTCCGGAATACCCTGCACGTGCACGTCGAGGCCGAGACCGAGCGTGAAGAGCGCGTCGTCCTGGAAGATGACGGTGGGCTGCGCGTAAGGCGTCAGGTACAAGGCATCACCATCGAGGTACAGTCGACGCCCGATCGTGAGCCCGACGGGGACTATCGTCTGCCCGCTCCCCGATCCGAAGGCTCGACCGACGCCCAGGATCAACGCCCCGTCCAACGGGAAGTCGGAGGTGCGCCCGAGCACGGGGATTCGCGTCTCGATTCCGGCGACGAAGGTGCCGTCCGCGGACCCCGAGAGGTCGATGTAGCCCGCCCGCAACTGCAGGTCCGCTCGATCCAGAGCGGCCGCATAGATCACCTCGAGGCCGACGGCCCCACCGCCCGGACGACTCAGGGCCGCACCGACCTCCCACGAGCCGAACCCGCGCGTGGGCGCGAAAAACGTGGGTGTGCCGGTGGCCTGGCCGGATACGCCTTCGGCCACCATCGTCGTTGCCAGCAACGCCATGACCGCAATCCTGTCCAGCCGCATCAACCACTCCGTGTTCGGGGCTTGTGTCTATCCAATAGGACACGCGAGCCCTCTCCGCCGTTCCGATGGACGCCCTCGGGATCCGGTCTCCTGAAGCGCCACGCCTTCCCCTCGATCGCGCCTCTCTTTAGGCTCAAAGACGTAGTCATTCGTCCCGCACCAAAGAGGCACCATGTCCATCGCCAAGGTTATCGAGGTACTCGCCGAGGGTGACTCCATCGAGGCGGCCGCCCAGGCCGCAGTATCGGAGGCCGGCAAGACCGTCCGTAACATCCGATCCGTGTATATCTCCGACGTCCAGGGCCTGGTCGAGGGCGGCAAGGTCAAGCAATACCGCGTGAACGCGAAGGTGACCTTCGTCGTCGGAGACTGACGACGGGCGGCGCAGGTCCGACGCAGACCGAGTAGGCCCGAGGTCCCGCTCTGGGCATGGGCTCCGGGCACCTGATGTGGCGTTGTCTTGACATAGCTGTCATGTAGGCGCTCCATTGGGCCGCATGAACGCCCCTGCCCTGCGATCCTCGGTTCGCGAGCTGCGCGTCCGCGCGGGTTGGTCCCAAACGACGCTCGGGGAGCGGGTGGGACTCACGCGTCAGAGCCTCGCTGCGATCGAGTCCGGGGGCGCGGTACCGTCCACGGAGGTGGCCCTTCGACTCGCCCGGGCGTTCGGCGTCACGGTCGAGTCGCTCTTCCAGCTCGAAGACGAGCCTTCGCCCAGCTGCGTGGTCGAGCCGGCGGAAGCTCGCGTGCCGCCTTCAGGTCGGGTGCGCATCGCCGGGGTGGCGGGACGCCGCCGGGCATACGGCGTCACCCTCGTAGACGCCGCGGGAAGCCCCGCGGCCGACGGCGTCGTGGCGGAGCGGCTATCGGACGGACGCCTCCGCGTGCGCCAACTCTCCGAGGGGCCCCCGCCCCCGGACCTCGTCGTGGCCGGCTGCGATCCCGCCTTCGGTCTCGTCCGCGCCTTGCTCCAGCGCGAGCACGCAATCGAGGTGCTCTGGCTCCGCATGGGGAGCGAAGCGGCGCTCGACGCGCTGGCCCGGGGTGTGGCGCACGTGGCGGGCGTGCACCTGGAAGATGCGACGTCCGGCACGTACAACGGGCCGTGGATCGAGCGCATGGTCCCCTTTCCGGCCACGCGCATCGCGTTCGCGACCTGGCAGCAGGCGGTCCTGCTCGGGCGTGGGAACCCGCTCGGAGTGGCGGGCCTGGACGACCTGGCCCGACCCGACCTGCGCTTTCTCAACCGTGAGCCGGGATCCGGGAGCCGAGCCCTCATGGAGAGGGCCCTCGCGGAGCATGGCATCGACGCCTCGGCGATTCCGGGCTTCCTGGAGACGCGCGCCGACGGGCATGAAACCGTCGCGCGGACGATCGCGTCGGGAGCGGCGCAGGCGGGCGTGGCCATCCGCGCGGTGGGCCACGCGCTGGACCTCGCCATGCTTCCGTTGGCCGAGGAGCCCTATGACCTGGTGGTCCCCGATCACTTCCTCGAGCTGCCCGCGGTCGAGGCGCTGCTCGCGGCGCTCCGACGGCCCGCTCTGCGAGAGCAGGTGGAGGCGCTCACGGGATACGATGCGGCCCATATGGGGAAGCCGGTGTGAAGGCGAGGCGTCGGTCGGCGGTCGCCTTGCTCTGCGTCACCCTCCCGATCGCCTGCGGCGAAGACGCGCAGCAGCGATCCGGGGCGACCCCCGACGGTCCATCCTCACCTTCGTCCGAAATCCTGGTACTCGGCGCGGCCGACCTCGCGCACGCCTTCGAGGAGCTCGTTCCGACCTACGAAGCACGCTCCGGTGACCGGGTGACGCTCGTCCTCGGCTCCACGGGTAATCTGGCAGCGCAGATCCGGCATGGTGCCCCGGCCGACGTGTTCTTCGCAGCCGACGAGGCCTTCCTCGACGGGCTCATCGAGGCGGGCCGCATCGACCGCGCGTCCCGCAGGGCATACGCCATCGGCCGCCTGGCGCTCGTCGTTCCCTCCGGCCGCGCACCGCTGCCAGGCGTCGAGGCGCTCACCGACCCGGCGCTCCGCGTGGTCGCCATCGCCAACCCGGAGCACGCGCCGTACGGGCGCGCCGCGCGGCAGGTGCTGGAGCGCCTGGAGCTCTGGGCCAGCGTCGAGCCTCGCCTCGTGCTCGGCGAGAACGTCGCCCAAACGCTTCAGTTCGTGCGCACGGGCAACGCCGATGCGGGAATCGTCGCCCTTAGCCTGGTGCGCGCCGCGCCGGGCGAGAGCCTTCCGTACCGGCTCGTGGACGACGCCTTCCACGCCCCGCTCCGACAGGTGGCCGGCGTCACGACCACGAGTGATCGAGCCGAACGCGCACGGGCCTTCCTCGCGTTCGTGCTTTCGACCGAGGGCCGCGAGATCTTGGCCCGCTACGGCTTCGAGCCGCCTCGCCCGTGACGATGTCCCCCCTCGCGCTCTCCTTCTGGATCGCGCTGAACGCCACGATCCTCGCGGTGCTCGTCGGTCTGCCCATCGCCTGGCTCCTCGCCCGGCGGTCGCTTCCCGGACGTGACCTGCTCACGGTGCTCGTCCTCCTCCCGATGGTGCTTCCGCCGACCGTGCTCGGTTACGGCCTGCTCGTGCTCCTCGGCCAGGGCGGCGTCGTGGGGGGGTGGGCCGAGGCGCTCGGGCTCGGACGCATCGTGTTCACGCGTACGGCCGCCGTCATAGCCGCGTTCGTGGCATCCGTTCCCTTCCTTATCCGTTCCGCGCAGGCGGGTTTCGAGCAGGTGGACCCGACCTACCAGGAGGCGGCCCGCACGCTCGGCCGATCCGAGATCGCCATCTGGCTGACCGTCACGCTGCCGCTCGCGTGGCGGGCCGTGCTGGCGGGCCTGGCGCTGACCTTCGCACGCGCCGTAGGGGAGTTCGGGGCGACGGTCATGGTCGCGGGCAGCATTCCCGGCCGCACGCGAACGGGCAGCGTCGCCATCTACGACCATGTGCAGGCCGGCCGCATGGACGAGGCGGGCATGCTCGCGCTCGCGCTCGTGGTCGCGGCCACCGGTGCGCTGCTGGTCCTCACGCGCGTGGGCCGCGGAGCCGGCTGGTGACCCTGGACGTCGCGATCCATTCCCGCGTCGGCGGGTTCGAGCTCGACGTGGCGTTCGAGAGCTCGACGAACGGGATCACCGGGCTGTTCGGGCCGTCGGGCGCCGGCAAGACGCTCACCCTGCGCCACATCGCCGGACTCGAGCGAGCCGACTCGGGCCGCATCATGCTGGGGGACCGGGAGCTGTTCGACGGGGCGAAGGGCCGACATACTCCGGCCAGGGAGCGTCGCATCGGGCTCGTGTTCCAGGAGTACGCGCTCTTTCCGCACCTGAGCGTGAACGGCAACATCGCCTACGGGCTGCACGGGCGGCATCGTGACGAGCGGGCGCGACGTGTCGGCGAGCTGCTCGAGTTGGTGGGGCTCGAGGGCTACGGCGAGCGAGACCCGCGAAGCCTCTCCGGCGGCGAGCGTCAGCGAGTCGCCCTCGCCCGCGCCCTCGCGCCCCGGCCCGAGCTCCTGCTCCTCGACGAGCCGTTCGCCGCGCTCGACCTTCGCATTCGTGAAGGTCTGCGCGACGCGCTGTCGGCCATCCAGCGGCATACGGGCGTGCCGATGGTGCTGGTCACCCACGCCCTCGAAGACGTGCGGGCGCTCGCCCACGCGCTCGTGCTCCTCGACCGCGGGCGTGTGGTCGCGACGGGTCCGACCCGGACCCTGCTCGATACGCCGCCGTCGCCGGAGGCAGCCCTGCTGATTCGCGAGCCGTAGGGCGCGTGAACGACCCCGCACAGCATCCCTCACACGACGTTGGAGATGACGAGCCAGAACGCACCCACGGTCACCGCGATTCCTGCCATGGCCAGTGCTCCGTCCCTCGCGACCAGGGAGAGGCCGAGCAACGTCAGCGCGACGCCGGCCGCGTTCGCGCTGAAGGGAATCGCCTCCATCAAGGGCATGACCGCGCCGACGCCGAGGCACAGAAGCGCCAACGCGATCCGACCCGGGCCGCGAAATACGAAAGTCAGGCGTCGCCCGGTCAGGCGGTCGACGAACCGTGCGGGTTTTCGTAGCCAGTCCAGCGCCTTGTGAAGCTTGTCCCGGTCCACCGAGCGGTCGAGGAGCCAGGCCGGCAACCACACGTGATCGCGGCGAATCAACATCTGGGCGGCCGTCAGAACGACCACCATCCCCATGATGGTGGGGACCCCCGGAATGTCCCCGACGAGGGGGGCGAGCGTTACCAGTCCGGCCAACGTCAGCAGCGGCCCGAAGGACCGAGCCCCGAACACGTCGAGGATCGCCTCGAGCTTCACGCGGCCCTGCTCCGCCTCCGACTCGCACACCCGGTCGAGAAGCTGCTCGAGGCCGGTGATCTCCTCATCCATGCGACGTGGCCAGGGTCAAGGGCGAATGGGTGCTCATGACCAAGCTACGATCTCGCCGGTCTCTCCAATCGGGGGACCGTGACGGGTCCGGCCTCCAGCACCTGCCGCCAAACCCTGCGCCCGACCGCGTCGGCCTCCCGGATGATGCGGTCCTCGTCCATCGTCAGGACGGTACGGTCGCGCATGACGAAGCGGCCGTCGACCATGACCGACTCGATGTCCCCAGGATGTCCGCTGTGGATCACGGCCGACAGAACGCGCCCCGCCGGCACGAGATGGGCGCCTTGCGTGTCGATGACGAGAAGGTCCGCCTTCTTGCCGACCTCCAGCGTACCGATGAGGTCTTCCTGCTGGACCGCCCGGGCGCCGCCTTGCGTCGCGTCCGCGAGCACGTCTTCCGGCTGAGGCTGCAGCCCGGGCACGTCGTCTCCGTCGCGATTGCGGCGGATGCGCTCGGTCAGGAGCGCGATGCGCATCACCTCGAAGACATCGTTCGTGTTGTTGTCCGTGCCGAGGGCGATGGTGCAGCCCGCCGCGCGCAGCGCGGGGATGGGCGGGCTGACACCACGGTTCGCGGCCATGCCGGCCTGGTGCGAGATGGTGGTGCCGGCCCGACCGAGCAACGCCGTCTCGGTATCGTTGACGTATCGGGCGTGCGCCGCGAACAGCCGGGGACCCAGGAAGTCGTGGCGATCGAGATACTCGGCCGGCCGGAGGCCGTGGTATCTCACCATGAACTCGAACTCCGCACGACTCTGGTTCAGGTGGATCGTATACCCGAGGTCGCGTTCCTCGGCGAAGGCGCGCACCGCTCCGAGTAGCTCCGGCGACGATGTCTCGGTGAGCGCCGCCGCCGGGAAGACGCTTATGCGCCCCTGCTCGGCCCCGTGCCACGTGGCGTACAGGTCGTGGATACGCTGGAGGCCCTCGTCACGCGCACTGGCGGAGAACCGTGGGGGCTCGCTCAAGGCGAGCCGCTCCGGGGACATCGGCCCGCCCACGTTCTCACTATCCCGAACGGACTCCGCGAACACACAGCGCAGCCCCGACTCGGCCAAGGCCGCCGCGTGCCGCTGGATGTTTCCGACGTTCTCCACGATGGTCGTCGTGCCGGTCCGAATCGCCTCCAACGCCGCCACCATCACCATCAGCGTCCGTTCTTCTCCCTCCAGGAGGCTACCCGGCGAGACCGCGAGGCGCGCCGTGTTCGGGAATCCGAAGTCCTCGTTGAATCCGCGCTCGATCACGGCCGCCATGTGGGCGTGGCAGTTGACGAGACCCGGGAGGAGCGCCTTGCCTCGACCGTCGTAGACGTCGGCTCGCGGATACGCTTCGAGCACGGTGTCGGTGGGACCGATCGCGACGATGCTTTGGCCTTCGACCGCGAGCGCCACGTCGTCCTGCACGGCGTCCGCGTTCACGACAGTCGTGTGGGTGAACACGACGGTCGCGCTCTGAGCTTCGCGGGTCGAATGCGACAGCACCCGAGCCTGCAGGCCTTGTGGCTCGACGAGCATGGCCGCGGCTCCCGCTCCGGCCCCGACGAGGAGCTCACGTCGGGTGAGCGTGGACGGACTGGGACCACGCGCGGGGAGCGACGTCGAGGGCGGGTTGGCGGGTTCGGGCATGTCACTCCCTCTTTCTTCGGGGGCACCGAGCTCGGCGTTCCTCCGCTCGGCTCTACTCTTCAGTGAATCGATAGCTCGCGTGGGAGTCATAGTCGATTCCGTGCTTCTCCTCGAGCTTCGCGATGTACCTGAGCTGGCCCTTCGTATGCGGACCGACACCCGCATTGGTGTGGAGCAGGATCTCCTCGAGACAGCTGCTCATGCTCATCCGCTTGTGCTCGGCGAGATCGGTCAGCAACGCGGCGAGGCGTCGCTCCAAGCGCACATGGACGTCCACACGTTCGATCGGCAGCGGATCGCCCATCGTGTAGATGTAGTGCCCGAACCCGAGCAGATACCCGTTGAGATCGCGGACCCGGTAATCACGGAGACCGTACGGCTGGTCCTGCGGCACGGCGGCAATCTCGACGCCGTTCGACTGCTGAAGCTCGAACAGCTCGTCGGCGTCTCCGACCACGAAGTACAGATTGCATCCCGCCGGATTCGGCGTGCCCTGCTCCAGGAAGATCTGGGCCTGCCCGAGATTCACGCCGGCCATCGTCGCGGGCTCGCCCCACTCGAACCCGAGATCGAAGCCGAGCTTCTCCGTATAGAAAGCGACGGCAGCGGGAACGTCTCCAACGGGCAATCCGGTGTGGTGGAACTCACAATCCACCGTAGGGCCCGAAGTCCTCTTCATGGCGGTGCTCCTCAATACTCCATGAAGGCGTCGTCCGGATAACAGTACAGCCAGCGCTCACCCGGCTCTGCGGATGCGATCACCGGGTGGCCGCTCCTGCGGGAGTGCGCCGTGGCATGCCGGTTCGGCGAGCTGTCGCAGCAATGGGTCCGACCGCACTCCTGGCAGGTGCGCAGATGGACCCACCGCGCCCCCGTTTTCACGCACTCCTCGCACACCGGGCGCGCGGGACCTTGAACGTCGACGACCGCGTCGATGTGTGGGCAGGTGCCGGCTGGCATGGAGAGCTACCGGAGTCCTCGAGCCGAGGGCCGTTGCCCCGGCCCCCACTCCAACGCACCTCGGTCCCACTGGCCCAGGTTCGCAGCGGCTTCGTAGGTGGATTGCAGAAACGTCCTGACCTCCTGCTCGGGGCTCGCAGCCTTGCGTACGTCGTCGTAGGGAAGAACGAACTCCGACAGGTCTCCATGCCACTTCGCCGAGGCAGGTCCCACTTCCGCTCCGGCGAAGCCCTCCGGACTTGGGTAGGCATAGGAGTAGTACATCGGGTGCGGATACGAATCACCTCCCGGCCAGAATCCCGCGCTGGTGACCTCATGAGAATAGGCCTCACGTGTGATCCAGTCGGGCAGATTCGGGATCCCGCCGGGGTGCTCGGGGGCCCGTCGGCCGCTGAAGCGCGTTACCGCGAGGTCCATGGCTCCCCAGAAGAAATGAACGGGACTGCACTTTCCTATGAAGTCTCCCCTGAATTCGTCGAACACGCCCGCGCTACGCAAGAGGACTCGCCAAAACCGGTTCACGTACTCCCCGTCGTACGAACGATCCCGTTCATTGTCGGCGAACGGGAGCGGGTCCGCGACCTCGTTGGGAAGCCCGTGAATCCGGACGGCTATCCCGAGCCTCTCGAGCTCTCCCATCAAAGCGTGGTAGAAGTCCGCTACCGTGCGGGGCTCGAGTACGACCCTGCCCTCCCGCCCACTCGAAGTCGAGATCTTAAGCACATGATCGACGACATCGACATCCAGCTGAAACGCCCCCGCATCATAGAAGATCGGTCTCGTAGTGAAGCCCCGCGACGTAAGGTGGAGCGTGACGTGCCATTGATGATTCGTCCAGGGGACGAGAGCCGTGCGGACCTTCCCGACGATCTGCAGCCACATGTGAAACGTGGCGCATGTATCCTTCCACTCACCGTACGGTAGCTCCGGCCACGACTCGGACCGACGATGCTCCGACTTCATGCTCTATCGTGCTCCATTAGCTGGCTTCTCGAAGAGAGCCACATACCGCAGATAACATTCGTCGCCGCAGTCGTCCGTGTTGGTCACCCTAAGGATCTGAAGACGAAGGTTGCCGAGATTTGAAAGAACCCTCTCCGCCAACGCGGCCGCGTTGTAAAAGCGCGCATAGGGAGGTCCCCACTGATCAGCGACGTAGACGACGTCGCCCGTTTCGAAGGGGGCGCGAAACGACCGCCAGCCCCTCGCGTGCCCCTGATGGGCATAGATTCGCGATGTATAAAGAGGCAAGATGCAGAGCTTACCTCCGGGCTTCAGCACTCGCTCCGCCTCCCGAATGAAGCGACTGTCCGAATCTCCCTCGAAATGCTCGAACGAGCAGTGTAGGGTCAGGTGATCGGCGA
>Ga0299906_10004630_pt1 | contig 11247 bp, 8 predicted proteins | sample RVTome_14_FD_200259 | JGI IMG/M metagenome (GOLD analysis project Ga0299906, IMG submission 200259) | Soil microbial communities from uranium-contaminated site in the Upper Colorado River Basin, Wyoming, United States - RVT145D125 (version 2) ... | reverse complement strand
AGGATGGCCGACCGCGGCCGCGGGCGCGTCTCGAACGGGCCGCCCGCTTTCGCGGGAAACGCCGGGTCGTCCGCGTGCGCCGCCGCCTCGGCCTGGAGCTCGCGGAGCCGCTCGACCTGGGCCGCCCGCTGTCGTCCCGAGTAGTACTCGAGATGGGTCGTCGTCACGCGCAGCGGTCCGCGCGCGCCGGCGATCACGACTTCCAGCGCGACCCGCTGCATCGTCGGCACCCCGGGGTCCGGAGGCCACGGCAGGAGATGCCGGAACGCCTGCAGCACCGGGCGGCGCGTGAGGATGAGGTTGCCGAACTGCCGGCGCGACGCGCCCTCGCCGAGCGCGTCGACGGCGACCCCCTCGACCGCGGTCCAGCCGGGCAGCTCGGCGGCGAGCGCCGCGAACGCATCCCCGCCCGCGCTCCCGGCGAGCCCCGGAAAGCCGCGCCCGACCTCCTGGAAGCAGAGCACGTCGGGGTCGCCCAGCTCGCGGCAGACGCGGATGATCCGCCCCGGATCGACGACCCCGTCGACGCCGCGTGCCCACTGGATGTTCCAGGTGACGAGTTGCATCGCCGCTCTCCGATTCGGGGGATCTACGAGGGGGCCTGCCCCCATGCTCCAGCGGGCATCACCGGATCCCCGCGCGCATGAAGGACTGCACGAACTGCCGCTGGAACAGCAGGAACCCGATCAGCAGCGGCGCCGACGTCATCAGCGTGGCCGCGGTGATGATCGACCAGTCGATGCCCTGGTCGGACGACGAGAACACCTGCAGGCCGACCGTCAGCGGGCGCGACCCGACGGTGTTGGTGACGATGATCGGCCACAGGAAGTTGTTCCAGTGGTAGCTCACCGAGACCAGGCCGTAGGCGATATACACCGGACGCGCCAGCGGGACGTAGACCTTCCAGAGCACCTGGAGGCCGCTCGCGCCCTCGACCCGCGCCGCCTCGTCGAGCTCGCGCGGGATCGTCTTGAACGTCTGCCGGAGCAGGAAGATCCCGAACGCCGAGGCCATGTACGGCAGCCCGATCGCCGGGATCGAGTCGAGGATGCCGAGCGCGCTCATGGTGCGGTAGTTCTCCACGATCAGCACGTCCGGCATGATCATCAGCTGCACGAGCACGAGCATGAACACGACCTCGCGCCCGAAGAACGCGTAGCGCGCGAAGGCGTAGGCGGCGAGCGTCCCGATGGCGAGTTGGGCGGCGAGGATCATCGTCACCAGCGCCACGGTGTTGACGAAGTAGCGCGCGAACGGCGCCGCATCCCACGCGTTCGCGAAGTTCTGCAGCGTGAGCGGGGCGTCCAGGGTGAAGCGCACCGAGAACTCCGCCGGGTGGAACGCCGTCCACACCGCGTACGCGAGCGGCGAGATCCACAGGACGGCGAGGAGCCACGCCCCGGCGGTCTCCACCGCCCGCGCGAGATCGCGGCGCGTCTGCGGCCCGTTCACTGGTAGTGCACCCGCCGCTCGAGGAATACGAACTGCCCGATCGCGAGCAGCCCGAGGATCACGAGCAGCACCATGGTCAGCGCGGCGGCGTAGGCGAGATCCCAGAACTTGAAGCCGACCTCGTAGACGTAGAAGAGCAGGAGCGAGGTCACGTTGTCCGGCCCGCCGCGGGTCATCACGATGATGTGGTCGACGAGCCGGAACGAGTTGATCACCGCGTTCACCAGCACGAACAGCGTCGTCGGCGCGAGCAGCGGCCAGGTCACGCGGCGGAAGAAGTACCAGCGGCCCGCGCCCTCGATCGCCGCGGCCTCGGCGAGGCTGGGCGGGATCTGCTGCAGCGCCGCCAGATAGAAGATCATGAAGAAGCCCGCCTCCTTCCAGATCGCCACGACGATCACGCAGGCGAGCGCGGTGTCGCGGCTGCCGAGCCAGTTGTGGCTGGGCAGGCCGACGAGGCCGGTGAGCTGCTCGAGCAGGCCGTACTGCGGCGTGTAGAAGAAGAGCCAGATGTTCGCGACCGCGATCATCGGCAGGATGGTCGGCGTGAAGTAGGCGAGCCGCAGAAACCCCCGGCCGGCGAGCTTCCGGTTCACCAGCACCGCCATGAGGACGGCGAGCGCGATCGACGCCGGGATGGTCCCGAGCGCGAACCACACGTTGTTCGACAGCGACTGCCAGAACACCGGGTCCTCGAACATCGCCCGGTAGTTGTCGAGCCCGACCGGCACCGCCGGCCGGCCCGGCTTCGGCGTCGAGAAGAAGCTGTGGTAGAGCGTCGCCGCCGCCGGGTAGTGGGTGAACGCGACGAGCAGGACCGCGGCCGGCAGCAGGAGCAGCCAGCCGTGGATGTGGACGCTGAGGCGGTTCACCGCCGGTGACCGCGTACGCCGCAGCCCGACCCGACCCGCCCCCGGATCGGGGGTGGGTCGGAGAGGGACTCGAGCCTCAACGCCGGTAGGGCTTCAGGATGCGCTCCGCTTCGCGCTGCGCGTCCTGCATCGCCTGCGCGGGGGTCTTCGCCCCGGTGAGCGCGGCCTGCAGACCGTCGTTCAGCGCCTTCGTCACCCGCTGGTTCTCGTGGGTCGAGAGCTCGGCCACCGCGTACCGCAGCTGATCGCGCGCGACCGCCGCCGCCGGGAACCCGGAAACGTACTTCTTCATCACCGGCGTCTCCCACGCATCGCCGCGCACCGCGACGTAGCCGGTGTCGATCCCCCATTGCGCGGCGCGCTCGGGGCTGGTGATCCACCGGATGAACCGGAGCGCCGCCTGCTGCTGCTGGGGAGAGCTCTTCTTGAAGATGTAGAAGTTGCCGCCGCCGGTCGGCGAGCCGCGGCGCTTGCCCGCCGGCAGCATCGCGACGCCGAAGTCGAACTTGGCGTTGGCTTTGACGTTGGTGAGGTTGCCGGTGGTGGTCCACATCATCGCGATCTTGCGCTCGAAGAAGTCGCGCGGCGTCGTGCCCCACTCGACCACGCCCTGCGGCATCACGCGGTGCTTGCGGCCGAGGTCGACCCAGAACTGGAGCGCCTCGATCACCTCCGGCTTGTCGTAGTAGGTCGTGTCGCCGGCCGTGTTCATCAGCTCGACGCCGTTCTGGGTCGTGAAGCCCTGAAAGAGCCAGTACGGGAAGCCCGACGACGGCACCTGGATGCCCCACTGCGTCGTATTGCCCGAAGCGTCGCGCTTGGTGAGCTTCTGCGCGTACGCGAGCATCTCGCTCCAGCTCGCCGGCGGCTTGTTCGGGTCGAGCCCGGCCGCCTTGAAGAGCCCCTTGTTCCAGTAGAGCACCACGGTCGAGCGCTGGAACGGGACGCCCCACACCTTGCCGCCGGTCCGGCTGTTCATCATGAACGCCGGGAAGAAGGTCTTCAGCCACGCCTTGTCCTCGGCGGAGGTCGCGACCGCGTCGATCGGCACGATCGCGTCCTCGCCGATCAGCGTGAACATGTCGACCGAGAGCAGCACCGAGGTGACCGGCGGGTCGCCCGCCTTGTGAGCGGTGAGCGCCTTGACGATCGTCTCCTGGTAGGTGCCGGCGTAGATCGGCTTCACCTTGATGCCGGGGTTCTCCTTCTCGAAGTCGGCGGCGAGCCCGTCGATGATCCTGGTGATCGGCCCGCCCACCGCCACCGGGTAGTAGAACGAGATCTCGGTCTGGGCCGACGCGGCCGTGACTGCAGCGGCCGCGGCGAGCGCCGCAATTGCTTTTCCGATCCGTCTCATCAGCATGGCTTCCTCCTTGTCGTCACGCCGCGATCGCGGCACCTTGAACCGGCTCGACGCGGCGGCCGTCGCCCGCGTCGAAGAAATGCTGCGCCTCGCGCCGCCACGCGAGCCCGACCCGGGCGCCGGCGGCGAGCTCGAGCTTTCCCGCCGCGCGCACGGTGAACGGCTCGCCGCCGACGGTGCAGGCGACGACCGAGTCGGCGCCGAGGTACTCCATCGACACGACCGTCGCCGGCGCCCCGGCAGAATCGATCGCAACCGCCTCCGGCCGGACGCCGAGCAGCAGGCCTTCGCCCTTCCCCGCTGCGACCACCGGCCCGTCGGTGCCCCGGATCACCGCGCCGCGCGCGCCGTCGGCGAGCCGTGCGAGGTTCATCGGCGGCGTGCCGATGAAGCGCGCGGCGAACGCGGTGGCCGGGCGCGCGTAGAGCGTCCCGGGCGCGGCGTCCTGCTGGACCGCGCCGTCGCGGAGCAGCACCACCTGGTCGGCCATGCTCATGGCCTCGGTCTGGTCGTGGGTCACGTAGACCATGGTGATGCCGAGCTTCTGCTGCAGCGCGCGGATCTCGCGGCGCATGTCGTGCCGGAGCTGCGCGTCGAGGTTCGACAGCGGCTCGTCCATGAGGCAGACCGGGTGTTCGGCGATGATCGCGCGCCCGAGCGCGACGCGCTGCTGCTGCCCGCCCGAGAGCTGCGAGGGCTTGCGCGCGAGCAGCTGGTCGAGGCCGAGGAGCTCGGCGACCCGCTTCAGGCGGCGGCTGCGGTCGGCTGCGCCGACCTTGCGGACCTTGAGACCGAACACGATGTTCTCGGCGACCGAGAGGTGCGGAAAGAGCGCGTACGACTGGAACACCATCGCGATGTTGCGGTTCGCGGGCGGCGCGTCGGTCACGTCGATCCCGCCGATGCGGACCCGGCCGCGCGTCACCGCCTCGAGGCCCGCGATCAGCCGCAGCGTCGTCGACTTCCCGCAGCCCGAGGGACCGAGCAGCACGGCGAACGTCCCGGCCGCGACGTCGAAGCTGACGTCGTCGACGGCCCGGGTCGCACCCCAGTGCTTGGCGACGCGCTCAAGGGCGATGGTCGACATCGGCTCCCCCGGCGCGGTTGTTGTCGGTCGACATGGTGCGGTGCCGCGTTTGCAGGATTGTGACAACTCTGGCCCCCCTGATAAAGGGGGCAGGGGTTCAGCCGAAGAACGCCCGGAACGCGGCGACCGCGCGGTCGATTCCGGCCGCCGAAACGTCGAGATGGGTGGCGAGCCGCGTCCGCGGGCCGATGAGGGCCAGCACGCCCTCGCGCGCGAGATGCGCCTTGAGCGCCGCGGTGCGATCGGCCGGGATCCGGACGAACACCATGTTCGTCTGCGGCGACTCGACCTCCAGTCCACCGATGCCCGCAAGCCCTGCGGCGAGACGCCCGGCGTTCGCGTGATCTTCGGCAAGCCGCTCGACGTGGTGGTCGAGGGCGTAGAGCCCGGCCGCAGCGAGGATGCCCGCCTGCCGCATCGCACCGCCCAGGATCTTGCGCGCCCGGTATGCACGCTCGATCACGGGCCTGGTGCCGACCAGCATCGTCCCCGCCGGCGCGCCGAGCCCCTTCGACAGGCAGACCGACACCGAGTCGAAGCCACGGCAGAGCTCCGACACGGGCATTCCGAGCTTCACGGCGGCGTTGAAGACGCGCGCGCCGTCGAGATGCGTCGCCAGGCCCCGCCGCCCGGCCAACGCGACCGCCGATTCGAGGTAGGTGCGCCCGAGCACGCGGCCGCCGATCGTGTTTTCGAGCGCGAGGAGCCGCGTGCGCGCGAAGTGGGGATCGTCGGGCTTGATCGCCGCCTCGACCTCCGCGAGGTCGAGCGACCCGTCGGGGCGGTTCGCGAGCGGCTGCGGCTGGATGCTGCCGAGCACCGCGCCGCCGCCGGCCTCGTAGCGGTACGTGTGCGCCTCCTGGCCGACGATGTACTCCTCCCCGCGCTGGCAGTGGCTCATCAGCGCGGCGAGGTTCGACTGCGTGCCGCTCGGGAAGAAGAGCGCGGCCTCGAGGCCGAACAGGGCGGCGGTCCGCTCCTGCAGCGCGAGCACCGTCGGATCGTCGCCGAACACGTCGTCGCCCACCTCCGCCGCGGCCAGGGCCGCGCGCATCCCCGGCCCGGGCCGGGTCACCGTGTCGCTGCGGAGGTCGATCATGGCGCGGGCTCGGGCCACTCGCCCGACGCGATCCGCTCGGCCCACAGGACGCCCACCACGCTCTTCGCGTCGCTGATGCGGCCCTCGCGCACCCACTCGACCGCGGTCGCGAGCGGCACCGGAAACGTCTCCAGGAACTCGCCGTCGTCGAGCGCCCGGCCCTCGTGCCGGAGGCCGCGCGCGAGCCACAGCTCGATGCGCTCGGTGGAATAGGCGACGATCGGGTGGATCGTCGTGACGTGACGCCACTCGGCCGCGACGTACCCGGTCTCCTCGCGCAGCTCCCGCTGCGCCGTTTCGAGCGTCGGCTCGCCGGCGCCGATCTTCCCCGCGGGGAGCTCGATCAGCTCGCGGCCCAGGGGATAGCGGTACTGGCGCTCCATCAGCAGCTCGCCCGACGCGAGGAACGGGATGATCGCGACCGCGCCCGGGTGCTCGATGTACTCGCGCACCGTTTGCGCCCCGTTCGGGAGCCGCACGAGGTCGCGCCGCACGTGGAGCAGCACGCCGTCGTAGACGTTCTCCCCGCTGAGGCGAGTCTCGCCGAGATCCGGATGGTCGTGCTCGTGGAAGATGTCAGCCATGGTTCTTCCCCGCGCCGGTGCGCCGCGCCGCCGCCCTCACTGCGCGAGCGGGTAGACGGTCCGGATGGCGGCGAGGCACAGCGCGAGGAGCGGACCCGGGAGGATCCCCAGCGCGAGGATCGCGAGGCCGTTCGCCGACAGCGCCAGGCGCATGTCCAGCCGCGGCTCGATCGGCACGGTGCTCTGCGGCTCGTCGAAGTACATGACCTTGACCACCCGCAAATAATAGAACGCCCCGATCAGCGACATGATCACCGCGAACACCGCCAGCCAGATCTGGCCTGCCTTGATCGCCGCGTCGAGCACCACGAGCTTCGCGTAGAAGCCCACCGTCGGCGGGACTCCGGCGAGCGAGAACATCACCAGCAGCATCATGAACGCGTACCACGGCGAGCGCTGGTTGAGCCCCTTGTAGTCGACGATGTTGTCGGCCTCGAACCCGGCCCGCGACATCAGCACCACCACGCCGAACGCGCCGAGGCTCATCAGCACGTAGACGACCGAATAGAACATCGCGGCGCTGTACGCGTCGGGCGCGGAGAGCCGGTTGCCCCCGACCACGCCCGCGAGCAGCCCGAGCAGCATGAAGCCCATGTGCGCGATCGTCGAGTAGGCGAGCATGCGCTTGATGTTCGACTGCGCGATCGCCGCCAGGTTGCCGAGCGCGAGCGAGAGCACCGCGAGGATCGTCAGCATCTGCTGCCAGTCGATCGCCAGGTCGAGCAGCCCGTTGACCAGCAGCCGCATCGCCATCGCGAACGCGGCGAGCTTGGGCGCGGTGCCGATGAACAGCGTCACCGCGCTCGGGGCCCCGTCGTACACGTCGGGGATCCACATGTGGAACGGTACGACCCCGACCTTGAACGACAGCCCCGCGACCACGAACACGAGACCGAAAACGAGCACCGCCCGGTTGGCCTTGCCCGCGGCGATCAGCTTGGCCATCTCCTCGATGTTCAGGGTGCCGGTGGCGCCGTAGAGCATCGACATCCCGTACAGCAGCAGGCCGGAGGCGAGCGCGCCGAGCACGAAGTACTTCATCGCCGCCTCGGTCGACACCGCCGAGTCCCGGTTGAGCGCCACCATGGAGTACAGGCACAGCGACATCAGCTCGAGGCCGAGGTAGAGCACCAGCAGATGGTTGGCCGAGATCATCACCATCATGCCGAGCGTCGCGAACAGCGCCAGCACGAAGTACTCGCCGCGCAGCAGCCCGCGCGCCGCGAGGTATTGGCGCGAATAGACGAAGCACAGCGCGACCGTGACGTAGGTCAGCAGCTTCAGGACGTCCGCCATCAGGTCGGCGACGAACATGTCCCCGAAGGTGTACGCGGAGCGCCCGCCGGTCGCCTGCGTCGCCGCGATGGTGAGGAAGGCGCAGCCCCCGAGCGCGAGGAGCGAGAGCGCGTACCCGAGCCCGGCGCGCCGCCGTTCCGGCGCGAACAGATCGACGACCAGGATCACGCACGCCGCCGTGGCGAGCCAGATCTCGGGGTACGCGGGGAGCAGCAGCGGAAGGTCAGTGTTCATAGCTTGCCGGCAGCGACGTGCTTCAGGAGGTCGTTCACCGACGCGTGCATGACCTCGGTGAACGCCTTCGGATACACCCCGAGCCCGAGCACCGCGATCGCGAGCAGCCCGAGCACGAGGAACTCGCGCGCGTTGATGTCCTCCAGCTCGCCGACGTGCGCGTTGGCGACCGCGCCGTAGATCACCCGCTTGTACATCCACAGCGTGTAGGCCGCGCCGAACACCAGCGTCGTCCCCGCAGCCGCCGCGATCCAGAAGTTGAACTTCATCGCCCCCATGATGACCAGGAACTCGCCGACGAAGCCGCTGGTCGCCGGCAGGCCGCAGTTCGCCATCGCGAACAGCATCATGAACGCGGCGAACTTCGGCATGGTGTTGACCACGCCGCCGTAGTCGGAGATCAGGCGCGAGTGCATCCGGTCGTACATCACTCCCACGCACAGGAACAGCGCGGCCGAGACGAAGCCGTGCGAGATCATCTGGACCAGCGCGCCCTCGACGCCGTAGGCGTTGAAGATGAAGAAGCCGAGCGTGACGAAGCCCATGTGCGAGATCGACGAGTACGCGATCAGCTTCTTCATGTCCGCCTGCACCAGCGTGACGAGCGCGATGTAGACAATCGCGACCAGCGACAGCGCGATCATGAACCCAGCGAGCGCCTCGCTGGCGTCCGGCAGGATCGGGAGAGAGAACCGGATGAATCCGTACCCGCCGAGCTTCAGGAGGATCGCCGCGAGCACCGCCGAGCCGCCGGTCGGGGCCTCGACGTGGGCGTCCGGAAGCCAGGTGTGCACCGGCCACATCGGCACCTTGACCGAGAACGCGGCGAAGAGCCCGATGAAGAGCAGGATCTGCGCATCGCGGGAGAGCGGCACCGCATGCCAGTCGAGGATCGCGAAGCTCCCGCCCGCGGCGTTGTACAGGTAGATGAACCCGACCAGCATCAGCAGCGAGCCGAGCAGCGTGTACAGGAAAAATTTGAGCGCCGCGTACACGCGGTTCGGCCCGCCCCAGACGCCGATGATCAGATACATCGGGATCAGCGTCGCCTCGAAGAAGACGTAGAACAGCGCGCCGTCGAGGGCCGAGAAGCTGCCGTTCAGCAGGCCCGACATGATCAGGAACGCGGCCATGTACTGCGACACGCGCGACTGGATCACCTCCCAGCCGGCGATCACGACCAGGACGGTGATGAAGCTGTTCAGCAGGATGAACAGGACCGAGATGCCGTCGACGCCGAGGTGGTAGTGGATGTTGAAGCGCGCGATCCACGGGCGCAGCTCTTCGAACTGCATCTTGCTCGTCGCGATGTCGAAGCCCGTGTAGAGCGGGATCGTGACGGCGAACCCGACGACCGCCCCGATCAGCGCCAGCACCCGCGCGATGCGCGCGTTCTCGTCGCGCCCGGTCGCCGCGACGACCAGCCCGGCGAGGATCGGGATCCAGATCGCGAGGCTCAGCCACGGGGGGGTGAGCGGCTCGGTCACGACGGGAACCAGATCCGGTAGAGCCACAGGCTGAGCAGCGCGAACAGCCCGAAGATCATCACGAACGCGTAGGTGTAGATGAACCCGGACTGGGCCAGCCGCACGATGCGCGCGACCAGGCCGATCAGCCGCGCCGAGCCGTTGACCATGAGGCCGTCGATGAGCGCGACGTCGCCGACCTTCCACAGGCCGGCACCGACCTTCACCGTGCCGTCGGCGAGCACCCGCTGGTTGAAGTCGTCGAACCCGTACTTGTTCTCGAGGATGCGGGTGAGGAGCCCCGCCTTCTCGCGGATCACGCCGGGCAGGTCGGGCCGGAGGACATAGAGGTAGCAAGCGAGCCCGATCCCGGCCACCACCAGCCAGAACGGCGCCGTGAAGAGCGCGTGCGTGACCATGGCCGTCACGCCGTGAAACGCCCCCGCCAGCGTGGCGAGACCGCCGTGCTCCGGCGCGATGTAGATCGCGCCCCCGAAATAGTCCCCGTAGGCGATCCAGCCGATCAGCCAGCCGGCGGCGATCGAGGGGATGGCGAGCAGGACGAGCGGGACGGTGACGACCGCCGGCGACTCGTGCGGCAGCCCGCCGCGTTCGCCGTGCCCGTGGCCGTGCGCGTCGAACCGCTCCTTGCCGTGGAACACGAGGAAGATGAGCCGGAAGGTGTAGAACGCGGTCACGAACGCGGTGGCGAGGACGCACAGATACGCGAACCCGGCGCCCGGCACCGTGGCGAGCCGCGTCACCTCGATGATCGCGTCCTTCGAGAAGAACCCCGCGAACGGCGGGAGCGCGGCGTTCGCCAGGCCGCCGACCAGCACCGTGAGGTAGGTGATCGGCATGTACTTCCGCAGCCCCCCCATGTGGCGCATGTCCTGCTGGTGATGCAGGGCGATGATCACCGAGCCGGCGCCGAGGAACAGCGCCGCCTTGAAGAACGCGTGGGTATAGAGGTGGAACATCGCCACCGGGTAAGCCGACGCGCCGAGCGCCACCGTCATGTAGCCGAGATGGGACAGGGTCGAGTAGGCGACGACGCGCTTGATGTCGTAGTTGACGATGGCGACGAGCGCCATGAAGAACGCGGTGATGCCGCCGATCACGATCACCACCGACCGCGCGGCGTCCGAGAACTCGAACAGCGGCGACATCCGCGCCACCATGAAGATGCCGGCCGTGACCATCGTCGCGGCGTGGATCAGCGCCGAGATCGGGGTCGGACCCTCCATCGAGTCGGGCAGCCAGACGTGCAGCGGGAACTGCGCGCTCTTGCCCATGGCGCCGACGAAGAGACAGATGCAGATCACCGAGATCACGAGCCACGGGGCGCCGGGGATGACCTCCAGGGTGTCGGCCGTCAGCCTCGGCGCCTGGGCGAAGACCTCGGCGTAGTCGAGCGTGCCGGTGTACGCGAGGACGAGGGCGATGCCGAGCAGGAAGCCGAAATCGCCGACGCGATTGACGATGAACGCCTTCAGGTTGGCGTAGGTCGCCGTCGGACGCGTGTACCAGAAGCCGATCAGGAGGTACGACACCACCCCCACCGCCTCCCAGCCGAAGAACAGCTGCAGGAAGTTGTTCGCCATCACCAGCATCAGCATCGCGAAGGTGAAGAGCGAGATGTAGGCGAAGAACCGCTGGTAGCCCGGGTCGTCGGCCATGTAGCCGATGGTGTAGACGTGCACCATCAGGGACACGAACGTGACCACTACCATCATGAGCGTGGTCAGGCGGTCGATCAGGAAGCCGATCTCGAACCGCGTCCCGCCCGAGGTC
>Ga0299906_10004629_pt1 | contig 11247 bp, 8 predicted proteins | sample RVTome_14_FD_200259 | JGI IMG/M metagenome (GOLD analysis project Ga0299906, IMG submission 200259) | Soil microbial communities from uranium-contaminated site in the Upper Colorado River Basin, Wyoming, United States - RVT145D125 (version 2) ... | reverse complement strand
TGCTACAGGGAAAGCGCCGCCGCTCTCGTTGTCAACGCTTCGCCCCCGGGCGGCGTTCTCCGAGGGGGCGGAATTAGGAGGAATGGAAATCATGCGTCGACTCTTATTTCTGGTGCCGGTCGTGGCGCTCGGGCTCGCCTCAGGGGCCTTCGCGCAGACGACTGGCGGGATCGAAGGGAAGGTCGCGGACGCGCAGGGGCTGGTGCTCCCGGGTGTCAGTGTGACTCTCACCGGTGAAGCCGTGCTCGGTGCGCAGACGGCGGTAACCGTGGCGGACGGAACTTACCGTTTCCGCGCGCTGCGGCCCGCGTCTTACAACCTCGCCTTCGAGCTCGCGGGGTTCCAGACCCTGAACCGCGAGGGCATCATCGTGAGCGGGGCTCGGACGATCACCGTGGACGTCGGGCTCGACGTGGCGACGGTCGCGGAGACCATCACCGTAACCGGCGAGTCCCCCGTCGTGGACGTGAAGAATACCGCTCTCAGCAACGAGTTCGGTGTCGAGCAGCTGCAGGACGTCCCGAGCGCGACCGACGTCTGGGCGGTCTTGAGCCAAACTCCAGGCGTCCGGATGACGGGCTTCGACGTGGGCGGAAGCCACAAGAGCCAGCAGGTGGGCTACGAGAGCTTCGGCATTCGAAGCCAGAACCGCGTCCTTTCCGATGGCGTAGATTCGACCGAAGGCACGGGCGCGACCGGCTTCTACTACGACTATTACTCGGTCGAGGAGTTCACGACCGCCGCGGCGGGCGCCGACGTCGAGATGACGTCTCCGGGCTCGCTGGTGATGATGACCATCAAGAGTGGCGGCAACGACTTCTCCGGCCTCTATCACGCCGACTACGAGGGGGAGAGCTTCGTTTCCGATAACATCGACGACGAGCTCGCGGCCCGGGACTACACCGGCAACCCGAACCTCCTCTTCTACGAGATCCACGCCGACCTCGGAGGACCCATTATCGAGGACAAAGCCTGGTTCTATGGCTTCTTCAACCGGTTCCGAATCGACCAGGCGATCTCGGGCGTAGATCCCGCGGTGGCGACCGACATCGGGAACTTCTATGGCTACGGCGGAAAGCTCACCCTGCAGCTCACCCAGAAGGACCAGTTCATCGGCTACAGCCAGTGGGGCCTGAAGCAGAAGCCCAACCGCGGCCTTTCCGCGGCGGTTCCTCCAGGGTCCATTCTCGCCCAGGACAGCTGGTCGTGGGTGCACAAGGCGGAGTGGCAAAGGGTCTGGAACGACCGGACGTTCTCGAACATCCAGCTCAAGCATTTCGGATTCGGATGGCCGATGGTTCCCAATACCGATCCCGCCGTGAGCCCGCCTCGGCGCGACAGCGCCACCGGACTTTATTCAGGCGCGGGGTGGAACGGAACGGGCGGTCCTCCCTTCACCTTCGACCGGTGGAAGCCTCAAGTCACGGCGACTTCCAACTACTACATGCCCTCGGCGGCTGGCAGCCACGACTGGAAGTTCGGCTTCGACTGGCAGATCGATTCCTCCCAGTACGGCTCGAACTCGAACTCCGGCGCCATCCAGTACTGGGACAACAGCACTCTCGGCCGGCCGTTCGACGTCAACGAGATTCGCCTTTTCAACGTCAAAGCCGAAGGCGCGAATCAAGCCGACAACCGCGACACCCATACCGCCTTCTTCCTCCAGGACACCTGGTCCCCGAACGATCGTCTGACCCTGAACCTCGGCTTCCGGTTCCACCGCCAGGTCGCCTCCTACAAGGAATCGAACCTCGACCCACTGCTCACGGAGTTCTTCCCCACGGGGACCATCGAGGGGCAAACCCTCGTAACCTGGAACAACGTCGCTCCCCGCCTCGGGCTCACCTATGACATCGCCGGAACCGGCAAAACGGTGTTCAAAGCCCATTACGGGAGGTACTACGTCAACATCGCCGACCAGCTTTCGGCCGCGAACCCCGGGGCTTATGCCTACGTTCAGTACGAGTTCCTCGACCAGAACGCGAACGGCCTATACGACGGCTCCTCGGAGCTTGGTACGCTCCTTTCCAGCCGCGGTACGGTCGGAACGAGCCTCGCCGACGCCACGGGAACCCCGGTGAACCCGGACCTGAAGCCGGAGTATGCGGACGAGATCAGCCTCTCGGTAGAACACGAGCTCATGCCCGATACCTCGCTGCGGTTCTCTTACGTGAGGAAGCAGCTCCGGAACGACTTCGAGCTCGAGTGGAACCAGGCTCAGGTGATTCCACTCTTGGAGAACGGCGTGCCCTTCACCGCGACCTGCACCGGCTGTCCGGGCGAGTTCGCGAACGCGCAGCTCAATCTCGTTCGCGTCCCGGATTCCGCCGCGAATCAGGTATCGACCGTCCTGGATACCTACCCGGGGGGATACGACAAGAACGACTACGACACGTTCCAGGTCGCCTTCCAGCGCCGGTTCACCGAGGAGTTCTTCGTCCAGACGAGCTTCGACTACCAGCTGCGCGACGAGCGGCGGAGGGCCTCCGGTTTCACCACGAGTCCATTGAACGCGGATCCACTCTCGGTGAACTTCTGGCAGAACCACAACCCTTCGGTGGACAACTACCAGTCCAACTCGAACTGGAATTTCCGCCTGCTGGGCCGCTACATCCTGCCGGCCGAAGTCGCCGTTTCCGCCAACCTCCGGGTGCAGAGCGGCTGGCCCTGGGCGCCGATCCATGCGATTCCCATCCCTGGGTCGGGGACTCAGAACATCTTCCTGGAGGATATCGACAACAACTACTCCGAGACCGTCCCCATCGTCGATGTCCGACTGGAGAAGGCGTTCACCTTCGGCGGCCGCTACAAGGTCGTCGGTCTCTTCGACGTCTACAACTTGATGAACTCCAATGCGGAGACGAACTTCTTCATGACGACCGGAAGCCGGTTCCGGGACATCATCGCCGCGCTGAATCCCCGCGCGCTCAAGATCGGCATCCGCTTCCAGTTCTAGGCGGATCTCTCGCCTCGAACCGAGGGGCGCGGCTTCGGCCGCGCCCCTTTTTTTAATTCGCACCCTGGAATCCCCGGCGCTCTCCAGCGTGGTGTCAAAGAGACAGTTTGCCCGTTGCGTTCCGGCAAACTAAGATACCGGGGAGACCGGGACAGAGTCATGCGCCACCTCGCACCGTTGCTCGGGCTGGGCGTGGCGGCGGCCTGCTCGGGGGTGGAGGCGGATCGCGCCTTGCCTGACGGAGTCCCGATGGCTTCGGTCGCGGCCACCCGGCGCGGCGACTTCGAGAGCCACCTCCTCCTGACGGGCTCCATCGAGGCGGTCCGGTCCACCCAGTCGACCGCTCCCAACGTTCCGGTGAGCGAGCTCCAGATACGGTGGATGGCAGAGGACGGAGCTTTCGTTCGCGCCGGGCAGAAGGTCCTGGAATTCGAGAACGACACGTTCGCGGGAGTGGTAGAAGATCTGAAGCTCACTCGAAGCAAAGAGGAAAAGGAGCTCCGTCGGCTCGCGGCCCAGAGCCGGGCGGACGCGGCGGAAAAGGCGTTCGCGGTGCGGACGAGGGAGGTCGAGCTCGAGAAAGCCCGCCTCGACGCCGACGTTCCGCAGGAGCTTCTTCCGCTCCGGGAGTTCCAGGCGAAGCAGCTCGCCCTCGAGCGCGCCCGCACGGAGCTCGACAAGGCCCGGCAGGAGCTCGAGGCTCACCTTCGCACCCAGGCCGAGGAGAAGGCCCTCAAAGAGCTTCAACTCGAGAAGACCGTCTACGATATCCGCGCCGCCGAGGAGGCGATCCAGGCGCTCTCGCTGGAAGCGCCTATCGATGGAATCCTGGTGATCGCGGCCATCTCCTGGGAAGACCGCAAGCTGCAGGTGGGGGACAACGTCTGGCAGGGATTTCCCCTCTTCGATATCCCCGACCTTGCCGAAATGAGGGTCCGGGCCCTTCTGAGCGACGTCGACGACGGAAGGCTCCAGCCGGGAATGAAAGCGTCCGTCACCCTCGACGCTCATCCCGCCCTGGAGTTCCCGGGAGAGGTGGAGTCCGTCACCGAGGTGGCCCAGGAAACGAGCCCCCGATCGCTTCGGCGGGCCTTCACCGTACAAGTGCGTTTATCGCGCACCGACCCCGAGCGGATGAGACCGGGGATGGCGGCGAGGGTCCGGGTCACTACCGGGACGAGAAAGAATGCCCTCCTGGCGCCTCGCTCGGTCTTCGACTTCGCAAAGGCGCCGGATGCGATTTGCAACCTCTTCGAGTGCGTCGTCGAGGACCAACCGCCTTGAAGTCCCGTCGCGCTCTCCTCGTTCTACCCGCGCTGGCGGTTCTCGCCCTCGCCCGAGCGATCGCGCCCTTGAGCGGAGGCGATGTGGTCGAGGTGACGCGAGGGGATCTGGTGCTGACGGTTGAGGTCGAAGGGACGCTCCGAGCCGTCGACCCGTACCTCGTCGGTCCGCCCGCCGTTCGCGAAATCTGGAACTACCAGATCGTCCTGATGGCGCCCGAGGGCGAGGACGTGGCGGCGGCAACGCCGGTGCTTTCGTTCGATGCGTCCCAGCTCCAAAAGCGGCTCCTGGAGCTCCGGGCCGCGAGAGACTCCGCCGACGAGGAGATTGCGAAAAAAGAGCTCGACGTCCTCGTCCGGCGCCGGGCCGACGAGCTGCGCCTCGCGGAGGCGAGGGCGAAGCTCGAGAAGACGCGACTTCAGCTCGAGCGGCCGAGCGAGCTTCAGGCGGCGCGCAAGACCAAGGCCCTCGAGCTCGATCGCGAGCTCGTCGAGAGCGAAATCGCGTATCTCGAGGAAAGGCGGAGATCGCTCGACGAGGCGGATGCCACCGACCGAGAGAACCTCCTCGAGCAAAGAGATCGCGCCCGGGCGCGGGTCCGGGAGCTGGAGGAGAGCATCGGCCGCATGACGATTCTCGCTCCGCGGGAGGGAACGGTGGTCCACGTCGCCGACCGGGCGGGTGAAAAGAAGCGGGCGGGCGACTCGGTGTGGCGGCAGGAGAAAGTCCTCGCGGTACCCGATCTGCGCCGGATGTACGGCGACGGCTACGTCGACGAATCCGACGCCGGAAGGATCGCGCCAGGCCAGAGGGTCGAGCTTCGTCTCGACGCTTATCCCGAGGTTCGCTTCACCGGCCGGATCGCCTCGGTGGGCAAGACCATCCAGTCTCCCTCCTGGAACTCGCCCCTGCGCGGCCTCGAAGTCGAGATCGCGCTCGATGAGACCGACACCACCCGCATGCGCCCCGACATGAGGTTCCGGGGTCGGATCGAGATCGATCGCGCGGAGAAGGCGCTCCTCGTGCCGCTGCGGGCGATCGTTCGAATCGACGGAGAGGCCGCGGTGCGGCGCCGCGGACGTATCGGAGACGAGGCGGTCCCGGTGACCCTCGGCCGCGGGAACGACGAGAGGGTCGAAGTCCTGTCGGGGCTCGCCGAGGGGGACCGCCTGCTCCTGCCGTCGATCGTTGACGAGGCGAAACGGTGAGAGTTCTCCTTCCCGCGCTCCTGGGGTCTGCGGCGTTCGCATGCGTCTCCCCCGAGGAGGTCCCGCTCCACACCGTGCGGCGTGAGACCTTCGTCCGGGAAGTGGAGGCGGAAGGGTTCCTGCGAGCCTCGACCTCGACACCGGTCGCAGTCCCGCATTCCCCCATGGGCGGGTTGAAGCTCGTCTGGATCATCGACGACGGCTCGAAGGTGAAGTCGGGACAGGTGGTCGCCCGCTTCGACGAGAGCGCCGTCGAGCGCGAGCTTCTCGAAGGTCGCATCGCGCTCTCGATGAGCGAACGGAAGATCGAGCAGCGCGGCGTTCGCAAGGAGTCGACTCTGGCGAACGTCGAGGGCGACCGCCGTCTCGCCGCCCTGGAGCTCGACTTCGCCCGCCGCTTCGGCCAGAAGGACCCGGAGATCTTTTCGCGGATCCAGATCCTGGAGTCCCGGATCGACGAGCGGCTCGCCGCCGAAAAGCTCTCGAACGCGGAGGGCCGGGGCGAGACCGAGGTGAAGCTCGCGGAGTCGGACGTGGGCTTGCTCGCGATCGAAAGACAGGTCGCCGCGTTGAAGACGGCTCGGGCGCACGAGGCCCTCGCCGCGCTCGAGGTCCGCGCGCCTCACGACGGAATCCTCATTCTCGTCCGCGACTGGCGGGGTTCGGTGGTGAGACCGGGGACCACCACCTACAGCGGCCATCCCATCGCCGAGATTCCTGCGCTCGACCGCCTGGAGGCGGCGGTCTTCGTCCTCGAGGCGGATGCGGGAGGAGTGAAGGAAGGCGCCGCGGCGTCGGTTTCCATCGAAGGGCGTGCCGGCGAGAGCCTCGGCGCCTCCATCCGTCGGGTCGATCGAATGCCGAAGCCCCGGCTGCGCGGCCACCCGGTGCAATTCTTCGAAGCAATCCTTGAGATCGAGAAGACCGATACCCTGACGATGAAACCGGGCCAGAGAGTCGTGGCGAAGTTGAAGCTCGCCGCGCACCACGGCGTTCTCGTGGTGCCGCGACAGGCGGTGTTCGAGGAGGAAGGCGGGGCCTTCGTCTATCGTCTCGTGGACGGCGGCTTCGAAAAGGCGAAGGTCCTCCTGGGCGCCCCGTCTCTCGGCCGGATGGTGATCGAAAGCGGTCTCACCGAGGGCGACGTCGTCGCCTCCCGGGATCCGAACCTCGCGCGGGGGGATCTCGTCCCGGCGTCCGAGGAGACTCCGAAGAAGCGAGGCGCCCCTTGAGCCTCAAGGAATGCCTCGAGGACGCGGGGCAGAGCCTCACCGCGAGGAAGCTCCGGGCCGCGCTCAGCATGTTGGGAATGGTCTTCGGCGTGGGAGCGGTGATCGCGATGCTCGCCATCGGAGAGGGGGCGGAGCGCGAGGCGCTCGCGCTCATCGAGCGGCTCGGAATCCGAAACGTCGTGGTCGAGGCGAAAGACCTGAAGCGCGAAGATCTGATGGAGATCCGCAAGAAGTCGCCCGGCCTCTCGCTTCGCGACGTCACCGCCATCACCGAAGCGGTGCCTGGAGTCGAGAGCGCCGTTGCCCGGCTGCAGATCGAGCCCTATCGGGTCTTGGGACCCAAAGGCAGGCTCGATGCCACGGCCTACGGGGTCTCGAAGGAGTACTTCACCCTCGAAAGCTTTCGTTTGAGGGAAGGGCGCTGGCTCGACCTCCTCGACGAGAAAATCCACGCTCAGGTCGCCATCATTGGCGGGGAAGCGGAGCGCGCGCTTTTCGGGCACGAGTCGGGCCTCGGGCGAAGCTTCAAGCTCGACGACCTCTGGCTCGAGGTGGTGGGGATTCTGGAGGACGAAGGCGACGGTGCCCGCTCCTACCAGGGCGTGGAGGTGAGCTCCACGGCGCGGGAGATCTACCTTCCCTTCAGCACCGCTCTCCGGAAGCTCGATCGACCTCCACTCGATTCGCCCCTGGATCAAATCGTCGTCCAGGTCGAAGCCAGAACCTCTCCCTGGGACGCGGCGACGGCCATTGCACCGCTTCTCGACCTTCTGCACGGCGGGGCCGAGGACTACCGCATTCTGGTTCCCGAGGCTCTTCTGGAACAGAGCCGGCGGACGAAACGTCTCTTCAGCATCGTCATGGGGGCCATCGCCTCGATCTCCCTGCTCGTCGGAGGCATCGGCATCATGAACATCATGCTGGCGAGCGTCCTCGAGAGGACGCGGGAGATCGGAGTGCGGCGCGCGGTAGGAGCCCGCAGGAGGGACATCAAGCTACAGTTCCTCGTCGAGTCCTTCTCCATCAGCTTCATCGGCGGCGTTCTCGGAATCGGCGCCGGGGTCGCGATCGCCCACGGGGTCGCCCTCTACGCCGACTGGCGAACGGTGGTCACGGTTCCCTCCGTGGTCCTGGCGACGTTCGTTTCGGTTGCGGTGGGTGTCGTCTCCGGTTTCTACCCGGCGACGCGAGCTTCCGAGATCGACCCCGCGGAAGCGCTCGGTTACGAATAGCTCACCACTCTTCGATCGTTGTTGATCTGTTTCTGTCAGTTCTGTCTTCGCTTCATCCACCACTCGCGGAACGCCTTGAGGCGTGGCAGAGCTTCGCGATCCTTCACACGGCCGGCCGCCTCCTTGCTGCGGACGATGTCGTCGATGTGGCAGACCCGCATTCCCTCGACCGTCAGCCCCCGGCGATCCGCTTCCTCGAAGCTTTCGATCCCATCGGGCGCGAATACCAGGTCGAGGTCGAAAGGGCCCTGGCGCAACTGCACGAAGTCCTTGCCGCGCTCAATCTCCGCGCGTTGTTCGCCGCTCAGCGGGAATTCGAGCTCGACCAGCGCCGTCACCACCGCGCGGCCGTTCTCCGGACTCTTCTCCAGGAAGAGATCCGCATCCTGGGTCGTGTCGGGATACCCGAGCAGGATGGCTCCCGACTTTCCTATGAAGAGATAACGGACCCGGTGCCTCCGGAAAGCCGCGGCGATCTCCCGCGCCTGCCGGTACTCAAACCGAGCGGCCATATCCCAGCCACGAGGGCAGATGCTCTTCACACCACCGGCGGTAATCCTCCATGGAATCGAAAGACCGGTACGGCGCGTCGTCCAGCACCGGTTTGTAGGTGTGGATGAAGGCATAGCGAAGGCGTTGCTCGAGCGTGCGGCGCGCCGCCGCCTCGAAATCGGCGGCCCACTCTTCCTTAACTTCAACGCTCATGGCTCGAGCCTAGCATCGCGACCGTCGTCGTTCAACGCGCGCGGTCTCGATCGCGGAACGAGGCGCCGGGTATCGACCGCGCCGAAGCCCTCGTAACGGGGGCTCACGGTCGATTCGATCTGGTCTGCAGGTCGAGGAGCTGCCGGAGGCCGTTCTGGAGCTCCGGGTCCGACGGGCTGGTTCCGAGAGCGCTCCTCATGGCGGCGACCGCGCCGTCCAGGTCGCCCATCTGAAGCCGGATCGCGGCGAGGTTCTTGAATCCGGCGGTGTAACTGGTCTCACAGGCGACCGCCTTCTCGAGCGCGGCCGCGGCGTCCGTAAGCCGCCCGAGCTCGGCATAGGCTGTCCCCAGATTCGCCTGGGCGGCGGCGAAGCAGGGCGAGAGCTCGACGGCGCGCCGGAAGGCATCGACCGCTTCCTCGCGCCTGCCCGAGAGCGCCAGGGCGGTTCCGAGCGCCTGACGCACGTCCGGATCGGAAGGCGCGAGGGCGGCGGCTCGCCGAAGCTCGAGGAGAGCGCCCTCCGCTTCGCCTTCGAGGAGCAGGAGCTGTCCCAGGTTGTAAGCCGCGAGAGGGTCGTTTGGCGCCTTCGCCGCGAGACCCTCCAGGAGCCCTCGGGCTTCGGGGCCTCTTCCCGACTGCACGAGAAGCTGTGCGAGACGATCCACCAGGAATCGATCGTCGTGAACGGCGATCGCTCTTCGCAGCCATCCTTCCGCGGCATCCGGATTTCCCCGCGCGCTCTCGGCCTCCGAGAGACGCACGTAGCTCTTCGTGTTTCGAGGATCGAGCTCGATCGCCGTCTCGAAGGCCTCGATTGCCGCGTCCTGTCGCCCCAGGTTCTGGAGCGCGACCCCGAGGCCGTAGTGACCGTCGAAACTTCCTTCGTCGAGCGCGACGAGGCTCCGGAATACTCTTGCGGCCTCGCTCCCTCGGCCCGCCTCCAGCAGAAGCTCGCCGTAGAGCGCGTAGGTTCTCGGGATGCGCGGCTCGCGGGTGAGGACGTCCTTCAAGTCGGCGAGAGCCTTCTCGAACGCGGCGCCTTCCTCGGGTCGAAGGCTCTGGATCGAGGGATCGTTCAGGATGCGATAGATCTCGAGCCGGTCCTTGGGATCGGGAAGCTCGCCCGTCGAAGAGACGGTCGAGCCGGCGTAGCCGAGGCTCTCGAGCTTCTCGAGCGTCTCTCGATCCACGTTACTCGGCACGACCGGCGAGGAGGCCTCGAGCTCGCTCGCCAGCGCTCGGGCGACGTCCGGAAGCTCTTCGATCAGATTCTTCGTTTCCTCCGGATCCTTCGAGAGATCGTAGAGCTCGGGCCGGGGGGCCATCACCAGCTTGTGCGGCCAGCGGGTCAGGCTCTTGAGCTCGCTCCACCCGTAGTGGAGCCGGGGAACGAAAGTCTCCGCGTAGAGAGGCCTTCCCTCGGCTGGCCTTCTTCCCGGCATCGGAGGCAGCCGGAGGATCTCGAGGATCTCGGATGCGATCCCGGTGATATGCATCGGGTGCGAGATGCGTTTCCCCGCCGACGCTCCGGGGTACCGGAGGAGCAGCGGAATCCGGAGAGTCGACTCGTAGAGGAAGAGACCGTGCGTCAGCTCGCCGTGCTCGCCCAGGGACTCTCCATGATCGGCGGTCAGCACGACCAGCGTCCGCGCGGTCAGGTCGCGCTCGTCGAGGTAGGACAGGAGCCGTCCCACGAGAGAGTCGACGTAGGCCACCTCCCCGGGATAGCCCTTCGAATCGGGCGGCTCGTAGGGAGTGTGCGGATCGTAGAAATGAAGGAAGGCGAAGAAAGGGCGCGGGCTGTCTCCTCGCGAGCCGAGCCAGTCGAGAGCGCCTTCAAGGACCTCGGCTCCTCGCCTCTGGGCGACGAAGCCGGAAGCGACGTCCTCCTCCCCGCCTTCGACGTCGTCGTCATATCGGTCGAAGCCCCGGTCGAGCCCGAAGCGCGAGTCGAGAACGAAAGCGCCTACGAAGGCGGCGGTGTCGTAACCCTGGCCCTTCAGGTGGGCCGCGAGCGTGGTGAAGCGCTCGTCGAGGTAGAACCCGACGTTGTCGCGGACACCATGGGCCGCCGGGGTAAGGCCGGTGAAGAGCGACGCATGCGAGGGGAGGGTGGTGGGGGCGACGGTCGATACGGACTCATAGAGGACACCTTCCGAAGCCAGCCGATCCATGTGGGGCGTCCGGAGGGACGTGGCGCCGTAGCTCGAGAGGTGGTCGGCGCGCAGGGTGTCGACGCTCACCAGGACGAGATTCCAGCCCGTGGGTTCGCCTTTGCGGTAGAGCCGCACCGTAACGTAGACCAGGCCGGCGATCAGAAGGAGCCCGAGGACTTTCGCGAGGAATTTCTTCCCCGGCGGGCGCGCTCCCTGGCCCTTTTTCCCTCGCGCCATCACGGTATACTAGCAGGGTGCTGAAAAAAGTCGGCCCGCACCCTGCGCGAGCGGAGCGAGCCCGGCGCGCTTGCGCGCCGACGAAAGCCCGAGCCGCGGGGGTGGGGCCCCCGCGGCACTGATGCATTCTGATGTCAATGTTTGGACTTATCCTCGCGAGCGCGCTTCTGGCCCTCCCGCAGGAGCGCCTCGACCGGCTGCCCGAGCCCCACAAGAAATGGCTTCTGGAGGAGGT
>Ga0299906_10004628_pt1 | contig 11248 bp, 9 predicted proteins | sample RVTome_14_FD_200259 | JGI IMG/M metagenome (GOLD analysis project Ga0299906, IMG submission 200259) | Soil microbial communities from uranium-contaminated site in the Upper Colorado River Basin, Wyoming, United States - RVT145D125 (version 2) ... | reverse complement strand
GTAACAGAAGCTGGAACAGCGTGGACTTGCCGGCGCCCGAGGGGCCCACCACCGCCAGCTTTTCCCCGGGCGCGATGCGAAGCGAAAAGCGGTCCAGCGCGGGCTGGTTCGGGCGCGCCGGGTAGAAAAACGTGACATCGTCGAACTCGATCGCGCCGCGCGCAGGCACCGGCAGGGGCACGGGGCGTTGCGGCGCGGCCACCTGCGGCACGGTGCGCAGGATCTCCAGCAGGCGCTCGGCTGCGCCTGCGCCGCGCTGCAGGTCGCCCACCACCTCGCTGATCGCCGCCGCGGCGCCGGCCACCAGCGCCGAATAGAACACGAAGGCGGAAAGCTCGCCGGCGGTGAGCCGCCCGCTCAGGACGTCGTGGCCGCCGATCCACAGGATCACGCCGACGCCGCCGAACACGAGCAGTATGACGGCGGCGATCAGCGCCGCACGCTGCCGGATGCGGCGCCGCGCCGTGTCGAAGGCGGCGGTGAGGCGCGCCCCGAACAGCGCCCGGTCCGCGTTCTCGTGGCCGTAGGCCTGCACGGTGCGGATCTCGTGCAGCGCTTCGTCCACGTATGCCCCGAGGTCGGCGATGCGGTCCTGGCTGGCGCGCGACAGGCGCCGCACGCGCCGGCCGAACAGGGCGATGGGCGCGATGACCACCGGCACCATCAGCAGCACCAGCAAGGTCAGCTTGAGGCTGGTCAGCGCCAGCATGACCAGGCTGCCCGCCCCCATCAGCAGGTTGCGCGCGGCCAGCGATACGCTGGTGCCCACCACCTGCTCCAGCAGCGCGCTGTCGGCGGTGAGCCGCGAGATCACGTCCCCGGTGCGCTGTTGCTCGAAGAACGCGGGCGAGAGCGTGAGCAGATGAGAGAACACGTCGGCACGGATATCCGCGACCACGCGCTCGCCCAGCCAGGACACCAGGTAAAAGCGTGTGTAAGTGGCGCTCGCCATGACCACGATCACGCCCACCAGCAGGAACAGCGCGCGGTCCAGCGCACTCGGATCGCGCTGCGTGAAGCCGGAATCGACCACCTGCCGCAAGCCCTGGCCCAGCACCAGGAAGCAGCCGGCGGCGATCACCAGGGCCACCAGCGCCACCGCCAGCCGCCGGCGGTACGGGCGCGCGTAGCGCCACAGCAGCGCGAGGTCGCGCAATGGGAGGGGACGGCCGGGCGGCGGCTGGGGCGGCGAAGGCATGCGGGCTCGAATGGAGCGCCCGGATTATCCCTCATCCCGCGCGCGCACCGGTCCGGCCTGCGCATGCAGGCGCCGGTCAGGCGGCGCGCCCATTCATCGGGGCGGCGCGCGCGGGCCTTTTCTCCGCTACGCCCCCTTCTCTGCTACGCCCTGTTCTCTGCTACCCTTGGGGGCCATTCCTGCAGCAATCCGGAGCGACGAATATGGCAGACCGAAACGACGAGCGCATGCCCGAGCCGAAAATGGACGCGGCCGACCTGTACCGGGAAGAGCTGGTCACCGACCGCCGGGTGGGCACCATCCGCGTGCTCAATCCGATCAAGACCGACGGCGCGGCGGACACGGCACGCAGGACGGTGTACATCGGCGAGGCGCAGATCTACACCAATATGGGCACCCTGCCGCTGTCCTTCGAGATCGACGCGCGCTCGCTGTCCGAGGCGGTGAGCGGCTATGCCGCCGGCGCCAAGGACGCGGTGGAGCGCGCGGTGCGCGAGCTGGAGGACATGCGCCGGCAGGCGGCCTCCTCCATTGTTATACCGCGTGGCGGGGCCGGCGGGTTCGGGCCCGGCGGCGGCATGCCCGGCGGCGGAAAGATCCAGATGCCCTGAGCCGGCGGGCTGCCAGCCCATATGTGGATAGTCGCCTACGCCCTGCGGCGCCGGTACACCATCGGCGTGCTGGCCATCCTGATCGTGCTGTTCGGCCTGTTCTCGGGGCGGCGCATGTCCACCGACATCCTGCCCGCAGTGGATATTCCTTCGCTCAACCTGGTCTGGATCTACAGCGGGCTCGACGCGCGCGAGATGGCCACGCGCGTGACCTCCTTCAGCGAGCTGGCCACGCTCAACAACGTCGACGACGTCCGCGAGATCCGCTCCGAGACGACCAACGGCCTGGCGGTCATCAAGATCGACTTCCAGCCGTACGTGGACGTGAATGCGGCCATGGCGCAGGCCGTGTCGGTATCGCAGACCATCCTGCGCCGCATGCCGCCGGGCATGCAACCGCCACTGATCGTGCGCTACAGCCAGTCGAGCGCGCCGATCCTGCAGCTCACGCTGTCCTCGGACACGCTGTCCGAGTCGCAGCTCTACGATTTCGCCCGCATTCAGTTGCGCAGCCAGATCCAGACCATCCCCGGCATCCGCCTGACACTGCCCTACGGCGGCGCCGCGCGCCAGGTCATGATCGACCTCAACCCGGAGGCGTTGCAGGCTTACGGCCTGTCCGCTACCGACGTGATGCGCGCGGTGTCGGCGCAGAACCTCACCCTGCCCTCGGGCGTGGTGCGCGAGCCGGGGCGCGAGATGCAGGTGACGGTCAACGCCAGCCCGACCCAGGTCGCCGCCTTCCAGGAGCTGCCCATCCGCGAGGTGGGCGGGCGCGTGATCCTGCTGCGCGACGTGGCCAGCGTGCGCGACGGCTCCGCGGTGCAGACCAACGTGGCGCGATTGAATGGCCAGAACGGCGTGATGGTCTCGATCCTCAAGCTGGGCGGCGCCTCCACCGTGGACATCGTCGACCAGGTGATCGCGCGCCTGCCGGAGATCCGCGCCGGCGCGCCGGAGGGGCTCACCATCGAGCCGATCTTCGACCAGTCGGTGTTCGTGCGCGCGGCGATCGACGCGGTGGTGAAGGAGGCGGCGCTGGTCGCCCTGCTGGTGGCCGCGGTGGTGCTGCTGTTCCTCGGCTCCAAGCGCTCGACGCTGATCGTGCTCACCTCCATTCCGCTGGCGCTGCTCGCCTCGATCGCCGGGCTGCACGCGCTGGGCTACACCTTCAACCTGATGACCCTCGGCGGCCTCGCGCTCGCCATCGGCATCCTGGTGGACAACGCGCTGGTGGAGATCGAGAACATCAACCGCAACCTGGACCAGGGCAAGCCGCTGCAGCAGGCCATCCTCGACAGCGCCCGGCAGGTCGCCTTTCCCGAGTTCGTGTCCACGCTGTGCATCTGCATCGTGTTCATCCCGGTGTTCCTGCTCACCGGCGTGGCGTCCTACGTGTTTGCCCCGCTCGCGCTGTCGGTGGTTTTCGCCATGGCGGCGTCCTACCTGCTGTCGCGCACGCTGGTGCCCACCCTCGCTTCGCTGATGCTGCGCGAGGGCGCAGCGCGCGCCGAGCAGCAAGGCGCACGCCGCGGCGGGCTGTACCTCATGCATCACGCGGTGGAGCAGGCGCTCGATGCGCTGCGCGCGGGCTACCAGCGGCGCTTCGCTGGCCTGCTCGCGCACAAGGCGCTGCTCGGCCTGTCCTTCGCCGCGGTGATCGTCATCGGCGCGCTCAGCGCCTGGTCGCTGGGCCGCGAGTTCTTCCCTGCTGCCGACGCCGGCCTGATGCGCCTGTACCTGCGCGCACCGCCCGGCACGCGGCTGGAAGACACCGCGCGCCTGTTCGCGAAGGTGCAGCGCGACATCCGCGCCATCGTTCCGGCACAGGAGCTGCGCTTCATCGGCGACCTGATCGGCGCGGTGGAGCCGATCAACCGCGGCTGGGTGGAAAGCGTGGTGGTGGGCTCCTTCGACGGCGAGCTCTACATCCAGCTCGCGCCGGAGCACGCGCCCACGCCGGAATACATGGCGCGCATCCGCCGGATGCTGAGAGAGCAGCACCCTGGAGTGCGCGCCTTCTTCCCGCCGGCGGACAACATCAGCCAGACCCTGGCCGGCACCTCCCCCGCAGCGCTGGACGTGCGCTTCGTGGGCCGCGCCGTGCCGGCCAATCTCGAGCTCGCGCGCGAGCTCGAGCAGCGCCTGGCGCAAGTCCCCGGCGCGGTGGACGTGGGGCTGCTGCAGGTGCTCGACCTGCCCGAGTACTTCGTCGAGGTGGACCGGGTGCGCGCCATGCAGATCGGGGTCACCCAGCAGGAGGCCACCAACGCCATTCTCGGCGTGCTGGGCGCCGGGGGCACGGTGACCCCGAACCTGTGGGCCGACGCACGCATGGGCATCTCCTACAACGTACAGGTGCAGGCGCCGCCGATGTCGCTGTCGTCGATGGAGCAGCTGCTCAATACGCCGGTGCGGCTGTCCGCGCTGGGCGAGCCGGTCCTGCTGCGCACCATCGCCCGCGCAAGCGAACGCCGCGTGCCGGCCAGCATCAACCGCGTCACCCTTGCGCCGTCGCTCAACGTGCTGGCCAACGTGGAGGGCCGCGACCTGGGCAGCGTCTACCGCGAAGCGCAAGTCCTGCTCGCCGAGCTGCGCGGCAAGCTCGGTCCGGGCAACCGCGTGGAAATCGTCGGCCAGAGCCGGGCCATGCAATCGGCCTATGCCGAGCTGGCGGGCGGCATCGCCATCGCCGCGGTGCTGGTGTTCCTGGTGATGGTGGTCAACTTCCAGTCCTGGTCGGCGCCGCTGGTGGCGCTGTCCGGCCTGCCGTTCGCGCTCGCCGGCGCGATCATCGCGCTGTGGGCCACGGCGATGCCGCTCAGCGTGCCGGCGCTGATGGGGATGATAATGGTGGTGGGCGTGTCCACCGCCAACAGCGTGCTGGTGACGAGCTTCGCGCTGTCGCGCCTGCGCGAGGGGGCGGGCGCCGTGCATGCGGCTGCCGAAGCCGCCGCCACGCGTCTGCGCCCGGTGCTGATGACCGCCGCGGCGATGATCGTCGGCATCCTGCCCATGGCGCTGGGGCTGGGCGAGGGCGGCGAGCAGAATGCGCCGCTCGGCCGCGCCGTGGTGGGGGGGTTGCTGCTCGGGACCGTCGCCACGTTGGTGGTGGTGCCGGCGGTGTTCGCACTGCTCATGGGCGGGCGGCGGCCGGCGCCGCTGATGCAGCCGGGTGAGGCGGCGCGAGCCGCCGTCGGATGACGCATGCGTGCAGGGGGAGGAGAAAGAAGATGACCAGGTACTGGCGGCCCGCACTCGCCGTGGCCGCCGTCGTGGCCGTCGTAGCGTTCATCGGTATGCGGTATTGGTTGCTGCATCCGCGCACGGCAACGGCGGCGCCCGGGACGCAGGTGCCGGTAGTGCGCACGGTCGTGCCCGAGGTCGCGGCGGCGAGCGCAGACCTGCGCCTGCCCGCCCGCACCGCACCGGTGGAACAGGCGCTGATCTATGCGCGCGCCACCGGCGTGGTGAGCGAGCGGCGCGTGGATATCGGCTCGCGCGTGCGACGCGGCGACGTGCTGGCGCTGATCGCCGCGCCGGAGATCGACCAAGGGGTGGACAAGGCGCGCGCCGCCGTGGCGCAAGCGAAAGCCAAGGAGCAATTCGCCGCCACCAACCTGCAGCGCTCGCACCAGCTGGTGGGTCAGGGCTTCCTGTCGAAGCAGGTGCTCGACGAGCGGCAGGCGGGCTTCGATGCGGCCCAGGCCGATCGCCTGGCGGCCGAAGCCGAGCTGCGCCGCCTGAACGAGATCAAGGGTTTCCAGGTCGTGCGCGCGCCGTTCTCCGGCGTGATCGCCGAGCGCAGGGTGGATCGCGGCGACCGCGTGGTGGGCGATCAGGGCAACGCCGAGGGCTATATGTTCCGGCTGGTGCGGGTGGACGAGTTGCGGGTGAGCATCGACGCGCCCCAGGCGGTGGTGATGCAGGTGCAGGCGGGCATGACCGCGGAAGTGATATTCCCCGAGCTGGCGGGTGAGAAGCTCGCCGCCAAGGTGGTGCGTTCCGCCGGCGTGATCGACGCGCGCACCGGCACCATGCACGTGGAGCTGGCGCTGCCCAACCCCGGTCGCCGCATTCCCGCCGGCATGCTGGGCGAGGTGGCGATCAGGGTGCCGCGCGCTCACGAGGTGCTGCTGGTGCCCAACAGCACGCTGATCGTGCGCGACGGCAAGGCCCAGGTGGCCAGGGTCGTGTCGAGCGGCGCCGAGCCGCAGGGCACGCTGCGCTTCCTGCCGGTGCAGCTCGGCCGCAACCTCGGCAACAAGACCGAAGTGCTGGCCGGCATCCCCCGGAACGCGGCGCTGGTCAACAACCCGAACGCGCTGTTGCGCGACGGCGACAGCGTGCGCGCCGAGGCCATGCCCGAGGCGCAAGGCGCCTCCGCGAAAAAATAGACCGATGCAGCCGAGCGCAACCCGCGGCATCGCGCCGCTGGGTCACGGCCGCCGCAACGGCGCCGCCTCCGCGGCCGCCGGCCGCTGCATGCGAAACACCATGGGCACACGTACCGCGAACGGCGTGGCGTAGAGCTCGGGCGGCGGCGGCACCATCGCCTGCTGCACGATCTCCACCGCGCGCTGATCGAGCAGCGGCTGGCCGCTGCTCTCGGCCACAGTGATGCCGGCGAGCCTGCCGCCGCGGTCGAAGCTCACGCCCACCTGCACCGTGCCTTCCCAGCGGTTCCTGCGCGCCTCGAGCGGGTAGGCCGTCGCGCCGCAGGCGCTCACCAGCCGTACCGCGCGGCGCTGAACCGCCTGCGCGAAGCAGTTCAGCAGATCGTTGCGCGAGCCGCTCTGCGAGCAATCCGGCGCCGCCGCCGGTCCCAGCCCCGCCGCGCAGGCAAAGCGTTCGGCGGCAGCCGGCGCGGGGACCGGTGCAGCGCCCTGGCTGGGCGGAGCGGGCGCTTGTGCATCGACGATCTGCACGCCGCTGCGCGGCTGGAGGATCACGCCGAAGCGGCGTACGCGCTCGTAGCCGGCGAGATCGGCTGGCACCGGCAGCGGCGTGGCGGCCAGCACCGCACGCCGCGCCGCCGAATCGAAGGCCGGAAAGCCGCTGGTCTTGCGGGTGGATACGTCGGCCGCGTTGCCGCTCGCCAGCAGAGACACCTCCAGCTCCACGCGCGCGTCGCCGGGAACGTCGAACGGCACGACCAGCTGTTCGCGGATGCGGTCTCGAATCCGCTCCCGCCACGCCGCGACCTCCTCGGCGCTCGCCTGCGGGACGGGCTCGGCCGCCTTAGGGGGATCGGCCGCCCCGGCTGTGAACTGCGCAGCGAGCAGCAACACCGCCGCGCACAGCGAACGCGCGCGCGTCATCGCGCGACGCGCTGGCACGCGCAACGAGCGGCTGCAGGAATCGATCGGCGTCATCCGTCAAGTCGGCCGGGACGAAGTGGAAATAGTTTACCCGCGGATCAGTTTCGGGCGAGGAACTCCGCCGCCGGCTTGAACGAGTCGATGTGCTCGCAGGCGATCTTGACCGCGATCAGGATGGGCACCGCCAGCAGGATTCCTGCGGCGCCCCACAGCCAGCCCCAGAACAGCAGCGACACGAAGATCGCCACCGGGTTGAGCGACAGGCTGCGACCGAACAGCATGGGTTGCACCACGTTACCCTCGATCGCCTCGATGGCGAGGTAAGCGAGCGGCGGCAGCAAAGCCTGCGGCAGCGTGTCGAAGCTGAGCACGCTGACCGTTGCGATGACGCCGAGCGACACGATCGGCCCGAGGTAGGGAACGAAGTTGAGCAGCCCGACCATGGCCCCCCAGAGCGCGGGGTTGGGCATGTCGAGCGCATGCATCGCCAGCGCCACCGCCAGTCCCACGCCGACGTTGAGCAGGCTGAAGGCGATGAAGTAGCGGCCGATCTCCAGCTCGATGGTGCGCCCGATCTCCACCGCGCGGATCTTGTCGCGCAACCGCGGCGTGACTCGCACCAGCTTGCGCAGGAAGAACCCGTCCGAGCCCATCAGGAAGTACAGCAGCACCAGCATCATGGCCGCCCCCACGAGGACATCCTGGGCGCGGTCCATGAGCCGTTCCAGCAGCGACGGGCCCTTGACCTTCACCTCGCGGACGCTCTTCCCGCCGTTCACCTGGGTCGCCTTCTCGACCTCCTCGGTCGCCTTCTGCACCTGCTCGACGGACTGCTTGATGGGGCGCATCACCTTCGGAGCGCGGTCGAACCAGTCCACGGCAGGCGCGGCGAGCTGCCAGACCGCCGCCCCCGCCGCACCGACCACGGCCAGCAGCACGACCAGCGCGCCCAGCGGGAGCGGCAGGCCCAAGCGCCGCAGAGAACGCACCACGGGCGACAGCAGCAGGTTGAACAGCACCGCCAGCACGATCGGCAGCACCAGCGGCGCGGCGAAGTGAAGCGTACCGATCAGCGCCAGCGCGAACAGCCCGGCGCAGGACCAGCAGTGATTGCGCTGGGGCCGGTCGGCCGCAACCGCTTCGCTGTCGGTAAGGGATGGAGTCCCGGGGACGTCGGGCATGGCGGTTGCACTGGGGTTGAACGCGAAAGGGCGCTGCGCTTCGGCTGCGCGGACCTGCAGCAACCGGCGTGCCGTTCTTGGGATGCTGCCATGTTAGCCGTTCCCCGGGAGGGCGAGGAGCCGGCCCTTCCTGCGCCGCGCAAGGCGCCTGCGGCATTCCAGGCTCCGACACCTTGGCCGAAGCGGGAAGCTGACGTCGGCCCACCATCGCCACGCGAGGAGCGTTTTTCCGAGCCTCATCCGATGCGTCTGATCCACCTTGCCGATCTGCACTTCGGGCGCGTGGAGGCCGGTGCGATCACCGCGCTGCTTGATGCGGTGCATGCCCTGCACCCCGAGGTGATCGTGGTGTCCGGCGACCTCACGCATCGTGGCCTGCGCAGCCAGTTCCGCGCGGCGGCGCAGTTTCTGCAGCAGCTCCCGGTGACACCGATCTGCGTGCCCGGCAACCACGACGTGCCGCTGTGGAATCCGTTCGCGCGCTTCGCCCGGCCGTTCGCCGGCTACCGGCGCTGGGTCGGCCGCCGCATGGAGGCGTTCTTCGAGGACGAGCTGCTCGCCATCGCCGCCTTGAACACGGCGCACGGCTGGACCTTCACCGGAGGGCGCGTGCGCGAGCGCCAATGCAACTGGCTGGAGCAGCGCTTCGCGCAGGCGCACGCGCCGCTGCGCCTGATCGTCAGCCACCATCCGCTCGATCTGCCCCGCGACGATCCGCATCGCGTGCCGCCCACGGCCCGCCGCGCGCTGCAGTACTGGATCGAGGGGCTGGAGGTGGACCTGTTCCTGGCCGGTCACCTGCATCGCTCGCGCACCACGCTCGGGCCGCTGCGCGCACGCAGCTCGCGCCGGGCCGTGTTCAACCAGGCCGGCACTGCGATCTCCGACCGGCACTCCGGCCTGGGCACCGCCTTCAGCTCGCTCCAGCTGTCGGCCGAGGCGATCGAGATCGACCACTGGGTGCGCCCGCCCGGCGCCGCGCGCTTCGCACCGCAGGGGCCGACCGGCTTCACGCGCGGCGAGCAGGGCTGGAGCGTGCGTTCGTAGGAGAGCTTCGGCGCGCCGGCGCTCAGTCGAACACGCGCAGCTCGCGGAACAACGGCAGCAGGTCGGCGAACAGGAACTTCGCCCTGTCCTCGAAGGCGGCGCGCGCCAGGCCAGCGGTTTCGGCCGGCGTGCCGTCCTGCGGGCGGTTGGCGGAGAGAGTCCGCCAGGCGTGATCGATCTTTGCGCTTTCCGCGCCCGGGGCATCGAGCAGCATGCGATCGACCAGGTTCACCGCGACCCGGATCCGAGCACGGGGGAGGCGAGCACCGTATCGGCCGGTCCGGCGGTCGGGCGCGACAGCACCGAATGGTTGAAGCGCGCCGTCCCACCGCGCCGCGCCTCGTCGCCGTCCGCGGGCAGCGCCGGCGCGATATTGCCGAGCGCGGCCATGCCGAACACGGCTTGGCGCAGATGCGGCCGGTCGAGCCGCTGCGTCTCGGGCGCACGCGCCATCTCGTCGAAGGTCATCGGCGTGCGCGCCAGCGCATCCAGCACCGGCGCGTAGGCGTGCGCGTCGAGCGACAGCTCTCCGGCGGGCGTCAAGCCGGTGAGCCGGCAGCCGGCGCGCCGCAGCCCAGCTCGTAGTAGACGAAGGGCTCGCGCGGGTCCACCGCATGCACGCCGCCGAGCAGCGTGACGAAGCGCAGCAGAGCGGGCGTGAGCTCGCGGTAGAAGCCGTGCGTGTAGTCGACGTCGACGACGTAACCGTCGGCCCAGGATTGTTCCTGCATGCTAGAGGAGGAAGTCTATGTCCGCGTCCGGGGCGCCGTGGTCGAAAGCCTTGTTCTGTATAAAATCCCAGCCCGCCGAGACGCCTGCATCCGTGCCGCCCTTGGCGTCGTGATCGACATGCGCGTGGCTGAACTTCCCGAACGCGAAGCTCACCTCGTTGGTCGCCGCGTCCTGCTCGGCGACCCGCGTGATGAACGCCTGCTCGAACCAGTACTCGTCCACAAGCTGCGCGTCCTTGCCTGCGCCCGGCCGATACGCTTCGATCTCCACGTTCTCCAGCGCGGCGCCTTTGAGCAGCGCCTCGGCCAGCTCCACGATCTCGCCGCTGCCGCCCAGCACCAGGCTCACCTCCTCGGCCGAGGCGCGCCCCGCCCCCGCGCCCCCGCTGCCCGAGCCGATCGTGGCGCTGTTCTCCAGCCCCATCTGGAACGCCTCGAGCTTGAGCCACCCTTGCGCCCCATCGAAGCGCACGTAGTAGTCCAGGTCCACCTCGGTGCTCAGCCCCTCGCCCTGCGCCTTCAGCGCCTGCGCCGAGGCCGATCCCGCGTCGAACGCCTTGTTCGTCTGAAAGTCCCAGCCCGTCCTCACCTCCCCTTGCTTCACACCCGTGGCGTCGTAGTCCACGTGCGCGTGGCTGAACTGGCCGAACACGAACTGCAGGTCGTTGACCGTCGCGTCGCTGTCGCCGCTGGTATCCAGCTCGGTCATGAACACCTGCTTGAACTGGTACTCGTCGATGAGCTGCTGCGCCTTGCCGGCGCGGTACACCTCCACCTCGACGTTCTCCAGCGCCTTGCCCGAGACCAGCGCCTTGCTCAGCTCCACGACCGCATCGCTCGAGCCCAGCCGCAGCGCCACGTCCTCCGCGCGCGCACGTCCCGCCCCCGCACCCCCGCTGCCCGAACCCGCATCGAACGCGTTCAGCAGCTCCAGGCTGAACCCCTCCAGATGCAGCCACTGCTCCGCGTCGCCCGCCAGCCCCTGGAAGCGGATGAAGTAGTCCAGCGCCGTGCCCGGCGCCACGCTGGCGATGACCTGGGTCGATCCGCCGCCGGATTTGCCGTCGATGAGAAAGTCGCCGTCGGCGAAGCGCAGGATCCCGACGCCGACCAGCGTGTCGGTGCCCTCGTCGCCGTTGCTCAGGTTCCGGTCGTGGAC